>Ga0208218_1000175_pt1 | contig 35668 bp, 33 predicted proteins | sample HotLakmasection3_FD_184726 | JGI IMG/M metagenome (GOLD analysis project Ga0208218, IMG submission 184726) | Hypersaline microbial mat communities from Hot Lake, Washington, USA - Section #3 (SPAdes) | ecosystem: Environmental > Aquatic > Non-marine Saline and Alkaline > Hypersaline > Microbial... | reverse complement strand
TGGGGTGGGTGGGTGGGTGGTTCGTAGGTCTAACCTGAGTTCGAGATCAGGCACGACTGTTGAGATTTCACTGCAGCTATCCCCTCCTGGGAGGGGCAGGGGTGGGTTAATCCTGGCATTGAGCCGCTTTATCCGGAGAGTGATCTGATTTTTGTGTAAGGGCCAACAATCCGATCCATCAAGTTTTCCGCAAGCCTTGTAGGGCAGGCGTCTCGCCTGCTTAGCTGGGACAGGCAGGATGCCTATCCCACAAGATTCCGAACACTCCCTTTATCCGTAGTAAATGGGGTATCTGTGGTCGTAGATTTGACCCACCCCGCCCTCCGGGCACCCCTCCCAGGAGGGGAAGTTGCTCAGCATGTCCCTATCGGAAGTTGTCCCGAACTGGGGTTAGGTCTAGGATGGGATCTGTCCACCAGCTTTAACTCAACACCATTGGCCTTAGCTTCTGCGGATTTCTAAACCCTGTCCCAGAAGCCCCCTCACCCCTCACCCCTCACCCCTCACCCCTCACTCCTCCCCCATCCACTTCTCATACAGGTCCGGTCTCCTCTCCTTCGTACGTTCAATTTGCTGCTCCAGCCGCCAGTCGGCGATGGCCTGGTGGTTGCCGGAGAGGAGGACGTCGGGGACTGCCCAGCCGCGAAAGGTGGCGGGGCGGGTGTAGTGGGGGTAGTCCAGCAGGGGAGTTTGGAAGCTGTCGTATCTGAGGGAGTCGGTTTTGCCGACGGTGCCGGGGAGCAGGCGAATGATACCGTTAATTAAGGCCAGGGCGGGGATTTCGCCGCAGGTAAGAACGAAGTCTCCGAGGGAAACTTCCCGTGTAAGCAGGTGGCTGACTCGCTCATCGACGCCTTCGTAGTGGCCGCAGATAATAACGAGCTGGTCGAGGCGGGCAGCAAACTCTTGGAACAAATCCTGGGTCATGGGCTGCCCCTGGGGGCTCATCAACACCACTTCTCGCCGCTCTAGCTGGGGCAGGGATTCCACCGCGGCGAAGATGGGGTCGGGCTTCATTACCATGCCAACGCCGCCGCCGTAGGGTTCATCATCAACTCGATGATGCTTATCCGTAGTAAAGTCCCTCGGATTGGTAATATGAACTTCTGCGATTCTGCGAGTCAGAGCTTTGCCGATTAAGCCCGAAGCTAGAGGGGATGTAAAGAAGTCTGGAAACAGACTGACAACATCAAATCTCAGGTTTTGAGGCCCGTCGACGGGCTTTGTCATGATCAAGACTTCCTTGAGCATTCGCAGAGCAACACTTGCATGATAATAGACCTGGTTTAGTTTCAATGGCTGGGTATCAGCGGAGTAAATCTCTTGCTGTGAAGTTAGCCAAGAGAAACTATGCTCTTTATCATGCTGCAATAGCTTGCAGGTCGCGATTCAAGTTCCTCGGTTAAGCCTCCCATGTCTCTTGTTCAGCACAATGCCATCCTTGCCATAGGCGGCGCAGAAGATAAAGTTCACGGTCGGGAAATTCTGCATCAGTTTTTTGAGCGGTCTGGTGGGCATCAGGCTCATATTGGCATTATTCCTTGCGCTTCGAGGGATCCGATTGCTATTGCCGGTCGCTACCGCACCATCTTTGAGGACATGGGAGCCACCGCCATTGAAGTGATGGATATCCGCGATCGCAGCCAGGGAGAAGACCCCAGCTGGAAGACCGTGGTTGAATCCTGTACCGGCGTCTTCATCACCGGGGGAGACCAGGTGCGGCTCTGTGGCTTACTGGCCGATACCCCGCTGGTTGACCTGTTGCGCCAGCGGGCTCAACTGGGGGAAATGACCCTGGCCGGTACCAGCGCCGGGGCCGCGGTCATGGGCCACCATATGATTGCCGGGGGCGGCAGCGGCGAGTCTCCCAATCGGTCTCTGGTGGATATGGCCATTGGGCTGGGCTTTGTTCCCGACATCGTGGTAGATCAGCATTTCCACAACCGCAACCGCATGGCCAGGCTGATGAGCGCAGTGGCCATGCAGCCCGACCGGTTGGGCTTAGGCATTGACGAAGACACCTGCGCCCTGTTTGAGCGGGATGGCAGCTTTCGAGTCATCGGCAAAGGAGTCGTTACCATTGTCGATCCGGGCGGGGTGACCCATACCAACGAACCGGATATTTCACCCTCAGACCCCATCAGCATTCACGGGCTGCAGGTGCATCTACTCAGCCATGGCGACCGGTTTGACTACCGCCACCGCAAGGTAATTGAAGTCGCCCACGGTTCCTCAAGCTGATTTTGAGTCTTCTCTGAATGACGGCTAAACGGTATTAATCATCAATCGGTTCCAGACTGGGAACTGAAATGGTGATGTTATGACGGTCGCCGCCGACGGTAACGATGCGGTCATTCGGCTGCATGGCAAAGCGCCAGATGTCGGTGTCAAAGCCTATGAGCTGCCGTACCGGAGCTTCCTGGTTCAGATCCCACATCAGAATGGTTTGGGCTTCATCGGCACTCCACAGGCGAGGACCATCTACCATGACATCATTCACGAAGCTCTGGTGGCCGGCCAGGGTCGCCTTCCAGGTTTGGGTGGGAATGTCCCAGAGGCGAACGGTTTTATCTGCCGAGGCGCTGATCAGGATCTGGTTGTCGTCGCTGACCTCCAGGCGGTTGATAAAACTGGTGTGTCCTTCCAGAGAAATTGGGTCTTCAGCAGCAGACAGATCCCAAAGTTGTAACGACTTTCCCCCGCTGGCCAGGTAGGCATCATCCCGCGTAAACCGCAGGTGGTTAATGGTGCCAATGTCGTCTGCGGTCAGGGTGTCGATCACCTCCAGGGTGTTCAAATCCCAGAGTTTAATCACGCCGCTGCTGTCGCCACTGGCCAGCCACTGACCGTTATGGCTAACCGTCAGGGCATTAATAGAGCTGTCGTGGGCCGCCTCAATCTGGTCAACAGGCTCTCCCTCCGGTAACGTCCAAAAATCGATGCGGCGGTCGGCTCCGGCACTCACCAGCGTATTTTGGTCGGTGGTGAAGGTGAGGGCGTTAACACTGCTGTCGTGGCCAGTCAGCCGTTGAATTTCGGCTCCGGTTTGCAGATCCCAGAGGCGAATGGTTTCATCGGCACTGCTGGTCACCAGGGTCTGGCCATCTTTGAGCAGCAGCATATCCTTCACATCTGCGGTGTGCCCCGGTAGAGAGCGGTACTCGCTAACGCTGTACTGCGGAACGCTGGCCGCAGGTTCGGCGGGAACTACGGTTTGGGCAAAGTTCAATCCGGGCAGATTCAACGTTCTGGGGATGGCATAAACCAGTGCCGCGAACCCCAGCAGAATGGCTATGGCCCAGGGGGATTTCAACCGCAGCAAAGACTTGTGCAGGGGCAATCGGTCTGGCTGGGTCTGGGCTGTGTGGGGGTTGAGGGTCGTCTCAGGCCACATCTCCGTAGAGGCTCCCTGGACCGGGGGATTGGTGACCTGGCCGACGCGAATTGTGCCCAGGCGCTCCAAAATGATGTCAGTGGTCTGGGGGCGGTCCTGGGCCGCGGGGGCAATCAGATCATCAATTAAATCAGCCAGGGGGGGCGCTATCTGTGGAGCCAGGGGCCGCCAGTGGAAAGCATTGGTACGGGAATCATAAATGGCCGGGTCATTCGGCAGACGGGCGGTGAGCAGGTAAATCAGCGTGCGGCCCAGGGCATAAAAGTCAGACTGGGGCACTGCCTGCCCCTGCTCTTGCTCGGGGGGGGTGTATCCGGCAGAGCTAACGGCGGTAATGCCGCTATCCCCCAGGTGCGCCATGTAGGTGTGGGTAATCTGGCGGGCGGCTCCAAAATCGACCAGCACCAGCTGGCCATTGGATCGCAACATGATGTTTTCTGGCTTAATGTCGCGGTGAAAGTAGTTGTGCTGATGCACCTGATGCAGCACATCGGTAAGTTGGGTCAACCACAACAGCGCCTGTTTTTCGCTGATGGGGTGGTTGCCCTGCTGCACCATCCACTGCTTCAGGTTAGGGCCATCAATTTTTTCCATCACCAGACAATACAGCGGCTGGTCACTGTCGGGCAGATGCACCTGAAAGTAGCCATCGGCCTCTACTTGTGGCACCCCAGGATGCTTGAGCTGACTCAGCACCTGGGCCTCTCGCTGAAAAAGTTCGAGGACTTTTTCATTTTGGTTGTACTCTTGCTTGAGCACTTTGAGAATTCTGGGCAAATTACGCTCATAGGCTTCGTAAACCCAGCCAAAGCCACTCTGGCTGCTCATGAGCCGCATGACCCGGTAGCGCCCCTGCAGGGTCAGCTCCGTTCTGCAGGCGCAACAGGTACGGCTGGTGCTATTGTCTGGATGATTGGGTTGTGGGCAGCGTGGGTTAATACAAAGACTCATAGCTCAATGCAGAATGCATCCCCTTTTATTCAGTGTTCCATGGAATGGAGTCGGTCTCCCCAGACGGAGGTTTATTTTTGCAATTCATGTTGCGTAATTGCTAGGGTTCCCCTCTTCTCGGCTCAAGTCGGTATGCTAGTGAAGGATATCTTGCTCCATTAGCACTCTCAGCGATTGACGTAACCAGGAGACTTTCATGGTTGGTACTCAGATTTCTGCCCAGAACTTGTTTAAGGCGGCCTACGAAAACCGCTATACCTGGGATAAAGCATTCCCCGGCTACACCGCCGACGTTACCTATACCCACAACGATCAGAAATACACCGGCAGCATTAAAGTTAGTGCAGACCTGAAGCCAGAAGTCACCGGTGTTGAAGACGACGAGGCTAAAAAGGCCATTCACTCCCAGCTGTTTGAGGTAGCTATTCACCGCGTTCGCCGCGCCTTTAGCGATACCCACGCCAACAATACCTTCAGCTACGGCGAAACCATGCCCGATGGCGCAGTAGAAATTTTAATGGGCGGCAAAGCTAAAGGCGACAAATATCGGGTCAAAGACGACGAAGTGGTGCTGGTGCATCGCCATATCCACGGCATTGTCGTCACCATTAACACCTACAGCAGCCACGATACCGGCGAAGGCTACCTGTCTCACCGCTACGATTCCATCTACCACGATCCTGAAACCGGCGAACAGAAAGGTGGGCTCAGCGACTTTGAAGATGAGTACACCAAAGTCGGCAAATATCACATCCTCTCTCGCCGCTACATTGAGACCGAAGTAGACGGCGAGTTCAACGTGCAGGAGTTTGTGTTCTCCAACATTGCTCTGTTGGATGGAGAGTAAGGTTCGATAGACCCGCTGCTCAGGGTTCCCCGGTTAAAAGCCCTCTACCGCTAGAATTCGCTAGCGTAGGGGGCTTTTAGCCTCTATAGCTTATTTCCGGGTTGTCGCTGGCACCTGCAGGATACCCGTCCCACAAAATTCTGAACACGCCCATTGATCAGCCAATGTCCTTTAGCCGTCAGGAATACCACCAGCTGCCCCGACACCCCCTGATCGTTTGCGCGGCTTTAGTGGAAAACCCAAGGAATTTAGGGGCACTGTGCCGCACCGTAGAAGCATTTCGGCTACAGTCTTTGGTGCTGGCTGATTTAAGGATTGCCCAAAATCGCAAGTTTCGTCAACTGGCTGCGGCTACCTACGGTTGGCAACCCCTGGAAGAATGTTCTCCCGCCCGCTTGCTGAACTGGCTTCACCATCAGCGGCAACAGGGATATGCCAGGCTGGGACTCACCGCAAATCAAGAGGCTGAACCCCTCCATCAAGCTAAATTGCCGCAAAAAGCAGTCCTGGTGCTGGGGCGAGAACTGACGGGAATTCCAGACGAGATTGAGCGGGGCTGCGATCGCACCCTCACCATTCCCCAGTACGGCATGGCCGAATCCCTCAACGTACAGACCGCCGCCGCCATCGCCATTTACGAATACATCCGGCAGTGGGGCATGGCGGCTTCTCCCTGAATGGCCATCCCGCCGTAAACTATAAAATAAGTCTTGTCCAAGTCCAAAAGTGGAGTTTTTCTTGAGAAGAAGCTACAGTTTTCGAGTTGGACTTGCTTTAAATCCCCGCATGATGCTGAAACAAGCACAACCACCCTTTGCAGATTACAAAAGGATCTGCCGTAGGGTGGGCACTGCCCACTAGCTTAATTCAGCAGCATTTCGGGTAAACCCCATTAGCTGTAGACACCTCCAAAGCCTATGCCGCCCCGTTGGCCCCGCAAACCCACCCGCCAGGACCCCGCCTATCGTCGCCTGGAAGACCGCATGAATTTTGCGGTTCACACTGCCGCCTTCATTGCGGTAAATTCAGGCCTCTGGTTTTTCCACACCCTCAACCCTGAGTGGGTAGTTTGGGCAAAGTGGGTTACCCTACCCTGGTTAGTAGGACTGGTAGGGCACGGGCTGTACGTTTTTGCCATCGCTGACTATTCCCCTACTCCCCTTTCCCCAGTCCCAGATACTGGCAATGAAGGAGATTCCACACCATGACCTATTCCGGCACCTCAAAGGCCATCGAAGACTTAGCCGTTGCCATTGGCGACAAGGTTTATCTAGATGTGGCCAAGTGGCATCTGTATCTGCAAGATGCCAAGCTGCACACCCCCCTGGCCGAAAAGCTCTACCCCCTGGTGGATGAAGACCGGGTCACCGAAAATGCCGTGATGGACATTCTCCAAAATACAAAGATTGCCATCGGCGGCGGCAAAAAAGAAGTGCCCCTGGTGGATCTGATTCCCTCTACGGGGCTTTCTGACCTGATGCGGGCAATTGAAGACTACCAGCGCGATCTTTAGGAATGAATGAGTTTTAAGTTCTTAGTTTTGAATTTTGAATGGACCGCTCAACTCAAAACTCAAAATTTGGAACTTATTCGATTGCCGTTCCTTAGTAATCCTGTAGGGTGGAAAGATTCTGTCCAGAGTCAGGGTCTTCTGTGGCCAACCAGTGTTGCAGGTCTGCTGCGGAAGTCAGTAGAGTGGGCACTGCCATCCCTGTCAAGGTGAATATTGATACGAATCAGCGACCGGCGTAGGGTGCATTAGCGGCTCACACATCTGAGCAAAACCTCACAGGCTTTATCTTTGGGCCGCAATACACCGCTTGCGATATCTATTCCTGAAACCTGATACCCGCTACCTGGCACCCTCAGCAATGGTTGCCTTATTTCTACCCGCTGATACTAAGTATTCTCCCCGGCATTCAACCAGCTTTGCAAGTCTTCCAGAGACGCAAAATCAAGTAAGGCTTCTCCCAAAGCTTCTAGCTTGGCCTGGGGCAGACTGCGAATCTGTTGAACTTGAGGCTCTGGCAGATGCCCCACCAGCCGAGTCAGTTGCCGAATAATCAGGGCTGCTTCCCCTTCCTGGCGGCCCTCTTGCAGGCCCTCCTGAAAGACATCTTGATAAAAGCGAGTTTGAGTAATATCAGCGGTTTTGAGATCGAGCATCTGTAAAATGACCTCCGCTTCCAGTTGGGGGAATTTATTGATTAGTATAGCTTCGACTAAGTTCAGGATGGACTCAAAGGCTTGCTCTCCTTCCCGTTGGGCGGTTCTAAGCAATGCTCTCGCAGCCTGGGGAACGGCGGCATCGGGCAGCACGATTAACTGCAGCAGGGCCAGAGCAGGCGGCAGATCGGTCTGGTCCAGCAAATCTTGTAAAAAGAGGAGTTGCACTCTGCCGGAAGCTAAATCCCCATAGGGCACATCGCTACCCAGCGCTTGCTGCCGGGATTGTAAAATCACCAGGCCCCGCCAGGGACGCTGAACTTCGTACTGGTACAGGTAGAGATAAACTTCCGCAAAATAGCGCCCGTAGAAGCGGCTATCGGGCTGCATCTGCGCTTCCACAAAAATCAGCGGCGCGGTCAGGTCTTCTGATTGGGGAATTAGCAGGCCATCAAGGCGGAATTCGCTGTCTTTAAGCACAGGGGCTGAATATTCGTAGATGCAATCAGCAGGGATGCCGGGCACCAGGTCGGCCAGAAACTCGGGCTGGGTCAGAAAGAGTTGATAAAAGAGTTTGTCGGTTTTCACGGGTCAGAGACGCTTTGCTTTGGCAACTCACTTGCCGAAGATTCTAGCCAAAAGAGCAATTCACTCCACTGCCAATACCCAGTACCTAACGTCCGTCCAGGATAACTTTGGATAGCCACACCCTGGGCAATTTCCCCTCCCCGGAGGGGTGCCCAGAGGGCGGGGTGGGTTAGTCTGCGACCAAAAGCGGCTCTCTTACAGTAGATAGGCTGGCTCATGCCAGGGTTAACCCACCCCTGCGCCCCTCCCAGGAGGGGAAGCTGCTGGAAATATTGGGATGAACCCACCCCTGCGCCCCTCCCAGGAGGGGATGGTGGAGCGGTTTATTCACTGCAAATACAAAAGGAAACAGAACCAATGCAATTTCTCGAAAAGAACCAACTCGCTGCCCCAGGTACCGGGTGCCTTTTAGGTAGCCCCCAGTCTGGGACTAAAAACTCAGGCACCCAATCCCTGAGCGAAAGGTCTCGTGATGAGCATGAGCTTCACACTTCCTTCATTTACTTATATTTGCTTTATTAAATGCCGTTTTTCGCCAGCTTCCTGCCACCTCAACAGAGGATTTGGGAAAACTAAGCCCAACCCCCCATCCCTTTAACCTTGCAACTCCCTTTTGCCCCTCAAACAGTTTCAGGCAGGCTGTTGCTGCTTACGCCCCATCTGTATCAAATTTTTATTTCTTTACGGAGCCAACCCGTCAGCCACGTATAGCTGGGTAGCGAACCATTATGAACATGAGCACACGTCTACTATTTCTAGGTCTGCGTTACCGGCAGCCCATCCCTGGCAAGACCAACCACAGCCCTAAAGAGACTGCAGGATTCACCCTCATTGAACTATTAGTTGTCATTGTTGTTATAGGTATTTTGGCCGCAATTGCCGCCCCTTCCTACCTTGCCCAGGCCCAACGGGGCAAAGAAGCAAAAGTCAGAACTTACACCGGCTCGTTTGTCCGTGCCCAGCAGGCTTACTGGATGGAGCAGGCTACCTTTGCAGATTCACTGGGTGATTTGGAGATGACTATCCCGGACGAAGAGTACACCTACTCTGTCAGCAGTACTGATACCCATACCTCGCTTACAGCGGTTCCTTCAGTAGGAACAGAAGGCTTAAACAGCTATGTAGGCATAGCCTATTTACAGACCGACGCTAATATTATTGTCGCCAGAACTACGCTTTGCCGTGTTAGACCTGGTTCTGATCTGCCCCAGGCGATTTTAACGCCAGGGAGCCTGGTTGAAATTTCGGGCTGCGAGGCCATATAAGCCTTTTTCAAGTCCAGAAGCGGAGTTTTTCCCAAGGAAAAATTCCGCTTCTGGACTTAGTATAAAACCTTTGACAGGTTCAAGGTGGTAGGTATCTCCCCTCATGCAACCCTTGCCTTGAAAACCTGAGTTACCTCAAAACCTAGCACGATATCGAACGGCAAATAACAATAGATCGGAGCATGGGCAAATCCAGGCTCCGATTTTGTTTTGCCTCATTCTGGGGCTTAAGCGGGCGGCGATAGGGGCGCTAGGCAAGTCTTGCAAAATAGTCTTACTGATTGGCTATGCTTTAGCGACGAGAATACGTCTGTACCGCATCAGACTTACAGGCTGGGAAACCATTCTACTGGACGAGTGCCCTGGCTCTGGCCGACCCCCTGGCATAGCGATGCTGCCCCTTGCCGGCGGAGGCAGAGCCGCCGGGGTACATGCTAATGCAGAGCGCCAGACCAGGCTTGGCCTCCGTAGTAAATTGGCCCTTATTAGTTGCTATTTTTACCCACCTTATTTTTCGGGCAATTGTTTAGCCCAGGCCCCGTTCAGGGGCAAACCGTAGCAATGAGGCCCCATTCCCGCTTTTTTGCAGGCCCCTGCAAAAACCTCTAGCGCTTGCAAAATCAAGCTTTATGGCTAATGGCCTACCCTACCCACCCAGGTTTTTGAGAAAAAAATTAGGAGGGGTGATCGCTCAAGAAACTTTCGTGGGTAGTTTAGATACAGAAGCGAAACACACTATACAAGCTTCACCAAGGAGACACCTAAATCATGAAAACTGCATTCAAATCTAATCTGCTCAAGCACCTGATCGCCAAGAAAGAAGAAGGCGGTTTTACCTTAATTGAACTGCTGGTTGTTATCATCATCATCGGTATTTTGGCCGCCATTGCTCTGCCCTCTTTCTTAAACCAGGCCAACAAAGCACGCCAGTCTGAAGCTTCTACTTATGTTGGTTCTATGAACCGGGCTCAGCAAGCACACTATCTAGAAAATGGGGAGTTTGAAACTGAAGTTTTAGAAGATCTAGAGTTGGGTATTCCTGCCACAACTGAGTTTTACAACTATAGTGTGGGCGACAACACTGATGGCGATACCGTAGGGTCAGTAAACCGAGCACAGCCTTGGAATGAAGGTGCGCAGGATGAAAACTCTGCAGTTAAGGCTTTCATTGGCCTCGCTTATCTCGGTGAAGATACTGCTGGTAATAGCACTACTCTAGCTAAGCTTTGTGAAGCCAATAAAGCCCCAGTTAATGATGGTGCTGACGGGGCTGAAGCCGTTCCTGCTGGGGGAGAATGCCCCGACCTCTACGAAGGTAGGAATGCAGCTGATGAGGAGGATGAGGAACCACCAGCAGAATAGGGCGGTGGCGATAATGGCGGCGGTGACGGCAATTAGTCTACCGACACTACCACCGACACTACCGGCCAATAAATTACCCCTTGGTAACATAGGCTAAAGCCATAGGCCCGACTTGGTCTTGTGGTACCCCCAAACCCATCTCTTCTATTCAGGAGGGATGGGTTGTTTCATATAAGGTGCCAAATATTTATTCTTTGTTTAGGGTATATATTTGGCATTGGCAAAGATGACTTTGCATCAGCCAGTCATACGACTTTTCATCAAACCGTTGGAGTGCATCCCAGTTTCGTAACCCTCACCCTAAATCCCTCTCCCAAAGAGGGAGAGGGACTTTGAATCCGGCTCCCCTTCGCCCATTTTGGGAGAAGGGGTTGGGGGATGAGGGGTAACTTACAAAAGTGGGATGCACCCAACCGTTGGGGTTTAGTTCTCGCATTTATTCCAAAATTTTTGGTGCTGTATGCTGTTTTCCAAAAACAAACCATTTTCTATTATTTGGGTACTTTTATTGGTTGCCCTGGGCAGTAGCATTGCGACATTACAATTTTTTAGGCTTCGTGCGTTTGAAAGCTCTGCCGCAACCAATTTGCCAGAACAAATGGGGCAAGAGTCTCAGGCTTTATCTCTAAGGCTGCAAATGGCCCAGCAAGTTCCATCTTTTGGGTTTGATAATCTTATTGCTGACTGGTATTTTCTTGGGTTTCTTCAATATTTTGGCGATCAAGAAATTCGCCAAGAAACCGGCTACCAGGTCAGCCCAGACTTCTTTCGCATTATTCTCGATCGAGATCCAAGATTTTTCCTGGCTTATGTTTTTCTCTCTGGTAGCACTACCCTTTATGCTGCTCAACCTGAGGTCACGGTCGATTTAATCGAACAAGGGCTGGCACACCTGACTCCTGCCACCCCTGCTGAAGCACCTTACATTTGGCGCTACAAGGGCGTAGATGAACTGTTGTTCTTAAACAGACCCGAGCAAGCAGTTCAGTCGTATAACATGGCTGCTGACTGGGCTGAGGTCTCCCCTTATGGATATATTCAGGCAATGGCTGAGTCTTCCCGTGAAACAGCAGCCTTTATTGCTGAAAATCCAGATACAACCCGCACGCTAATTATGGGTTGGTCGCAAATTCTCGGCCAGGCTGTTGATGAATACACTTTCAACCTCGCCGTTGACCAAATCGAAGCCCTCGGCGGCAGCGTTGTACGTACCGAAAGTGGCGGCGTTAGCGTACAAATACCCGAAAACCTTGATCAGCAAACCCCGTAGGGGAAGGCAGAGGGAGGAAGGAGGAAGGATGAAGGATGAAGGCAGAAGGATGAAGGATGAAGGCAGAAGGATGAAGGCAGAAGGATGAAGGCAGAAGGATGAAGGATGAAGGATGAAGGATGAAGGATGAAGGCAGCAAACTCTTTAGGTTAGATAGCGGAGACTGAACAGAATTGTGCGTAAGAAGGGTTAACGAACAGCTTAGTCAGGCTTTCTACAAGTCTTGTAGAGCAGGCGTCTCGCCTGCTTAGCTGGGACAGGCAGGATGCCTATCCTACAAGATTCTGCAGACTCCCTTCTCATGGGTAATGGCTATCCTCCCAGGGCGCTCTCGGTCGCCAGTGGGTAGCATTTATGAGGCTTCACCCGACTCGTCTGTGGCCCCATCTCCAGCCACCGGGTGAGCTTGCAGCCAGGCCTCTAACTCTGTCAGGCTTGCCAGGTCAAGTACGACATCGGTCAACTCATCCAACCTGAGTTCGAGATAAGGCACGACCGTTAAGATTTCACTGCAGCTATCCCCTCCTGGGAGGGGCAGGGGTGGGTTAATCCCGGCATTGAGCCGCTTTATCCGTAGTAAATGGGGGATCTGTGGTCGTAGATTTGACCCACCCCGCCCTCCGGGCACCCCTCCCAGGAGGGGAAGTTGCTCAGCATGTCCCTATCGGAAGTTGTCCCGCATCCAACTGCGCTAGCGACAGCGCCTGAATATGAGCCACCTGAACCTCATGCAAAGGCCCAAAACGGTGGGTCAACAGTCGAATGAGGATACGTTCGTAACTTGCCTCCCTGAGCCCCTCTTCGAAGCCCTCTTGAAAGACTTCCTGGTAAAACCGAGTGTACCGAATATCATCCATGATCAGCTCAAACATGGCCAGAATCGCTTGGGTGTTTAACTTGTCGTTATCTCAGCGGCTAAAACTCTTAACCAGTCAACAAATGTCGCCACCTCGTTTCTGACGTTAGACCAGACAGCAGGATAGTTTTCCACCAAGGCGGCGATACGTTCAGGCTCAAGTTCGAATCCATAGAGGTTTCTGACAATCTCAATGTCCGCAGCCAGTTCGCGAATCGCATCTGCACTAAGGGCTTTCATCCACATCTACTCCTGTAGACAGAACCCGCTCCCGGAAATGAGGGGTTAGGTCGTCTAGCGGCTTCAGATCAACCCAGCGAGAGCTAAAATCATTCGCCCTGGCCACCGCTGCAAAGTAACGATGGGGAGGAATATGGTCTACCGCTAAATCAATATCCGAGTCTGGGGTAAACCTTCCTCTCACCAGGGAGCCAAACACTACAATACGCTGCGCACCAAACTCCTGACGCAGACATCGCGCTATCTGCCGCACCTCCTGCCACGCCTGGTCAACCGCCTGCTTTTGTTTTTCGGCCTGGTTTGCCGACTGTTGCCGCCAGTAGTCTATGTATTTTTGATCAACCTGTTTTGTTGACTTAGATGAACCAGCCATGGCACCTCTACGACAGCCTCTTTATCCCTGTCATTCCGACCCGCGGGAGGAATCTGAATCCTGTACGGTAAGCGAGATGTCTCGCGTTGCTCAACATGACACAGCCGTTGTCGCCATCGCCTGACCTCATCCCCCGCGACTGCTCGATTATGCCTCAGGTGTTATGGACCGGATGGCGAAAAGATAGGGCGAGAGTGTTCCAGCGATCAGATATTCAGTTAGCAGAACCGTGGTTCTCGAAAGCTCGACACCATGCTGCTTATGTTTCAATTAAGCCTTGACACTGCGCTATGCCAGGACAAGGTTTAGTTCACTGCCGGGCCATCATTCACGATAGAACATTGACGGTAGAACACTGACGATAGAACACTCTCAGCCCTGTCACCCCTAACCCTGAATATCTACTAACTCAATATCAAAGGTCAGGTTTTCGCCCGCCAGGGGATGGTTTGCATCGAGGGTGACGTTTTCCTCAGACATTTCGGTGACCAGCACGGGCACCAACTGCCCCTGGGGACCGCGCAGCTGTAGCTGCTGGCCAATGTCAAGGGGAATATCATCGGGAATTTGGTTGCGCTCGACCACCATCACCATTTCCGAGCGATGGGGGCCATAGGCCTGTTCAGCGTCTATGGTTTCAGTTTTAGATTCCCCTGGGGCCATGCCAACGACGGCGGCCTCAAAACCGGGGATGACCTGGCCGCCGCCAATGGAAAATTGGAGGGGGTCGCGATCGCGAGATGAGTCAAACACGGTGCCGTCTTCCAGCTTACCGGTGTAGTGAATCAGTACGTTGTCGCCTTGTTTGGCTTGAGTCATGAATATGTCCTTGCAATAAGCCTTACGGCAGTCTCGTCAAGAGTGTTTCAGCGAATCATCATCCAGCAGATGAGGGGCAAATTGAGGTCGTCGGTGCATACCAGTGCCTGCCTTGCCCACTACCAGAACCAGTGTTTCGATGAAATACTCTCCGCTAACGAACTCCTTAGGAATGAGGATTTGATAACATCCAATTTTTGTAGGGCAGACATCCTGCCTGCTCTTGGACAGCCGAGACAGCTATCCCGCGTTATTGAATCCCCATTCCTGAGTTATCCAGGGTCAGCTAACCCAATTTGCCAGAGGAAAATCGTCTACCTGACGCCGGATTTGTCCTCAGCCTAACGAATCTTTGCCAAAAAACCGGAGATGCTGAGATTTTTATAAGGTTTGGGGGTAGCGACTCACTGCACTTGGTTTAGCGAATGGCCGCTTCAGTATGGGGGTCAAAGAGGTGGATGGCGGCAGTATCAACCATCAGGGCAGTGACCTCTCCCCTGGTAATCTCGGAGCGGCGGTCGACTCGGGCCACACAATTTTCGCCAGAGGACAGGGCCAGATAAAGAATGACCTCGTTGCCCATCAGTTCAATATTGCCAACGGTGCCTTTAATGGGGGCAGCCACAATGCCGGAGGGAACATAGTTGGCATCGTGAATGTCTTCCGGGCGAATGCCAAGCATGACCCGCTGGCCCACATAGCTGCGGTAAACCTCCGGGCTAGAGCGAGGCAACGGCAGACTAAAGGTGTCTGAGGTCAGGGTGAGCTGCCCCTCCTGTTCGGTCAGGGCACCTTCAAAAAAGTTCATCGCCGGGCTGCCAATAAAGCCTGCCACAAAGGCATTATTGGGCAGAGCGTAGAGGTTCTGGGGGGTATCAATTTGCTGCAGCTCACCGGCATTCAAAATGGCAATGCGGGTGCCCATGGTCATGGCCTCAACCTGGTCATGGGTGACATAGATAAAGGTAGTGCCCAGCTCCCGGTGTAAACGGCTAATTTCGGTGCGGGCCTGCACTCGCAGTTTGGCATCCAGGTTAGAGAGGGGTTCATCCATTAAGAACACTGCCGGGTCTCGCACAATCGCCCGACACACCGCCACCCGCTGGCGCTGCCCGCCAGACAGTTCTCTGGGCTTACGATGCAGCAGTTCTTCAATGCCCATTTGCTGAGCCGCCCGCTGCACCCGCTGCTGAATGTCGCCCTTCTTTTTGCCCTGCAGTTCCAGGCTAAAGGCCATGTTTTCGTACACCGACATGTGGGGGTACAGGGCATAAGACTGAAACACCATGGCAATGTCGCGATCTTTGGGAGGAATATCGTTGACTCGCTTGTCGCCGATGTAAATATTACCGGAGGTGACTGACTCTAGCCCGGCCAGCATTCGCAAAGAGGTGGTTTTGCCGCAGCCCGAAGGTCCTACAAATACGAGAAACTCCTGGTCGGCAATGTCGATGTCCAGGTCACGAACAGCGACAAATTCTTCGAAGCGTTTGGTGACAGACTCAAACTTAACCCGTGCCATGAGCGCTTTGGTAAATGGCGTACTTGAGGTGTACTGAGCGGTGTTCGTTCACCCTATCGCGAAATGGTCAGTTCCCCAAGGCTAACGGAGGAGAAACTTTGACTTTGTCAGGAGTGAGGGATGCGCAAGAAAATAAGGCACCAATTACCCTCGTTCCTATCAGTATGGTTAGTTGAATGTCACTGACATCAGGCTGGTGGGCACTGCCCACCCAGCCCTGTCAAGGTGAATATTGGTACGAATCAGCGACCGGCGTAGGGTGCATTAGCGGCTCACACATCTGCGCGAAACCTCACAGGCTTTGTCTTTGGGCCGCAATGCACCGCTTACGATATCAAGATTCTCGCTTAACGCAAACGGTGCGTTCCGGCCAGGGCAGAAATTTTGCATCATCGCACGGTGAGCCTGAGGCCGGGACACACCCTACGCATAATTGAGATTTTAGGGGGTTTGATGGAGTTAAAATCTCCCTTTTCGGAACACCTTGACAGGGCTGGCACTGCCCACCCTACGGCAAATCGAGGCTTTCAGCGATTTGCAGGGGTTGATTTCAGCTTAATTCAGTGACATTCATGGTTAGTTTCGCAACATCGAAGATGCTCGGAGGGTTGGGTGAGCGCCAGCGGAGCCCAGCCTATGTTGTAATACTTTCTGCGCGAAATAAACCTTGTCCAGGTCCAGCAGTGGAGTTTTGCTTTAGAGTAAACTCCAGATTTCGAGCTGGACTTGGTATATCAGAACCTGAAGCGATGGCTGACCATCGGCTGTCGCTGCTGTAGCGCCTGGTCTATTCCACACAGATAAATCAACCGGCATTGTCACCGGTTGATCTGCTACCAGTCACTTTTACCGGCCTTAGGCAAGGGTCAAAAGCCTCAGTCCAGTAAAAGCCGCAATTTGCGTTATAGCTCTTCCGTGGAAATTTCAGGCTGGGGGAGGGGTTCGGGCATTTCCATCGGTTCCGAAACTTCCACCGGTTCTGCCATCTCCATGGCTTCCATCGCCGGTTCGGCCTGGGTAGCCTCCAGGGGAATCGCTTCTTTCTCGGCTTCGCTCTTCTCAAGCTGCAGGGGCATCCGCAAAGGCTCTGCGGTTTCCAGCTCCATTTCGGTATGGGGCAGGGAGGCTTCCAGGTCGTCCAGGGGACGGGGGATCACCATGACGGCGTTGAGTTCGCCGATGCGTTCGGCTTCGTGCATACCGGCTTCGATGGCGATCGCAACATTCGGCAGCGATCCCCGAATCAAAATCGTACAGAGCCCGTCCCCAATGGTTTCGTGGGACATCAGCTCCACATCGGCGGATTTGGTCATGGCATCTGCCGCGCCGACCATAGCCGGGAATCCCCGCGTTTCCAAAAGACCAATAGCCTGACTGCCCAGCCGACCCCGTCCCACTTTGCGCAACTCATCCCACCGGGCGCAGATGGGCAGCACCGCCTCCAGGTTCGGCAGCGGTCTGGGGATCAGGGTGGAGGATACAAACTGGCCAAATTCCTCAGCGGTCTGCACCCCGGCTTCTACCGCCATGCGCACATCGGCCACCCCACCCCGGACGATGGCGGTACAGTGCCCGCTTCCGGTTTTCTCGTAGCCCACCAGCAGCACATCCGCCGCCTTTAGCATGGCATCGGCAGTCCCGATAATAGCGGGAAAGCTTTCCGTAGACACCATGCCCAGAGCCGCTCCGCGATACTTGTCCCGTCGCCGCTGTTCTGCCTTCTCCCTGGCCGGAATCGGCGTCGCCAGGGACAGTTTTTTCTTGGCCTTAGACGCGGTACTTACGGTTTGCTTTGCGTCTTGCATCGGGGCCAGTTTGACATCGGGTTGCATAGTGCGCCTCGGGGAGGATGGGGTCCGCATCTCCATTCTATGTCTTGTCTTCGGAGGTAGACCCGTTTAACGGACGACGGTGGGGGAAAAGGGTTTCTAAAAGCTGACTGACCTGCTTTTTGCCGTAAACATGGGTAACGTTTGGTAAGGATTTACCTGCGGCAGTTTCCTCAGTTTCGGCGGCTGCTTCCGGGGCTGAGGGATTTGAACCATTGGGCTGATTGCCTTCCACCGCTGCGGGAACTGCTTCAACTGATTGTCCCTCAGTTCCCGTCAGAGGTTCTGTAGCCGGTGATTCTTCAGCAGTGAGCTGTTCACCATTCTGGGAAGATCCCGAGTTCCCATTGGAGGGAATGTCCCCATTAGCAGGGAGCCCTTCAGCCGTGGGAATGTCCTCAACCTCCGAGACAGGAATGAACTCAGCGTTACCGGATGGTATTCCACCATGACTGGGAAAGTCCGGTTCTGGAGAAGACGAGCGTTGCCCTGGAGCAGATGAAGCCTGTAACTGAGTCGGATCTCCCAGGAGGGCCTTGGGTGCCACCACCCCATGGGCCTCAACATTCGGATTGATTACCGTGCTGTTGGCCCCAATGCAGGCATGGTGGCCGATGCGTCCCGGTCCAACCACTAACACACCACTGCCCAGGTTGGCTCCCGGCTCAACGACCAGGGTGCCCCGGCTAACCCGAATCACCACATCGGCTCCCAGGCAGACTCCTGCGGAAATAACCAGACGACAGCCGGGTTCCGCCCCCAGAAGTACCCCTTCTGCCATGGCCACTCCGGGGGAAATATCCACGTCGCCGTAGACATAACCGCGTTTGGATTGTGTTAAAGCCTGGTTGGGCTCTGCCATGGAAGGGGTCAGTAACTAAGGACGTTGAATGGTGGTTTCAAGCACCCGCCGTTTCACCCTGGGGTCGATGCCGATCAGGCGCACATATTCCCCCTGGTGATCACGGAGTTGGGCTTCTAAGGCAGACAGAATATCGGAGACCCGGTTGCCCTCAATGGCCTGTCCGGTCTGCCAGGCCCCGCTGCGGTAACGTCGCTGGTCGGCATGCTCCACACTGACGCGATAACCCTGGTTCACCAGCTGGTTCACCTGTTGCACCACGTCCTGAGACAATCCCCTGCCACCGCCAGCACCATTGCTGGATACAGGAGTCGACACGGGCTGAGTGTAAACCGGGACCGAGGGACCGGAAGCTGGAGTCGATGCCGGAGAAGACTGACCGCCGGGACGCTGCACCGTAGTCGGGGAAACTCGACGTTTCGCCACCGGATCAATCCCAAAGATGCGCACATACTCATCAGGATGCTCTGCCATGCAGGCCTGAATGGCCGTCATCACCTGGCTTTCGTTATTAGCGCTGATGGGAGGGCAGGTCTGCCACACATTGCTGCGGTAGCGGCGGCTGTCGGCATGTTCTGCACCAATCTTGTAGCCCTGGCTCAGGTAATACCGCACCTGCTGGGTCAGGTCGCCGCTGACGCTGGGCTTGTGGCCGTTTGAAGAAGAGTATCCAGAAGCTGCCCCATTGCTGGATGCGGGGGCGGAATGGCTGATTTCGACGGGCTTGCCATCCGGGCGCTGAATGGTGATGGACGCAACCCGTTTCTTATCGGGGGTAATGCCGAACATCCGCACGTATTCGCCGGAGTGCTCTTCCAGACAGGCCTTGAGGGAGGCCATGACATCGGATTCGTGGGTGGAATCAATGGGGCTGCAGGTCTGCCACACCCCGCTGCGGTAGCGACGCACATCAGCATGCTCAGTGCCAACCTTGTAGCCCTGGTTCAGGTAATTCCGCACCTGCTGCACGATGTCGCCGGGCAGAATACCGTGGGCGGCAGCGGCGGTGGGGGAAGGACGGTAGCTACCGGAGGAAGAAGGCGCTGCAACAGAGACGCCACCGCCCACTTCAACCGGCTTGCCGTCGGGGCGCTGAATCGTGACCGGAGCCACCCGCTGCTTGGCCTTTGGATCGATCCCGAACATCCGCACATACTCACCAGAGTGTTCCGCCAGACAGGCTTCCAAAGCGCCCAGTGCTTCTGATTCCCGCACGGTGTCGATGGGGCTGCAGGTCTGCCACACCCCGCTGCGGTAGCGCCGGGAATCGGCGTGTTCGGTACCAATTCGCAATCCCTGGGCCAGATATTGACGAGCCCGTTGCACGATATCAGGGCTGAGCTGTTGACGTTCCATAGTTCCTAATCCAACGTTGTCGTTTGAAGTGTTTATCGAGTCTCCCCAGGTTGCCTGAGAGCCGGAGGCAGCTCTCCCTGGTTCGGCCATTGCGAAGCTTTCTCCTCCCAGGAGTTCCCGCGCCAGGGCAATGTCTGCAGGCCCCACGTCGGGGAGCATATCCGCCTGCTCCTGTCGGGTAATGACGGAACCGGAGGGAACCAGCTTACCCGCGGGAATTTCGACATCCTGCACCAGGGCGTGCATCAACACAATGCACCCCTTACCCAGGCGCGCATTGAAGAGGGTGGATCGAAATCCGACAAAGCAACCGGCTCCAATATAAGCCGGTCCCTGAATTAAAACTTTGTGGGTCAGCCTGGCCTGGTCGCCAACCCACACGGTATAGGGGGCTTGATCATCACCCAAAACTTTTCCCTGGGGCAGGCCGTAGATGGCGCACCCCTCCTGAACTACGGTGCCAGACCCGATATGGAACGTAGCCCCCTGATCAGCACGAATTGAAACGCCGGGGGCGATGATAGCCTCCCCCAGAATTCGCACATCCCCTTCCACCTGGGCGAGGGAATGAATTTTGGCTGACGGGGACACCTGCGGCCTCCCCGAAGAAGCCGCAGATGCCGGAGACACCGCTGCTGTGCGGACCGTCATTGCCCGAATCCTCCAAACAAATCTCCTGTATGTTGCCCGTGCTGACCGGGTAAACCCTGGCCGAACCCGAAACCGCTAAGAAGGCCAACCCCAAAGGGCAACCAAACTTCCCCCAACCACCAAAGCCTCGCCACCGCAGGGTGGGCACTGCCCACCAAACCCAATCGAGGCTGCTCTCAACCTATCTAGAGCCACCGCAGGGTGGGCACTGCCCACCACCACACCCAATCGCCCCTCAATCCAACCTATCTAGAGCCACCGCAGGGTGGGCACTGCCCACCAAACCAAATCGAGGCTACTCTCAACCTATCTAGAGCCACCGTAGGGTGGGCACTGCCCACCACCACACCCAATCGCCCCTCAATCCAACCTATCCAACGGCAGAAAACCTCTACCAGGCAAATTCAGAAATCGTTAAATGGGCCATCCCACTTGCGGATTGAGCGGTCGTGGATTCAGAGCTTTCACCATGCAGAAGCGCAGTCTTCCCGAAAAGACCAGGTTCTGAATTGACGCTTGCTCTGAACAGCCCAGGAACCCCAACAACCTTAATTAAAATCCTCGCTTTTGTTATAAAGCGCACCGCTATCAAGGCTGACAGTATCCACAATGGCGATAACGGCAGCATCTACCGGGCGGTTTTCGTACCCCTGATGCTGGCGGGCACCGCTGCCTCGGGTAATGAGAACCCATTCCCCCGGGCCAGCACCCACCACATCAGCAGCGACTGCGTAGTCTGGCAGCAATTCGCCGTCTTCACTGATCAATTGCACCAACAAAAACTTGACGCCGCTCAGACTGGGTTCTTTACAGGTGCTAACAACCGTGCCGCGAACCTTAGCCAAGAGCATAGGGCCTTATCTGCCGTAGGGCCGAATGCCGGACACGCTTTCGCGGAATTGCTCAACCGCTTCGGTGTAGCGGATGGGCAGCACAAATTCGAGGTTTTCGTGGGGGCGGGCGATGATGTGGGTGGACAGCACCTGACCACCATTAACCCGCTTAACGTTCTCGATACCAGCGGCCACAGAAGCCTGTACCTCAGACACGTCGCCGCGAATGATGACGGTCACGCGCCCACTACCAATTTTTTCATAGCCAACGAGAGTGACTCGGGCCGCCTTAACCATAGCGTCCGCCGCTTCTACCACGGCAGGAAACCCGAGGGTCTCGACCATACCAACTGCAATTGCCATTTTTATGAACCTTTATTACTTAATTGTGCTGACGGAAAGCCGAAGAACGAATAGCCTGATGGGTAAAGTGACGCCCGAACGCTAAGCTTTACCCACGACTCAGGAGAATTGGACTAACCTAAAGGCGTTAAGTCCGAAATTGTTCGACGGCCTCGGTGTAGCGAATGGGCAACACGAACTCCAGGTTTTCGTGGGGACGGGCAATGATGTGGGTGGAGAGCACCTCGCCACCGTTGACCCGCTTGGCGGACTCAATACCGGCAGACACAGAAGCCTGAACTTCAGATACGTCGCCCCGCACAATGACAGTGACGCGACCGCTACCAATTTTCTCGTAGCCGACCAGGGTCACGCGAGCAGCCTTGACCATGGCGTCAGCAGCTTCCACAACGGCTGGAAAGCCGAGGGTTTCAATCATTCCAACAGCAATAGGCATCGTCGTAATCTCCTCGAGAGTTCAGGCAAGGGTCAACGGCGCGTCTGGAGTGGTTCCGACGTTAAATTAGGCACTCAAAAAAGATCCCGCAGTTTAACAAAACGGGACTCGCCTAAAGGAAGCAGAGTTGAATTGCCTGAAAGTTTTAATAACAAGTCAAGCATAGGTGTCTGCAGGTACTTTTGCAATATAAGTGCCAATGATTGTTGCTAATATTGAGCATCATTAAAACTTATGTAGTAACTCTTGGTATCTATTGATTTAGCTTTAAGGAAACGAGTGTACTCACTCAATGACTGGATGCGGCGATAATGTCCCACAAATCAGAGCAAATTCAAGCCCCTGGGAGGATTACTGGCAGACGCCATTGCAAAGTATTGTGTAGATCCATCAATTTTGGCGAAGGCCATTCAAGCCCCAGAGCCTTTGGAATATTTGGCTGTAGCAGTTTACACAAAATCTTGCAGAAGGTTAAGACTCATGTCAGGTTTTCGGTGCGATCGCCCTGCATCTCGCCGAATTGATGTCCCTCCCTTAATGTATAGATTAACGATTACTATCGCGGCTTCGTAGCGTGGCTGGCTCTGAAACCCTCCGGGATCCACCGTTGCCGCTGTGCAGATTTACTTCGTCAAGGGTTTGGTATGACTCAATTTTGGGTTGAGACAAGCTGGTTGCTGCCCTGTTACGGGCTGATGGGGGCATTAGCCTCCCTGCCCTGGTCTGCCGGGCTGATTCGGCGCACGGGGCCACGACCAGCGGCCTATATCAACATCTTGATGACCCTGGTGGCCTCCATCCATGGGCTGCTGGCGTTTCAGGGGATCTGGAACCAGGGCTCCCAGGAGCTGATGTATAACTGGTTCAGCTTCGCCGACCTGCAGCTCAACCTGTCCCTTGAGTTATCCGTCCTCACCCTGGGCACCCTGGAGCTGGTCACGACCCTGTCTCTGCTGGCCCAAATCTTCGCCCTGGGCTACATGGAGAAAGACTGGGCCCTGGCGCGGTTCTATTCCCTCATGGGCTTTTTTGAGGGGGCGATGGCGGGCATCGTCCTCAGCGGCTCCCTGTTTGTCTCCTACTCCCTGCTGGAGATGCTGACGGTTTCTACCTACCTGCTGGTGGGCTTCTGGTATGCCCAGCCCCTGGTGGTGACGGCGGCGCGGGACGCCTTTCTGACCAAGCGCATCGGCGATGTGCTGCTGTTGATGGGGGTGGTGGCCCTGGCAGCTCTGGCAGGCAGTTTGAATTTTAACGACCTTTACGAATGGGTGAAGACGGCGGACCTCAGCCCCATCGTCGTGACCCTGCTGGGGCTGGCTTTGATTGCCGGACCCACGGGTAAATGCGCCCAGTTCCCCCTCCACCTGTGGCTGGATGAGGCCATGGAAGGTCCTAACCCCGCGTCGATTCTGCGGAACTCGGCGGTGGTGACCTGTGGGGCCTATGTGCTGATCCGCCTGCAGCCGATTGTGGTGCTGTCCCCCGTTACCCTGACAGCTCTGATCACCATTGGCACCCTGACGGCGGTGGGCGCTTCCCTGGTAGCCCTGGCCCAGGTGGACCTGAAGCGGACCCTCTCCTATTCCACCAGTGCCTATTTGGGATTGGTGTTCATTGCCGTAGGCACCGAATGGCCGGGAGTAGCTTTCTCTATTCTGCTGACCCATGCGGTAGCTAAAGCCTTGATTTTCATGAGTGTGGGGTCGATCATTCTGGCCACTAACAACCAGAACCTGACGGAAATGGGCGGTCTGGGACCGAAGATGCCCGCTACCACCTTCGCCTTTGCCACCGGAGCCCTGGGTATGATTGGGCTCTTTCCCCTGGGTTGCTTCTGGGGCATGCGCATGGGCATTGACTTTCTCAGTCAGGGTACGCCCCTGCTGGCGGGAGTGTTTCTGGTGGTGAACCTGCTGACGGCGGTGAACCTGACGCGGGTGTTCCGCCTGGTGTTTTTGGGACCGACCCAGCCCAAGTCTCGCCGCGCCCCCGAGGCCCCCTGGCAAATGGCGGTACCGATGGTGTTTCTCTCCATCTTCACCCTGCTGGTACCGGCCATTATGGGTGAGCTGGAACTGCTGCCTCCCTGGGAATACATCAACCCGCCAGTGACGGTGGCGCTGATCGCATCCGGGGCTATCGGTGTAGCCCTCGGGACCGTGATTCCCCTGTCCAAGTCCCTGGCCCGTTCCAGCCAGCGCACCCTGCGCATTGCCCAGGATATTCTGGCCTATGACTTCTACACCGAGCGGCTGTATCGCCTGACGGTGGTGGCGGCGGTGGGCGGTTTCGCCAATCTGATCAACTGGTTTGACCGCTATGTGGTGGATGGCCTGGTGAATGCCGTCGGGCTGGCCTCGCTGATGGGGGGCGAAAGCCTGAAGTACAGCATTCCGGGGCAGTCTCAGGTATACCTGCTGACCATTATGGTGGGCGTTAGCCTGCTGGGAATTTTCATGACCTGGACACTTTGGTAACGGTTTGTCGATGCTGAGCGCACTAATTCTGATTCCACTGTTGGGGGCTTTGGCCATCAGCCTCTGGCCCCAAAAAATCGAGGCCAGGGTAGCCAAGACCGTCAGCTTTGTCACCCTGGGGCTGACCCTGGTGCTGGTGATCTGGCTGGCCAGTCGGTTTGAGCTGACCACACCGGGTTTCCAGTTTGAGGAGTTGCTACCCTGGGTGGAACCCCTGGGCCTGAGCTATCGCCTGGGGCTGGATGGCCTGTCTTTGCCGCTGCTGGCCATTAACAGTCTGCTGACCATTGTTGCGGTCTACATTAGCGACCCTAAGCTGCATCGCCCCCGGCTGTATTACGTTCTGCTGCTGGTAATCAACAGTGCCGTCGCCGGAGCGTTTCTGTCCTCGAATCTGCTGCTGTTCTTCATCTTCTACGAGCTGGAGCTGGTTCCCCTTTACCTGCTGATTGCCATTTGGGGCGGGGCGAGACGAGGTTATGCCGCGACTAAATTTTTGATTTATACGGCCCTGTCCGGAGTGCTGATTTTAGGGGCTTTCCTGGGACTGGTCTGGCTATCGGGTAACTCCAGTTTTGACTACGACAGCAACCTGGCAGCGACATTGCCTCTGGTGCAACAGGTGATCCTGTTGATTGCGCTCCTCGTCGGCTTTGGCATCAAAATTCCCCTGTTCCCCTTCCACACCTGGCTGCCCGATGCCCACGTGGAGGCCTCCACTCCCATTTCGGTGCTGCTGGCCGGGGTGCTGCTGAAGCTGGGCACCTACGGGCTGGTGCGGTTCGGCCTGGGGCTGTTCCCCGACGCCTGGATGGCCCTCGCCCCCTGGATGGCGGGATGGGCGGTGATCAGCGTTCTCTACGGTTCCCTGGCGGCCATTTCCCAGCAGGATATGAAGAAGATGGTGGCCTACAGCTCCATTGGCCACATGGGTTATGTGTTGCTGGCGGCGGCGGCAGCAACTCCCCTCAGCATTGTCGGCACCGTGTTCCAGATGGTGAGCCACGGGCTGATTTCGGCCCTGCTGTTTTTGCTGGTGGGGGTGGTCTATCACACTACCGGAACTCGGGATTTGCAGGTGCTGAGAGGGTTGCTGAATCCCGAACGGGGTCTGCCCTTCGTCGGCTCCTTGATGATCCTGGGGGTGATGGCCAGTGCCGGAATTCCCGGTATGGTGGGCTTTATCTCTGAATTTCTGGTGTTTCGGGGCAGTTTCCTGATTTTCCCGGTGCAGACGCTGCTGTGTATGGTGGGGTCGGGGCTGACGGCGGTGTACTTCCTGCTGCTGGTGAACAGGGCGTTTTTTGGACGGCTTGCGATCGCGCCTCCAGCCTCCTCTCCCCAACTCGATGTCTACATTCCCCCCGTCACCTGGCGGGACCGACTCCCCGCCCTGGCCCTGGCCTCGATGATTGTCGCCTTTGGCCTGCAGCCCAATTGGATGGCCCGCTGGAGCGAACACACTACCCTGGCCCTGCACGAACCCTATCAGGCCTACGTGCAGGCGAAACTCGAACAGAATTATCCAGGCCCTGACCGGCTTGGGGCCGAAGCCATTGCCGAGTACTTGCTGCCATGACCAACACCCTCCCCCAACCCAAAACCGCTACTGTCCATCCCCTGGAGCCGTTCATTCAGCGGCTGCTGTCGGCGGATGCCCTGCTGCCCGACTCCGAGACCAACCTGCTGGAGGTGGTAGGCATCCTCAAAAGCTACGGGGTGGTGCTGGATGCCTATTCCAACAACCTGATCTACATTGCCAACCACCAGTTTCTGGTGCTGTTCCCCTTCTTCAAGTACTTCAACGGCGAAGTGACCCTGCCCAAGCTGCTGCGTTTCTGGTGGCACGACCGCATCAACTTTGAGTACGCCGAGTACTGCATGCGCATGATGCTCTGGCACGGCGGCGGCGGGTTGGATCAGTATCTGGATTCCGATGCATTCCTGGAGCGCTGCCGGGAGGCGTCTGCCGCCAAAATCAAGCACAATCTGGTCATCCGCGTGGTCGATAAGCTGTTTGTGGAATTTCTACCGGAACAGGTGCGCCAGCTGGCCTACTACAGCGCCCTGGGCCAGTTCTGGCGGGTGATGAGCGACCTGTTCCTCGACCTGTCCGACCGGTACGACCGCAAAGAAATCACCTCCATTCCCCAGGTGGTGAAGCACATCAAAGCTGGTCTGGTGGCTGCCGCCGCTAACCCCATCACCTACAGCGTGGAGATCAACGGCACCACCTACGACCTGATTCCCAAATCTGCCGGGATTACCTTCCTGATGGATGTGGCGGTGCCCTACGTGGAAGCAGTCTTTTTCCGGGGTACGCCCTTCCTGGGGACGGTTTCCTACAACGCCCAGGCTAACCAGATTCCCCCTGAGCAGGGGCGTTTCGAGTATGGTGCCCTCTATGCGGACCCCCTGCCTGTTGGCGGTGCAGGCGTCCCCCCTACCCTGCTGATGCAGGACATGCGCCACTTTCTGCCCGACTACCTGACGGACTTCTACAAGTCCCAGGGGCGGGGCATGGACGATGTGCGGGTGAAGATTTGCCAGACTTTCCAGAAGTCCATGTTCTGCGTCACCAGTGCGACCTTGCAGGGCTTGCTGCCCCACCCGGCGGATACGGAAGACCCCCAGGAGCAAGCGGCCAATCACCAATTCCTCGGCAGCTGGATGGATCGGCTGGCGACTTCAAGACTGGCTATTGTTCAGCTTGAAGGGTAAATCAACCTTGTCCAGGTCCAGAAGGGGAGTTTTGCCTTAGAGAAAACTCCAGATTTCGAGCTGGACTTGGTTGGTATATATCAGAACGAATTTGGGACCATTGACGTCATCTTGCTCGAAGGCTTCTGTCTGATGTCATGGCCAGGGCATGGGTAATCTGGTTTTGGGGCTGTGGGGCTGGTTTTGTAACGATATCAGCTGCTAATGCCGGGAAATCCAAAAATTCTGGGAACAAACACCGGAGTTTTAGCTTCTGCCGGTTATTCTCTAGTACAATGTTGCGACTGTCGGCCAGGCTATACAACCAAAGTTACCGCTCAGGATTACTGCTATGGGAATTACTTACAATGACTCCCGGTTAACAACCGTATTTGGACTTCCGGCAGAGCAGGGGCGGTGGTTGTTGATTCCTCTTGGCATGACCGTCTTGCTGTGTTTAGGCACTGTCTATTCCTGGAGCGTTTTCCGAAACCCGTTGGAGGTTGAATTTGGTATTAGCGCTACGGAAAGTCTTTTGCCCTATACCGTAGCCCTAGCGTGCTATGCGGCGACCATGCCTATCGCTGGCCATTACATTACTCGGGTGGGAACCCGCGCCATGCTAGCTCTGGGTGGCCTGGTGGTTGGTTTGGGCTATATTTTGGCCAGTTTTAGCACCCAAATTGTTACCCTGACCCTGGCCTATGGAGTCGTTACTGGCATCGGGGTAGGCATAACCTACGGTGTACCGATGGCGGTAATGGCCCGCTGGTTTCCTGACCGCAAGGGGTTGGCGGTGGGCTTAACCGTTGTTGGCTTCGGCTTATCCCCTTTGATTACAGCCCCCCTGGCGAATAGATTAATTACAAATTCTGGAGTGCGCCCTACCCTACAGATTTTGGGCATTGCTTTTATCGTAATTATCCTCGCTATCGCGACAGTGATGAGAATGCCCCCCGCCCAATGGCAGCCTCAACAGGCGGTAGCGGGCCAAACTACGATTTCACTACCAACGTCTTATCCTCAGAACCTGTTTAAGAGCCGCTCTTTCTACGGCCTTTGGATTTGCTACACCATTGGTACGCTGGTAGGGTTGAGTGCCATTGGTATTTCCAGCCCGGTGGGGGAGGAAATTATCAAGATTGAACCGACCGTAGCCGCCAGCAGCGTAGCTTTGTTTGCGCTGTTTAATGGTCTGAGTCGCCCTTTATTTGGGTGGTTGAGCGATCGGTTCAAGCCTCGCTACGTTGCGATCTCAACCTACACCCTCATCCTCATCGCCTGCTTGCTGATGGTGAACGCTCAGGAAGGGCAGGTTTTAACCTACATTCTGGCGTTTTGCATTTTCTGGTTCTGCCTGGGGGGATGGCTGGCGATCGCCCCTACCACCACCCTACGCCTCTTCGATCCCGACAACTACGCCCAAAACTACGGCATTGTCTTTACCGCCTACGGTGTCGGTGCCCTGCTGGGTACTCTGGCCACGGGCAGCATTCGCGATTGGTTTGGCACCTATACCTATGCCTTTTATCCCATGGCGGCATTGGCCGTTATCGGCATTATTATTGCTAGCACCATGCTGAAACGAGATTGAACCACACAGCAAGTCAGAACACTTCAAGCTTGTCCGCATCGCCCCCCTGTCCGCTGTGTGCGGCCAGCCAGGGGGCAATATTTTTTGAAGGCACCAGCGGAGCGTTTCGGGATCACCCCCGCACCTATTTTCGCTGCGGCATCTGCGACCTGATTTTTGCGCCAGCCTCCCAACTGCTTTCTCCCCAGGACGAAAAGGCGGAATACGATCGTCACCAGAATAGCCCCAGTGATCAGGGGTATCGCCGCTTTTTAAGTCGGCTATGTGAGCCTCTACAAGATCGCCTGTCGGACCACAGCCAGGGGCTAGATTTTGGATCTGGCCCCGGTCCTACCCTGTCGGTGATGCTAGAAGAGGCAGGGCATTCCGTCGCACTCTATGATCCGTTTTATGCGCCGGATGCATCGGTGCTGCGGCAAACCTACGATTTTGTCACCGCCACCGAGGTCGTGGAACACCTCCACCATCCCCGTCGGGATCTGGAGCAAATCTGGCGCTGTCTAAAACCGGGCGGGTGGTTGGGCATTATGACCAAACTGGCCCACTCGGGGGATAACCTGAGGGATGAAAATAGCGCTTCTACCCCTGATTCTTGCTGCACAACATTCGCCACCTGGCACTACAAAGACGACCTTACCCACGTCTGCTTCTTTTCTCGCAAGACCTTTCTGTGGTTAAGCCAACTGTGGCGGTGCCAGCTGACATTTATCGGCAATGATGTGATTTTGCTACGCAAGCATGGTTGAGGTATCCAAAGCTGAATGTCACTGAATTAAGCCTGGTGGGCAGTGCCCACCCTGGGGCAGATCAATACTTCTGGCGATTTACGAGGAATCATTTCAGTGATTTCAGCTGGACTTGGACAGGGTTTAATGACCCAAGACGTTGTTTCCATTGTTAATTCTGTCTATCATCCTGACAGCCCTGCTATCAGGGCCGTAGCGGCATTTCAGGATAGACCATGCAAACCTTTTTCGCTCCCGATGCCGACATGGAACGGTACCTGTCGGATGTGCTTCAGCAACTACGCAGCGACTTTCCTACTCTGGGGCAGACCCAAATTGCCATCACCTGGGTAGTGTATGAGCCGCCTTATATTACCAATACCGGCGGGGCGCTTACGGCTGAAGCCTTCTGGCAGCATCGGCCTAAAGGGGCCGCTTATCGGGGGGTCGAGCGCATCTATCCGGCCAGCGTGGTGAAGCTGTTTTATCTGGTGGCGGCCCATGAATGGCTACAGCAGGGAATGCTGCAGCCTTCAGCAGAACTGGACCGGGCCATGCGGGACATGATTGTCGATTCCAGCAACGATGCCACCAGCCTTATCGTAGATAGCCTGACCGGCACCACCAGCGGTCCCGAACTGCCCCCTGGCCCCTTTGAAACCTGGAAGTTTCAGCGCAACATTGTCAACCGTTTTTTTCAGTCCCTGAGCTGGCCCGAGTTAGAAGCGGTTAACCTGAACCAGAAGCCCTGGTGCGATGGCCCCTACGGTCGGGAACGAGCATTTGTGGGGGAATTATATGAGAATCGCAATATGCTAACCACCAATGCAGTGGCTCGACTGATTCACAGCATTGCTGGGGGAGTTGCGGTTTCGGCGGAGCGATCGCAAACTATGCTTTCCCTCATGCAGCGGCGATTAGATGTTCCCCCTCCAGCTCCCCATGCAGATGAGAACCAGATCTATGGATTCTTTGGGGAAGGACTGCCGTCTAATAGTCAGCTGTATTCTAAGGCTGGGTTCACCAGTAAAGTTCGCCACGACGCAGCCTATATTGAAGCTCCAGGTTCTCATCCCTTTATTTTAGTGGTCTTTACCGAAGGACAAGAACACAGCCAGAACAAACTCCTCCTGCCGATAGTTGCAAAATTGATGACAGAGTTTGTGACTAGAAGTTCTTAGATTTTTCTTATGTTGCAGTAGTCAAATTGTTGTCAACATAGGATTCAGCCTCCTAAATATAGGTGGTACAATCATCGGCAAAACTCAATGTTACGAGTGGTGTGGTATGGGCAGGTAATTGATCTTTTGGGGTGGTTAGCCCTAATGGGTAGCATCGATTTAATCGAAAAGCCTGTCCGTGTTTCATAAGCAAAATCAATTCTGATAATGAGGAGTGAACGAAATCATGGCTTATTCCAAGTGCGTCTTTGGGTTGATGGGCTTGGCCGCTGTGACTGCTGTTGGTGTAGCCCTACCGGCTCAAGCTAGCATAGCTGAGTCTGAGGGTATCGATGCAGTACCAGCCGCCGAGACTGTTGAAATTAATACTGTTGAAATTAATTTCAACGATGGGCTAACAGCCCAGTCTACTGAGCAAACTTTAAATTCTTTAGATTTGCCTGCCGAACCAGCGGATACCCTGCCTGGAATTGTTCAAGAAGACCACTCCAGCGCAAATTTATTAATGTCAGAGCAGCCCGTTACAAATTACGTTTGGGCCGACCAGTCAGCTTTGTTGGCATTTGAAACCGCCGGCATTGAAACGGCTTTAGAGTCCTCTGTCATTGAAGCGACCCCATCTGATTTGGATACCACCGATTTAGCCCAAATTATCCGTGGCCGCTACGACGCTGTTTCCCCCATGTACCTCGGGGTGGGGGGAAACATCGGTATCGGTAACCGTGAAGACAGTGGTGTAGCGAGCTTTGGCTTTAGCGTCATCAGTAAAGTTTCTTTGGGACCCCGGTTCTCTGTGCGGCCTGGGGTTCTGGTAACTAACCAGAACACTTCCTTTACGGTGCCTCTGACCTATAACTTCAACAACCTGGAATTTGCCAATTTCCGCTTCCAACCCTACGTTGGGGCTGGGGTTGATATTCCTTCCGGTGGCGACATTGGGTTGTTGGTTAGCGCTGGAGCAGATGTCCCCATTTCCCGTGACTTTACCCTCAATGCCGTCAGCAACTGGCGGGTAACCAGCGGCTTTGGCCTGGGGATCACGATTGGGGTCGGCTACAACTTCCCCTTCATCTTTGAGTAAACGGCTGGCTGATGCTCTAGCCTGGCTTCAATCTCTCTAGCTTCAATATCAATTCAATATCAATTGGTGGATGCTCTCCCAGAGGGCATCCATTTTTTTGCGCATTCTCTCCGACCTTTCTGGATCGTCGCCAGGACTGCGGGCACCCTGAAAGGGCAGTGGCAGGAAACCCAAACATGGCAGCAGTCGCAACCCCAGTGGAATGGTCAACGGTACTGACTGAGTTTCAGCGGATTTGGGGCTACCCTGATTTTCGCAAACCCCAGGACGACATTGTGCGAGCTTTGCTGACTCATCGGGATGTTCTGGTGGTGCTACCCACCGGAGGAGGTAAGTCCATCTGCTTTCAACTGCCTGCACTATTGCAGTCGGGGTTAACCCTGGTAATCTCCCCGCTAGTGGCGTTGATGGAGAATCAGATACAGGAATTACGGGAAAAGGATCTGGCCGCTGCCGCCCTCCATAGCCAGATGCCTGCTCCCCAGCGTCGAAGGGTGCTTAAGGCAATTGATCAGGGTGTTCTGCGCCTGCTGTATGTCTCTCCAGAGACCCTGCTCAGTCCGCCCCTGTGGGAAAGACTCTGCCAACCCCAGCTGCAGCTCAACGGCTTGATTTTAGATGAAGCCCACTGCCTGGTGCAGTGGGGCGAAACCTTTCGTCCCGCTTATCGGCGGTTGGGGGCCGTAAGGCAGGCATTATTACAAAGTCGGCCCGAGGGCACCACGTTACCCATTGCAGCGTTTACCGCTACGGCAGATCCAACCGCACAGAAGATTCTGCGGCAAGTATTGGGCCTGGAGTCGCCTCAGGTTGTGCGGCTGAATCCTCACCGACCGAACTTGCACCTGCGGGTGCAGCCAGTCTTCAGTACGGGGCAGCGTAAAAGCTTGATTCTGCAGTACCTGAAGCAGCATCCTCACCAGGCTGGACTCATTTATGTGCGGACCCGCCGCGACAGCGAGACCCTGGCGGCTTGGTTACAAAGCAAGGGGTACCGAGTTGCGCCTTATCATGGAGGTCTGGCCGGTGGCGAAAGGAGGCGCATTGAGGCGGATTGGATCGAAGACCGGCTGCAGTTTGTGGTGTGTACCAGTGCTTTCGGCATGGGGGTCAATAAGCCCAACACCCGCTGGGTCGTGCATTATCAGGCACCCTGCACCATTACCGAATATGTGCAGGAAGTGGGCCGAGCCGGACGAGACAGCAAACCCGCAACAGCCCTGACTCTGGTGAGCGAACGTACTGGCTGGTTAGACAGCAGCGACCGTCAGCGGGCTCAATTTTTTGAGGCGCAAACTAAAACCCTGCAGCAGAAAGCCCAAACGCTGGTGGGGCAGATTCCCACCACAGGGGATATCCGTGAGATTAGTGAGCAGTTCCAGCATGGGGCTATATCTCTATCCTGGCTGCACAGCACTGGCCAACTGGAATGGCTGGACCCCTTTCACTACCGACTCAGCCACCAGGCCCGAGTTCAGCCTACTCCGCAGGCATCGGCCAGTCAGCAGATGTACGATTACTTACATAGCCGTACCTGTCGCTGGCAGGCACTACTGGTGAAGTTTGGTTTTCGTACCGAGGCTCAGAAAATGGGCCGGTGTGGGCACTGCGATAATTGCCGCCGGTAGCCCACGGCTAGATACCGCCACCCAGACGCAGATTGTGGCTTTTTAGGCTAGAGCCTGCGATGCATTCTCGAGTTGCTCAGGCGTGGTAAATTTTGGCGATATTGTTTTGGTGATCCAACCTGGCGAGTCCCGAATTGTTGAACCATGTCTAGCGACCATCAGCCGTTGTCTGAAGACCCCTCTGCTGAGGTGGAGATGCCTGCTGAGGCTGCCAACCAATTTCAGCTCAGCCCCGAGGAGCGCAATCGTCGCCTGAAGGAACTGGCCCAGGTGTTCTTTAAGCTTGGCACCATTGCCTTTGGCGGTCCGGCAGCCCACATCGCCATGATGGATGATGAGGTGGTCAAACGTCGCCAGTGGTTCGACCGGGAAAAACTGCTGGATTTGATTGGCGTTACCAACCTGCTACCAGGGCCAAACTCTACAGAACTGGCCATCCACATTGGCTACGAGCGGGCAGGATGGCAGGGGCTATTTGTGGCGGGCAGTTGCTTTATTTTTCCAGCCATGGTCATGGTGTGGATTCTGGCCGCTGTTTACGCTCAATATCGCACCCTGCCGGAAGTGGGCTGGCTACTCTACGGCATCAAACCCGTGATTATGGCCATTATTCTGCAGGCGCTATGGAAGCTGGGCAAAAAAGCGATTAAGGATGCCCCTACGGTGCTGGCGGCTATGGGGGTCATCGTGGGGTATTTCTTGGGTATCAATGAGATTGTGTTGCTGCTCCTGGCGGGCTTGGCGGTGATGGTCATCGAGAACCTGAGATCAGGGCGACAGGCATCCCTCTGGCTGATGCCCTTGCCAGGATTTTTGGCCCAGGCGGCAGGCCCGGCCACCACAGTCCCATCCCCAAGCTGGCTTCAGGTATTTTTATTTTTCCTCAAGATTGGCTCGGTGTTGTACGGCAGTGGATATGTGCTGCTGGCGTTTTTACAGCGGGATCTGGTGGAGCGGTACCAATGGCTGACTTCTCAGGAATTGTTGGATGCCATCGCCATTGGGCAATTTACGCCGGGGCCAGTGTTTACCACAGCAACTTTTGTGGGGTATCTGGTGGGGGGTAACGGAGGCGCGATCGCAGCCACCATCGGTATCTTTCTACCCGCGTTTCTTTTGGTGGGTATCATTAATCCCTGGGTGCCTGCCCTGCGCCGCTCTCGCTGGTTTGGGACCTTTTTGAATGGGGTGAATGCCGCTTCCCTGGGGCTAATGGCAGCGGTGACTTTTACCCTGGGGCGAGAAGCCATTGTGGATTGGCTGACGATAGTTCTGGCGGTGCTGGCTGCGATCTCGGTCTTCCGCTTAAAACTAAACTCCGCCTGGATTGTGCTGGGAGGGGGCCTAGTGGGGTTTTTATCGCAGTGGGTTTAGACCCGTTTCCTACCCCGCAGAGATGGGTCTTAACGAAAATGGCTAAACGAAAATGACTACCGTCATAAACCTGAGCCTGAGAAATCAGCAGTGACCTGCGAAACCTAATATGAATCCCCCAAGGAGTTAAGTCACCTTGGGGGATTGCACTCTATTTCGTCACGGGTACATATCGCCGGGTGTGAATTGAGATATATTCCCCTTCTCGCCCAGTGGGCATGAGCTTCGTCCACTTGTTGGGGTCGGCGTAGCCCAACGCACCGAGCTGGTTAATGGTGTCGCGTACGGCGGCAGAGTCGCCCAGGGCAATCAGGCGCACTAGCTCTTGCTGCCGCACGGGCAGCTTGATTTCATAGGTCATGGTTTCACCTTTGTTTTAAGGAAAACGGGGAACGTTGCTAGCACTCCGTAAAGGTGCGAAACCGATAGGCTAGATCTAAAATAGCCCTAGACATTTCGGCTTAGCTCGGATAAGCGGAATGTTCAGGGGTTTGAGGGAGGTGCAAGCTCTCTCATGCCCCGCCTAGAACTATCCCCGCAAGACTAAATGTACTGTAACCGTTCGGAGAATTCAACCGTATTAGAAGTCGGCAGTAAGCCTAAAATTAGAATGCAGTAATGTTGAAAACCACTCGCTACTTTAATGACTTTGCTTCACAGAAGCATTCTGAAGTTCAAAGAAAGTGGATACAACATGTACTGGCAAATCCTGTGAAAATCGAAAAGCAGTCTAATAACCGTATTTCCTATTGGGGCAATGTTAAAGAAGCGGAAGACCGAGTCCTCAGGGTAATCACCTTATACCAATGCTTTGTAACGCTGCGCTTAACAAAGGCAGCTTAGCGAGAGGCGATTCTTTACCCTAGTAAGTAGGTTGCATTGACATCGAATCGCTATGGCTCGTCCCTTGAACATTACGATT
>Ga0208218_1000157_pt1 | contig 39311 bp, 26 predicted proteins | sample HotLakmasection3_FD_184726 | JGI IMG/M metagenome (GOLD analysis project Ga0208218, IMG submission 184726) | Hypersaline microbial mat communities from Hot Lake, Washington, USA - Section #3 (SPAdes) | ecosystem: Environmental > Aquatic > Non-marine Saline and Alkaline > Hypersaline > Microbial... | reverse complement strand
ACAAAGACGGCGATGATAAACTCTTCAATATCAAACATGGTCTCACTTAATCAAGATTGCTAGAACCCTTCATAGCTAAGGTTTCTAAAGGTGAGACCTTTTCTCAATCATTAGTTGCACATCGCGTAATTAAACCTAAAACCCAAAATGCTGTGTCGCCCACGAAGCAGGCGACACGGCATTTTGGGTTTTAGGTTTAATTGTGATCTCCTACTTAGTTTGGAGAAGAAGTGCGATGAAATACTTGTTCCGTTAGCCCCAGTTAGCCAGCGATAGAGAAACAATCTCTTTGCGTTTTTTAGGGAACTTGAAAATGCGAGAAATGGGTGAGCGATCGCCCATCCTCCAACAAAAGCAAGCACCGCCAATCTGACGGTGCTCTGACAGTTATGAACGGTCCAAACCCACAGTTCAAGTCGATTGCTGAGTCAGCTCAATATAAATGTGTTCCAGGCGCACAGGTTGACGGGCTATGGCATCCAGCGGTATGCCCTCAAAGCGCTCAATGATGTCCTTAAGTTCCCACTGCCCTGGCAGCCAGAAGGCGAGGTCGCTGCCGTAGCGGCGATGGGGCAAGCCCAGGGAGACGGCACGGGCGATCGCCCCCGCTTCGTCGGGCGTCTGGATCGTCAGAATTTCCTCGGCGGCGATGCATCTGCGTAGCTCCGCCAGGGTTCCCTCTTGCAAAATAGAGCCATCCTTTAAGATGCCGATGCGATCGCACAACCGCTCCGCCTCGTCTAGCAGGTGGGTGGTCAGCAGCACGGTCATGCCCTGGCGCTGGAGGGTACGGATGAGTTCCCATAGTTCGTAGCGGGCTTCGATGTCCAGCCCTGTGGTCGGCTCGTCCAGGACGATGAGTTTGGGGTTGTGGATGAGGGCGATCGCCATGCTCAGCCGTCGCCGCATTCCGCCGCTCAGCCGTTCGGCAGGGGTGGCAGCGCGATCCGCCAAACCCACGGCTTCCAGGCAATACTGTACTCGCCGTCGCCGCTCTGCCCCCGCCAAACCGTAGAGCTGCCCAAGGCTATCCAGGTTCTCCACGCAGGTGAGGCTGCGATATACCAGGTTTTCCTGGGGCGCGATGCCCAGCCAGGGTTTGGTGTGCTCCGAAACGGGGTAGCCATTAATGGCGATTGTGCCCGCATCGGCGTGCAGCAAGTTGCATAGAATATTAATAGTGGTGGTTTTGCCCGACCCATTGGGACCGAGCAAGCCGTAAATTTCTCCCTCAAGGATATGGAGGCTCAAGCCTTGCAAGACTGAGCGCGTGCCGTAGCGCTTGACCAAGCCTTCGATTTGCAGCATGAACTACCTGTTTACTGAACTAAAGCTCCGGGAGGAATGCTGAGAGAGTCGAGAAACTCGGCTCTGTCAACCGCACAGCCCATGCTCATCCTACTGTGATGGGGTAGCGATAACCGAACGGTTCTCTCAGGTTGTGGGGCGATCGCCCGCATAAAAACGGGTTTTCTGCAGCATTGGTTGTTTTGACCTGAGAATTTAGGTTAAATTTAGTTAAGAATACTTCTCAGAATTCAAAGCTGCCTTGAAAGAACGAAGTCTTTATGACTCTAGTGTGAATGACACATGATTTTTAGTGCGACTTGCACAAGCGACTTGCACAATAGTGTGAATGACACAACAAGAAGTGTGAACGACACAACGAGAAGCGGACGACACAACGAGAAGTAAACAGCATAACGAGAAGCGATTTTTAAGGCATCAGCCGTCGTGCGATCGCTGGGATCACCCCACAATCGGGCGTCTGATGATTGATGTTTCAAGGGAATGAAGCGTATATGAAATTTTCCTGGAGAGCCGCATTACTTTGGCTTTTACCCGTGCTAGTAATAGGCTTTTTCTTCTGGCAAGGTGCCTTCTCTAGCGCACCCTCGGTTTCGGGGAACAATACCGCCAGTACTCGGATGACCTACGGGCGTTTTCTGGAGTACCTGGATGCAGGTCGCGTAACCAGCGTTGACCTTTTTGATGGAGGTCGGACGGCGATTGTCGAAGCGGTCGATCCGCAGTTGGACAACCGTGTTCAGCGATTGCGCGTGGATTTACCCGGCAGCGCCCCTGAGCTGATGAGCCGCCTGCGCCAGGAAAACATTAGCCTCGACATCCACCCACCCCGCAACGATGCAGCTATTTGGGGATGGCTGGGCAACCTGCTCTTCCCGCTCCTATTGATTGGTGGTCTGTTCCTTTTGTTCCGCCGCTCTAACTCGATGCCGGGTGGTCCTGGACAGGCGATGAACTTTGGTAAGTCTCGCGCTCGCTTCCAGATGGAAGCTAAAACAGGCGTCATGTTTGACGACGTAGCGGGCATTGAGGAAGCCAAAGAGGAACTCCAGGAAGTTGTGACCTTTTTGAAGAAGCCTGAGAAGTTCACCGCTGTGGGCGCGCGCATTCCCAAGGGTGTGCTGCTGGTGGGTCCTCCGGGAACGGGGAAGACCCTGCTGGCAAAGGCGATCGCCGGAGAAGCGGGGGTTCCTTTCTTCAGCATTTCAGGTTCTGAGTTTGTGGAAATGTTCGTCGGGGTCGGTGCATCGCGGGTGCGTGACCTGTTTCGCAAAGCAAAAGAAAACTCTCCCTGTCTCATCTTTATTGATGAAATTGACGCGGTGGGTCGTCAGCGGGGCGCTGGCATCGGCGGCGGCAACGACGAGCGGGAGCAAACCCTGAACCAGTTGCTCACCGAAATGGATGGCTTTGAAGGCAACACCGGAATCATCATCATCGCGGCAACCAACCGGGCTGATGTTCTGGATTCAGCCCTGCTGCGTCCCGGTCGCTTTGACCGTCAGATTTTGGTTGATCCGCCTGATGTTAAGGGTCGTCTGGCGGTGCTGGAAGTGCATTCCCGCAACAAGAAGCTGGGTGAGGATGTATCCCTAGAGGCGATCGCCCGTCGTACCCCTGGCTTCTCTGGAGCTGACCTGGCCAACCTGTTGAACGAAGCGGCAATTCTCACCGCCCGTCGTCGCAAGGAAGCCACCACCATGGCTGAAATCAACGACGCGGTAGACCGTGTGGTTGCTGGGATGGAAGGCACGCCGCTGGTGGATGGTAAGAGCAAGCGCCTGATTGCCTACCACGAGATTGGACATGCGATCGTCGGTACATTGCTCAAGCACCATGACCCGGTTCAAAAAGTTACGCTGATTCCTCGCGGACAGGCACAGGGCTTGACCTGGTTCATGCCCAACGAAGACCAGAGCCTGATTTCGCGGGCACAGTTGCTGGCTCGTATCACAGGCGCTTTGGGTGGTCGCGCCGCTGAGCAGATCATCTTTGGCGATTCTGAAGTCACCACGGGCGCTGGCAACGACCTGCAACAGGTCACCGGCATGGCACGGCAGATGGTAACCCGCTTTGGCATGTCTGACCTCGGTCCCCTCTCCCTCGAAAGCCAGTCTGGTGAGGTCTTCCTGGGTCGCGATTGGATGTCTCGCTCAGAATACTCTGAAGAGATTGCTTCCCGCATTGATGCGCAGGTTCGCTCCATCGTCGAGCATTGCTACGAAGATGCTTGCCATATCATGCAAGAGAATCGGGAGCTGATCGATCGCCTGGTAGACCTGCTGATTGAGAAGGAAACCATTGATGGCGACGAATTCCGCCAAATTGTTGCGGAGTACGCCGAAGTACCCGAGAAGGAGCGGTTCTTGCCTCAGCTGTAAGTGTCGCTGATCTTCTGAATATGAAAAAAGGCTGGGCGATCGCCCAGCCTTTTTCTGACCTTGAAATACCTCTAACACCAAATCCAGCGCAAACCTCTAATATATTTTTTGTGAAACGCTTGCTTTGCAAGCGTTTCACAAAAAATATATTAGAGGTTTGCGGATTGAGTTTCATCCTTTTTCTAAAGCCCTTAATTTTGCGTGCGCATCGCGCACGCAAAATCAAGGGCTTTAGAAAAAGGATGAAAACGTTGAACGAATAGGAAACTACTCTTCTTCAGGCGTCTCCCGGTCTTCGGGCTTGAGCAGGGGAAAGGCGATCACATCGCGGATGCTGGGGGAGTCGGTGAGAAGCATGACCAGTCGATCGATGCCCATGCCCATGCCCACTGTCGGAGGCATTCCGTACTCCAGCGCCAGCAGGAAGTCTTCATCCACACCCTGTGCCTCCAGGTCGCCTGCGGCTTTCCGTGCCGCCTGGGCTTCGAACCGTTGCCGCTGGTCGAGGGGGTCAGTCAACTCCGAGAAGCCATTGGCGGTTTCGCGCCCGACGATAAATAGCTCGAATCGCTCCACCAGTCCGGGCTTGCTGCGGTGGGGCTTGGCGAGGGGCGAAATTTCGACGGGGTAATCCGTCACAAAGGTGGGCTGAATCAGTTTGGGTTCAACCGTTTGTTCAAACGCCTCATTCAGGACTCGCCCGATCGCATCACACTTCTCTAGATTCGTAATACCCGCTCCTCGCGCGGCATCCTTCGCGTTTTCCAGATCCGTAAATTGGGTGAAGTCCAGACCCGTCGCTTCTTGTACCAACTCATGCATGGTTGCCCGCCGCCAGGGCGGGGTCAGGTTCACCGTTTCGCCCTGATAGGTCACCTCCAGCGTGCCCAGGATTTCCTGAGTGACTGCGGCAATCAGGGTTTCGGTAAGTTCCATCATGTCGTGGTAGTCGCCGTATGCCCAGTACACCTCGATGGAGGTGAATTCAGGGTTGTGGCGGGTGGAGACACCCTCGTTGCGGAAAATGCGCCCAATTTCAAACACCTTCTCGAACCCGCCAACTACCAGCCGCTTCAGGTGTAGCTCTGTGGCGATGCGGAGGTATAGCTCCATGTCGAGGGTGTTGTGGTACGTAGTGAAGGGGCGGGCATCCGCTCCTCCTGCCTCAGACTGGAGCACCGGGGTTTCGATTTCGAGGAAGTCGCGATCGCTCAAAAACCGCCGAATCGCCGTAGTAATCTGCGCCCGTCGCCGGAAAGTCTGGCGCACAGCGGGATTCACAATCAGATCCACATAACGCTGGCGATAGCGCTTCGCCACGTCCGTCAACCCATGCCACTTGTCGGGAAGCGGTTGCAGAGACTTGGTGAGGATGGCAAATTCCGACACTACGACGGACAGTTCGCCCTTGTCCGTACGCTTGATGGTGCCCTTGACACCCATAATGTCTCCGGCATCCGTCAGTTGCTTCAGGTGGGCAAAGGCGTCGGCATCCACATCCGCCATGCTTTCCCCAATGGTTTTCTTGTCGAGGTAAAGCTGAATGGTACCCGTTTCGTCTTGCAGGGTGAAGAAAGCCAGCTTGCCGAACACGCGCCGATTGAGGATGCGTCCGGCGATCGCCACCTCATCCTCCACCGCTTCTCCATTTTCCAGATGAGCGTATTTCTCCTGCAACACCGCTGCCTGGTGGGTCACATCCCAGCGATAGGCATAGGGATTGAAGCCCAGGTCACGTAGCTGCTGGGCTTTTTCGAGTCGGGTTGCACGGAGATCTTCAGATGCCATGAGATTGAGAAAAGAATTAAAGGAGTGAAATAAGGAATCTGTTGGCTGAGCGCCGCGCTAGTCCTTCTGGTGAGAAAACTGATAGGCTCCCACCGCCGAGAGGGCGATCGCCGCCAAAAGTAGCACTGGAATACTGTACCAGGGAAACTGCGCCAGGGGCAGATAGACAGCGGAACGCAGACTGATGCTGGTATAGGTCAGGGGCAGCAGGTACACAACCCCCTTCAGCACAGCGGGCAGGGTTGCCGGATCAAAGAAGGTCGCGCCCAGGAAAGACATTGGCACAATCAAGAAGTTGTTGAGCAAGCCCACCCCTTCGAGAGATCTGACATTTAAGCCTACGATAACGCCCAACCCCGAAAAGACGGCGCAGTTCAACACCAGCACGAATAGAAACAGCGGACTGAGGAAGCGCCAGTTGCCCGTGGTGATGAGGGCGATCGCAATCACAGAACCCGAAGTCATCAGCCCCCGCAGCACCCCCGCCATCATCTTGCCGAGGAACAGGGAGAGCGGATGGACAGGCAGCAGCAGGATTTCCTCGAAGGTTTTGCTGTAGAGGCGTTCGCCGCAAATCGAGAAGGTTGTGCCGCCAAAGCTGATGGTCATAGAAGACAGCGCCACCATCCCCGGCAGAATGAATTCCAGGTAGTTGTCGCCTGCGGGCGGTTGGATGGCGCGATCGAGCGCACTGCCCAGCCCCAGCCCAAACGCCAAAATATAGATTAGCGGCGATACCAGCCCAGAGGCGACCACCTGCGTGACCCGCACCCTCAGGTCGAGCCAGTCGCCCCAGAACACGGTAAGGGCATCCTTAACAATACCAGGAATGGCAGCCCAGCGAGAGGGAGCGGCGGCGTTTGTAGAAGCGGGAGATGATAGGGTCACGGTGGTGAAATCTGCGGTAACAACGACGAAATAAAATGGGAGCTTGATAGACTCGAAATGCCTTGAGGGGAAAATCATCAACCCCTGGGCAGCAAATTTATGTAACGTATGTAAACAATTTTGACATTTCCTGGCGCTCCTGCAACCTCCCTCGTCGTCGGGATGTGATCAAGACGCTGCGATCGCCCCTTCCGTTTTGGAGCGCGATCGCTATACTGGACGTTGAAGAAACTTTTCTTTATCTGTCGTTTTGGCCGTTCCAAAATGGCGAAAACCTAAACCCATTCATTAAAATCCGATTCTCAAGCGCCTATGAGACGTCGTCCTCCTGCTCCACCTCGTCCGTCCGCTTCTCGCCAACCCGCAGACCGACCAATGAGTAATAACAACGGTAAGAAATCCCAGATTGCTGCGGCATTTAGTTATGCTTCGGTGGCAGTGATGGCTGCAATCTTCGTGTTGGGCATTGGCTTAGGAATCGCTTTCAGCTCAACGGCGAACTTTGGGACAGAGAACATTGCCTCTCGCGAAGCGATCGATCGCAGCGTACCCAACCCCGAAATCTGCGCCCAGTTTGGAGCCAGCGCCATCACCATGGATTTGCGGGCATTTGTGACGCTCAATCCCTTCAATGTCTATGTATCGCAGCCCTTGATGCAGCCTGGATGCGTACTGCGGAGTTCCAACTGGTCTATCCTGGAGCAACGGGATCTGGTGACTTCGGACGATGTGCGCGATTGCCGCAAACGCCTCAACACCTTCGGCTTCACTGGAGACCTGGAGCGTCCGAACGAAGCCCACAAGGTTGATTGCGTCTATCAAAACGACGCTGCCCGCAACCTATTCCTGAATCAACCTGGCTTTGGTGCTCCCAGTAATCCATCGGCTGTAGAGCGTTTCTAATTTTGCTTGAATGCTAAAACGTGAAAGCCTACGGGCCATCAATAACTTAATTCTTTAGGAAAGGGAGCACATATGCTCCCTTTTTTTGTTAGGTATCCTCTTTGGGATGAAAATTTCATAACATCCAATTCTTGTAGGGCAGGCATCTTGCCTGCTCTTGGACAGCCGAGACGGCTATCCTACATTGTTGAATTCCCATTCCTTTGCCTTTGTGATTCAGGATTGAAAATAAAATAAAATCCGGAATTGTTGATGAGAAGCGCGGCATTGCCGCGCTTCTCATCAACAATTCCGGGTTTTATTTCGTACGTGATCCTTAATTCAAACCCATCAAAACACTCGGCTCAGGCACAGCCCCCACCGACGGCGCAAGGGAAAACTCATCAAACTTGACCACCCCTGACTCCGGTTGCTTTGTATCAAAGTAGTAGCTGGAAACGACTCCTGTGCCCGTATCCAAAATTGTGAAAGCGGTCAGGTCGTTGCTGGAGAGGTAGGGAAGAAAATTTCCGTTTTCATCGGAGAGAGGGGCGATCGCAGGCACGACAGGTTCCAGCCCGTTGGGGTCGCCTGTGGGGCGATAGTCTTCCTGAAAGCCGATGGGAATCGGGCGGCGTTTGTTGCCCGTGAACGCACCATAGGTATTGCCCACATTGGATGTTTCCAAATAATGGGTTCCATTTGGACTAACAAAACGATTCCACACATGGGAATGTCCGTACAACACCAGGTCTGTTCCAGCGGATTCCAATAAAGGCATGACATCCCGAATCAGATAGTCATTTTGCTTGGGATACTCATAACGCACCGCTTTAATGCTGCCATCTTCAAAGGAATCAATAAACTGCACCGGATCGGTGTAAGCCGGAACGATGTTGTCGCCCAGGGAATGCGCCGGGTGGTGGAACATGACCACCCGATAGTTTGCCTGGGTAAACTCAGGGCGCTGCACCTCTGCCTGGAGCCAGGCGTACTGTGCGCTGTCGGCGCTAATCGACTCAAAGATATGCTGCCCAAAGCCCCAGTTTTCCGGTTGCGTCAGATCCTCGTCCCGCTCCCGAAAGCGCCCTTTAGCCCCCCCATTCAGATTGGGTGTGCGCCAAATATTTGTGGCGTAGAGCACGACCAGCCGCACATCCCCAACCGTGACAGCGTAGTACTGGGAATTTCCCGCTTCATTTTGCGGCAGGCTAAAAATTTCGTCGAAGGAGAGGGTGTTGAAGGACTGGTCGCGCATCCAGGCAGCGGCGATCGCCGGATCTCCCGATGGATTAACCTCAGCCGCCTGGGCTGTGTAGCGCGACTCGGCGATCGCCCGTGGCACCGGATCATTGAACTGCTCATTCAGATCCGTCTCCATCGAAAACCGCCCCATCACCTCATGGTTGCCCGTCGCTGGAAATAGGGGGGCGTACTGAATCAGCTTTCCGCCGCGATAGGTTGCAGTGCCTCCATCCTCTGTCTCTAGCTCCCCCGCTGCCCGTCCTTGCAGGCTGGGGAAAAAGGCGCGATTGCGGTTATCGTCAAACCACTCAGAGGCGCGATCGGGAATATTCACCAAATCGCCTGCCAGAAAAACCGCGTCCACCTGCCCGATCGTCTCTTCCACCTTTTGCAGGTTGGCGGGCGTCATTGGCATAGATTGGTGATCGGAGGTGAGCAAAATTTTCAGGGGCATACCCGGTTGGGGCATCGCCGTCAGGCTGAAGGCATCGCTACGGGTCGGGCGTCCATTCTCCGCAATGCTGAGAGCACGATAGCGGGTTCTAACCCCTGGCGTTAAACCCTCCACCTTTGCCTCATGCCGCCAGATGTCCCGCACTACTGGACGGGTGTAGATTTGCTCGTCTTCGGTCTGTTCGCCAACACGGGATTTTTGATCTTCGCGCATCCGGCTGAGCTTTCGGGTTGTTGCAACCGCAGTCTGGTTGAAGTTATCCCCAAACTCAACGATATGGCGGCGTCCTTCAAACTCGGTGAACCATACCACCTGAACCGAATTGGCTGTGGGGTTTTGTAGGAATGGATCCGTCAGTAACGGTAACCCAGGGGCGAAAAAGCGATTTGCAATAGCGTTGAAGAGAAGGAGCAGGTAAGCGATCGCCACCACAACCCCGACAGCTAGGAGGATGATATGTCCGTTAGAATATCGGCTCATGCTTGACTCTCAGAACAGTAGATATAGCGATCGCACGAAAGATTGGGGCTGGATTGTTGCTTTAATCTGTTTTAGGGAACTTTCCTAAGACAGATCCTAATGGCGATCGCCCCCAATCTTCGATCAAATCGGTCATCAAAACACCGTAAAAACGCGGGATAGGTCTGAACCTATCCCGCGAAAAAATTATCTCGTTAACTTTTTGGAAAGAGAGCGACAGCGCTGACCTACTTCGCCAGTTCCTTCACCTTCTTCATGATGCCGTCGGGGTCAATGCCCTGGTGGATGAACTGTTCCCACAGACCACCGCAACCTTCTTCGTGGGTGCCAATGTGGGCGAACTTGGGTGTGTAGCCCCGCTCCAAGAGCCAGGTGCCAAAGCGGCTACCCAGACCCGTCTTGCGGTTGAAGGCTTCTGTGACCAGCACAAAGGGAGCCTTGCCCACCTTCGCCAGCATCTCTTCATCCACTACGTTCAAAGTAGCTTTGTTGATCAACCCAACATCCATGCCCTCTTGCTTCAGCCGCTCAACGGCATCTAGCGCCCGATAGAGAGAATCGCCAAAGGTCACGATGTAACCTGCCGACCCTTCCCGAATTACCTCATCTTTGCCAGGGGTGAAGGTATAGTCGCCGCCAAACATATCGTTACCGTCCGTGTCCAAAATCATGGGCACTTTAGAACGGGTCGAGAAGATAAACCGCATACCGGGGTCGTTGAAGACAGCTTTCACGCAGGCGGTCATCTGGTTGGCATCGGCTGGGAAGTAGAGGCGAGTTTCGTAGCCGTCATCCAAGCCATTATCGGCAAACATATTGTTCAGACCGAAGTGGCAGGTGTTGTCTGCCATATCGTCAATGCCGGAGTGGGAAAAGTGGCACAGCAGGTTGGAGTAGTTCAACCGCGCCATCGTGATTTCAGAGATACACATTTCCAGGAAGGCGGCGAAGGTGGCGTAGATGCCCTGCTTGCCCTTCTGCATCCCAAAGCCTGCCGCTGCCGACAGGTTGCCCCGCTCCATGATGCCGCCGCTGATGAATACTTCAGGGTGTGCCTTACGGATGGTCGATAGCCCGCAGGAGCCTTCCAGGTCGTTATCGACCACCAGAACGCTGTTCTTGCGCTCCTCTTCGCTCATGCCGCCCAGCACTTCGACAACTGCATCGCCAAAGACGTTGCGGTTGGAACCCAGCTTGTCAGAGGAGCCGAGGAATTTATAGGAGTTTTTGGGCTTCTCAATGCCTTTGAGGACTTCAGCGGCGGCGGATTGGTTGTTCGCTTCCAGGTACTTGATAGCGGCATCAACGGAAATCACGTCATGCCCGTGGGTGCTGCCCTCAATCCCCTCGATGCCGACGGCCATCGGGCGCTTGTTTACGATCGCCACCGGACCCGGCGTATTAATCGCCTGACAGATGTTGGCATAGAGGCTATCCAGGTCTTCGCCATCGCCTTCCAGCACTGTCAAGCCGTGACCTTCCAGGGTCTTGCGTACGCTGTAGCCGCCCATGTACTGCGAAGGGTGCCCAGCGATGGTCACATCATTGTCATCGATCAGCAGCTTTACATTGACATGGTTGGCAACGGCAAAACGAGCCGCTTCCGCATCGTTCCCTTCCTGCTGAGAACCATCGGAGCCGAGGCAGAACACCGTCTTGCCAGGGTTTGCCAGCGCTACCCCGTTAACGTAGGGCCACATGTGACCGAGGCGACCGGAGCTAAATTCCACACCGGGCGTCAGCCCCAGTTCGGGGTGTCCGGGCAGTTTGCCGTTAGAGAGGCGATAGCTCATCAGTTGCTCGGCAGGCATGTGCCCCCGCAGCACCGACATGAGGTACTGGGTTGCAACCCGGTGTCCTGCTTCATCAAAGAAGGTGGGCACAAACTGGTCGGGCTTGCCCCGGAAGATGGCATCCAGGATCATCACTTCGGGCACGGTGTCGTAGGGACCGCCCGTATGGCCGCCAACGCCGTGGGCCGCACCCGTGGCGGTGAAGAAGACGATCGCATCCCGGCACAGTTTGATATTGGCTTTCAGATCCGCCCGCTGCTCATCGGTCAGGGTTGGGTTTGCTGGATCGAGGCTAACTTTTTTATAGGCGCTCAGATCTATGGGGAAAGTCGTTGTCATAGAAAATGTTCCTGGTTAGTTGATTTAGATGTTCGAAACGTTTGGGTGGAAAGTCGGGAAGGGGTTCAGGTCAAAAGCTTGTAAATCCAGCAGGTTACTCATAACAACCAGATTAAGTTGGGCTGGGCGATCGCGCATTCTGCCGCACAACACCCATAGAAGCCGCTGCATTTCTACTATAAATGCCTCCTCGTATGAGTTTCTTACGAAAGCGACATCAGGGGAAGGGCGATCGCGATATTTGTACAACAATCTGGGCTGGCAACCATCCTGCCTGAAGCAGAGTTCGATCCTATACAGTAAGGGACGCTGAACAAAATTCAGCGTCCTGGTCAATACATTTCATGGCGGATGTATGGCGGATAGGCTTTCAAAAATGTTGGAGGCTTTCCCCTGAAGGATTCGTCTCACGCCAAGCCGCCATTAAGCCGACTGAAACTTGCGAAACACTAGCGTAACGTTGTGCCCACCGAACCCAAAGGAATTAGACAGCGCAACGTTCACTTCATGCTCACGGCTCTGGTTGGCGATGTAGTCCAGATCGCAGACGGGGTCTGGGTTCTCCAGGTTGATGGTGGGGGGGACGCGATCATTGGCGATCGCCATCATCGCTGCCACTGCCTCAATCCCTCCAGAACCACCCAGCAAGTGTCCTGTCATAGACTTAGTGGAGCTGATGACCGTGTTGTAAGCATGGTCGCCCAGGGCTGTTTTGATGGCTGCCGTTTCCGTGGAATCGTTAGCCGGAGTGCTGGTGCCGTGGGCATTGATGTAGCTCACATCGGTGGGCTTTACCCCCGCATCCTTCATCGCCAGTTGGATGGCGCGAGCCGCCCCTTCGCCACCGGGAACCGGGGAGGTGATGTGGTAGGCATCGCAGGTCATGCCATAGCCGATGATTTCGCCGTAGATTTTTGCACCCCGGCTGAGGGCGTGCTCCAATTCTTCGAGCAGCAGGATGCCAGCGCCTTCGCCCATCACAAAGCCGTCGCGATCGCGGTCGAAGGGGCGACAGGCATGGTCGGGGTCGTCGTTGCGGGTAGACAGGGCGCGAGCCGCCGCAAAACCCGCGAAAGATAGAGGCGTAATTGCGGCTTCTGTACCGCCACAGATCATGGCTTGAGCGTAACCCCGCTGAACCAGGCGAAACGCATCCCCGATCGCGTTGGAGCCAGCGGCACAAGCCGTTACGGTGCAATTGTTTGGACCCTTGGCACCAACCTGGATGGCGGTTAACCCGGCTGCCATGTTGGCAATCATCATCGGCACCATAAACGGGCTACACCGACTGGGACCCCGGTTCAGGTAAACCTCTTGTTGGTCTTCCATGACCTTCAAGCCGCCGATCCCTGTACCAATAACGATGCCCACCTGCTCAGCATTCAAGTCGTTAATGATGAATTCTGCATCTGCCAGGGCTTGCTTACTGGCAGCTACCGCAAACTGGGCAAACCGATCCATCCGCTTTGCATCTTTGCGATCCATATAGTCTTGTGGATCGAACCCGCGCACCTCTCCGGCAATGCGCGAGTCGTGGCGAGAGGCATCGAACAGGGTGATGGGACCAATGCCGTTGCGCCCAGCCAACAGCCCATCCCAATAGTCAGCAAGGGTATTGCCGATGGGAGTAATTGCCCCCATCCCTGTAACTACAACGCGCTTCAGTGCAGAATCAGAGGTCGTCATGACACCAGTTAGCTAGGAAAATCAACTCGTCTGCCAGGGATTTGAGAGAACCGCAAGAGCCGAGGAGTAGAAATGAACAAAAGGACAAAGACCTGTCCGAATTATCGAAAACCGTATCGAAAACCGTATCGAAAACCGAAAAATTGAGTAGAAGACTGAAACTCTAACACTTAGTTTTTCAATTTGTGAAACGTTAATGCCTAAGCTTCAGCCTTCCGTCTACCCGCTAAGGAAAATCCTCAAAACGAGGGAAAAAATATTAAGGTAAAAGGCTTACCTAATATCTACAATCATCCGTTCAACCAAACCTGAGGAAAGGAAACGGCAATTTGAGGCAAGCCAATTAAAGGCAGACTACCTTAATAATTAAGCCACTGCCTTTTGATTGATATAGTCTACAGCTGCCTGCACGGTTGCAATGTTTTCGGCTGCTTCGTCAGGAATTTCGATGTCAAACTCTTCTTCTAGCGCCATGACAAGCTCGACAGTATCCAAAGAGTCTGCTCCGAGGTCATTAGCAAAGCTTGCTTCTGGCTTAACTTCGGATTCATCAACACTGAGTTGTTCAGAAACAATCTTCTGAACTTTCTTCAAAATCTCTTCTTGGCTCATAACTGAACTCTACCCACTCGACTTGAAAATATTAATGAGGTGATCAAGCAGTTTGCCTGGGGCTAACGTCTTACTCACCCTAAAAAGGTGAATAAGGTTCGACCAGCCATTAGGCATTTCTTCATCTTACTCTGTCATGCCACCCTTTCGATCGGAATCGCCGATGTGACGGGGGAATGGATTATCAACAAGTGCCCACTCTCCGGTCAGACTGTTTCCCGGAGGTCTATGTTCCAGGCTCTTACCGAACATTTGTTATCCAGAGGATGGTGATTTGCAAGGAGCATGACCTGGAATTTGGGCGATGCGATCGCCCTCCTTACCCTACTGCATTTTGGAAAGACTAATGCGCGGATCGACAAATTTCAGCAATAAATCTGCCAGGAGGTTGCCCACAATTAGCATCATGGCTCCCATCATCAGACTTGCCATCACCAAATATAGATCCTGCGCGGTGACGGCTTGGAGAATCAACCGTCCTAGCCCTGGCCAGTTGAAGAAGTTTTCGGTGATGAAGGCACCGCTGAGGAGGGCGGCAAACTCAAAACCCAGCAAGGTAATTAACGGGTTGATGGCATTACGGAGGGCATGGACGTAGATGACGCGATTTTCGGGTAAGCCCTTGGCGCGGGCGGTCTGGATATAGTCTTGCCGCAGCACATCCAGCAGTTGCCCTCGGGTGATGCGTTGTAACCCGGCAAACCCCGTGATGCTGAGGGCGATCGTCGGAAAGATCATGTGCCAGCCAATGTCGAGCACCTTGCCGATGGGGGTGAGATCCTGGTGGTCAATGCTGGTCATGCCGCCGACGGGCACCAGAGGCGACAGCAGTTGGGCGAGAAATAGCAAGAGCAACCCGGTGATGAGGGTGGGGAAGCCCTGCCCGATGTAGCTGAGGACGCGGAAGATGCGATCGACCCATTGATCTTGACGGACAGCGCCAATGACACCGAGGGGAATGGCGATCGCCCAGGTCACAATAATAGAGGTGATGGACAGCAGCAACGTCGGCGGAATCCGCTCCGCCAGAATGGAGGATACCGGACGCTGGGAGTAAATGAAGCTCACCCCAAAGTCCCACTGGGTAATCACCTGCCACAGCCAGATGAAATATTGCTGGATGATTGGCTTGTTTAGCCCAAACTGTTCCTCAAAGGTTGCCAGGGTTTCGGGGGAAATGCGGGGATCTTGACGCAGCACATCCAGATAGTTGCCGGGAGCCATTTGGATGATGAAAAAGCTCAGCGCCGAAGCCAGCAGCAGCGTAATAGCTCCCTGCATCAGCCGCTTGACGACGTAGAGGAAGACTTCGCCTGTAAAAAAGCCGATTACCCTCTCCCAGAGGGCACGCAGTTTTTGTTGCTGGGGGTTGCTGGGGGTTGCGGTCATGAAACCTGGAGGAAAGCTGAGAGTGGGATGAGGTGATTGACGGAATTCATCATTTGTTTAGATGAATTTGTTTAGATGAATCTTAACCCATGCTATTCGAAACGTGCGGCTCAACCCCGGCATTTGGGATTAATCTCCTGGGAGATGAACCACAGAGGCACAGAGGACACAGAGAAGTTTCTCCGTGCTCTCTGTGTCTCTGTGGTTAAATTTTGTACACTAATATTCCAGCAGGGAAATGATAGGACTGTCGGGGAGTTTGGCACGCCCGTTTAGCCCGGTCAGTTCGATAATGAACCCGAAGCCTACCAACTCGCAGCCCGTGTGTTGGATGAGTTGGGCGGTTGCTGCCGCCGTGCCGCCTGTGGCAATGACATCATCGACAATCAACACCCGGGCGGGCGGGGTGGCGGCGTCCTGGTGAATTTCGAGGCGATCGGTGCCATATTCCAGGTCGTACTCTACGGAATGGACGGCGGCGGGGAGTTTGCCGGGTTTGCGAACGGGGATGAATCCGGCGTTGAGCTTGTAGGCAAGGGGGGTACCAAAAATGAAGCCCCGCGATTCCATCCCGACAATTAAGTCAACATTCAAATCGCTGCACTTTTCTGCCATTGCGTCGATGGTGTAGCGCAGCCCTTCAGGGTCGCGGAGGAGGGTGGTGATGTCGCGGAAGACGATACCAGGTTTAGGGAAATCGGGAATATCGCGGATAAGAGCTTTGAGATCCATTGCAGGGAGAGCTGTTTCAGCTTGAATAGACATTTAGAGAGAGGCGGTGAAACTGCCAGGCAGAATCTTTGAAAGAACCAGAAAGAACCAGGATAACCCCACGCCTTACAGGTCTGACCTGGAGGATGATGGGGGGCGATCGCACGATGCTTCAGAATAATATCAAGTAAAAGTAGGGTTACTTTTCTTCGATGCCAGAGAAGTTCTCAAACCAGCCTTGTTTGTGGAAATACATGATCAAGGCTCCGGCGATCGCCCCCATGATCAGCAAACAGGCAGGGTAGCCCCAGTACCAGTTCAGCTCCGGCATATTCCAGGGAGACACGGAGGTATCAAAGTTCATGCCGTAGACTCCGGCGATAAATGTAAGGGGAATGAAAATGCTGGAAATCACGGTCAGCAGCTTCATCACTTCATTCATCCGGTTGCCCACTGCCGATAGATACACATCCATTAAGCTGGCTGCCACTTCGCGATAGGTTTCTACCATATCCAGCACCTGCACAGTATGGTCATAGCAGTCACGCAGATAGATCCGCACCTCTTCACTAACCAGGTCGCTGCTGTCACGAATTAATGTATTGATGGAATCTCGTTGGGGCCAGATAGCCCGACGCAGTGCCAGCAGCTCTCGCTTGATACTGTGAATTTTGCCAAGGGTTTGGCGGGTCGGATGGGCGACGACCTCATCCTCCAGGTCTTCCAATAGCTCCCCGTAGGATTCAAGCACCGGAAAGAACCCATCTATCACGGCGTCTAACAGGGAATAGGCAAGATAGTCGGCACCTTGCTTTCGAATGTTGCCCTTGCTGAGACGGATGCGATCTTGGACGGGTCCAAAGCAGTCGTATTCTGGTTCTTCTTGTACGGTTAGCAGATACCTTCTGCCCAAAATGAAGCTGACCTGCTCACTGACAAAGCCATTTCCCGACTCTCGCAGGGTGACCATCCGCGAAATAACCAGCAGTTGGTCGTTGTATTCCTCTACTTTGGGGCGTTGGGGCACGTTTACGACATCTTCTAGCACCAGAGGATGCAGCCCAAACACCGTACCGATGCGCTGCAAAATCTGCTCACTACCCAACCCTTTGACATCAACCCAGGAAACGGTTTCAGTATCCAAATACGCGGCGCACTCTTCGGGGTTTTCGATCATTCTTCGAAGGGCGTAATCTTCGCCGTAGTCGATTAGCGTAATGACCGGGGCTGGTGCATCCAGTTCGATGGTGAGGGTTCCGGGCATGGCACCCGGTTCGGTTGAGGCGTATTCAAAGAGAGAATCTTCTTCCTCGGCGGCATCAAGTGGTGTCAGGTAAGTTTTGGGATTGAGCAGTGTTTTAGCATTTTTCCCGGAAAGTTGAGCTAGCTTAAATCGCATAAATTTCTGCCCCGTTTGGATATTACGGGTATTGTACTGACATTAGATTGACTACTCTGTTGGGTCGTCCTCAAAGGGTAAGGAGATTTCTGAGCAAGAATATCCCCATTTTTTGAGAGAAGGCGCGGCTTAGCCGCGCCCTCTCTCAAAAAATGGGGATATTCTTTTCTGGAGATCGCCTGAGAACGCAGATCAAACAATCTGAAATTCGTTAATCTTGTTGACCAAAGGAGGGATGGAAGGAATGCCCAACATGGCTTTGAGTTTCTTCGTTGAGTGCTAGTTTGACTTGATTGTAAATTTCGTTGGCGTGTTCTGGAGCATTGCCCACACTGAGCACACCCAACTTGCCAAACTCTGACAGGCAACCGATGAGATGAAACACGCTGCCCACTTCCTGGCTAGGGCTAAAGTGGAGTTTGCGCTGCACGATGATGTGCATCAAGTCTTTGGGAAGTAGCCCTTTGTAGCGATCGCTCTGCAAATTATCCGTTGCCATGTAATACTTCGGCTCACCCCGCTGATTCAGGAACAGCCCGGTTTTCAGGTCGTACTGTCCACCTGTCAGCAGTTTCAGGGTCATGAAGGGGTGGGTGGTGCCGCCTTTGCGCAGGTTAATTTCGATCGCCTGCAAATCCCAGGAACCATCGGGCTGCTCAACGGCAAGAAAATCGACGCTAAACCGCTCCAGTGCGCCCTTTTTCGCCAGCACTTCGCCGACGGCAAAGCCATAGTCCTGGAGGGCGAGGCGATAGGCTTCATCGGCGGGAAAGCGGCAACCCAGGAAGATTTGCCCATCGGGACCACCGAGGATCTGGTCGTGGGTGGAGAGAATTTCGACCTCGCCCGTGGGCGTGATGCGTCCCTGGACGCTGGGCGATCGCTTCTCTTTGCCTTCCACAAAGGCTTCGACGATGGCTCCCAGTTCGGGGATGCGGCGGCTATAGTGGTGCCAGTTTTCGCTATCGCTCTGGAAGCTGAGATGGTGGAACTGGTGGGCGATCGCCTCCACCCGTTCGGCATGGCTCACGGTTCCCGGTGCCACAGCCTGCAATGCCTGGAGGGAAAGTAGCGCATTGCCCTGCCCAGAAAAGCCTTCGTTTAGCTTCACCACCATCCGCTGCAAGTGCGGTTGCCGCTCCCACAGTGCCGCCGTCTGAATCGCCAGATCATCGGAATTGCGCACTTCATGGCAGCCGTCGGGGTGCGGAACGCCTGCCTCGGCAAAAATTTGGCGGCTACCGCATTTCGTCCCCCAATACAGCAATTCGGGGTCGAGTCCCAACAGGGGAATGTGCAGCGCCAGTGCCAGGTCTTTCTCCAGTTGGGTGGAGTTGAAGCAGGTCATGTAGGCGGCTTCGGGGCGGATGTGCTGGCGAATTCGGTCGAGCAGGCGGGGACGCTCCAGGATTTTCTGGGTGAGCGATCGCGGAGATGCATCGTGGGTGGAGAGCAGGATGAGGCGATCGCGGGCGCTGGAAAACGGCACATCCGGCAACAGCTTCAGGTAATACTCCACGATAGTTGGGTCGAGGGGGGTGGAGGTAATGTAAATGAGCCGGGTGTTGGGGTTGCGGAGCCGAATCAGCGCAAATAGCATCCGTTCTTCGTAGTGGTTGATGCCTTTGACCTTCATCAACTCCTGCTGATCGAGGCTGAGGGAGGGAATCACCACAATGTCGTGGGGCTGACGATCAAAAACATCGATCGACTGCCAGCGATCGCTCAACTGAGCCTGCAATTGCTGAAACGTATCAACCTCGTACATAGGTGCCAGCGCTACTCCGAGCATCCTTCTCCCTCCGATTGTTTTTCACCATACCGTCATGAATCTGCGGATCGTGAACCTGTGGATTGAACTGGTAGATTGTGAACTGGTAGACATTGCGTGTTTGGGACGGCGATCGCCCGCCCCATAACTTCGCCAGAGCCCCACACCATTTCGGAGTTTTCCGATGAAAATTTTGGTCTTACCGCCAAATCTGCGATAAACCTTGATTATCGGATTTGACAACCCATTGCAGCCAAACTTTTGCAGAATCTTAATCCTGTAGGATAGTGCAATACCTTTGCCATTTTTCTAAAACCCTTGATTTTGTGTGCGCGGAGCGCACACAAAATCAAGGGTTTTAGAAAAATGGCGAGCATGGTGATAGTGCAGAACAAGGGTTCTATCCGTCTGCCTGCGGGATAGTATGGGGGTGGCATAGAGGTATTGAATTTTGGGGTAGGTAGGCAGCACCCACACACCAAAAAATCGTCAAGTTTTTTAGCTTTTCTTGTCCGATAAATAAAAAATTTCTATTCATGGTTGCCCATGTTGCCGACTGATTTATTGATTAACCGGGTGCGGGGAGAGTCGCTGGAACCTCGGCGCTTGGCGTTGAATCAGGCGCACCGGGCGATCGCCACTGACCTCATCGAGATTTTTCAGCGCCATGTGGGCAAAACCCTGGGAGCGTTAGAAACCGAACTGCGGGAACTGGAAGGGGAAGAAACTGATTTCAAAATCAAGCGGGGGCTGGCACATTTGCTCAAAGCCGACGCCTTTAGCCAGTTTGAGCAGGTGAGTCCCCTGGAACCGCAGGAGTTGCGCCAACGACTCTTTGCCCTCGCAGCGCAGGCGGTGCCGATTCCTCAGAATGCAGAGCGGACCTTGACGACGTTGGGCGATCGCCTCAGCACCGAACTGGGGCGAGAAGTGCCCCCCACCGAAATCCTGCAAGGACTGTATGCCGACCTGAAGGAAAACCGCATCCTCACCCGCTTCGATGCGCCAGAACCCGATGCCCTGCTGCACCGCTACAACCTCTCCCAGGTGCAGGGCATCTTCTACAAAGCCACCCATATTCGCATCAACGCCCATCGCAATGATCCGGGGGAATACAAGCTGCTCTTCCGCTACCTCAAGCTGTTTGGGCTGATGACCTACATCGAAGGAGACGCCGACCAGGGCTTCACACTCACCATTGATGGACCTGCCAGCCTGTTCTCTAGCAGCACCCGCTATGGCACCGACATCGCCAAACTGATTCCAGCGTTGCTCTACGTTACCAAATGGAGTCTGGAAGCGGAATTGCAATGGCGCGACAGCTACAGCCGCACCCCAAAATCCTGTCGCTTCACCCTGGACTCTGCCTGCGACCTGGTCAGCCACTATCCCCCCGGCAAGCCCTACGATAGCCAGGTAGAAGCTGCCTTCGCCGATCGCTGGAGCCGCCTCAAAACCGACTGGAAGCTAGAGCGGGAGGTCGATTTGCTCCCCATCCCTGGCAGTGTGATGATTCCCGACTTTCGCCTGGTTCACCCCGACGGGCGCAGCGTGTTGCTAGAAATCGTTGGCTACTGGCGACCCGACTATCTCCGCAAGAAGTTTTCCCAGGTGCGGCAGGCGGAAAACACCAATCTGGTGCTGGCGGTGTCTGAGCGGCTGAATCTGGAAAAAGCAGGGGTGCGGATTCAGGATGTGCCCGTTCCCATCGTCTGGTTCAAAGGCAAACTCGACCCCCAGGCGGTGCTTGATGTGCTGGAAACCTTTGGTTAACAATGCTTTACGGTAACTTGGCAAACGCATATCCCAGTTACCGTGATTTTCATTTGCGAGTCCTTAGGGACTTGCAAGAAAATAAAATCCCAATTTTTGAGAGAGAAGGCTGGCAGAGCCAGCCTTCTCTCTCAAAAATTGGGATTTTATTAATCCGCAGATCCCTTAAGACAAGAACGAGGTGAGCCTCGACACATCCAGGTAAGACTCCACCACATCCGCCAGCACATCCAGCATCATTTCGCGCTGTTCGCGGTAGTTGGAAATACCCGTGGGCAAGGAGGGAAGCCCCCGTTGCTGGCGCAAACGGTTGAGCCATGCTCGCCGCCATGCTCCGTTATCAAAGATGCCGTGGAGGTAAGTTCCCCAAAGGGATTGGGTGGAATCGACGGTGCCGAGGGTTTTGTCATCAAACATGGCGTGATACTCCACGCCTTCTGGTCCCTCATCTTCGGCGAGGTGGCTGCGTCCCTGGTGGATTTCATACCCGGCAACGGGCAAGCCCATTTGGGGATAGTTAGAAGTGACCTGGCGCTGGCGGGCAACCTTTTGTCCGGTAATCACCGTTTTGAGCGGCAGCAGGTCTAAGCCCTTGTACCGCCCTTCATGCCCTTCGACCCCCTCTGGGTCGGCAAGGACTTTGCCCATAATCTGGAACCCGCCACAAATGCCCATGACCGTTCCGCCCGAAGCCGCATAGTTCTGAATTGCTTCTGCCATGCCCGTTTTTTGGAGGGCGAGCAGGTCGCCGATGGTGGTTTTGGAACCGGGCAGGATGAGGGCGTCGGGATAGCCCAACTGTTCCTTGAGGTTGACGTAGCGGACATTGACGCTGGGTTCTGAGTCGAGCGGCTCAAAGTCGGTGAAGTTGGCGATGCGGGGAAGCCGGATCACCGCAATGTTGACATCGGCGGAACTGGCGCGGGAAGGGCGATCGAGCAGGGAGAGGGAGTCTTCGGCGGGAAAGATAGTGTCCATCCAGGGAATCACGCCGATGACGGGAATACCCGTGCGATTTTCTAGCCAGTCGATGCCGGGTTGGAGGAGCGATCGCTGTCCTCGAAACTTATTAATAATGATGCCTTTGATTAACGCCCGTTCCTCTGGTTCCAGCAACTCCAGCGTGCCAATTACCTGGGCAAATGCCCCACCCCGATCAATATCAACCACCAGAATAGTTGCAGCATTGAGATGGCTGGCAACCTTCATATTGGTCAGGTCGCGGTGCTTGATGTTCACTTCAACCGGGCTGCCTGCCCCTTCGCACACCACCAGGTCAAACTCTTCCCCCAGTCGGGCAAGGGATTCTTCAATGGCTTGCCAGCCAGGGCTGAAGAGCTGCTCGTAGTAGTCGGCAGCATTGAGCCGTCCGACGGGTTTGCCTTTCAAAATTACCTGGGATGTCATATCTCCCTGGGGTTTGAGCAAAATGGGGTTCATCTCCACCCGGGGCGTAACGCCTGCTGCCCATGCCTGCACCGCCTGGGCATGACCAATTTCGCCGCCATTGTTTGTGACATAGGCATTGAGTGCCATGTTTTGCCCCTTAAACGGCGTAACATGCCAGCCCTGACGATTCAAAATGCGACAGAGTGCGGTGGTAACCATTGACTTCCCTGCATGGGAGGTCGTGCCAACAACCATGATGGCTTTCATTCAAACCCTCCAAAACCCCAAAGATGACCGATATTTGACGGCATAGGACGTTGATCCCAGTAGAGAGAAGATGCCCCAAATTGCTACTTGTTTTGTCTAATCTGTCTTAAGTCTGATTCATTGTATGCCAGTTCCCACGAACCGACCCAGAGGAGAAAATAGCTACCCAAAGTTTCAGCTTGTTCACTCAGCTTGTCCATTCAGCTTGTTCATTCAGCTTGTTCATGATGTAGTTCTGCATCACCCTGAAGCCGCGATCGCAACCCTTTAACGGTTACGGCTAACGGTTATGGCTAACGGTTACGGCTAACGGTTATGACCTAGTTCGGCTCGTCCTAACGACTTTGCTGGATTGACGGGTAGTGGGCTAGTTGGATCGGACTGGTTTTGATAACTTATCACTTGAGGGAATAACACACTGCGCCTATTGTGCCTATCCTATTGTGCCGGAACTATTATGCTGAAGCGATCGTGCTGGAACGGCAAATCCTCTCGTTATGGATTTTTTCCCTCCGCCTCTGTATAAGTCCGTGCAGTCTTGATAACAGAGACGTTCATTCTTCTTTTAAAAATTTTTGCTTCACCCATTATGGTCGTCAACCCGGCAGACTGCCAATAGCTTTTTGGAGTTAAGGGACTTGCAAGAAAATAAAATCCCGATTTTTGAGAGAGAAGGCTGGCAGAGCCAGCCTTCTCTCTCAAAAATCGGGATTTTATTAATCCGCAGATCCCTAAGGCGATCTCCAGAAAAGAATATCCCCATTTTTTGAGGGAGGGCGCGGCTAAGCCGCGCCCTCCCTCAAAAAATGGGGATATTCTTTCTCAAAAATCTTCTAAGGATCACGTATGAAATAAAACCCAGGCAGTTGAGCGATTTTTCGAGCGAATGCGCCCGAAAAATCGCTCAATTACGTAAGTCCTGAAAGCAAAAACCAGGGAAAGGAGTGGTGGATACCGCCCACTGCTCCTTTCCCTGGTTTTTTTGCTTTTTTGCTGAACCCCTGGGATGATCAAACAGCTATTTTGAAATGGCAGTCATTTATGGCAGTCATTCAAAGATTGAAGTAAAGATTGAAGTTGGACGCTGAAATTTCCCCAATGGCGCATTTGCCTCATGCCTTAAACCATCCGATTGTGCTGGAAAGTTTTGCCATCATCGACCGGGAAATGGGCGCACATTCGTTTTCGGCAGCGGAATATGCGATTGTGCGACGGATTATTCATAGCACAGCGGACTTTGATTTTCGGGAGTTGGTGCGGTTTAGCGAGGGGGCGATCGCGGGGGCGATCGCCGCGCTCCAACAGGGGTGCCCCATCATCACCGATGTGGGTATGGTGCGCCAGGGCATTGCCACAATGGTTGCCAAAACCTTCAATAATCCCGTTTGGGTGGCGGTTGAGCAGGGTGGGGAAGTGCCAACCGGAAAAACGCGCACGGAAGTGGGCATGGAGCGTTGCTGGGAGGCGGTTCCCGAAGGCATTTTTGTGGTGGGCAATGCACCGACCGCGCTGTTAGCGCTCTGCCATGCCTGCCGCGAAGCGGAGCAAAAGCCTGCCCTGGTCATCGGTGCGCCTGTGGGTTTTGTCGCAGTGGAAGCGGCAAAGGCGATGCTGGCAAGCACTCCAGTTCCCCAAATCCGGGTGGAGGGACGAAAAGGCGGCTCGCCAGTGGCAGCGGCGATTGTGAATGCGTTGCTCGTGCTGGCATGGGAGGCGCAGGAGGATGGCGGGTGTGATCCATAATTTAATCCATAAGATGGCGATAACACCTCCAATCGCAGTCGTCGGGATTGGATTGGATGGGGCGGAGGGGCTTTCGCCCGCAATCCGGCAAATGGTAGCCCAAGCGCAGGTGCTGGTGGGGAGCGATCGCCATCTTGCCTACTTCCCCGACCATCCTGCCGAAAAAATTTCACTAGGTACGATTACGTCGGCGATCGCCCAGATCCACTCACACCTTTCATCGGCTGCTCCATCGCCTGGCTGCGTCGTGGTGCTGGCATCGGGAGATCCGCTCTTTTTCGGTATTGGACGGCTGCTGCTTCAGCATTTCGCCCCCAACCAACTGGCGTTTTATCCGCACCTTAGCTCGGTGCAACTGGCGTTCAGCCGCATCAAGCAGCCCTGGCAGGATGCCTGCCTGCTGAGCCTGCATGGGCGATCGCCCGAACTGCTGATCCAGGCATTGCAGCGGGGAGAACCGACAATCGCCCTACTCACCGACGAGGTACAAACCCCTGGGGCGATCGCCCGCCTGCTTCAAACCCTGGCGCTGCCATCCCGTTATCGGCTCTGGGTCTGCGAAAACCTGGGAGGCGCTGACGAAACCGTGCGATCGTTTTCCCCAGACGCTATGCCGGAGGATGCCTTTGCCCCCCTCACCGTCGTGATTTTGCAACGGGATTCAGAGGAGCCGACGACGCTCAGCCCCGAAACTTTAGCGACTCTGCCTACCTTTGGCATTCCCGATTCGCTGTTTGCCAGCTTTGGCGATCGCCCTGGCTTGATGACTAAGCGCGAGGTGCGGGTGCTGGCGTTGGGGGAGTTGAGTCTGCATGGGGAACTCGTGATCTGGGACATTGGCGCAGGCACCGGATCTGTTGCGGTGGAAATGGCACGGCTGTGCCCGCGATCGCCCGTCTTTGCCATCGAAAAATCTGCCGCCGGTATCGCCCTCATCGAGCAAAACCGCCAGCGCTTCCAGTGTCTTAACCTCACTCCCTGTCATGGGCAGGCTCCGGCGGCATTGGCGAAACTGCCTGCTCCCGACCGCGTTTTTCTGGGGGGTAGCGGGGGACAACTTATTCCCATTCTCGATCAGGTGGCTCAAGTACTTGCGCCCCAGGGAATTGTGGTGGCAGCGATCGCCACCCTCGACCACCTCAGCGCTGTGATGCACTGGCTGGCTGCCCCTGCGCAGCGCGATCGCTGGCATTGTCAGACGCTCCAGGTGCAACTGGCACGGTCAGTGGCGATCGCCTCGCTGACTCGCCTGCATCCCCTCAATCCCGTATTTTTGGTGCGCCTCAGCCGTCGGTGTTAAGGGACTTGCAAGAAAATAAAATCCCAATTTTTGAGAGAGAAGGCTGGCAGAGCCAGCCTTCTCTCTCAAAAATTGGGATTTTATTAATCCGCAGATCCCTAAGGGCAGGTCCTACCCACAATAACGGGGGGTGTTCCTGACACATCCTTGCAAAGGATGGATTCGGTTGTGCCTCCATTGAGCCAGACGCGACCGCTATAGGCAGCAATGCTGTTCATCACAGGGGTTGCCGTTGTGTGGACAGCGGTGCCACTGGCTTCGGGCACCGAAGCGTAGTTGTAATGGACAGTGTTGGGCGTAATGCTAATTTCCAGGTCGGTCAGATTTGCGAATATCAGATGTTCCATGTGATACGCCTGCTGTGCTCGATTGATCGCTCCGATATAGGTTTCGGCTTCTGTTTGACGAGCCTTGTTGGCTTGCCTGAGGAAAGAAGGCATTGCTATTGCCGAAAGGATGCCAATGATGATGATGACCACTAGCAGCTCAATCAGGGTAAATCCCTTTTGAGCGGTCGATGGGCGACGAATTTGCAGTAAAAGAAACAGGCGTAGTTTGGAAGACATGGAAGCGCAGAGTGGGAAAAAATATAAACATTTGCATCTACTTCCGTCTTCCTGGCGTTTCGTTTTTGACCGGATTTCTCCCGTCAGGAACCCCTAATTCCTTAAAATCTTCAAAATTCTTGGTGAGTAAAGAGAAATATTTAAAGTTCCAGTGAAGTTGCTTTACGTCTTGAAAACATTCTGCAATGGTTCGTCAGGCTACATTTGCAGTCAGATGCCGTGGGTAGTGTGGGGTAGACATTGAGCGGTAAGATTGGGAGTCTATGCAAAATTCGGCGCACAGCTAGCTTTGACCCGCTCGTTTTGCGATCGCCTGCTTCACCCTCTCTTTGACCGAGCAACACACAACCTCTCACATTCAACAAGTCGAGACAATTTATGGTGACTCTGACCCCAAATCCCAGCTTCAGCCTGACCGTGCGTGTACAACTCTCCAACCGGGTTGGGACGCTGGGCATCCTCACCCAGGCAATTGGTATGGCGGGGGGAAACATTGGTCAGATTGACCTGGTGGAGCAAGATCGCAAAACCCTGGTGCGCGACATCACGATTGATGCCTCCAGCACAGAGCAAGCGGAGACTATTGTGGAAGCGATCAAAGCCGTGCAAGAGGTACGGGTGCTCAGCGTTTCCGATCGCACCTTTGATTTGCACCGGGGTGGAAAGATTGCCGTGCAGAGCAAAATTCCCCTGCGCCATCAAGATGACCTGGCGATGGCATACACCCCCGGCGTGGGGCGGATCTGTCGGGCGATCGCCGAAGACCCCAGCAAGGTGCATACCCTGACGATGAAAAGCAACACGGTGGCGATTGTCACCGATGGCAGTGCGGTGCTGGGCTTGGGGAATCTTGGACCAGAAGCAGCTATGCCTGTAATGGAAGGGAAAGCCATGCTGTTTCGGGAGTTTGCCGACATCAACGCCTTTCCCATTTGCCTCGACACCCAGGATACCGATGCCATTGTCGAAACGGTGAAGAATCTGGCTCCCGTCTTTGGCGGCGTCAACCTCGAAGACATTAGTGCGCCCCGTTGTTTTGAAATTGAGCAACGGTTGCAGCGGGAGTTGCAAATTCCCATTTTCCACGACGACCAGCATGGGACGGCGATCGTGACGCTGGCAGCGCTGATCAATGCCCTGCGGTTGGTGAAGAAGTCGATGAGTGAAGTGCGAATTGTCATCAACGGTGCGGGGGCGGCTGGGGTGGCGATCGCCCGGCTGCTGCGCAAAGCGGGTGCAACCCAAATCCTGATGTGCGATTCGCGGGGCATCATCAGCCGCGATCGCAGCAGTCTCACCCTCGAAAAGCAGGAGTTTGCAACAGAGGAATGCGGCAGTCTTGCCGATGCCATGCAGGGCAGTGACATCTTCCTGGGGGTCAGCGTTCCCGGTGTGGTGACGGTAGACATGGTGAAGTCGATGGAGCGCGATCCCATTGTGTTTGCGATGGCGAACCCCATTCCCGAAATCCAGCCGGAGTTGATCTGCGATCGCGTCGCTGTAATGGCGACGGGGCGCAGCGACTATCCCAACCAGATCAACAATGTGCTGGCATTTCCCGGCATCTTCCGGGGTGCGCTAGATTGCCGCGCTGCCACCATGACCACCAAAATGTATCTGGAAGCGGCAGGGGCGATCGCCTCTCTGGTCAAGACCACCGAGCTGCACGCTGAGCACATTATTCCCTCCGTGTTTGACTCCCGCGTTGTGCCTGCCGTCTCGGCGGCGGTGCAATATGCTGCCCGTCAGGATGGGGTTGCCGAAAGCTAGCCCCACCCAAACCCCTGCATCCTGCTAAGGGACTTGCAAGAAAATAGAGTCCCCATTTTTAAGAGAGAAGGCTGGCTTTGCCAGCCTTCTCTCTTAAAAATGGGGACTCTATTAATCCGCAGATCCCTAAGGATTGAAAATTGAACAAAACCCGGAATTTTTGATGAGAAGCGCGGCATTGCCGCGCTTCTCATCAAAAATTCCGGGTTTTATTTCGTACGTGCTCCTAAAATCCTTGATTTTGTGTATGCGAAGCACACGCAAAATCAAGGATTCCAAAAAATATCTGAAGTGGGATTTCGAGAACTTGGGGGATTTCTACAAAAGAATATCCCGCTACCAGGAGCGCTCCGTCATGCCCATGAAAATGGGCATCCATCCATAGCAAGGCTATCGGTCATAGCTGTTCAGCCTTCCTGGAGCGGGAATGACGGGGGTTATGTTCTTTTCCAGAAAGCGCCTTGGTATAAAGCTCAGAAGCGACATGGTGCCGCCGCGTTGCGCCAGCACTATGGCGCTTCTGAGCTTTGGGTTTAGCAAGATGTAAGGTGTGTATCTAAATGATCCGGATGGTCTGAGGCGATCGCTGCATTAAGTAGCGACGACATTGGGCTGTGGGTGCAGCAACGAATTTAAATCTCAAGAATTTGAATTCCAAGAATTTGAATTTTAAGAATTTGAATTCCAAGAATTTGAATGCCAAGAGATTCTTACCCAGGTCGTAGTCGTTGAGCATCGTGGATAGCAGCGCAATGAAGCACTACAGGGCAAACCTAGCGGGCGTTTTAACAGGTTTACTAATGACATTGGGCATCGCTCCCCTGACGGGACTGCCAGGATATGCCCAGGTCACATCGGTGGATGAGGGGTATCTGTTGGGTGAGGGCGATCGACTGCGTCTCGATGTGTTTAATGTGCCGGAGTATAGCGGCGAATTCCAGGTGCTTGCAGATGGTACCCTGAATCTCCCTATCGTCGGTGGTGTATCGGTGCAGGGCATGACCCTGGCGCAAGCCTCTCAGTCGATTTCCCAGCGCTACCTGCAAGTCATTCGCCGTCCGTTTGTGACCCTTAGCCTGATTGAGTTGCGCCCAGTGACCGTGGCGATCGCTGGAGAAATTCATCGCCCCGGCTCCTACAGCTTTGAAGGACAGGGAACCAACCTCAGCGATGCGCTGCAACAGGCAGGGGGCATCACCCAATCTGCTAACATCCGCCAAATTCAGATTCGTCGCCAGCGTCCAGCGCAGCAGGTCGAGGTGCTGACTGTGGACTTGCGGCAACTGGTGCAGGCTGGAGATTTGGGTCAGGATGTGTTGCTGCGAGATGGCGATCGCATCCTCATCCCCACTGGCAGTGCCCTCAACCTGGAAGATGCACGGCTGATTGCCAATACCGCCTTCGCTAGCAATGTGACAACCCCGATTCAAGTGGCGATCGTCGGCGAAGTGAACCGCCCCGGTCCTCACACCCTTACCCCTAATACCGCTGGCAGCGAGGATCAGCCCCGCATCCCCACGCTGACCCAGGCAATTCAGGAAGCAGGCGGCATCACCCAGGAGGCTGACATTCGCAACATTGAGGTGCGCCGCACCACTGCCAACGGGGAGCAACGGACGATCGCCGTTAATTTTTGGGAACTGCTTCAGCAGGGCGATTTGCGCCAGGACTTGCCGTTGCAGGCGGGCGATACCGTGGTGATTCCGACGGCGATCGCCCTCACCCCCAGCGAACTCACCGAACTCGCCGCCGCCAGCTTCTCCGCCGACGAGATGACCGTCAATGTGGTGGGCGAAGTCGTCCGCCCTGGCACCATTACCGTTGACCCCAACACGCCCCTCAACCAGGCGATTTTGACGGCAGGGGGCTTTACGACCCGTGCCCGTCGGGGTGAAGTCGAGCTGATTCAGCTCAACCCCAACGGCACCGTGACCCGTCGCGATGTCGAAGTGGATCTTTCCGAAAACGCCAACCTCGAAAGCAATCCCCCTCTACGACCGGGAGATACCGTAATTGTTGGGCGATCGGGCATCGCCGCCTTCAACGATGCCCTCACGTCCATTGCCCTTCCCCTGGGTGTCGTGCTCCGAATTTTTGCTGGATTTTAAGGAATATCCCGCAAAAAACATGATCGCCATTTTTCTCAAACCCTTGATTTTGCGTGCGTGGAGCGCACGCAAAATCAAGGGTTTGAGAAAAATGACGAAGGCATTGTCAAAAAATGGGGATATTCTTTTCTGGCGATCGCCTAAGCGATCGCACTACGACCCTTCCAGGTGTTTCCGCAACATCTGCTCCACCTGTTGCACCGAAGCACGGGGAGACATCCGGGGGAGCACGACCGGATTCTCCTTTCCCCAGTGCAGCACCGGGATTTCGTACTGGTACGCCGCTAACCATTCAGGGTTTGTGGTGATGTCGCGCACCTCCAAGTTGATTGGAATGCCTGCAATTTGTTCCAGTTTTTCCTGCAACCCTTCGCACAGGTGGCATCCGGGCTTGCTGTAAAGCACTAAGTCCATAGGAATCAAAAAAGTTTAAATAGATAATACATAATCCCGACCGGAATATGTGTGATTCGAGGTATGATCGTCCTGTTTGACCCACAAGGATTCTACAAGCATGGCTACTTCCGCAGGATCTTCACTCCAACTTCACGATCTCAATCTGGATGAGCTAAATGAGAAATTTGAGACAGCACATCCCGGTGAGATTTTGGCATGGGCGATCGCCAACATCCCCTCTGGTTTAGTCCAAGCCAGCGCTTTCAACGTAGACGATATTGCGATTACCGACATCCTCTATCGCCAACTCAAGCCTGCAAAGCCCGTTCCCGTCATTTTTCTCGACACGCTCTATCATTTCCCCGAAACCCTAGAAACCATTGCCAGAGTCAAGGAAGCCTATGACCTGAACCTGCATGTCTATAAAATTCCCGATGTGGAGACGCGGCAAGGGTTTGAAGCAACGTATGGCAACGCTTTGTGGGAAACGGATGTGCGCGAATTCCATCGGCTCACCAAGATCGAGCCGCTGCACCGGGGCTTAGCGGAGCTTAATGCCCAAGCCTGGATCACCGGACGGCGACGAGACCAGGCAATGACACGTACCCGTCTCGAAATTTTTGAGGTTGACCCGCAGCAGCGGTTGAAGATCAACCCGATCGCCACCTGGACCCGCAAAGACACCTGGGCTTATGTGCAGGAGCATGGAGTGATCTACAATCCCCTGCACGATCGCGGCTATCCCAGCATTGGCGACGAACCGCTAACCACCCCCGTTGCCGAGGGCGAAGACGAGCGGGCAGGGCGCTGGCGCGGCATGGGCAAGACCGAGTGCGGCATCCACATGGAAGACTGATGCCAACTTGGAGTGCTCTCCTCATTTTGGCAAGCAGGTGCGGCTTAGCCGCACCTGCTTGCCAAAAATGAGGGGATATTTGTTGCTCCGTTCTTGGATTTTGGATTGGGTAAATGTCGGGTCATACCAAGTCTTCCAAACCCAAAACCAGATATTTTTTTGAAACGCCCGCTGTGCGGGCGTTTCAAAAAAATATCTGAACTTCAAAGTGGCGCGGCGCTTTGGATTGTTGTTACAGCAGGTCTTTGAAGTGAGGATTTTCGCGGACTTGCTTGAGCAGGGCTTTGATTTCCTGGGTGCGGTCTTTGCGCACCACCAGGGTGACGCTTTGGTCGCGCACGACGACGACATCCTCTAAGCCGATGGTGGCAATCAGTTCGTTTTTGTCGGAGGAATAGAACAGGGAGCCTTCGGTATCGATGCCGATGTGCTGTGCCAGTTCCACATTGGGCTGGTCGCCCTTGAGCAGGCGCTCGATCGCATTCCAGTCGCCCAGGTCATCCCAGGGGAAGGTTGCCGGGAGCACACAGGCTCGCTGGGTCTTCTCCATCAGGGCATAGTCGATGCTTTGCTTGGGCAGCTTGGGATAAACGCCTGGACCTTCTGCCTTCAGCGGTTCCAGCACATAGGGCGCATGGATGGCTAGCTCTGCCAGGGCGGTGCCTGCCTGGAAGATGAACATGCCGCTGTTCCAGCTAAAGCGACCGCTTGCAATGAAGTCCTTTGCTGTGTCGAGTTCTGGCTTTTCCGTAAACCGCTTGACGCGGTAGCCAGGAATATCGAAGTAGGAGCCGAGGGATTCTCCCTGCTCGATGTAGCCGTAGCCCGTGGAGGGGAAAGTGGGCTTGATGCCGAGGGTGGCGATCGCCTGCTCCGCCTTTGCCAGCGCCTCCGCTGCCCGCAGGGTTTTGTGGAAGAGTGCTAAATCCCCAATCCAGTGGTCTGCGGGAAAAAAGCCAACCACCGCATCCTTACCGTGGCGCTTCGCTGCTTCCAGGGTTGCCCAGGCGACCGCTGGAGCCGTATCGCGCCCTTCGACTTCCACCAGCAGGTTACTTTCTGGCAACTCTGGCAACTGCTCCCGCACCCCATCCGCCAGGTGCGATGCGGTGACGACCCAGAGCTGCTCCCACCCATCTGCCAGGGGCAGCAGGCGATCGGCAGTGGCTTGCAGCAAACTGCGACCGCTACCATCCAGGCACAAAAACTGCTTGGGGCGCTGGATGCGGCTCAGGGGCCAAAAGCGCTCGCCCTTTCCTCCGGCAAGAATAATTGGAATCATAGGTGTTCTAGAATTAGATACTTCTTCTGGATTATTTCTGGATTGTGTCTGGATTATTTCTGGATTAGAGTCAGTCACCATTTTGCCAGCCCCATATTAGCTGGGTTTGGGGACGATGCCCTGTGATCGGCGATCGCTCTTTGCGAATTTTTCAAACCACTGCGGGAAATATCAATTTTGGATTTCGATGCATCACCCTGGGACGGGTGGCGGCAGAGCATGGTGAGAGAGATGGTGGGCGATCGCCCGTTCCCAACCCGGCTAAACCGCGCGGGGAAGGGTTTCCAAAGAATTTTTGCTAGGTGCCAAGGATAGAGGCTTGTCGTAGCACAGGGGCAGGTGAATGGTGAAGCGCGTTTCCCCATCCGCCGATCGCACATTGATTGTGCCGCCCAGGTAAATGACCCGCTTTTTCACCAGCGCCAAGCCCAGCCCCGTTCCCCCATGTCGCCAGGGATCGCTGTTGGGAATGCGATAGAACTTTTCAAAAATATTGTCATATTCCGCCGGGGGAATTTCGACCCCAGAGTTGCTGACACTCAGATTCAGCGCCGTGGGACTGGCAGAGGCAGCCACCACAATCGTCTCGCCGGGAGGCGTGTACTTGCAGGCATTGTTGAGCAACTCAGCAAGGATCAGTTCCGTCTGATTTAGATCGACGGGGATGCAGTGGAGCGAGTCGTCCAACTTCAGGAAAAGCTGATGCTGTTGGGCGCAAGCCCGTTCTACAAACGGCTCTACAACGTGAGTAATCCAGGTGCGGAAGTCAATGTTGGTGGGCAGGATGGGCTCAGTTTCGGCATCCAACCGCGACAGATCCAACAAGTCGTTGATCATGCCCATTTCGCGGTTACTTTCCCCTTCCAAAACGCCCAGATACTTCTGCATTTGGTCAAGCTGCTTATCAGACAGGTCACTCTGTTTTGTGAGAATTTCGACCATTTGCAGCGCCATTTTGATATTTGCTATGGGCGTCCGCAATTCATGGGAGACGGTGCTGAGAAAATCGTCTTTGAGCTGGTTCAGTCGCTCCAGTTCGCGTACCTGTTGCTGGGACGCTTCGTAGAGTCGAGCCTGGCGGATGGCGATCGCACATTGGTTGGCAACCTGCTGCACCACCCGCACCTGTAATTCATCAAAGGTCTTGTTGGCAAAGGTGTAGAGGCACAAGCTGCCCAGCAAGCCCTGGTCATCGCGGATAGGCGACAGTAACATCGACACCCGTCCCCAGATCAGGTGATATTCACAAAATTGCAAGCATTCTCCCCGCAGCAGTTGTTGGTGAATGGGGCTACTTTCATCCAGCACCATCATGCGGCGGTGGGTCGGCGAGAAAAATGGCGTGTATTCGTAGCGAGGAATGATCTTTTGGGCTTTGAAATCGTAGGCAGAGGCAACGCAGGCTCCGGCTTCTACCCCCATTGCCAGCTCTTGCACCACACTTTGAATGATTTGCTCCTCATCCAAACTGTCGCGGACCCGATCGGTGATGCCCTTCAGCAACGCTTCGTACTCTAGCGCCTCGCGCAACTGGGAAGTTTGTGCCCTGACCTGGGCTTCCAGGTCTGTATTCAACCGTTGCACCTGGTTGTAGAGTTCTGCCTGGTGGATGGCGATCGCCACCTGCGCTGCCAATTCCTGGACGTATAGAATTTCCAACTCTTGCCAATCGCGACGGCTCTCACACTGATGCGCCATCAGCAAGCCCCAGCGTTCATCTCCCTGCAAAATAGGCACGACCAGATAGGCATTGACCTGAAAAATTTGCATCAGTTCTACATGGGAGTCGGGTAAGTCGCTTTGTTCCAGGTCGCAGATGGCGATCGCCCGATTTTCTCCCTCGCCAAAGCTGTCGGTTGCCGACAGCATCGGGTCAAACAGCAGCGTGTCCTGCAAGCTTTCGTAGCCCAATGCCAACGACTCCACCCGAACGTTACAGCGATGGGGCGTTTCATATTGCAAAATCATTACTCGATCCGCTGCCAAAAAGTAGCGCCCCTCTTCCACCGCAGCTTCCAAAATGGCAACCAGATCAAAATTTTTCCAGATGCGATGAATCAGCCGATTGAGGGAGGCTTCGCTAGCCGCCCGATAGGCTACCTGCATCTCCAGTTCTTTGCGTTCAGTGATGTCGGTATGCGATCCCACCATCCGCACCGGGTTCTCTCTGGCATCTCTGACGACCTGCCCCCGATCCAAAATCCATCGATAGCTACCGTCTTTGCACTGTACGCGATGTTCGTTGGTGTAAAAAGGCGTTTTGCCCGATAAATGAGCCTGAACATCTTGCATCGTGGTTTCCAGGTCATCAGGATGCACCCGCTTTGCCCATTCATCTAAATGATTGCCAATCTCCTCATCGCGATAGCCCAGCATACTTTTCCAGCGCGGTGAAAAATACACCGTGTTGGTTTGCACATCCCAGTCCCACAAGCCATCGTTAGCCCCCTGCAATGCCAGTTGCCACCGTTCCTCACTGGCTTGCAGTTGAGCCGTTCGCTCCGCCACCTGGACTTCGAGGGTGTTGTTCCAATATTGCAATTGCTGGTGTTGTGTCGCATTGAGGTCGAGGATGTGGTTCAGGAGGACAGCCACTCGACTGGTTTCCCAACATGCCGTATCCACTGCCAGCCGAGACTCGCTCTGCCCCGCTGCGATCGCCCGGTGCAAGGTTTCGTATTGCCGCATCGGACGCAGAATGAGCGATCGCACCACCCAATCAATGCCCCCAATGAAGGCGATCGCCCCCCAAAACATCCACCAAAACCGTTGTTTCTGGGCTTGTTGCCACTGGGCAAAAGCAACGCCATCGTTGTAATGCAGTAAAGCCACCTTCGGCGAGTGGGGCGATCGCGCGGGGCGATGCACCCATTGCGCGGCAGTCCTGTTCTCGTCGGGCGCTTCCGAATCAACCAGTGGGATCGCCAGATAAAGCCTGTAAGGTTGCTCTGTTTCAAAAACCTGGACGGTTTGAGCGGTCAGCGTTTGGCTCACCCATTGTTGGAGGATAGAGGCAGAGAGATTGGTTTCGGGCGAAGTTGGGAGCAGGGGTTGCAATTCTTCGGGGTATTGCTTGCCAGAAGGTTGCCCATTCAGTTGAGTATCGGCAAGGTGCTCATGAAGGTGCTCATGAAAAAGGGTAGATAGCACAACCTCACATTGGTTTACCCCTACCAATACCGTGACAAAGCCCGTCTCCTCCGCCTCATCCCCCAATCCTTCGTCCCTGAAAGATATTTGTTGGAAAGGTGCTATTGCCTCAGCAGCATTGACGTGCTGCAATGCCAGTTGCAGCATTGTGGCGGTGCGTTGGGCGTCTTGATGAAGGGTGGCTTGATAGCGCTCGGTTCCCTGGCGCAAGTGCAGAAATGCTAGCGAGAACCAACCTCCCACAATGGCGCAGTAGCATGCAAGCAGCAGTGTGTGAAGGCGAAATTTGGACAAAGGACTGGACATAATTGGCTGGAACCTCACTACCCCAATTGGCTACTACGGGCTGGGGGCAACACTGTTAATGCCGACTAATACCGACACAGCTATTACCGATACAGCTACCGATACAGCCATACCGACACAGCCATACCGATACAGCCATACCGATACAGCCATACCGACATAGCTATTACCGACACTGCCTATTCAAAAAATGCTTTAGAGCTGTGAACAAGAGGATAGTGGGTACGTTGCAGAGATGGAGGAAGGGATTAAAAGAAATAGAAGAGAGAAGTGTGATGAAAACTCTTCTATTACTTAAATAGTATTTTTACAGTCAAAATGAAAGTGGAAAATACGCGGATAAAATTTATGAGAACTACGGTATAGAGGACTGCTCCGCACCGTATTCTCACGGAATAATTAGTAAATTTTATTTGCCTACTGGCAAGGTTTAATTGATATAAAATTCTTGGTTTTTCACAGGCTGAATCTCTAATTTCCGCCTTCTAAAAGAAAAAGAAAAATATGTCCTTTAAGCAACAGATAAGTAACAGAATAATTTCAATAAAGACGGGATTCACATGCAAAGCATTAAAAAGACAAGAAAATCAATATTGTGAAGGGCAATCGCAATTTAAGTACACATTACGTTATGCGCCTGGAACCAGAAATCTCCTCAGGTTGTGAAGATGCTCACAACCCCGACATCACTAAAGTTTGAGAACTATCCAAAGCTACAGTCGGGATCGGGCAAACTGAGGGGGAAACTAAGGGCAAAGCAAGTGCCGGAATGGGGCGGATCAATTACTTCTACACTGCCCTGAAGCAGGTTGATATAGTGTTTGGCGATCGCCAATCCTAATCCCGTTCCTGGTAGGGTGCCAATATTTCTGCCGCGATAAAAGTACTCAAACAGGTGGGGACGATCTTCCTTTGGAATTCCAATGCCGTGGTCAGTAATGCTCAAAAGAAACTGGTTTCTCTTGACTTCCAGGTAAAGGGTAATTTCTGTGATTGGTTCAGAATATTGCAATGCATTATTGAGCATATGACATAAAATCTGTTGCAGTGCATGGGCATCTGTGCAAACAGATTGGCAGCATTCAGGATTGTGAACCGTGAGAGAGATTTGACGATTATTTTTGTGGGTAAGATCGGCGATCGCGTCCTGACAAAGCCGCTCTAAATTGACGGGTTGCAAGTTCATTGCAATGCTATCTTCCATCGTTTGCTGCAAATGAACAATCTCATTCATCATTCGTGTCATTTGCACAATACCCTGTTGAATATTCTCAAAATATTCTTCGCGTTCTGCTTCATTTGTGGGTAGATAGCGTAGTAAATCTGTTGCGGCTTGAATTTGTGTTAGAGGTGTCCGAAATTCGTGGGATACCATTTCTAAAAAGCGAGTTTTTAGATAATTCAACTGTTGGGTTTTGACCAGGCTGCGTTGGACTTCGGCTTCGGCACGTTTGCGATCGCTAATATCCCGAATCATCACCAGCACCTCTTCCTCTCCACAGGGAGACACCCGCACTTCTTCATAAACCATGCGCCCCTCCACCTCAAGGATTTGCTCATAGATTTGCACACATCCACTGTCTAATGCCTGGCGCACGGCATTCATGCGGCGCTCTGCCTGTTCGGGTGGCAACATGTTGTAAATAGTTTGTCCTCCCTCCTGGCTTGCCGTTTGTTCGGGGGGTAAATAGGGCGTCACAAATGCCGATAGTTTGATGTATTCAAGCCGTCCATCTCGCCGAATTCGCATCAACATATCGGGGATAGCTAATAACAATGCCCGGTTATTTGCCTCACTTGTTTGCAGTGCTTTTTCTGCCTGCCGTTGGCGCGTTACATCGCGGGCAATACCCACCAAGAACTTTTGCCCGTAGCTATCGCCAAAAGCTTTCTTGGTCAGATAGTATAGACGGCTTTGTCCATAAGAACCTTGCACTTCTTCGTCATTATGGATGGGATGGTTATGGTGGAAAGCCAATCGATCTTGCCGCTGGCAAATATCTGCCTGCTCTTTGGGCATGAGGTCATGATCTGTTTTGCCTAATAAAGAGCCATTGATCTTTGCCCCAAAGATTTGTACGAAAGCCTGATTGAGCAAAACAAGCTGATGCTGCTCATTTTTCACAAATAATGGGTCAGGAATTGCTTCTAATATGGCTTGTAGAAATTGTTGAGAATGGTGCAAATATTTCTGAATTTCGGGATTTGGGGTTTGCCCAACCGCAGAGCCATCAAGGTGTTGCGTTGGGGGTTCTAATTTTTCCATTTTGATGACCCAGACCATGTCGCCTGTGCTCGTCCTTCGCAGGTAGATGGTTTGGGTGGGGTGGGGTGGGGCAGAGAGTGTAGCGTTTGCCGAGACGGTAAGTTGCTTCTGGAGCCGACGTTGCTCCTGGGTCAGAGAGGCACATTGGGACGCAAGATGCTGACACTGGGTAGGGGAACCATAGCCTGCTTTGGCAAGTTCCGCGATGAGTTGCTCGTAGTGGGGACGTTGAGTCAGACAAGTCACCAATGTCCAACATTCGGTTAGAGCAATGCTGTGCTGTACCAAAAATCCCTCGGCATCGAACCGGGCGATCGCCCCCTCAGCGGCTTCGAGCAACCACTCAAAGTCATCCATATGATTTTGCATCTTGACGTCAGCAATCCTAAACAAACAAGCGAACAAGCGAACAAGCAAACCGAGGAAATACATGAGATTGGCTCGTTCTGTGCCACAGACAAGCATCCATCAAATGCAAATCCATCCCCATTGACATTCCGTTCCACAAACCATCCGTAAGACTAAGGGCTTCCCGTGCAGAGAGGGCAGGTTACATACGGCGATGGGTGATTGGCTTCCCACCTGCTCAAAAAGTTACCTGGGTGTTTGGGAGCAACAACCCGAGATTTTTTTTGACAGGGGCTACGGGTGATAAGGGCTAGGTGTGGCAGGGGCTACGGGGTCTGGGTGGCTTGCCAAATCAACCGGGCGTTCACGCGATCGCTAAATTTGCTGGACTGACGGATGGGATAGAAAATTCTGAAAAATAAAAAGGAAGAGAATTTCGACCAGACGGGGGAACAGGGGAACTTCTCAAGGAAGACTTTGAATAGGTTTTGGCATTGGACGCAAGCCAAAGGTTCAAATGAGTAAGCTGCTACTAATAACGCGATGTGCAACTAATGATTGAGAAAAGGTCTCACCTTTAGAAACCTTAGCTATGAAGGGTTCTAGCAATCTTGATTAAGTGAGACCATGTTTGATATTGAAGAGTTTATCATCGCCGTCTTTGT
>Ga0208218_1000149_pt1 | contig 40305 bp, 33 predicted proteins | sample HotLakmasection3_FD_184726 | JGI IMG/M metagenome (GOLD analysis project Ga0208218, IMG submission 184726) | Hypersaline microbial mat communities from Hot Lake, Washington, USA - Section #3 (SPAdes) | ecosystem: Environmental > Aquatic > Non-marine Saline and Alkaline > Hypersaline > Microbial... | reverse complement strand
CCGTCTCGATGGCGAAGTTGCTTGCCAGAGACAGGTAAATTGTCGTGATGCCCAGCAGCACAATCCCATGCGTGAACAGCTTCAGCCCGCGTTTCCAGCCGGAGATGCTTTGTATTTCACTACTACGCTGGATGCCTGCACCGAAAACGGCGCTGACGATCAGTGGCATGAGCAGTGTCAGGCACGATAATGGAATAAGCAGGCTGCCCAGCAGCTCGTGTCCATCGGTGAAAAGCCAGTAGATCACAGGCCATCCTCCGTATCATCTACAGTCTGTTCGGTTGTCTGGCGCAGCAGACAGCGGTTGAACGCCCAGACAATTACGATGAGGAACAGCGTTGCCAGGTAGAGGGCTTCATCAAAGCCGAAGCCGAGCACGCGCCCGATGGCGGTGCCTGCGAGTAACACAGTGAGCAGAGCGAATCCGCCCAGTGCAGTTTGTGGTTTCAGGGTCGTCATGTCAGGTCAATCCTTTAGTTTCTTGGGAACCAGGCATCAAGATCATCGACATCCGGTTTGACTTCGGGTTCTTCCTCACGTTCGCGCCGCCATTCGGGGCCAACGACATCATCCAGCATCTCCGCGAAGTGCCGTGATGCCACTTGCCGGAACAGGGCATCGTGTCCCCGTTCCTTGTTGTTGTAGACGGGCAGTCGTTCGGCGACTGAGGGTGCCGTTCCCGGCAAAACAACATGCGTATGCAAATGTTGCACTGGCTCTTCACCATCTTCTTTGGGTGTGGTAAGGCGGTCGTGTAAGACGTAGCTGTACTCTGGTAGATCAAAGCCGCGTTCAGTGTAGTAGTCCTCAACGACCCGCTCGGTCAGATCACAGACCAATTGTGCACGTTTCTCTTCGGGTACCAGTGCCATCAGGTCGGGCGCGGGCGAAACGACCCATGTCCAGGCCAGTACATGCTTGCTCTGTAGATGATCGCAGTTCTCGAAGATCTCGCGATAATGTGTACCCATGCCAAGATCGCGCCAGCGCTCGTCATCCTGTACCTGTGCGAGATGTTCGGTTCGATTGTCGCGATACTGAAGATACTTGAGTGTGCTGTGCAGACCCTTGTGCCCGGTGCCTCTGCCCTTCCGTTTTGGTCCCTTGTAAGCGAAGTCAACAACGATGATCGCTTTGCTCAATCACCAGTCTCCTTCAGCTCACGCACAGCTTTCATTTGGGCGAGTAAGGTCTGTCCGTCCTGCTTGGCAGCGATAATCGCTTCTCGTACCGCTTCCTGGTCGTGTGCTAACAGGTAGACCAGAACATTGAGGTGGAAGGAGAGTGTAGCCTCAAGGGAATCGACGCGCTCACGAAGAGACTTCTGAAAGTGGCGACGGCTGCCGATCAGGTCTTCCTGTTCATCCAGATACTGCCGGATCGCCTCACGGATGAGGTCGGCTTCGGTTGTGTCGCGCGGGTATTTGCTGACCAGCAGGGTCAATCGGTCGCGCATTTCCTGCGTCATCGTGATACCGCGCCGTACCGTTTTCTTCACTATGGTTATTTCCCAACTACACCGACACCTCACCTCATTATCGCAAATCGAGGCGTGGCAAGTGCTGTAGGATTACATTTTCAGCCCGTCAAAATTGGCGGATTTATGTAAGTTTGCGTATTTGACGAAGCCCAACGAACACCGTCGGATCAGCTCAAGGATCAGAGCCGCTTCCGTGAAATCACGTGACAGCTTACTGGCCACCGCTGCCAACTGGAAACATGTTGGGGAATTGACAAGCTGTAAACGACGAATCTGCTGAATAGCGTCATCTAGATGTGTTGCCTTTTAGCCGAATTTTGAATGATTGCGGGTCTGTTGAGTGAGGAATTTTCTGTTTTCAAACCTACAATACTTTGAGGCTATATAGTAATCTGCACCCTACTCTGAGTTTATCGTGCGTGCCAGATGCCAATAATTGTGAAGTGAACGCAAGTAAACATTGTAACGTGTGCCATGCTGTAGGAGTTCAGGATTCGCTTTCCCTTTACAGACTGGGCAATCGCATGGCAAAGGGCGGGTTATGCGGTCTCCACCACGTTCCAAATCTCTTCCAGTGCGACTATCAGCGATGATAAGGCGGCGATAGGGGTTGCTATACAGCACTATGTTATATTTGGCACTGGTAACGGGAGTGGTTGAATCAATACTTTCTGCCCCAGCAACTTCCATTTCACGAATGAGGCGAGTGCTACTGACTCCGAATACATGCACCGGATGCCCTAATGTGTCGGACACTGCCTGAATTCGCGCTATAATCTCTTCTTGATGATAAAGTTGCGCCATAGATCCAATACCATAGCGATGGAATCCGATGCGTTGTAGTTCACGTGCGCACCGACGCAGCGAGGAAATATCATAGCCTTGAACGACAGCTAACTGAGTAATTTCCTGACTGTGCTGCACATCTGAGGCGAGAAGCTTGAATTCATAGGCGTTGGCGATTGTGCGATATATAGCGCGATCTCTTTCAACTGATGAAAGGCGTTTAGGAAGCGTTGGATGATCGAGAGCACATAAGGTAATTGGATGTTTCACAGATCCAATCATAGCCACCTGCTGCTGGAAGACTGTCCTTGGCGATGGCGATTTGCTTTCGGTGGTCGCATACCGAAATCCGCCGCTGTCGATCATGAGGTGTTTAGGTAGGGCTTTTAGGGATGCTAATTGCCAAACACGCGACACCGAAGTTACGCTGATCAACATTGCACAATCAGGATCATAGGTTGCGTAGTTAGGATCGCCTGGATACCAGGATGCATAGAACAGCATCAGACACCTTGTTGATAAATATTGATTGATATGTTAACTTATACTGAGCAGAGGCGCAAGTGACCTGGACGATTGAAAACGGTGCATTGATACGCAGACTGCGTGAAAAAGCCGGACTATCACAACGCGGGTTGGCCAAACGTATCAACAGATCAGCATCTTGGATTAGCACTATTGAAACCGGCAAGGCACGCCCGTCTCTGACAAGCCTACAAGAGATTGCAGACAGTCTGCAGATTCCGATAACCCATCTTTTGGGTGAGGAGATCGATGTAATTTCGCCTGAATTGCGAGATGTGATGCAGCGTCCTCTGGTGCAGGAATTATTGAAGCATGTTGCGCCGCTGAACGATGAGCAGGTACATTGCCTCATCAGAATTGCCGATACTCTTAATGAATAGAGATGTTTGTTATGTTATTTCGAACAGTCTACGGTGCTGAGCTTGCTGCCATATATGACTTCGTCCAGCGCCATACCCTAAAAAGTTCGCCGATCCCACTATCAATAATCTATGAAGCATTCGTTGTCACCACAAGTGACAAGCCTCGCGAGAATCACCATGTTGATGATGCATTGTCTTTCCTGAACTCGGCCCTGATGACAAAGATTGAGGAAGGTAAGGTCAGATCACTGGTAGAAACAGGAGATTTTCGTCTAGAGCTATTGCGGAATTTGCGGCGCCTCGAACTGAACGATATAACCCCGCTTCACCCTCTTGATCCATACTACATGCATATCTTGAGTGAAATCTTCATCCGAACAGGACGACAATACGTTCGTGATTTACATACCGAGGTAAATCAGTTAGCTTCCATACAGACGGTCGGCGGTGTAAGCAGGGAGAAAATCCAAGCATGGAAGCGTGTCATGACATATCTCGGCATTGGCTATCGCGCCTTCAATGGCTTCTTGTGTGTTTATACTCCTGATTTGCTTATGTCGTTACTTGACGTGTGGGCATCGAAAGCGGATACATTGCAGGGCTTTATTGAAGGTCATATCGAACAATATGTGCCAGCATTGATGCGTGCCGGTGATTTGGCCCCTTCACTTGCAGTACCGCTTCAACAACTCAGTGTTCAAGGTATTGTTGATCTGCATCCACTCCAAGACTCGCCAAGCAGAGCTTTCTTTGGTGCACTTCAATATAAGGGAATACGAAAGCAAACCACTTATGTCTGAGTCGTTTCGATACGATATGCCGTGTATGAAAGCAGATGGACTAAAGGTTTTTCCCGTCACTGCGAACCAGCGAATCATGCTCGGTGAGGATGTCTTTTTGCATACGCATTGGCCGATCAAACTACTGGGCAAAGATGGAGAACTTTCTGAAGCACAGCTCCTGAAAAAACTCCAGAATACGACAGGACTGCCGCCTGGCAATCGCGTTTTTGTTCTCTTCGGTGCCGCTGGTTCAGGCAAGTCTGAACTCATGGCTTGGCTAGAATTAATGCTGCGACGTCAGTCCGCTGACCTGCCTATTGCGCGCATCACTCGCACTGACCTAGATGCGTTAAGTATCATTGAACGGTTTCGTCACTGGTTGACTGGTAGCTATTTTGAGAAGGCCACACGTGAACGTTGGCAGCAAATGCGCCGGAAACCGCGAACACTAGCAAAATTGCTTGTTTTGCAGACACTCGAAACGCTGCTCGAAGATGACGATTTGATCAACGCGCTTTACTATCGGTTAGTTGACCTTGTAGAAGATCGTATTCGAGATGTTCTTCATATTGAACAACCCTCAGATGCCCGCCATGTCGATATTCTCACGCGTCGAGAATTTGATGAGTGTGTAGCCGACACAGTACTACCGGTACCTTTGACCTTTGAGATCTTTCGGCAAACACTCCTCAGTAATCTGACCGATTATCTGCTGGAAGGCACACGCATCCGCGAAACGCTGCAAGCATTGTCAAAGCACTTTCACGAGCAAGGGCATCGGCCAATTCTTTTGATTGATGATCTGGTGCAGTCCATTAGCATCTTTGCGACAGATTTTCTAGATTACTTTATCACGTTGGAAGCTGGGCAGTGGGATATTGTTGTTGGGCTGACTCCAGCATCATTACAGGAAGATCCCCGGCATCGTGAGATTCTTGAGCGTGTTACTTATTTGGACACAATTGATGACCGAGTTGAGAAACTTTGGGTATCTGATGAAGGTGGGTTGAGGTCTTTCTTTTTGCAGGAAGATAACTGTCATGATTTCACGGCAGCCTATTTGCATGCCTTCCGCCATATCAACGGTGTTGAATGCGAGACCTGTCCGGCATTGAAGCGTTGCCAGACTATCGCCAGTGAAGACAGAATTCTTGCGCCTTTCACACGTGAAGCCCTGGTACGTATGTATCACGCGATTCCAGCCAATAAAGGTCGCGTGCGCTATTTCCTGATAGCCGTACGGGCTGTCTTGCAAGGCTGGCTTAACGGGGCAGCATTTGACGACTTAATGCGCGATTATGCACAAGTTGATTTAGCTGTTGAACATCCTGATCCTGAAACGCGTGCGCTAATTACATGGTATGCACCCCTGAATTTTAATGAACAACGATTGCTGCCATCACCCGAATTATTAACCTTCTTTGGATTTGATGCGGAACACGAAAGCCTTCCTGTGCAGGCCCTCGTGCAACCAAACATAGTAGATACTATGGGCATCGCCGAAACTGAACCACAGGTAGACCCAACCATGGCTACGATTGCCAACTGGTTGGAAGGAAAACCGACCAATCGGCAGTTGCTGCATAGTCTTCGTAAAGGTGCAGCTCGTTGGCTAAAGGCTATTATGCCAGTCGATGCGCTGCATCGTGATGGGATTGCTTTACCAACGCAGATTCTGCGTTATAAACGCGTTGAGATGTCTACGAGCCCACCGATCGTGCTCGAGGGTGTAGATGAATATGACGGCATCCAGATCACGCGAGACATCGGCCACAATGCGTACCGACTGGCAATATATTTTAAGGCTACTGGCAACTCTGCAAAATCACTGGAACGCGACCTCAGCGCAGATGAGCGAATGTTGCCGATAGTGCTGGCGTCTCAAGTGTTCCGCCAGAATACCTGGCGTGAATTAGAGAATGCACTGGGAATGCCGCTCGACTACTTTGCCTTCTGTAGTTCTATCTTGGTCTGGCTTCACGTGGAGGTGCCGTCGAGATTGTCATCGCTCCTTCCCAATAAATTGTACAAGGCGCTTCAGAGGGAAAGACAGCAGACTGCCCTTCATGGCGTATATATAGCCGAACAACTCGTCAACCAGGCGCAAAGTCTCTTTGATGATTTTTTCTGTTTGCGCCGTAATCTGTATGATGGTGAAAGAATCTGGCAGCTAGGGCAGAATGTTGAAGTCGACACGCTTATTGCCCGAATTGAGTTGCTGAAGCCTGAGAAAGTCGATCCGCATTTCGTTCTGGATGATCAACCACTGTCCGATTTCATCGAGAAACTACTTCGACAAGTTGACGCGATCTATGAAGCGCGAGCACGCACCAAGCGTTTGGCGAGTCTACCGCTATCGTCTCCCGTTCGAAATCTGTTAGATTGTTGGCAACGCGGTGACCACGCTCCTCTGAAACAAATTGACACAGAGGATCTAAAGGCACTGCAAATTAATCTGCCGGATGTCTATCAGCGGTTAGTGGTTGTCCTGCGATCATGATGAAGTTGGTGTGAAGATCATTGTCGCTTGAGACCGCATACGCTATCATGCATGATCAAATTTCTTACATCCAGGGATCAGATGACAGACTATTCTATTGCCATTTTGACGTCCTGCACTGGGACGAAACAGTATAAACCGCCAAATGAGCTAACACAGCAGGATTTCGCTCAGCTCTCGCCTTCTGCATTTGAGGCGCGTGAACATGAACTGAGTGATTACAGCCTACCAGCCTACCAGATGTATACCGGCAATCAGCATGCCCGCCTTATGGCTGGTATTGAAGAAGTGCGAGCTAATGGCGCAAGTGTTGATATACACATAATATCGGCAGGCTATGGCTTGCTTGATGGCGATCAAGAAATTGTACCTTACGAATGTACATTCTCCCGGATGCGTGCGTGTGAGATTGTCGACTGGTCTTCAAGACTAAAAATCCCCGAAAGTGCCCGCCAACTTTTTCAGAAAACAGATTACGACATGGTGCTGGTGCTACTAGGCGATGATTATTTGCGTTCACTTCAGTTGAACGACGATGTGGTCTTTGGGTCCCCCACGCTGTTTTTATGTGCCAGTAAGTCGGAGCGATTCATTCAGGGGAAGGGTGATTATCACATCCACAAACTGTCACCTGCCGACGCCAAACGTTTTCATTGCGGATTGGTCGGCTTGAAAGGTGAATTGGCGCGCCGTTTGCTCGTAGCTCTGAGTGATCTGGATACGATCCCTGAGCGCGTTTTCGAAGATTTGTTGGATTTTCTGGATGATCCAGAACTGGAAAGTGAATACAAGATCGCAGCACCGATGTTGGCTGTACCCTCGGTGGACTATGCACTAAATTCTAACAACATTCCGCAGGCGACTGCACATGGGGTCAAATACTTTATACCGGACTGGGACGATAGCGTTGACCCGGACTACGATTTCATCAATGAAGAGCATTCAGCAGGGCGCGGTAACTGGGCAAATCAGGTATATGCACATCAGATTTATGATCTTCCTAATTATGATGGGCTGTTGATCTCGCGTGCGGTGGTCGAGAAAAGCGCTACTAAGCGGGCTACACTTTACCTGCACAAAGTCCATGCCTTCATGCGCGTACCGTCTGAATTTCCTATTATGGGTGATTGTGGCGCATTCAGCTACATCGGTCAAGATGAACCGCCTTATACCACTGACGAGATGCTCGATTATTACGAGGAGTTGGGCTTCAATTTCGGTGTGTCTATTGACCATTTGTGGTTCGGCGCTGAGACGCCCAAAGACCAAAAAGCACGATACGATCTAACAATTGCCAACGCTGAGAATTTCTTGCGTGAGCATCAAAAGCGCGGCCTTACCTGGACTCCAATCGGTGCTATCCAGGGATGGGATGTCCAGAGTTACACTCATGCGGCACGGCAATTGTCGGATATGGGTTACACCTATATTGGCCTCGGTGGTCTCGTGCGCACGCGCACTAAACAGATTCTGGATATCATTGAATCAATACGACACGAGATTCCGTCCGAGATCCGAATCCATGTATTTGGTGTAGCACGACCAGATGCAATCCATAGTTATCAGCGTCTCAATGTGACCTCAGCAGATAGTGCCTCTGCGCTGCGTAAAGCTTGGACTGACGTGACGAAAGGCTACTACACACCAGAGACGACTTACTCCGCACTTCGTATTCCTTACGTTGAACCCCATATTCGTCGGGTTGAGCAACATGGTGAGTCTATAGATGCAAACTATCTGCGTCAGTTGGAACACAAAGCATTGAAAGCCATGCGAGATCTAGACGCGGATTGTCTCGATGTTGATACTGCACTAGAAGCACTGATGGCGTACGAGCAGGCAATTCGTCCTGACGGACGCGATATGACTGAGCGCTATCGGCGCACACTCGAAGACAAGCCCTGGCGCCAGTGTGACTGCAGTATCTGTCGGGGATCGCGTGTGGAAGTCGCAATCTTTCGCGGCAACAATCGAAACCGAAGACGCGGTTTTCATAATACTTATATCTTCTACAGAATTTTGCAGAAGATTCTGCGTGGCGAGGAAGTAAGTAAGGAATGGGTGGGGGCAGCAGCGCAACAACTCAGACTGCCCCTTGCCAACTTCTAATTTAATCTGCAAGGGAAAAGGGGTTGAACGATAAGTCTCTGTCATAGGTATCAATCCCCTCCTTGGCCTTGATATGATTGACGACCTTATAGGTGATTGGCGTCGCAAGCGCCTCATATACCGTTTTGAAGATCCATTGTGAAACAATAGCAGTGAATAATGCATCAACTGGAGTTGTACCAATGAATGCAATCACGATGAAGATGAGTGAATCTAGTCCCTGACCGACGAAAGTCGAAGCAATCGTTCGCATCCACAAAAAACGTCCACTAGTTGCCACTTTCATACGAGATAGCACATAGGAATTGGCAAATTCACCCACCAAATAGGCAACGAAGGATGCTACTAGAAGGCGCGGTGTAAAACCTAGAATCCGCTCGTAGGCCTCTTGCCCGTCCCAGAAAGATGCTGCGGGCAGTAATTGCCCACCAACAATAGCGACCACAGCCAGAAGGTTGCACAAGAAACCCAACCAGATCACGCGCCGGGCCTGCCGATATCCATATACCTCTGTAAGTATGTCGCCAACAATATAACTGATCGGAAAGATGATGATGCCGGCTGGAACGATAAGCCCAAAGATGTCGATCAGTTTGACCGCGGCAATATTAGCAGTAATAAGGCAAGTCACGAATACGGCGACGACACCAACAAACCAAATGGTATAAGTCTTGCTCGTAGTTGTCTGCATCCAGTTATATTCCTCGTGTCGAAAGATTAGGGCAGGCGTTTCTAGGTTTGATAAGGCAACGGATCTACAATGCCAACTTCGCTAAAAGCGACCAACCGTTCAGCACAGGTGGGACATTTACCACAGGCGTCGGAGTCACCTTTATAACATGACCATGTCTGACTGTAATCTACATCCAGCTTTAGACCAGTTCGTAGTATATCAGCCTTGGAGTAGTGTACAAAAGGTGCTGAAATCCGAACAGGTGTTTTTCTGTTAAGAGTGTAAACAGTGTTCAACTTTTCAAGAAATTCGAGGGTGGTATCCCAGTAACCATACATGTCATGCCGCTGAGCACCATAATACACATCTGAGACACCAAGGCTCTCAGCAAATGCGACGGCTAAAGCCAGAAAGATCATGTTGCGATTTGGCACATAAGTTACCGGTTGTGGATCACCCTCTACAGACCGAATGCTGGGTATATTTACTTCTTTGGCGACCAAAGCAGATTTGCCGAAGATATTCCGGAATGGTGTCAAATCAATCACTTGATGAATTGCACAGTTCAATATCTGAGCGTGAGTTTGGGCGTATACCAACTCTTTACTATGCTTCTGCCCATAATTAAAGCTCAACACGGCAGGTTGGCGCTGATTGTGTTTCACTAGATGGTGTAGCAGCGTGACACTATCCATACCGCCACTGACAATAACAATGGAATCGGGGCTCATAAATCCAATCTTTCATTTCACTAGAGATAAACGAGGGTAGCATCAGTTTCACTGCACAACCATCAAGAAGTCAACAGAAGTTGGCTCAGCTTTTCTTCTAAGGCACGTAAGATGCTTGATGTGCCGCGAGAATGAGGTCGTACTAATCTGTCGCTAGCAAGTGGTACAACAGTATATGAGATTGCATGACTGATACAAGCCGTCACTAGTATGACATAATCTGATCTTTCGGCGAGTGACTGGACCCTTTCGTTGTTCACATGTTCAGTGCAAATGTGCATTTCCAAATCAGGATTCCGTTCCAATAGGATACTTTCGGCACGCTTCGCCGCAGCTTCGTCCAAAGTGAAGATTACAATCCGGGTTCGGTTAGGCAGCAACGCCACTGGATCTGCATAATCATTTCTCTGACTGTGTAACTTCTCTTTCAATGCCTTAATGAGCGAATCATCCGCTTGCATCCATCGGGCGAATGTTAGCCACACTGACAGAGTCGTCGGCTCTACAACTGGTGACTCAACCATTTCGTTGCCCCATGTGCGAAACCATTGATAGAAATGCACCGTGCTATCCCTATCACTATATTGCGCCAGCAGCTCAAGAGCCTCAAGCATGTAGTCCTGCATTGCTGGTCTAGGCGACTTGAACCATTCCTGTATTCGCTTAGAAGCATCAATAGCGGATGAAGGATTATTTGCCAGTACTGCCTCTTGGAGACGCAAGAGCAAATTCGTATTGGTTTCTGTGCAATCATCTTGCGCAATGAACTGAAGCAGCAATTCATATACATCCGCCACCTCAGGCTCTCGACGTGGAAAATCTTCTGCGTCGATACACAACTGTGTCAAACGTTGAATTGCCCTGCGATAGCTTGCATGGTGTTTATATTGTTCATTTGACACTTCGGCCAGTTTGTCGGCCAATTCCGTGAATTGTTGACTTGTCCATGTAGCAGCGTCCGTTTCATCACAGAGTTGATCCAATGCTGGCAGCAAGTCTGACACACTTTCAGTCTTCTGCGCGACATCAAACCAATCGACCCACGAGCGAATTGCACCTATTTCTCTATGTGTGGCATATTTCTGCAGACCAATCAACCAGTCTTCAACACCAGAATACGTCCTGTAGAGCGCCTGACGGTTCTCAATATAAAAGCGTTCGTGTTCATCAAGGACATCATGCGCAAGGGATAACTCCCTGCTCAAGTACGCTATCTGGATACGAGTAGCTAGCTTCTGCATAGGATCGAGAAGCATTTCACTGGCGTGCCAAGCAGTATCGTAATCACCGCTGTTGAGAGCAAACTGCAGTTGTTCTTCCAAGCTTAGTTCTGGTGCGGTGTTTGCCGGTGGCATTTGTTGCAGCAGTGAATTGATAATAAAACGTGACTGATAGTCGTCTTTGGGCACATCAGCTTCGATGCGGTTCAGAGAGGTCCAATCTTCGTCAAGAACCGCGACATACGCATACACGCGGAGAACTGCCGGTTGTGTTAACCCAAATCGCCCCATCAGCAACATGGCCAGTCTAGGGCGGCACTGGTTCAGCAAATCAAGAATTTTGGGCCAATCTTCTTCATGCTCAAATTCACTTAGGTGAACATAATGGAATGCTGTCAGCATGTGAGCGCGAATCGCACCAGGTACAGGTAATGTTGCAAGTTGGGCGTAATAAGGGTGATTCCAGATATCTTGCCAACGAGATTGTCGTGCTAGCCAAGCGATTCGCAGAAATGCAACGTTTTCGGTTGACGTAAGGTGGCCACTACTGATCAAATTGAGCAGGCGTTCTGCCTCATCCCACTGGTGCGCTGTAAGAGTACGTTGAAAGGCATCCAATAGTGTACGATAGGACTGGCGATCCAGGTCAAGTTGTTGACCTGGTTTGGCAGTATTGAGCACATGGAAGCATTCGCTCAATCTTGTAACGATGTGCTCACGATCCTCAGTTCTAGACAACAATCGATAGTAGCCGACGAATAGTTTACTTCCAACCTCACCCAGCCTATTCTTCGGATCAAATTGATGCATGAAGGGTGTCCCACCACTAAATGCGGCATATGTGGGAACGAGAAATCGGCTGACAACGCGCATGAAAGCGTCGAGTTTGGTCTGACTATCTCCCACGATCATCCAAAAATCATTATCGTCCGAAAAATAGGGAAGTATGCTAACCCGCTTTTCAATTAGATTCTGAAACAGCACAGGTATTGCAGGATTGGCGTAGTCAATTCTGTCATCTACGACTTTCGCATACGTCTGGTTTGACATAAAAAGCTTGATGAAATCTTGCAAACTTTGATCAGAATTGGTATCCGTCACGATAATGACTCCCATGTTCTTTCGGCATCAAGCCATGCTTTGCTAACACGGGTTTTATCGGTCGTTAATATAATGGCTTCAGGATTTCGATGTATGCCGCTATAGGTGAAGTTCATCGACCCTTCCCAGCAAAAATGCTCACTAACCAGCATCTTGATGTGCAAGTTAGGTGATAACTTGATGCGAACATTGTAGTGTTGAACTAGGTCAACGAACCTTCTGTTAATGTCATCATCGCGCACTGCCATTCGAATCTCCGTGTCGCGCTCAGCAAGAGCCACGAGTATCGTTGAGAGATGCAATGTTGTTCCAGTACTTTCAGGCAAGAGTGGGCGATACTGCCCAAAACTGTTATCCAGAATCGGGGTGTCTGTTACCCATCCGCTAAACAGATAAATAGCTCTAGAGGGAGCCAGCAACTCTAATGCGAGAACCGACGTTAAAGCATCAATCAATTGCGTAGAATACCGCCGTGACTGGGTCTGGATCGTTCTGGAGGCCATATCAGACACCAACCATTTCACGTAGTATCATGTGCATCGACCAATGCTCCCCACTCCGCTCAATACGCTCTAGTGTTGGATAAAACATCTGTACACCAACCTCAATCTGCTGCGTCAGCAACCACGTTATCGCGCTCTTTGCTTCTGTGAGTTCATCATGTCTGCAACGTAATGCGCACTCATAATTAACTTGAAGCACTTGTATCAACTCAGCTTGCCAGTCGACTTGTCCGTAATTTACAACTGACGGCTGTTGGGGAAGCAGTGCCTTAAGCATCAATCTCGACGGTTTGACCAATCGCTGGTAGCGTGGCTTATGGTTAATACATTCTTCACAAGCATCTTCACAAGTAGACCACATCATCGACTCGATCAGATTTACGCGCTGGGACGGTGAGATGCCTTCGGTCAAACCCCAACTTCGGAGAATGTCATCGAGTTGTTCTCGGATAACATCTTGTTTCAGAGCAGCAACCGCAAGTATGCGTAACTCAATACTAATGCCTAACCGAGTTTGTTCGATTTGCCATAGCTCGAAGAGATCATGTGTTAGTTGATCCGTGCTTGTGTCGGAATTAGGGCGTAGCATCTTGGCATTCAGGGCAACGACCAACTCACGCGTAGGTGTAAGATGTTCGGAGAACAAAGCTGAGGTAAGTTGCTGCTTTGCATCAGTTATACTGACAAAATCACGTTTTTCTCGTATTTTTTCGAATGCTTGAACAAGTGCCCCATCTGAATCTCGAATTAGGCTCTGAATTACAGTAGTTAGCGCAAAAGACCGTTGTTCCCTTTCGCAGTGGTGAATTGTATCCTGTAATTGCAGTTCCAATTGGCGTGGATATTGAGCCATGGCCTCCGCTATCCGAGCAATCAGGCCAATTCCCCCTGGCGTGGTTTCGGTAACCCAAATCTGTCGATGCACAAGGTCGATATCTAGGCTCAAATCCATGGGGTTAATATCTGGTACCAGTTGAGACAATCCAGAGAAAAAGGTGCTTCCAAGTGAGCTAGCGTACTGCAGTTCTAACCAATCGGTCAGTTGAGGTGGATTCGGATCCCACAAAACCTGCAAGTGCTCTAGTAGTATTCGTTGAATACCTGGTTCACTGAAACGTCTTTTTAGGGCCTCGGCACTTGTTCCCTGTGATGGGTTGTCGTCATCGTCGCTAGTTGCTTGAAAAATGGCGGCTATCACACGTTCCACGACCGTTGAGAAGTGTTGTTCAACAAAGTCCTGTGCAGCTTTCAGACTTTGCTGATTCCCTATCGCAGTCGCAATTAATCCGGCAGTAATTATCTGCCACATCCACTCAACCTCAAATGGATTCAGTTTGTATTGTCCAGTCAGATTCTTATCATTTTGCAGCAGATAGAGATAAAGCTGCGGACGTGCCATACTTAGCACTGTCTCCCACTGCGATGATCTGCGTAGCGCAACATGATCTAATGGATGATATCGGAAACATAACCCATCTACATCCATACTGTAGCCGATGCCAGACGGGTAACGTTGATCTGGATTCTCAGTATCAGAAGCAACAAAAAACCGGTTGCCGAAGATGCGTTCTCTATTACGCAAGTGCGTGATCTGCACACCAATCATCCCACGTGTCACCGTCACGGTACTTGATAAAGCCTGAGAAAACAGTTCTATTCTTTCTACAAACTTGTGCCAGACAGAGTAGCCTGCGAGATTAAGAATATGACGCTCTACTTCACCACCAGCTAAGCCCTTCAGCTCAAATTGAGAACGCCATATCGGCCAGGCTGTACTACTAGATGATACGTTCTTGGGTACATTTCGGAGGTGATATGCAAGAGGTCGCCGGATTCGGTAGTGTTTGTCATCTGCATACAGCAGCACCGGAATCTGATTTGGCTCAAACTCAATCTCTAGTTCTGTCAAATTAATTTCGTGGTCAGATTCTGGCAGCGAAAGCCAATATCCATCTGATCCATACCAACCTTGCGGCAGATAGCGTTTACTCACACGCCCCGGAACAATTTCTTCAAAGGTCTGTAGGAAAGGTTCAAGTGAAGGTTCTTCTTGATTGCCAAGATAAAGCGCCAGTTCAGGTAGATTCAAATCATAGAACAATGTGGATGGCACAAATTCTGGCATTGGCTTCTTGGGCGGATTAATCTGTTCAGCTTGTACGGTTCTTCCATCAGTTGATGAAACCTTCTGCCAGTGTGCCTCTAACTGACGCAATATAGTTGGTATCACTTCAAGGAGAATCGGTCTGGGTTCACCCCACAGGATATTATGCACGACGGTTTCGGATACTTTGTCTTCAAGTTCAAGCGCTTTGCGTAAATAGTACTCGTAATCGGATGCCACACTGTGATCTGTCAGTAACCCATTTAACAAATCAACTACAGCAGTTGTTGCGCCTTTTGGCTCGCCCGTATACAGGAGTTTCCACAGATCGAGCTTGGAAAATTTATGTTGGAGTTGTTGAGTCAACCAGTCCATCAATACGAAAGCAGCCTGGATTTTCTGTACGTAGTAGTTTTGGAGCGGCAAGTTAATTGGCGGAAGTAACGGATCAAATAAACGTTCAGCGTGTTGGAAAGTCGCTCGATCTCGTCCATAGGCTGACATAATCGCAACAGTCCAGGGGCGTGTGCGGCGATTACGACCCGCACGCCCTTTGCGCTGTAAGAAAGACGCCATTGTGATGGGCGACTGATGCTGTAGGACAGCACCAACACTTGCGTCGTTAAAGCCAACCTCCAGAGCACTAGTCGCAATAACAAGTTTGGCATTGTCAGAGACACCCGTGTCCTGTGAGGATGTACGTCCAACCTGGATCGGTTCGTGCAAATTGTGTCCTATTCGCCCCGCAATTAACCAATCCTGTCCACCTCGCTTGATAATTCGTCGTTGTTCTTCACTCAGAGGTTGGTCAGACCAATCCCTATAACGGCTCAGTGCCTTGACCTCGGCATCTCGTTGGTTGTCGTACCAGCGGTTGAGTGTATCCAGGCGATTTACAAAGGCGAATATTTTGGGCGGATATGTCACCGATTGATTTGTATCATCATCCATCGTGGCGAGTGTCCGAGCCATGAGCATCGCCGTTTGAATGGAAGTGGACAGTAATGCAGTGCCGCTGGAAGGATCGCTTTTTAAGATGACATTGTATTCAATTCCCTCTTCTTCCATCTCGGTGTCTTCATGCGGCGTGATATATTTAACGCGATAGGAAGGTAAGCCAATGAGCTTTGCAAATGTTTCAGTAGCCTGGCTTAAAGTAGCAGATAAACCGACAATACATAAAGTGCGATTGTTCTTATCGTAGTTACAGGCATGACGCCATCGCCGCAGTAGATAGGCCACATTGGCACCAGAAATGCCCTCGTAAGTGTGAACTTCATCCAGCAGAAGCATTTCCGGTGGTTGAGGTTGTTGAATGCCAAATATCCGCCACTGTGTGACCTGAGACATGTTACGATTCAGCATCTCTGTAGTCGTAAATAGCACATCAGGTGGAGTATGCTTCATCTGTGCTCGAGTAATCAGTACATGATCACGTCTTGTCTCATAATGACAGAACCCACATCGTAATTTGTGGGTCTTATTGGTGCGATCTTCCCATGTCCACACCATAGTGGAATTACATTTGGGGCAGCGAAGAAATGTTGCCTCCCAATCTTTGCCATTAACCAGAACATAGGGGTCATTTGTGCCTCTTGGGGTTTCGCCGTAATATGCGCCCAAAACCATAGGACGTTTACCTAACCGCCGACGTTGCTCATTAAGTCGCTCCGTTTCACGAACGGCTTCGACAAATTGATCTTTGAGCAGTTCATTTCTCGGGTAAATAGCAATAATCGAAACTCGGTGCTGATCATTGATACGACTGTCTAACCATGTAAGCGCGGGAATGTAAACTGCTTTGGTCTTGCCTGAACCTGTTCCAGCCCCAATGATTACCCCGGACTGTCCTCGTTTTTGGAGGCGTTCCAAAATTTCATATGTGGCTCTCTGTTGAAACCCTGCCCAATGGTAATATCTACCCTCATTGTTTTGTAACAATAATAAAAGAGCATCGAGTTGGCTTTGCGATAGTCGCAAGTCCTCCAATTGCTTAAGAAAATCTTGATGGTTTACATCACGACGTGGATAACGTCGTCGATGAAGTTGTACACGAGCATCTGCTACCAGACGGGCTCCAGTGGCCCAGTCGCTATAGTCAAAGCGTTGACGCAGCAGGAGCAAAAGACGTGTGGTCTCAGCAAATCGAGAACGATATCGTGATTCGCTGATCTTGAACAGTAAACGGCGCTCCAAAAGATTATCGAGGATGTTCATCACATCCTTGCCGTCATCCTGCCACATCTCCCACATTTCTTGCCATCTAGACGACAGTTTCTCGAGCAGTATAGGAAGTTGTTCCTCAAGTTCCATTTCCACTTCGGTGAATCCCCAATTCAGCAAGCTGGTTTCTTCATACTCGATGAGGGATAGCACCTCGTCACAAAACTGATCGAAATCCATATTACACCCTGTCAGAGAAGCTAAGACTAATGCGCGGCGTTAGATCATGATTGTGGCACCATTCCATGATTTCCGGCGTTACATCTTTCAACGTTGCATTACCTTCTGTGAGCTTATCGAAGAATCGCTCAACTGCCGGAACCATATCGGGCAGGTGATCTCTGATGACTTGCTCCAATTCACTGATGCGCTGTTGCCACTGAAGGTATTGGTTGGATGTTGGCAGGTCACGATGGGCTATCTGTCTTATCGAGTTATCTAGCGACTGCAACTGCGATCTAACATTGGGGTCTCCGACGTACATCAGAAAGCGAGCGCGACTATACAAACCAGCAGATGGCGACTGCTCGCGAATTTTGTTCCATTCTTCGACGAGATCATCATGAATCTGGCTTATGATAGTCTGCATGTCCCTGAGCACGCTTTGCCCCTCGTTCCGGTTCAAGGACACCCAACTTGGGCTTAAACTCAAACTCTTTAGTTGGCTCAAAGCCGTGTGATTGACCATACCCATGTTAGAGGCTAACGCTGATAGAGATTGCCATTCGGTTGCCAGTTTCTCCAGCTCTTCTTGGCGTTGACTGAGTGTCTGGATTACACGCTCACTGCTTTTTCGCTCGTTTCTTTCTTCAATAAGCGATTCAAGATGCTTCAATTTCTCAATCAGCATGATTTCAGGACTTTCTCGACTCAAGTAAGGTGTCAATGGATTGACCAATCTGTTGTATAGTTTCACCGATTTTCTGCTTTAGCAGGGTAATGTCGCCATCAGCACCCGTATTCAATTCCCTTTCAATTCGCTCGATGTATTTCCCTATTCTATCTGACAAGTTTTCCAGGTAGTCCCGGAACCGTAAGGCTTCTTTCTTTGATTCTAGAACACTGGACAGGTATCGCCATTGTTCGAGGGGAAGACTTTCATCGAATGGTGGCACATCAACTTCCATAAAATCTTCAATTTTATAAATGGTGAATCTAGGAATATCTTCCACAGGGAACCCTAACTTTTCCGTACGATCATAAAATTGTTTTAACTCTTTCAGAATGTCAGACACCGACTCACCAGCGAGCGTTAATGTCAAAGCCGACCGCAATATTTGAAAACCCTCAAGCTCTTCCTGATGAGCGCGGCGACCGGCATCGCCAGCTAGCCGATTAAGTACATTAACAGCTTCGCGCCAGGCTGGGCTTTTTATGTCAGAGGATACTATTGGGGTGAATTGGCCCGCACGATTAATCTGTTTTAATAGTATCAAACCACGAGCAGCATCAATAAAACGTGCTTCTCGACCACTGCCCTGCGGACAGTTGAGGATTGTCAAGAATTCATCTGGAATATATGTGGGCTTATCACCCAGCAGCCCCTTTAACAGTCGATTCCATGTGTCTGTTCGCACCCCATCTCCTGTAGGAGTAGGTTTTTTGGCAAACTCTATCAATTCTCGAAAAAGGGGTTCTGATTGTTGTTTGGTGAGCTTACCACTCAAAGCAGCGAGTGCATATGCACCTTGTGTAATAACAAGATCATAGCTCGGAAGGTGATCTAGATTTTCTTCGATACCTATGCTGCAAACATATTCAATCAACAGTTGTTCGTTGGCCGCCAACCATGAGTGCAAAGATGTTAAGTCTGTTGCCAACTGATCAGGTGAGTGGCTCTGGATGTGTGCGAGATTGTCCAGAGCGTGCAGTACAAGCGCCATCTCGTCAGATCGCTCAAATGTAAAGCGAGGTCGGGATCTGGCAGTCCCCGACTGTCCTTCTATTTCAAAACGAGCCTGTGTGATTCGTTCGTCAACCAGTGTACGTGAAATACCGTACAACTCCCAGGATATTGCCGACTTCACAAATGTTGCCAAATCTCCCGCCAACTGCTGATAATTCTGAAGTCTTCCTCCAGTTCGCCATTGCTCAATATCGTCAGCATAAGGTGACTTTATCGGCACAGACACATTCGGTTCTGGTGATGGCGAAATCGAGTCATCAGTATCAGGAATCTTAGACTCTGGCCTCGCTGCAACCATATCTCCCGTGAAGAACGGCAATCTGAATACGTCAAAGACGGTTCGCGTTAACGTACCAACGATTTCCCCCTGAGAATCTTCTAGGCTGTCGACAGTGCCATCTCCCCAAAAACGAATCATGGTTTCGATTCTGGCACTTTCCCGCTTTGATTGCGTCGCCTTTTCAATGATTTGTCTTTGGGCTGGTTTCCGTAAATTCGGCGGTATGACATCTGGTGCGAGATCATTCGGTGGTGGTGGGAAGTTCCCATTCTGAATAAGAATAGTGTGACTGCTCAAGATATAACTCAATATATTGTTCAATAGCGCCCGAGGTGTGCGAGTTGTACGTTGTGGGTTGATGTGATCATATAGTGTAATGAGGGCTTGCTGGTTAAATGGATATAGTCCAACAACGCTATCAGGATTGGCATTGAGCTTTACAGTTCCGAAGTGCTCATGACAAGGTTGACGAACTGGACATCCCAGACAAGCAATCGGTAGAGTCTCTGGATTTGCGTATTTGGTATGCCATTCTTCCACGCGATCCACTGTTAGCCGAATCGCGTTCAAGTAGCGTGCTGCCATTTCAACGACATTCTCGTTTGACTGCAGCAGATTGGAAGACTGATCGGTTACATTACTGGTGTTAAGCGATATCAAGAAAGTGATGCGTTCGCGCACATGTGATCGGAACTGTTCTTCGTAGTAGTTATCTGTAACACCAATCAGACTGGTCAAGCGGCAAAATTCGGGATTATCTGCTCCATGTTGTGCGATAAGAACATCTATTAACCCGGCATCCAATCCTGTAAAAGCTGTTATGTCTTCAATGAATAGGGTTAGACTCTTACCCTGTTTTCTCAGTTGGCGGCGTAACTCGCCAAACATGCCTTTGAGCTGTTCAGGAGTTATAGATGTCAGATTACTGACAGCCCGATTGAGCAGAGCATTCATATAGCTGACTAGCTTTGTTCTATTCTCTTCCGTCGCACTGTAATCAGCAACTCCTTTAGTGTGCCCACCGCCACTTCTGAGTTCACGCAGCGTTTCGGGTGGAAACTCAAAATCCGTGTCCCCAAACTGAGGCATCTCCTCGCCAGCCCCACTACTGCGATCTTCACCACTTAGGAACTGCACAATGCGCTCGATGCCGCCCCCAGATCGTTGGAGGTATTTGCGCGCTGGTGTACTGAGTAAAAAATCAGGCATGTCTTTGGTGACACGCGGAGAATACTTTATATCATTGGGTTTATGGGTCCCCTCACTAACAGCAAGCGCAGCCTCCTGCAGGGCGTTGAGGAGCCGATTGCTTAGCTCACTGGATGATAGGTTATTGGTTGCTTCTTCGAGGCGTTGTAGATAACTATTGAACTCTGGCCCGGAAAAGACGCCAGATTGAACAATTTGTTTCAGTGTTTCTCTCAGGCTGCTGTTTGCTCGTCGAATGAGCAAAGTGACTTCCTGCAAATTCTGCTCTTCGCAGGTATTTGTATAGCGCTCCTTTAGCCATCGCACTAGATGTGATTTGCCAGTTCCTGGAATACCCTTCAACACTACAAATGTATGTCTATCTTTGTGTGCACGGTCTAATAACGTATCCAGCAGACCATCCTCGGTGTTATTAGTAATTGCGTATTCTGCGATTTCGTAACGTAACCCTGTGATGGGCAGATGTGTCGCAAGGAATGTTGCCGCATCCATTTCAACCGCTTCACGATTGATGACTTGACCAACGCGCTCTACTTCCCAGCAGGTATATCCAACGAATTGATCCAGCATGTCAGTTCCTCCCGCGCTTAACGTGGCTGATCTGATTCAAGCCTCCCTGTATCGGGTATAGTCTCCACAGATCACCTGCATCTGGCATAAGTATTAATGATAGGTCACCACATCTTTCAAGAACGCGCAACCCCGTCGACAACATCAGACTCGTACGATTACCACGATTTTCAGTCGGACGACTGAACTGCCACGCATCTTCGAACAAGGCACCACCATCCAACTCGGGGCAGTGTTCAGCCAAACGTTCCATGAAAATACTCGCCGGTAGCTGATCCTTTTCAGGAAGCAATGTCTCTAGCACACTACGTACACGAATACTGGCATCTGGTATAAAGCCGGCCTTGAAGGCATCGTGTGTGAGTCCCCACCCAAGGAACACTCCCCAGTTGCACCACCCATTGTATTTCGTGTCATTCATAGTGCGTGTTTGTGCATCCGAGGCATCCCCGGTTTCAGAAGGATACATCTCCTCGTTAAAGCGTGCAGTCAGATTAACTTTGCTCAACTGCGCAATTCGTTCATCCTGAACAGCAATCCAGGCTGCGAATTGATTCAGGACGTAGTTATTGGGCGCGTTAGGATTTGTAATGCCCAGCAGCTTATTTTGCATGTAGCGACGGTAGCTCTCGAGCTTATCAATATTACGTGGAACATCTTCTGCTAAACTGAGTTGGCTACTTGTATCGGTTTCCCGTACCATGCCCAGGTTTTTCAGCAAGTTGATCACATTCTTTGCGGTATTCTGGTTATCGCTTAATATCTCTGGTTGTAGAAGCATGAGTATATCGTCACGAGTTCTATTGCCAAGCAGTGCCAGCAGTTTGAGAACTGCGTGTAACCGTAAGGGGGTTGCCAGCGCTTCTCGAAAAATCTCTGCCATTGGTTATTAGTCCTAAAGTGTGTAATCCAAATTTTGCAATTGTTTCAGAAAACGATCTAGGTCTTGCTGATGACCATTGACCCGATCAATGAACAAGCCATGTAATTTTGGCAATCGCAACTTTCGAGGCAAGACATAAATGATCTGCTGTTTTGTGCTTACCTGCCATTGGTGTAACCAATGATAAACCGGTTCACTTTGCATTGTATCTTCTGAAAGAAACCCTAAGATTGGGAGCGATTGTAAGCGAATCGATTTACGCGTATAAGTGAATATCATATGTGCAGGTGAGCGATCAACCTGGAGCTTTCGAATGAGTTTTTCACCATAGTTGTCATACTGATCCGGTGTCAGCATAACCTGCGCAACGCCTCGATAGATCATACTGGGTATGAGTTGTGCCAAGTTGTCATAACTCAACGCCTGTTCTGTTTCATAGAGCAAAAGTAGTGTTCGATGATGCCCCATCAGCTTTTGTAACTCTGCATGATGAGGCGAATCCGCACGAAACGCAGCTGTCGAAGTAATATCCAATTCTGCTGGATCGGCATAGGCAGCGCGTTCTGCACGACGGCATCCAGGACATCCACCACACGCCAGTCCAACTGGTGAGTACACTCGCTCAAAGCCATGTGCAAGACAAGTCAAATCTTGATCTGTTTGCTCGTGGAAAATATGCTTGAGTTTTCTGCTTGCCTCAATCAAATTATCACGTTCTTGCTCTCGAACAATTTCAAATACTTCTCGGAAACCATCAAAGTGATTAACTGCATGGGGTCGCAGAATTTCGATCTGCAGTTCATCATAACTCGGATATTCCTCGGCATGATCTGCCTGTAACCCGTTAATATCGGCGACTCGGATGATACCTGCACGTTGCATCAGAAGAAGGACATGTTCATTCCAATCACGGTTTATTTCCGACTCCCTCATGCTTCCTGCGGGCGTCATCTGCCGGTTTATTGTCCAGATACCATTCGTAGAACTTCGTGCATGTTGCAACATGGCGCTCCAACGGGGCCATGCTTTTTCTACTGTAATTCTAGACTTGAGACTGTTACGAATCGCGTAGTCCCGATCCAAATCAGTCGTAATCAATAAACTTATGCTGCTACATCCATCCCGTCCACCGCGTCCAACTTCCTGGTAGAAGCGATCTATGCTTTCCGGAAAAGCCGCATGGACAATGGCACGAACATCTGGTTTGTCAACTCCCAGGCCAAATGCTGACGTAGCCACCATTAGGTCAATCCGGTCTTCACGCCAATCTTGAATCAACTGTAAACGTTTCTGAGGCGGTGTTTTGCCGGTAAAAGTTGCAATGCGTTTGTACCCATCTTTGTTCTTTAGACTCCGATAGTATCTCTCCGCATCGTCAGGCGCGGTCAAATAAAGAATAGCAGGGCGTGGTAAATGACGAAGTGATTCCGCGACGAAAGCAAGTTTTTGTTGAGGATGCGCTGCATTTACCATCCAATAGCTTATTTCCGGACGGAGTTGATTGACCTGCAGGTGACAGAAACGTCCTGACGGTAAGATGAACAACTGCTCGAGCGTTTCCAGAGATTCTGGGGAAATGGTTGCGGACAGCAGTAATACACGGAGCTGCTGGTTAGATGCAACATATAACTTGCGAAAATACGTGGACAGGAATTGAAAATCGGTTCGAAAACCTGCACCCCATGTGTCGATTAAGTGCGCCTCATCTACGACAACCCGCTTGACTTTCCCTTCTCTGGTCGCATCAAGAACGATGCTGCGAAACTCGCTACCGATTAGCGATTCCGGCGAGACAAACAGTAACGGTATAGTGCCATTTCGCACACCAGCACGAATGATGTTGCGTACATCTTCTGAAGTATCGGACGCAAGGTAGTATGGGAGATAGTGCGAATTCGAACCTCGAAAATGTCGCCGTGCAGCTTCAGACTGGTCGATTGCAAGGGCAACTGTAGGTACAACGACAATGGTGGTGCCCCCGGCATATGTTCCGCGTTTGGAATCAATCCATGCTGGCAAATATGCTGCTAGGCTCTTACCTGCACCCGTTGGCAGCGTGATAAGTGTTGTTGACCCAGGGGGAGCGAATATAGCTTCCCAAACTGCTTGGCGCTGTCCCTCCGATTGATAAGTAACCACGTCTTTGCCACCAGCAATCATAAAATCCAGTAACATGCCATCGCCCAGTACAGGCCCAAAATCGCGCCGTCTGAATAACTGATCAACATTTTCAGCGCTTGGCAACCAGTCTGGTATCCAATCGTGTGCCATTATGCGAACAGCGTCCGTGCGCTCAATCTCTTGCATGTTTAGCCCGAATGCCACGCTTCTGTCGCTAATGAAAGACCACAATTCAATCGGAATATCTAGCGTGCCAAATAACCGAACAACCTGCCGTAGCAGAACCAATAAATCTGCGTCGCTGACGGGTGCGAGTTGATTACGTTGAACAAGGGCAGCTTTGAGCATACGTACACATGCACGTGATTGTGCCTGTTCGACGCCCTGAAGGTTTTCTTGCCTTAATTCCTCAAACTCAATAGACGATTTCCAATATTGAGGGTCAATTAATATGGCTTCCTGCAACCAATCCCAAGCATCAAGCGTCATGTTCAGGTGCGACCTTCCAGAATGAAATTGACTCTAGACGAATGAGTGGATGTAGGACACCGGCAATAAGTGCTTCAGCAATACATTCCTCTTTGGCTTGATTAGTACTATCAGTCTTGATTCCTTGGCTTTCCAGCCACAGATGTACTGCCTGATTTGCGTGACGCTGCTCTTCCAGTCGTTCGCGCAACTCATCCGCCTCGTCTTCCAATCTGAACTTCTCCGTTACCTGTGCCCAAGCCACTGCTGCGATTTCATCAACTAGAGATTGCCATTCGTCTGTCGGAAATCTCAGCTTGAAGGCATCCAGATTGCCGTTACCACGCCTGCCAAGATGCATATTTTGTCGAAGATTCTGTTTGATGATCAAGCGGCGAATTGGACTGCTATATGGCAGGATATTTCCGCTCAAATCAACGATGATACGTTCAACTGCTTCGTTCAACATACCACGTGCGCGATGCAGGTGTATAGGTGCTAGTCCCAGCTCGTATAACGGACGAGGATTGACCTGCAAAGTGAAAAAGAAATCAAAACCTTCCCAGGATTCTTCGACTTCTTGAGACAAAATCTCGCTCGCCGCACATCGACCACGTTCGGACTCCAACGCATTCTCTATTGTTGTTCTTGTCCATGGTTCGCTAGGTGCGAAAAATACTAAATCCTCGCGATGTACAGCAATTGAGCGATTGAAAGTGCCACGAATCACTAGATCCCTGGGGCGACCAGAACGTTGATTCGCATCTTCCATATTGGGAATTTGCATGAGTTTCGCATTCTCCATCGCCTTGAGACTGAATCGCCTCGGTTCGTAAGTCACTATACCAGTCCGAGGGTTGAAGTGGTTCCGCAACCCGATGTAATTAGCCCATTCACTGACACTGGTACGTAAAGCTTCACCATCAGTGTACTCATCACTGATTTCTGCAATCTCTTGTCGTACCTGTATGTTGATTGCTGTTTCTTCATACACCCGCTCTAGCTCGATTTCGTGGCGCATCTCTTCAGAGAAGTCGCGTAGCTTCGGTAGCAGACGACGTAGACCCTCGAAATTATCTTCCTGGAAAGCTTGATCTATGAGTGATTGCACATCTTCAACGATGATCTCCAATCCACTCATAGAACGTGTGAAGACTTGAAAGCTGTCTTGAAAAAGTCTAAGCAAGTCTTCTTCAATATGGTCATGAGCAAAGGGCACAATGGATTTTACAACACCACTACGGCCTAGCCGGTCAATGCGACCAATACGCTGTTCGATGCGTGCAGGCGACCACGGAAGATCAACATGGATGATAGCAGCAGCGATCTGGAAATTACGACCCTCGCCACCGAGTTCGTCGCACAACATGACACGACACTCTGGATCACTCTGGAACAGGTCAGCAGCGATTTCTAAATCGGATTCCTGTTCAACGCCAACATGAAATGTCGCTACCGCTCTGCTTCCAAAATGTCGTTGCAGCAGTCGATGAAGTAAGTCAAATGTTTGCGGCCATCCGGTAAAAATCACGATCTTGTTTTGAGCATCGGCCAGAAGTATTGACTTCACGGCTCTCAGTACCTGCTCAAGTCGATGTGAGCCTTCAATCGGTTGACCATTGATAAACCGTGTTATCTCATAATGCTCTTGTGCATCCTCTTGCCATTGTTGGGCACGTTGCCGTGCATTGTTGAGTAAGCGGTTTTCATCATGTACAGATGGCATGGTGCTGGAGAGAATCTGCAAACGCTTTGATTCCTCCCGTGGACTCCGCATATATGCAATATCGTTGCTAGATTGCATGTTGGATACGAAACTGCCAGATTCCAGAGCAAAGTGACGCATCTCAAGTAGATAAATCAGTGCTTCTGGGCTACTAGCTGCTGCATGAATCAGTGCCCGGCAAAACGCGACATTTGCTGTTTCGCCGGAAGAAATTACCTGTTGCACGTAAAGCATCAGTTCATTGTAAGCATCCTTCTCAGCTTCTGTTGGATTATAAGCATAACGATCATCCAGCGACCGCTCCGGCAGTAAATCGGGATCAATACTGGCGCGTCGATTGCGAATTACCCGGCTTTCAATACGGTAGTTTTCAGCAATATAGGCAATAAGCTGTCGACTCAGCCTCAAAGCCTGATGCATCTCCTTTGTTTCAGTGATGGCTTCCAACTGGCGTTGGACATAAACATCATGAGCCAGAATAGGAACCGCTGGAGCCACTAAGTCCAGGAATTCTTCTGAATCATAATAGTCGGGGTTAAGGCTGCCTTGTATGGTCTGAATAACACCATATAGAGTCTTCTGATTGGCAATGATTTGCTCAAATACTGCCATACTGAGCAAATCATAACGTTGAGGGTGAAGCAAACGAAGCAAATTGAGGTATTCGATACGGCGGTGCTGAACAGGTGTTGCCGATAGCAGCAAAACCCGCTCAATGGAACGACTCAGGTGTTGTACACGGTTAAAGAGTGATTGACGGCGCGGGATGTGATGCGCTTCGTCCACAATCAGGACACCCCACTGTATGGACTGGATGAACTGCCATAATTGCGGGTCATTTTCGAGCGCATCATGAGTGAGCAACCAATTCGGGCCTGGGCTGATAGGCATCCCACCTTGCCATTGCTCAAACCGCAGCCAGAATTTGCGATCTAATTCCTGATACCATTGATGCTCCAGTGCAGATGGAACAACGATCAAAGTTGGCAAGTCACCGTAGCGATCACGCAAACCTTTGAGGATAACACATGCCTCAATGGTCTTCCCCAGTCCAACCTCATCCGCCAGGATATACCGACATACACTGTCACTCAGGACCCGTGTGATGACCTCTGCCTGATGGGCTAAAAGCAACACGCGGGTGTTCACAAGGGCATCCAGACCGACCGTGACATTGAGCAGGTCAGCGTAGACGCTTACAAAGCGATTCCGATGATAGATATAAGCTGGATTGTTCAGTTCATAGCTGCGCAATTGATCCAGTGGATCAACATCCTGGCGATGCGCGGGTGGCATCAGATCACACTCGGAAATGCGTTGGATACTACCATCACGCATCATCACAAAATACTCAAGTACCTCACCGGGTGCAAACTCAGATGCAGTGGCTTCGAGTATCAGAACCCGTTCCTGACTGCTCTTGAACAACACCTGGGTTTCAGGTAGAACACGACAGCGAGCCACGAAACGAGTGGGTACAATATCTATCTGTTCCATATCTGGTTGGTTGAGTTCAAACTGCCAGAATTGAATTGTGACTTCTTCAAGAAGTTCATCGATGGCGACAACACTGCCAAGACGATGTGCGCGAAAATCATCTTCGTATTCGCTGCGTTCGGACGGAGTCGGCGCACGAACAAGCATACCGGGTTTGAGAAGCATATTGGTCATTAGATAACTCTGATAGTGTCCTACATCAAAAGACTATCCAAGGCTTATTAATCATATCACCATGATTCTCATTGTATCAGCACATAAACTCGCGTAACGTTAAAGGTTTGATGACATATAGTTTTACACTCCAATCGCTACTTTCAGCAGCATAAGTCAACCACGGTAGTGAAAGTCACGAACAGTGAGAATGCCAGTGAGGTGTCTCCCCAAATTGGAGACACCTCGAACGCCTGATAGGTGCGTTCGGTCGGTGTGGAATACCGCGCCGACACGCTGACCAGCACGCAGTAGCATGGTCAGCGGTGCGTCACGTGAGCGTGGCGCACCAGCCCCTCCGGCTTGAGGAGCCAGCTAGTTTTAGCTGGCGACCCATCTCAGCCTGTCATACGCGCTCATGCGCTGGTATGACCTGAGATCAGCGACAAACGTGTCCGACGGACATCCGTTTATGCTGAGATGGGTTCGGCGTCCGCAGGACGCGGCGCTGCTGCGAGGCAGCGCCATCGGCGCTATGGGCGGGGAACTGACAGATTGCCGCAAGACATACATGTAGGCTGATAACCTATCAAGACGTGTGTTGCGTGTGATCTGTGGTTAACCGGATGAGAATGATGCCCTTGTGCTTCTGCTTGGGATCATCCCACATGGTTTGAAATCGCTTCGGATGTGCCTGTACCAACCGACGCAAACCTTTGTAACCAAACGCTTTCGGATTGAGGTCGGGGAAATAACGTCGCAGTATCTGTGACACTTCCTGGAGTTCGCGCCATGTGTGGGTCGGACTGGCGGCTAATATCTGCTCCAGAATGTCAACTACTTCGGCTTCTGTGTACTCCCCCATCGAACGGGGTGCAATATCCGGTAACTCACCAGGCGTAGTCGGTGTCCGTCTTGATTCAGCCTGAATCATTTTGAGTTCTGCTTTGGTGGGTGGGACGATGAGTTCATAATCTCTGCCATATTCACGAATGATGCGGGTTCGCAGGTTCTCCAACTCGTGATCGGGCGTGAGAAAGCCAGTTGCCGAACGATCCCAATCACGTGAGCGGATCATGTCGCGGTCGAGCTTAGCATTGCAGTCAGCGCATAAACCGAGATCATTCACCTGTGACGGTAAATCACACCCGACGCAAATTTCGCCGTTCCAGTTGTCCCAGTATTCATCCTCGTAGCGTTCATAGGTCATAAAGCAGCACTTTCAACTTCGTTCTCTTTCAATTATGGGGGATGTTTCGGGATTGAAGCAAGGCGGGGAATTGCCAAAAAAAGAGGCGATGCTCGTACCAGCACCGCCTCAGTCGGGGAGAATTGCGGGGTTAGAAGGGGATGGTCTCGTCCGGGGTGTCGTGGCTGTCGCCGTTTTCGACGCGATCCAGCAGGATCAGGCGATTGGCGTCGATGTCGATGCTGGCCTGCGGGCTGCCGTCCTGCGAAACCCACGCACTGGGGCGCATCCACTCACTGGTTGCCTGCACCAGCGAACCTTTCTTCACGTACTGCTGTGCGACGTTGCCCAGGTTCCCCCAGCAGTTCACGCGCACCCACAGGGTTTGCTTCTGACCGCCGCCGTTCTTGCGGCTGATGGCCACCGAGAAGGATGCTACCGTCTGCTCACCATTGCCGGTCTGAACCGTGCGCATCTGCGGATCGCTGCCGACAAAACCGACGATTGAGAAATTCAGTGACGTACCCATTGTGAAACCTCCTGCGCATGTTGCGCTCATCTGTCAATCGACCCCATGCCGATTTGTTGACCTGCCAGAAGCAGGCGAGCAAGGCAGATTTCACCCGCAGGGCGCTAACCCGATTGCATGAGCGCAGCGGCACAAGCCAGAGCCAATCGGGTTTAAGCGTGCCGACATCTGTCGGTATGAAAGCTGCCGCGCCTGCTAGCATGGACAACATAAATCGGCTGTTTTGGGGATGAATGACACCGCATGAGCCAACACCTGCGCCAGCGAGGGCAGACGGGGACATGCTGCAATCGGTCATCGGATTGGGTGACGATACCACGGGCACAGAGTCAGACAGCGGTGAAACAGATGGCATTCGGATGGACTGTTCAGCCTGGCGGTGGTTTGAGCAGATTTTGGATGCGAACTGCGGGACAAGCAGAGAGTATCAGCAGTAGCAAGTTGTGAGCTGGAACAGCAGCGGGATGTGTCCTTGCCAGATGGGTTGACGGGCAAACCGCGTTCAGAGTGTACTCGTGCAATCCCCTTGCGGGATGTGACGAAGCCGCAGCCACCCCGGAGAGACACTTCCAGTGCCACTCAATCTTGCTGATGGGGTGTATCAGCATCGCTATTTGGATGAGCAATCTTCACTGGCGATCACCGGTAGTAGGAAAGCGGGTTGTGGCGAAGTCGAACAACTCCGGGCGTTCGCTGTGGCGTTTGCCTTCATACAACGCGCCAGTGATACGCTGCAAACCGGATTGCAGTTTCTCGCAGATGTAAGACAGATTGCCGTGAATGAGCAGTTGCACCGCTGCCTGCACCAGGAAGTCGGATGCAGCCAACAGGTCATATGCCATCCGTCCTCGCCAGCCATGTACGCCATTCGCGCAGGACACCGCCGCTTTGAGTATATCTAACGCTTCATAGGACTTAAGCAGGGCTTTGGCGGTGAGTTCAAAATCCTCAGCGCGGGTATCCCCCATCTGCTGGTAGATCAGGAGGTAGTTGTAAATGGCATCAATCGTTGGAATGGAAACAGCATTCTGGCCGCAGAAGGTCGCCAGTCTCAGCCATGCATCGGCATAATGACTGTGGCTGCAGAGAGAGAGCGCCACATTCGTGATCTCGTTCATGCAGTCCGAGACACGAAGCGAATCACGCGGGACGCGCAAATCGACAGCGATCCGTTCGGCAATGGCGCTGTACTGCTGGTTATCGAACAGGCTGTTATACCGCTTGAGGGCTGCTGCTTCGGTGGTCATGGGGACTTCCTTTCGGGCTAATTCAAACTGGGAGAATGTGTGTTGGTGGCAACCAGGCTGCGGACGAAACCGAGTGTGTACGGGCTGTAGGGTGCCGAGTCAATGTAGGACATCAGGCTGTGCCACGCTCGCTGAAGGCGCAGGTAAAGACGATACTGTTCCTCGTCATATGGCAAAACCCAGGTGCCGTTGGGGATAAGGGCTGAAACGCGGGCATCGCCGCGCCGCTCGAAGCGTACCGGCAGATCGAATGGCATATCTCGCAGCGGTTTCCAGCCGACAAGACGCGCACGCGGGTAGACGCGCTCTTCTGGCGGGATGTCCCACGCGGCGCAAACAACGCCGCCAGGATGTAGGGCAAGATGCAGGCGACTGACCTGCAAACCGCAAAACGTGCCTGTGAACGGCTCACGAGTGACTTTGACCAGCAGCACAGGTTGCCAGTCCAGATCGAGAAGATTGGGCATCAGATTCACTTTCAGTTGTATCGGACAGGGTGGATTAACGTCAGGCGGCCTGCTTGTGAGCATGAACGGCATTGAGGATATCCTGCGACAGCAGCTCTGGCTTCACGTCAGACAACCAGAAGTCTTTGCGGAAACTGTAGCCGGTGACGGCTTCGATGCGGCAGTATTCGCGATAGGTATCGGGATTATGCACCGCGCCGTTGACGAGGTCGTTCAGACTTGCCAGCACGCACAAGGCGCAGGACAGCCGCTGATTAGGTTGCTCCAGGCGATACGCAGGATGCGCGATATCACCATGCCGCCGGATACAATCCCACACATCGACCTCCGACCAGTCATGGATGGGCAACCAGTCATAAACAAAACGCCCCTTGGTCGGGGCGCTGGCATCGGTGCGGAGTGTGAAGGTTTGTCGTCGGGCACGAGTAGAGCTTTCCTGAGCGCGTAAACCCATCGCACAGACTATATTGCCCGATGGGAACGTGTTCCTCAACCAGCGAGAGATCGGCCCGCGTTTAAGGTCCGACGTGCAGTAGCGCATTTGAGAGGAAGGCCAACATGGACGCGCTGGATCCTTGTGATAACGCTGCCAGATGCGGTCGATCAGATCACCATGCTGCCAGCGCACGACATGTAGCGGAACATTCTTCCGCCGGGCGAGATTCTCGACGTATTCGGGCGTTTGATGCCATTCCACCCGTGAGCCGAGATCGGCGTGAACCATCATCACATCGCCCGTCCAGCCTTCCGACTGGCGCAGATCAAGCAGATGATGAGACATTGCATCGCTGTCCTTGCCACCAGATACGCTCAGCACCAGCGCAGCACCGTTGCGGAGCAGCGTCAATGGATCCGGTGTATCATCCGGCGGATCAGGGGCATCGACCAGGAACAGGGGAAGCTGATATACCATAGTCTTTTCCTTTCTTGACTTGACAATCCAAAAGGACTCTTGAGGAGAGGAGGAAACCCTCGCTTTAGCGCAGCTCAGGGAGTTCATACAACGCTGTACAATGGAATAATGATGATTGTTCGAGGATTACCTGATGCGGAGATTGCTGCTTTTTGTGATAGGGTGTCTATTTTCCTTTGGATTGGCCGTACCATCTTTGCAGGTTCATGCATGTGGCGGCGGAGCAGACGATAACATCCAAAGTCTGCTGGAACGAACCGATTACGTCGTCAAGGCGGATGTCATCTCAGTAGATGAGGTGCGGCAGAATGCCATTGTGTCGGTCGATACTTATCTCTACGGTGGCGCTGGACCGGAGTATCTGGTGTTTCTCCAGACTGATCCGGTGATTGTCACACGCATGACCGAAGGCGATCCTTATGGTGCCTGCAACTTCTTTCAGCCAGAACTACATCCTGGTTTGTCAGCCTATTTCTTCCTCACGCATCGTCCCGATGGCGTTTATCTCACCGCCACTCAATGGAATGATCCGAATTATTATGCATTTCCCGATGCGGATACGACGATCACTCTGTACAGCCAGGGTGAGGATGGCTATGTGGAACATGTGCTGAACGAAGATGATTTCGTTGCTTTTGTGACGGAGTTCGGCGACTCCGAAGTACAACCTCCTGCCGAAGATTTGCCATTTCCGCGTCTTGCGCCGCTCAAACTGACGACAGATGCAGGGACAGATTTTGTGCTGCCGGTCGATAGCGATAGACCGATTCAAGTCACCGATGAGTTCCTGCGTGAGATGACGATTGCCGTGATGTTCTATGACAGCACTGGCTGGTATGAACGCTATTTTGGTGCATCCGACTGTCCCGGCGAAGGTTGCGTGCAGGTATCGCCTGATGGCATCAACCGTGCTGAGCAGCGCGGCGGTGAAGTGCGTTGGTTCGGCGGCAGTGTCCGAGGGCGAGCATTTCAGTTTTCCGCCACGGGGGATGCGATTTCCATCTGGCATGAGAACCAGATCGAGTTCTATACGCTGGGATGGCAGAAACGCGATCAGCCGTTTCAGGAAGTCACGCTGCTCAATAGTGTTACCCTTATCACCACCGAGACAGATGATGTTCCTACGCAGGGCGCATGGACTCCTGATGGCCGCATCTTCGCTTACAGCGATGCCACTGGATTGTGGTCGCTGGATGTTTACAATCCCTCCGCTCAACCAATGCTGTTGATGGAAACCGAAGACGGGGCCATACCGGTAGCCCTGATTTATTCGTCATTAGGACGCTATCTCCAGGTGCAGGCTGGCTGTGATCGATTCATTCTTGACACGGTATCCGATGAGCGTCACCCGGATGGGCTGGTGTCGCCGGACGATCAAATTCTGCTGGCGTTCGATACCCAGGCGGACACGTTCGAACCGAAAATCTGCTATCTGGCTCCAGTCCGACCCTGTGAAACTATCCCATCGCGTGTTCTTTATCCAAGCGGCGGAGAACCTCGTGCTTTCACCGAATACACCCAGGCACGCTGGCGCAACCGGTTTAGCTTCATCGTGACGATCTGCAACCGTGATGACCTGGAAGACTGCGTCATCAATCGCTTTGATAATCGTGGACGGCACGGCCAATGGTACGATGGCAATCATTTTCCAAGCGAGGGTGAGGGCATCATGTTTGCCTATTTCGCTCCCAACGATACACTGGCCATTGTGGAAGATAGCGCCATCGTGCGCGTCAACGGTGAGGCGTTCGACTTTACAGCAGTTCTTGATGGGGACATTGTCGATCTAGAATGGCTGCCGTCTCTCTTCTACTCGTCATCATTTAGGTAAACTGCCAATTCATGACGATTGATGGATTTGCTCTGAATCACCAGGTCATCGGCATTGGCGAACGTGAGGAAGGTCGTGATCGGTTGGCGGTGCAGCAGCTTGTAGACATAGCTCCCGATCACGGTTGCCTGCCAGTCGTTAACCAGCAGTGCCTGCTCCCCGGCTTCGACCAATTCGCCGCAGGATGGCGCAGGTGATGGCCGTTCTGGTACAGGTTCCGGTTCGAGCAACTCAGGGAAAAGCAGACCTTCCTTCGCCAAATAGGGGTACTTGCCATCGCGCCCGTCGATGAAGCGCCGCATCAGGTCTGGATCATCGGTATTGCCGATGCATACCTGACCTGCATTTTCATGGTTGCCTGATCCGATCAGAATGCCGTTGATACGGTGGATCTCCTGCCGCGCCGCGTGATTATCGACACACGAAATCACCAGGTTGCCGCCGTAACGATCGAAGTGACGGGTGGCGGATACCGGTTCACAGATCCAGGCGATGTCCAAACCCAGCGCGAAGTTCAGCCGCCGTCCAACGACCTCTGCCTTGTGTTTGCCGATGTCCGACGGCGCGAACAACGCCTGTCTGCCAACGTTCTTCTCTTCCACGGTGTCGGGATCAATCAGCACGATCTGCGGCGCGTGCTTGCGCGAGCGCTGCATGTCGTAGATGATGCGGGCGACGATACGGGCGGTACTTGCGCCGGTCCCGCCCACGCCGACGATGGTCACGGTTTTGATGTATGTGTTGGGGTCGAAGGTTCCGCTCATGAGCGATCTCCAATCGCCTGCGCCAATGTTTTACGCGCGGAGATCAGATCGGATGTGGGATAGCGGCGAGACTTCTTCGCTTCCAACTCAATCAGCTTCTTGCGCACATCGTCCTTGAAGGCCTTCGATTTTTGCGAACAGGCGTGATCGCCAAAAGGTGACCCAAGCAGTTGCGTCCAATCCTCTGTCAGCGATACGCCTGCTAGTACTGTGTCTGACACACGCTGCACCGTCCCCCAGCAGATGGAGCCGGAGTTAAACACGTTGGGCAGCGGCGCATGGAACAGATCTGCCTCAAGCGTCGTCGGACGTTTCTTGACGGCATAAACCGCATAAGTCGCCGCCTTATCGCCGCTCGTCTTACGGATCATGAGCAGTCCCGGCAGCGGGACACGCAGCGCCGATTCCGCGTTATCCAGAAACACGCCGGTCATCTGTGGTTTACGGTACTCCACGACGGTTTTGCTGATGCCTTCCATGTGGATATAGACGGTATCGCCGGTAAGCAGTCCCGTATCGAAAGTGACTCTGGCAGCCAGTGCCACCGCCGCTTGCGCTGGATCTATCGGATATTCCGTGACCCGTTCACCCTCGCACTTGCGCAGCGTAACGCCGAAGCTGTAGAAGTTAAGCGACAGACTGGGCTGCTCGCTCATCGCTCCCTGCAATGCACGGCCACTCAAGCTTGTATCGAGCATTTTTCGAACCTTTCGTCTGATAGATTTTCTGGATGTTGTGAGCCAGGGCTTCAAGCGCGGCGGGATGCTGATTGATCCATTCCAGCCCAGCGTGGACATCGGCCATGATGCCGTCGGCTTCTTCTACGATCTCACGGGCGAAAGCAATATCGTCCGCGTCCCACGAGAGCGGTTGAAACTCAGACAGGGTTTCGTGATCGTGGTCGCATGAGCTGTTGCCCGTGCCTGAAGTCAGCCATTTCAGCAACCAGCCTACCTGCCGCCACTCGTTCTCACGTTTCAGCAGGTCATCAGCGATCATGTCCGCTACTTTGTAAGTCACTTCAGGGATGTCGATGTCATAGGGATTGGGTTCGGGTGAGATACCGAAACAATCCAGAACGGGGATCACATCTGGATGCGCGGTGTAGAAATCGGAATCGTCCAGCACCGCGCCGTATGCCGGTAACGGAATGCCCCAACCGATCCATTCGAGATTCTCCAGCGGAATACCCTGAGCCTGCACTGCCTCGCAGATGAGATGGTCGAGCTGCTGGTAGGATGCGCCGTGCCGGATGGCTTGCAGGGCATCAAAGTAGATGTCAGGGAAAGCGCGTCGCAGGATGTGCAGCGCGACGAACACCGTATCATCCTCTGATTCCGGCATGTCCATGTCGTTACTGTCACTGCGCAAGGGATCCAGCCAGGCGGCAGCGTGCGCCAGACACAGCACCGGATCAGCGTGCAAGCCCTTTGCGAGCAAGGCATAGGTTTGCACTAGCTTGTTTGTGCTATACTTATTAAGTTCAGGTAGTGAGGATTTCAACGTGACACCTCTTGAAACTTTCTGTCGGCAGGTGCGTGCAAGATCGGGTGACCATAGACGGGCTTTCCTACTTCTAAATGAGGCTGGAGTCATTTCTCAACAAATGTCGATACTCAGACAAGAGCTTGACTCAATGGTTCGTGTAATTTATCTGTTGTCCATTCAAGATGTGACGCGCCGAAATCAGTTAATTGAGGACTCAGTCAATGGAATCCAGTGGCGATCCGAAGATGGCAGAGGAAGAATAACAGATCGAGAAATGGTTGAACTCGCAGATCAACTACAAGGATGGGTTGGATCGGTTTATCGATTTGGCTGCGCTTTCATCCACCTGTCGTGGTTTCACGATTTGCATGAACGTGACCCAATGACCTTAATCTCTGAGAACGAACGGTTGTCCATATTGCAGCATATGCGTGCATATCACTTCGGGCCCCAGACAAATACCCCTACGATAAACGACCTTGTTCCATACCTACCCAGTGTTTTTCACAAAATTGCCAATAATCTGGATTGCTATGTTCGTGATCTTGAGCAAGGAAAATCACTCGATAAGCGTGATCTCAAGGTAAGTTGACTTGCTCACAGTACGAACTCCAGAATATCAATAGTGTTCAGGGGAACAGGTGTGAGCTTGCTCAACCGCTGCGCCGCCGTCTGACAACGTGCGCCGTAGTCGATCATCTCGACCACGGCGGCTTTCAGCGTCTCACGCGGCACGTCAGACGGGAAGAACCCGGCATGAGGGCTGTCTTGCAGCAGCTTCATGCCGAGCAGTTCCAATGGCGGCAGGTTGAGCAGGCACTCGCGCAGGTTTTCAGCGGCCATGCCTGCATGGAACATGGTTATCCCTTTCGACCCGGTACGCTGGTGAAGATCACGGCAAGGGTGCCATCCTCCAGCGTCGTCTCGCGGATGGTGGCGTGAGCCACTTCGGGGTACGTCCGCTTCAGAATGGCGCGAACCTGTTCATTATCGAGATGCGCCATGCTATCATCGGCCTGAATGGTCGTCGCGCCGATCTTGAAAATGCGGTTGGTGGGGGTGTTATCGTTCATGTGATGGGTTCCTTTCATTGAAATTGAGTAAGTGAAGTGAGCGGGTTTAAAGCAGAGTGGATGCTTCGTCCGGATGATGGCCGTTCAGTGAGGCGCTGGCAGCAGGTACGATGTCTTTCGTGTTGTCGCCATCATCCGATGTATCGGTCATTTCCGTGACCGCTCCGGTCTGGACAAAATCTTCCAGGCTGAACAGCGAGAAGTCTCTGTCCGTCAGGTGCTTCATATTCTTCATCGTGGTGTACACATCATTGATGCGGATCTGACTTTCGCCGTCCCACAGTCCACCTGCGATGAGCCTGCCCGCGATCAGCACTGCCTGACGATAAGCCGCTGCGTCATTTTCGCCGCCGACGATCTTGAGATGGCTCATCTTCACCGCTTTCACGCCCTTCCTGAGTGGGATGTCGATGGTCGGTTCTTCATCAGCTTGGGGTTGGGGCTTCTGTGTGGCTTTCGCCTTCTTCTTCGGTTCAGGCCTGGGCTTCTCGGCGGGTAGGTCGGGCACCACCGGGGGGTTATCAGCCAGCACGCTCAGCGCCTCGGTCGCCTCACGGATGGCCTCCATCACATCAGGCAGATAGCCCGTGTAGTGGAACTGACGCACCTGAGCCAGATCGCCGCGCTGGATGAGCAGTGTCGCGGTCGCTCGTTCCGGTGCGATGCCACCGCGTTCCGGTGTGGGCAGCGTCAGCGTAATGACTGTCGGGGGTGTTTCCTCTGATTGATTCATGCTCTTTCCCTTTCGTTGTAAACAAAAAGCCCACCGTAATCGGTAGGCTGGATACCCAGAGAAGTACAGATGTCCTTCAGCAAAATCGAGCCGCAGCGAAAGCAATTGCCGTAACCGCTGACCACGTTGAAGCCGAAGGAATGGTGGATGTCGCCGTGCTGGTGATGGGTTGGATACAGACATGGTCCACACAGCCACTCGCCCCGCTGAACGTATCCCATGCCAATAAGCTGGTCACTGACCGCCTGTAGGACAAGCGGATTGATGGTGTTGGAGGTGGAACGTTGGAACGTCCTACAGCGGGATGGGGTTGCTGGTGGTTTGGTTGTCGGACGCGGGAGCAATGGCGCAAACGCTTCTATCTTGTGATAGCTTTCGTGCATCTCGACAATCCGGCACAGCGCGTTGTTTCTGTCAGGCTTGGTGTTTCGAGTCCCGACCAAGCGCAGGCTCTGGACTGGACTGAGGGGGTCGCTTTTTGCCACTCTTTGAAGTCCGCGCAGAATGCCTCGCGCCAATCCCATGTCAACCAGCGGCTTATCCAGCCACCAGTAAGCGTGATAACCACCACCGGTGAAGGTAATACATGACGGTACAGGCTGTATATACTTCAGCCGTGCCAGCGCGTCAGACGAGGGATCGTCCAGGTCAATGAAGACCGCCGGAAGCGCGACCAGGTCATGCTCGGTGCCTCGCTGGTAACGGGTTAGCCCGTGCCTGCGCAGGCCAACTGCAACGAACGCGCCCCAATCCTTTCCATTGGTCGCCAGCAACCTTGCTAGCGCCTCGTCCAGCAGGTCAGGGCGATTCAACGGGATATGACGCGAAGGTGTGCGATGCCGCCCGTCGGGATGGATAGCAGTCAACGTGAGACAGGCGCTGTTGCGGTAGTCTTTGGATTGCCTCAGGAGGTAGCTAATAAAGTTCAATGTCACATCGGAGAACCTCGTGTAAAATCTATGGATACTGAATATGTGGAGGCACATTGCACACATGAAACCATCTGTCTTTGTGGGGTCTTCTTCAGAGGGATTAGAGGTGGCACGCGCAGTTGAATTCCAATTACAGAGCGATGCCGAAATTACGATTTGGAATGAAGGGTTTTTTGATTTGGGTCACGGTTATTTAGAAACGTTGGTCAATTCTCTTGAGCGATTTGATTTCGCAATACTTATATTGACGGCAGATGATCTCGTAACGAGTCGAGAAGTCACAAAGCAAGCTCCTAGAGATAATGTGATGTTTGAGTTGGGGCTATTTATGGGAAGGCTGGGACGATCCCGCGTCTTCGTTGTAAACGACAAAGCTGAGGGGGTGAAATTGCCATCGGACTTGGCAGGTGTAACCTTAGCATCGTATTCTGGAGACCGCACCGATGGCAATTTAATAGCAGCTGTGAGTCCTGCATGTACGAGAATTCGCCAAGCAATCCGAGATTTAGGGCTGTTTGAAGGACGAAGTTTTCGCCAACTTCAAGAAGCAACCAACCAAGTTGAAGACATATCCGATAACATGAAGCAACTTATACATTTGTTGGCACGTTCACGTATTGTCGAACTTGATGTGACTGCAAGTATGTTCGGCGGGATGTTGCCACAGGATTCCTTGGAACAAATTCGTAGAGACTTAAGAGACTTAGAAGCTGCAACAAATCAAGATACACTCGATGATTAAGCACACTTAAAACATCGCCAGTTGTTGGGGTACATGCTCGTCCGCCTCCGTCTGTTGCCGTTTTGGGACTAAAGGGCGCACGTCGGACACCGTTTCCGGCTCATCTTCCGGTACTACCAGCAAGTTCAGCTTCTTGAGCTTACGCTTCGGTTGGCGTTCATGTGCGAGTTCGGCTTGTAGTTGGGTGGATAGTTCCAGAGGCAGCGCTTCCTCTTGTGCGTCCTGCATCGCCTGAAACACGTCGATCTGCATGGGCGTCAGACCCAGTGCCTGCTGCGCCAGGTCAACGATTTTTGCGGCGGCTTCATCCTCGCAGCCCATGAACACAAAGCGATGATGTTTCAACCAACCGCGCACATAACGTATCAGTTTCTCAGCGTGAACCGGATACTTCATGAAGTCCGGGTCGCGCAGGCCAACAACGGTGTACGTGCCTTCGTCGTCCTGCACGCCATCCATGAGCGCGGTGAGCAGGACGACGAAGG
>Ga0208218_1000146_pt1 | contig 40408 bp, 25 predicted proteins | sample HotLakmasection3_FD_184726 | JGI IMG/M metagenome (GOLD analysis project Ga0208218, IMG submission 184726) | Hypersaline microbial mat communities from Hot Lake, Washington, USA - Section #3 (SPAdes) | ecosystem: Environmental > Aquatic > Non-marine Saline and Alkaline > Hypersaline > Microbial... | reverse complement strand
TGTAGTTGTTCAATCTCTTCGGCACTAAAACTCAATTGAATCATCGGAGGCACCACGCTTAACACTCAACGGTCTGCCTCATTTCTACCTCACCTAAAGGGTAAAATCTATACCCTGGCAAGGTATATCAAAGGAAGTTTGCCCAGAGTCTCCCTGTCCACTAATCCAGTTTGCAAAACCGCTCGCACCAATGATGCGTTCCACACCATCCAGCCGATCAAAACCCAAGCCATTTTTGTTGATAGTTCCGGCACGTCCTAAGGTTATAGCGCGACCTAACTGGCTGTAGTCTGCCGTGTCAATCCCGGTTCCACCTGCCATAAAATCGTTGCCCGACGAACCCACCAGCACATCATTGCCACTGCCAGCATCCATGCGATCGCTTCCCCACCCACCCAGGAGGGTATCGTTTCCGCCCAATCCCATTAAGAAGTCATTTCCACCGGAACCATTGAGAATATTTTGACCATTATTTCCAATGATGGTATCGCCATTATTGGTTCCAAAAACATTAGAAAAATTGACGACTGTAAAGGTGGAATTAATACTTGTAGGAAGACCATTGACGGTTAAGCGATTTGCTCCAAGATTAATATTAAAAGACGTCCGACCCGACCCACCTGCACCACTAATCCAATTTGCAAAACCAGAGGCTCCAATAATCCGTTCGACATCAAACAGGCGATCGACACCGAGCCCATTTTTGTCCACTGTTCCAACTCGACCCAGGGTCATCGCTCGACCCAAACGGCTGTAATCTGCGGTATCAAATCCAGAACCACCGTTCATGAAATCATTCCCCACGGAGGCATTGAAAACATCGTTGCCTCCAAAACCTTCCATGCGATCGTTTCCATTTGTACCGACAAGAAAATTAGAGAAGTTATTTCCGCGTATAAGTGCCATGGTTTGACTCTCCTTAATACAACAAAGGGGGCTTGTTTCGAAAAGCGACAGATAAGTGGCATTTGTTTTTTATGCTTGCCTTGCCTCTTGCTTGCCTCTAAAGTAAGAAAATCAAAAGGCAGATTCACGAAGCTTTTGTGTAAATCTATAGGAAAAATTCAGACAGGTATCTTTGTAGCGTCAAGCAAATGAACTTGCCGAAAACTACATAGCCAGGACTTATACAGTTGAGCGATTTTTCGGGCACTCCGCGCCCGAAAAATCGCTCAACTGCTTTTTTTCGCACAAAGTGCGTAAGTCTTAATAGCTCAATTACGCATCATATTCTTCAAAGAAAAATAGGCTTCGAAAAACACTTTGGGGGTAATAGATAACCCTGTGGATAGTGATATGGGAAAAAGGATGATTGGGTGGGGGGCGATCGCCCCTCACCCAATCATCCTTACCCTTTGAGGACTGCTAAGGATTGAAAATGAAATAGAATCCAAAATTTTTGATGAGAAGCGCGGCATTGCCGCGCTTCTCATCAAAAATTTTGGATTCTATTTCATACGTGATCCTAACCTGGTTACGATATTGGAATTCTAAGGGAAAAGACTTAAATTTATATTCAGGAAAAATGGATCTTCTAAAACTTAGCCAATTTTTCTTAAAAGTGGTTTGCAGAAAACGGCAAAAGGTTTGCCATTTTCTGCATAAGCCTTCGCCTATTACATCCTGGAATAAGTAACTTTTGCTTTGTATGCTTAAAACGTGTTTTGACCCCACGCATCCTATGAAATTCCTCCAAACCTGCTTTCGTAACCTGCGCAGCCCCCGCTGCTATCTCATTGGGTCTACAGGGCTTTTGCTATCTACTCTGCCCCTGGCGCTGCCAGGGTTGGCTTTGGACATCTCCTTGCCATTTTTGCTAGCGGGCTACAGTTGCCAAAACTGCTCCCGCCCAGAAGGACCAGCCACCTCTGGAGGGATCCGGGGTATTTGTAATGCAAGGAACTCCGTGCCTTTAACGCCACTGGCTCCAGACGCTCATGTTGGCAGAACGATCGCCGCCCACCCTACGTTTGCCTGGTATCTGCCAGACTCCGAACCCTACGACATTGAGTTTAACCTGTATGCAGTTGAAGACAATGGCGAGTTTCGCTTGATTCATCAGGCTCCCATGACCAGCAGTTCCCGCTTAATGAGCTACACCCTGCCGACTAGCCAGGAGGGCTTGCAGGAAGGACAGCGGTATCTCTGGCAAGTGCTCCTGATTTGCGATCCCACCTTGCCTTCCAGCGCTATCGACATTGAAGCTTTTGTCGATGTCGTATCTCCCAATGTCGTATCTCCCAATGTAGATGCACCGGGGGCAAGCGAAGCAATGGAGCCAGGGCAACTGGCAGAGTTGGGGCTCTGGTACGACGCTCTGGCACAGGCAATTCCTGAATCTTCTGATAGTGCCTGGCTAACGTTGCTGGACGAGCTCGCTCAGCTAGAGATGGAAGCAGCAGAAACCTCAGCATCCGACCGATACGAACATCTGCAGCTCATCCTCCAATATGAGGAACAACAGATGGCAGAAGAAGGTACAGATACCCAGGAATAACATCAATGCCTTCGCCATTTTTCTAAGACCTCTGATTTTGCGTGCGCTCAGCGCACGCAAAATCAGGGGTCTTAGAAAAATGGTGAGCATGTTGTTTATGGGCATCCATCGAAGGCTTTTCGGTTATGCCACTCGGTTATGCCACCCTGTTGTTAGCCATGCTCAAAAGCGATCGGGTTGTTCTTCGTTGCCCCAGGTGGATTCCCAATCTGGACAGTTTTCGTCATCCCAGCCATAGGGGTGCATGGCGCAGACAAACATCACGCCGTTGTAGGCTTGCCCGTGATAGTGGCGGCAACCTACACAGGCTTTGTGCTCGTTCATCATGGGTTCAACGGTTTGGCTGACGGGGGATGTTGTATCCATGAGAGAGACTTCGAGGGTTTCGAGCAACTCGAAGAACGGTTCCATCCAGCCTTCTATGTCCTGATCTAACTCATCGAGTTGGGGAGCGATCGCCTCATCCAACTTCGTGATCAGCGTTTCTGAGAAATCTAAGAAGGAGTCTGCAGCTTCATCCACTCCCTGGGCAACTTCTCCCAAAAAGCGTTCAATGTCGCGCGCTACGGTTTCAAACATCGTTGCCCAATCCTGTTGCCAATTATCCATAAAAAAGTATTCCGAAAAGCCCTAAACCAACTTGCGAAGTACGACAGAATTCGCCGCAGCACTTAGGAATCTTTGCGGAGGCGTCGCAGTTCCTCTTGCAATTGCTCTACCTGAGTGCGCAGGGCGTCTGCCTGGGAGGGCGCTGCTTCAGGGGTGACGGTTTTGGTCGGTTCGTCGTCATCTAAAATTTCAATACGGCGTGGCTCAGCTGGGCGATCGCCCGGAGATGATGCCTGCGCCTGCTGTGCCTGAATCACCATCTCATCCACCATGCGCTTGGCTTCTTCCGCTGTAATTTCGCCCTTGGCGACCAGCTCATCGGCTAGCTTTTGCGCCTGGGCGCGGAGTTCGGTCAGGGTTTCCCCAGCTTTTTCTCCAGCATAGGATGCCAACCCGACTCCCAGATAAAATGCCTTTTGCACCAGATCCCCAAATTTTGCCATCGCCCTTGTTTTCTCCGTTTGCAATTCGCCTCGATTTATAGTGTTCGATAGACAGGATAAGCGGGGGATTGAGGCTTGTGTACCCCGGCTCCCTTTGCTAAAGCAAGAGCCAATCTCCTACAAAACAATTTTGCAAAAAGAGTTTTGTAAAGAACGATTTTGCAACACATCGCAAAGCGTCATGCCAGCTATGGAAGGGGATGAACCGTTACCTGCACGGCGAACGAGTCAAGTTATCGATGATTTCCCAACTGGTTTTGTTCAGGTGACTTGCAATGGCAGCGAGACACCTTATCCATCGTGCTTCCAATCTTCTTTAGGATAGGCAATCCTTCCGCGATTTGGCTAGGCAGGGTTAATCGGGATAACCGAAACTTCAGTGCAACTTTCTCCGCTGTTCTGCAACGCCCCCTGCCCCTGCGATACCAGGTGTTCATGGCGATGGGAGCAGGTAGCGCCTGCTCTCATCGCCACCCCCTGTAGACCAAACAGGTCAAACGTTTTGCAGAGGGAAGCAGAGGGCGATCGCAAAAAAAATCCAAAGTGGTGCCTCAAAACCTGTAGCGAGGCTACTGGAACGCGAATCAAATAAAATCCCAAACTTGCTTTTTGAAAGCGCGGCTGTACCGCACTTTCAAAAAGCAAGTTTGGGATTTTATTTGATCTTCAATCCTTGATAAAAAAATAACAGGCTTGGAAAAGGCAATGCTGCAAACCTGCATTGTCTTTCCCAAACCTGTTCTTTGTCTATTACCAAGTGCTAAAACCTAAAGAGACCCGGAGACCACGCCTGCTTTGAGCATCCCGTGTTGCTGCTACCTTCCGGTCCTGACAAGATTTGGGCGTCGAAGCCGCATGGGTCCAGGTCACTTCCAGCATACCACGTTCACCCCCTGTCCGGCTGGCAATGGACAGTGTTTGCGGAAAACAAGCCAAAATTCTTCCCAAAAGCTCGCGGATCTGAAATTCGCAAGGATGAATTTTGTGTGAGGTTGAGTCTACGTGAGATTCAGCGATTCTTCGGGAGCGTTACCTTTAAAGAAGTGATTGGATGAAATAATACAAATCTTTATTTCTGGAGCATTTCTAGAAATATTCTTCCTTTCTGAAGCCCTGTTTGGAGATTACAAGTTTTTGGATTTTTGGACAGGCACCAACCCCTGTGATGTATGGCTGAGGTGAGTTTTCTTTCCTCTACTCGCTAGATTATCGTGATTGAACGCACTAATGCAGAATCTTCCAACGCCGGTGCGCAGCCATTGCTGATGGAGGATTCGCTGTGCCCGCAAGACTTGAAGACGCTGCTTTCCCACCTCTCGGTGGGGGTCTGTCGGTTTGCGATTTTGCCCTCCGGACACATGCAGCTGGTTTATCTCAACCCGATCGCCTGTAACTGGCTAGAGGCGGCGGCGGCTGAGGTGCAGGAAAATCCAGGGTGCTTTGCAACGCGGGTAGCGGCGGGCGATCGCCCCAGATTTTCTGCCAGTCTGGCGCAGGCGCAGGCAATGGGTTGCCCGTGGCAATGGGAGGGAATCCTCGACCTGCCCTCTGGGGCGCAGTGTCGGATTGAGGCGATCGCCTACCCTACGATGAGTGCGGCAGGGAAGCCTGTATGGGACGGCACGCTACATCAATCCCCTGTCTCGTCATCGCCATTGCCCACGCCCAACCATGCCCATGACTCCAGCACCTTGGATGGGGCGTTAATGGAGCAGTTGTTCTCTAACTTTCCGGGCATTGCCTACCGCTGCTGCAACGATGCGTCATGGTCAATGCGGTTCATGAGCCAGGGATGCCAGCAATTGACGGGTTACCGCCCCGAACAACTCTGCCACAACCAGGAACTGGCTTACAACGATCTGATTCACCCCGATGACCAGGCAACGGTCTGGGAAATGGTGCAGGCGGCGATCGCTCTAAAACAGCCCTATCAAGTGATTTATCGCATCCGCGATGCCCAGGGACAGGCAAAGTGGGTGTGGGAGCAGGGCAGCGGGATCTTCACCGAAGCGGGCGAACTCCTGGAGTTGGAAGGATTTATCCTCGACATTACAACCCAGAAGCGCCTGGAGGAAATGCGGCAACAGTCCATCAACGAGCTGCAAAATACGCAGTTGTTTCTTCAATCTGTCCTGGAAAACCTTCCGGTCGCCGTCGTGGCAAAGGATGCGCATACCTTTGAAATGGTGCTGTGGAATCAAATGGCAGCGCAGATCTTTGAGCGTCCTGCTGATGCGGTGTTAGGGAAAACAGATTTTGAGCTATTTCCTGAAGCGCTAGCGCAGCAGTATCGCGCGACGGATCTGGAGGCGATCGCCCAATCCCACATCCTCGAAATTCCCCTGAAAGAAACGGAGTCAAACGGCGAAACTCGTCTAATCCAAACCTGGAAAGCGCGGGTGTTGAATAGCGATCGCCAACCCCAATACCTGCTCCAAATTAGTAAGGATGTGACCGAACGCATCCGCATTCAGGAATGCCAACGGCAAAGCGAAGCTCGTCTGCGTCGGTTTAGTGCGGCGCTGGGGGAGCTGGTGCGGAGCAAAACCCGAGAGCAGGGAGATTTGCAGGAAGGCTTGCAGGAAATTACAGAGGTTGCCTGCCAAACGCTAGAGCTTGCCCAGGCTGGCATCTGGATTTTTGAGTCCGATCGCTCTGTTATGCGGCTGTTGGAGAGCTACGACCGCACCAGCGACAGCCATGTGGCTGATCTGGAACTTCAAGCCACCGATTATCCCGCCTACTTCGAAGCCCTGGCAGAACAGCGTTTGATTGCTGCGACCGATGCTCGCATTGATCCGCGTACCTGTGAGTTTTTGGATACCTATCTCAACCCCTACGGCATTGTGAGCTTGCTGGATGCGCCAATTTGGCGGCGCGGCGAAATGGTCGGCGTTATTTGTTTAGAACGCCAGGGGCAGCCCTGCGCATGGACCCTTGAGGAAGAAAACTTTGCCGGGTCTCTGGCAGATTTCGTCAGTTTAGTGCTAGAAAGCTGGGATCGAAAGCAGGCAGAAGCGGCACTCCGACAGGAAACCACCCATCTAGAAAATACCTTGCGGGAACTCAAGCAAGCCCAAACCCATTTGATCCAGAGTGAAAAGATGTCGAGTTTGGGGCAGTTGGTGGCGGGGGTTGCCCATGAAATCAACAACCCGGTGAACTTTATTTATGGCAACCTGGCTCCAGCCGAGGAATATATCCGGGATTTGCTGGAACTGATCCGGCTGTATCAAACCCAGCATCCTCAATCTCAGGAGGCGATCGCCCAACACATTGAAGACATCGAGCTAGATTTTCTGGTAGAAGACCTACCCCGACTCCTCAACTCCATGAAGTTGGGAGCCGAACGCATCCAAACCATTGTCCGCTCCCTCCGCAACTTCTCGCGGATGGATGAGTCCGAAGTGAAAGCGGTCGATATCCACGAAGGGATTGAAAGCACCCTGCTAATTTTGCAAAACCGCCTCAAAAAACGGCTGAATGACACACCCATTCAGGTAGAGAAGAATTATGGCAATCTGCCCCTGGTGGAATGTTTTGTGGGGCAACTGAACCAGGTCTTTATGAATATCCTCGGCAATGCCCTGGATGCCCTGGAAGAAAAAGCCGAACGGTTGCGGGCAGAAACAAAGCTGGCAACCTCCAGTTCATCCGTAAACAGTTCATCCGCAAACCCAGAATTACTGGAGGAAGCAAGCGATTGGGTTCCCCGCATCTGGATTAAAACGCTCTTGCTGTCTGAAGACGCGGTTGCGATTCAAATTGCAGACAATGGACCCGGACTTCATGCGGAGCTTTGCGATCGCCTGTTCGATCCCTTTTTCACGACAAAGCCGCTCGGAAAGGGTACAGGTCTGGGCATGTCCATCAGCTATCAAATTGTGACCGAAACCCATCAGGGAACCCTGACCTGCCACTCAAACCCTGGACAGGGAGCCGAGTTCACCATCACCATCCCAACGCGACAACCTTTGACCTGCCAGATTCTCTCATCCGCCAGCGCGTCCCACCCCTCGACCAATGCCAGGGGATCAGAGGGCGATCGCCCCGAGCGCTAGTTTTAGAACGAACCCACTTTGGGAAAGCAGGTGCGGCTTAGCCGCACCTGCTTTCCCAAAGTGGGTTCGTTATGTCTCTTGGAGCGCTTTTAGGAAATGTGGATCAGACCAGGGCAGGAGCTAGTGGTTCGGCTGCTGAGGGGAGGGTGGAGAGGTAGGCGATCGCCTCATCCAGCAACACCAGCCCATCGTCCACCGACTCAATCACCGCCAACTTACCCCGCAGATCCGCCGCATTGGGGAAGCCCTTGGCATACCAGGTCATGTGCTTGCGCGCTTGTCGGATGCCGCGCTTGCCCTTGTACTCCCACAGCATTTGCAGGTGGTCGCGGGCACACTCCAATCGCTCCACCGGGGAAGGTTCTGGGCGCATTTCTCCTGTTTTTAGAAAATGGTCGATTTCGCCCACCAGGAAGGGATAGCCCAGCGTACCTCGGGCACACATCACCCCATCGGCTCCTGTCTGCTCCAGGCAGTTCACCGCCGACTCCACCGAAAAAATATCGCCATTGGCAATCACCGGGATCGATAGCGCCGCCTTCACCTGGGCGATCCACTGCCAGCGGGCGGGTCCGTTGTAGCCCTGGGCACGGGTTCGTCCATGCAGGGTAAACATTTTTGCCCCGGCGTCTTCCATCCGCCGGGCAAACTCGACCGCATTGATTTCGCTGTCGCACCAACCAATCCGCGTCTTCACCGTGACGGGCACGGATACGGCTTCCACCACCGATCGCACAATCTGCTCCGCCAGTTCCGGTTGCCGCAACAGCGAAGAACCACCGCCGTTCTTGGTGATTTTGTTCACCGGGCAGCCCATGTTGATGTCTACGGTGTCTGCGCCCTCGTCTACCGCCATTTGTGCGGCTTCGGCGAGAAAATCAGGGCGACAGTCAAACAACTGAATGCTAATAGGGCGCTCCCCCGGATCGATCTCCATAATCTGGGGCAGTTCTTTAACGTAGTGTAGCCCCGTGGCGTTAACCATTTCGGTGTACATCATGGAGGCGGGGGCATAGCGCCGCACCAGCCGCCGAAACACCAGATCCGTCACCCCCGACAGGGGCGATTGCAGCACACGGCTCTGCAACGACACACTACCCACCTGCAGCGGTGAGGAAAGGCGTTCTTTGAGTTCAGGGGATAGCGTAACCATAGGCGATCGCGCCCTCTCACGACAGTCCAAAGGCTCTAACAAAATCAGGCAGAGGACAAAATCTGTCCATCAAGCCTTTCCAATTCTATCGCCCCAGCGCAGGGATCACCTGCCTTCAGATCAACCTGCAAGCTATTCCATTCTGGTGGGCTATTCTTTTCTGGAGATCGCCTTAGGATCACGTACGAAATAAAACCCGAAATTTTTGATGAGAAGCGCGGCATTGCCGCGCTTCTCATCAAAAATTTCGGGTTTTATTTTATTTTCAATCCTTAGCAGCCTGATGAAGAAATCAAATACTTGATGATAGATGCCGAAAAAGCGGCAACCCCCACTCCTATTACTACGGTTCTCCACCCCCAGGAAGTTCCCCTTCTTCTTTAGACTGAGGAAGCAAGGCAAACAAGACGAAGCAGCATCCATTACTCATAACTCGGCTTCAACCGCCCTCTGAAGGTTCGGTAAATACGCCTTCATGGTTGTACCCAAACGCCGACAGTATATAGAGAGAATTTTAGGTTGCACAAACTGCGATCGCTCCAGCAATTTCCAACATTTGGGGCAGTGAGCGCATCATCGCAGCACTTGGATGCCCAATCGAAGCTTTTTGTAGCAAAGATAAACCGGAGCACTATTCACTATGGCAAAAGTTGTAGGAATTGACCTGGGAACGACCAATTCCTGCGTCGCGGTAATGGAAGGGGGTAAGCCCACTGTCATCGCTAACGCAGAAGGATTTCGGACTACCCCCTCGGTCGTTGCCTTTGACCCCAAGACGAAGGAACGCCGGGTTGGTCAAATTGCCAAGCGGCAATCTGTGATCAACCCAGGCAACACCTTCTATTCCGTCAAACGCTTCATTGGGCGTCGGTTTGACGAAGTAACCCACGAAACGACAGAGGTTCCCTACAAGGTTCTCAACGTCAACGGCAACGTCAAGCTAGACTGCCCCGCCGAAGAGAAGCAGTTTGCACCCGAAGAAATTTCCGCCCAAGTTCTGCGGAAGCTGGTTGAAGATGCCAGCAAGTACCTGGGCGAAACGGTTACCCAGGCAGTTATCACCGTTCCCGCTTACTTCAACGACTCCCAGCGCCAGGCAACTAAGGATGCCGGAAAGATCGCCGGGGTCGAAGTGCTGCGGATCATCAACGAGCCGACTGCCGCTTCTCTTGCCTATGGTTTGGATAAGAAGAGCAACGAAACCGTTCTCGTCTTTGACCTGGGGGGCGGAACCTTCGACGTTTCGATCTTGGAAGTAGGCGATGGCGTGTTTGAAGTGCTGGCAACCTCCGGTGACACGCACCTGGGTGGTGACGACTTCGATAAGAAGATTGTGGACTACCTGGCTCAAGACTTCATGGGCAAAGAGGGCATTGACCTGCGGAAAGACAAGCAGGCTTTGCAACGGCTGACGGAAGCGGCTGAAAAAGCCAAGATCGAACTGTCTAGCGTGACCCAGGCAGAAATTAACCTGCCCTTCATCACCGCTACCCAGGACGGGCCGAAGCACCTCGACATGACCCTGACCCGTGCCAAGTTTGAAGAACTCTGTGCCGATCTGATCGATCGCTGCCGCATCCCCGTTGAGAATGCTCTACGCGATGCCAAGCTGGGCAAGACCGACATCGACGAAGTGGTCATGGTTGGGGGTTCTACCCGGATTCCTGCCATCCAGGGTCTAGTGAAGAAGATTCTAGACAAAGACCCGAACCAGACAGTGAACCCGGATGAAGTGGTTGCCGTAGGTGCCGCAATTCAAGCGGGTGTTCTGGCGGGTGAAGTGAAGGACATCCTGCTGTTGGATGTGACCCCGCTTTCCCTGGGTGTGGAAACCCTGGGCGGTGTGATGACGCCCATCATCCCTCGCAACACCACCATTCCTACCAAAAAGTCTGAAGTCTTCTCCACTGCGGCGGATGGGCAGACCAATGTGGAAATCCACGTCCTCCAGGGCGAGCGCCAGATGTCGAATGACAACAAGAGCCTGGGAACCTTCCGTCTAGATGGCATTCCTCCCTCTCCCCGTGGTGTCCCTCAAATTGAAGTAACCTTCGACATCGACGCCAACGGCATTCTAAATGTCCGGGCGCGAGACAAGGGCACGGGCAAAGAGCAGTCCATCAGCATCACCGGGGCTTCCACGCTGCCTCAGGATGAAGTCGAGCGGATGGTTCAGGAAGCGGAGCAAAATGCAACCGCTGACCAGGAGCGTCGCGAACGCATTGACCTGAAGAACCAGGCAGACTCCCTGGCGTACCAGGCTGAGAAGCAAATGAGTGAGTTGGGCGACAAGGTGCCCGCTGGCGACAAGGAAAAGGTCGATGCTCTGGTAAAGAGCCTGCGCGATGCGATCGCCCAGGAAGATTACGACACCATCAAGACTCAGACCACAGAGTTGCAGCAGCTTCTCTACACTGTAGGAAGCAACCTCTATCAGGGCGAAGCGCCTGATGGGGCGGGCGTTAACACCGAAGAGCCAACGGACTCCGCTGGCGGCACTGGCAGCGAGTCAGGCGAGGGCGATGATGTCATCGACGCAGAGTTCTCTGAGACGAAGTAGGTCGTTAGCTGAGCCAGGGTGATGCAAGTCTGGTGACGCAAGTCTAGTGATGTGAGTCCACAGACGGAGCGATCGCCCCACGCCATTGATGAATGCTTCGGTTTTCAGTTCAAGGATTTTGCTGAATCCACTGTTGAATCATTGAGCTTAATGAGAGCGTATTCTGTTTCAGAATGCGCTCTTTTTTTGGGAAACATAGCCATATTTATGGGGATTAGGACGGGGTGCAGGGCTGTAACAAGAAACCTTGCCAACCGATTGCAAATCGTTGCAAGTTCCTATCCAACTGTGAGTTTTTCTGAAGTCTTTCTAAGAAGAAGTTGACTCTCATCAAAACATAAGCAAAATTACCGAATGTCCATTGTTGATTTCGGGAGAATTTCAGGAAAACTCTGGCTCTACCCCCACCCACTCCTGCGGTATAGTTCCAACAAAGACGGGTACTCTAGGACTGTGGCATTTTAGCCGTGGCATTTCAGACTGTGGTATTTCATCGCTGTCGGTCTATGCCGTTTTACGCCAGACCTATTCACAAGCCCCGTCAATTTGTGGACTTCATCGGTTGTTGAATACTAATCGTTCATGGCGATGAGAGCAGGCGCTCCTGCTCTCATCGCCACCCCAAGGAATAAAAATTGCATTTTTAGAGCAAAAACTTTTTAAGTTTGCGAACTCTGAGGCAATTATCAGGATGGTGGCGTGAGGGCTTGTCCCGATTGCCCCTTTGGTTAACCTTTGATACTATCCATCCCACGCTTCGTGTAAGTCTACCAATGCTCCTTTTACTCATTATCTCGACCGACGTTAGCGAGGGAGGCTGACATGGAACTGCCCCTACTGTCTGATGCAAACCAGCGACTCGAAAAGGCGCTGCGCTATGTGCTGATTGACGATGATGTGGCGACTCGGCTGCGATCGCCCCGTTCTAGCTTGACAGTCTCCATTCCCGTACGGATGGATGATGGGTCATTGCGGATTTTTGAGGGCTATCGGGTACGCTACGACGATAGCCGGGGACCGACCAAGGGCGGCGTGCGCTTCCATCCCGATGTCACCCTTGACGAGGTGCAGACCCTCGCTTTCTGGATGACCTTCAAGTGTGCAGCGCTAAATTTGCCCTTTGGCGGCGCAAAGGGAGGCATTCGCCTCAACCCCAAGGAACTGTCAAAGTTTGAGCTGGAGCGCCTGTCGCGGGGCTATGTGGATGCGATCGCCGACTTCATTGGTCCCGACATCGACATTCCCGCTCCCGATGTCTATACCAACCCCATGATTATGGGTTGGATGATGGATCAGTACAGCATCATTAAGCGGCGGATTGTGCCGTCGGTTGTAACGGGCAAACCCATTAGCATGGGCGGCAGTCTGGGGCGCGAAACCGCTACGGCGATGGGCGCGTTCTTCGTCATGCAGCGAATTTTGCAGCGGGTCGATCAGTTGCCCTCCGATACGACGGTTGCCATCCAGGGCTTTGGCAATGCGGGGGCGATCGTGGCAGACCTACTGCACAGCGCAGGCTATCGCATTGTGGCGGTGAGCGACTCCCAGGGCGGCATCTATTCGCCCAAGGGACTCGATATTCCAAGCATCAAGCAAATGAAAGAATCTAGCCGTCGCCTGCAAGCGGTCTACTGCCAGGGCAGCGTATGCAGTGTGGACAATGACCATGAGGTGATTACCAACGAGCAGTTGCTCGAACTGGAAGTGGATGTGCTGGTTCCTGCGGCGCTGGAGAATCAGATTAATGCTCAAAATGCGGAACGGATCAAAGCTCCCTTCATCTTTGAAATCGCCAATGGTCCCATTACCTCCGAAGCCGATAACATTTTGGAGCAGAACGGCATTCAGGTGTTTCCCGATATTTTGGTGAATGCGGGTGGGGTGACGGTGAGCTACTTCGAGTGGGTGCAAAACCGCAGCGGTTTGTACTGGACGCTAGATGAGGTGAATCGTCGGCTGGAGCAAGCTATCGTTGCGGAGACAGACAGTATTTGGGCGATCGCCCAGGAACTCCATGTTTCGATGCGGATTGCCGCCTATGTCCATGCCCTCAATCGTCTGGGCGACGCCATTTCTGCCAAAGGCACCCGTTCCTTCTACCTCAACCCCTGAGGGACTTGCAAGAAAATAAAATCCCTATTTTTGAGAGAGACGACTGGCTTTGCCAGCCGTCTCTCTCAAAAATGGGGATTTTATTAAGCCGCAGATCCCTGAGCAGAGGGCTGGAAAGACGGCAGTTAGAAGGTCATGCTTTCGTATGACTTTGAGGGAAATGGCAAGACGTTATGATACAAAACTGACAGTTTTTGCATTACAGTTTTTGCATTTAAGATGCGATCGCCTTATGCCCTTTACTCTCGAATCCCTCAAAGCCCTAGACGACAAACTTTCCAACCGCTTTATCAACCTTGATCCAAAGGGATATTTTTTGATTTACCTGGATCGGGAAGCCGGGCTGATTTGTGCAAAGCACTTCACAAATGTAATTGATGACCGGGGTGTTGCCCTCGATCCAGAAACTGGCAAACCTCTTCCCTGTTCTGGTGGCGTAAAGCGCACCCACACCCAGGTCTACACCGGACGAACCGCTAAAGAACTCTGCGTTGAAATTTTTGAGAAGACGGATCCCTGCCCCATTAGCTACCTTGACCATGCCGCCTATTTGGGACGTGAGTTTGTGCGTGCCGAAATGGCACTGCTGAGTGGCGATGAGTATGTACAGGACTGAAACGAATCTTCATCACACCACTCAATTTTAGAGGCTGGTTACATATCTGGTTACATAGGATTACGTACGAAATCAAACCCGGAATTTTTGATGAGAAGCGCGGCACTGCCGCGCTTCTCATCAAAAATTCCGAGTTTGATTTTATTTTCGATCCATATTGCATTTGAAGTTGTTACATTCCCTCTGGTGGAGAACCACGACCATGTTAGGATGACCGGATGTTTTGGTGATTTTTCAGCCGTATCATCGGCAAGGGTGAGCACTGACGAGGGGGGCGATCGCTCTCTTCCAGGTGTCAACCCTCTTTAGACAACAGACGGGTATCGGGAAATTCCTGCGATTGTGGGGCGAGTGCATTACGATCAGTTCAGTTGTCAATCATCAACTCGCAAATCAGGCAACGCGACAGTAGGCAGAAGGGTTAGATTAGCGTGACAGGCAAGCACTTATTGATTGGTTCTACAGAAGCGTGCAGCGGTAAGTCTGCCGTCATTCTAGGGATTGCCCACCAACTTCAGCAGCAGGGCATCAGCATCAGCTATGGGAAGCCAATTGGCACCTGTCCCAGCGAGCAGGGCGATTGTCTGGACGAAGATGTTCGATTTATTACCCACAGCCTGAAGCTAGTGCCAGAGCATGTGAGTCCAACACTGCTGACGCTGACGCCCAAGGTTGTGCAGCGGCGCATTACGCAGAAAGACACCACGGACTATTGCGCCCGTTTGCAAGAGGAAGCCCCTGTAGAGGGGGTAGACCTTGCCGTCTTGGAAGGACCGGGAGATTTGAACGAAGGTCGGTTGTTTTCCCTGGCGCTGCCTCAAATGGCAGAGATCTTGGATGCGGATATTGTGCTGGTAAGCCGTTTTTCGCCCGCACTACTGGTGGATTCGTTGCTGTCGGCAAAACAGCAGTTGGGCGATCGCCTTGCAGGGGTTGTCATCAACGATGTACCTAAAGACCAGATGCGTCGGGTAGAGTCAGAGGTTCGTACATTTTTGGAAGCTAGTGGCATTCCCGTTCTGGCAGCTCTGCCCCACAGCGAAGTGTTGCGGAGTGTGAGTGTGGCGGAGCTGGTGCATCAACTACGGGCGGAAGTGCTGTGCTGCGCCGATCGTGCTGATCTGCTGGTCGAAAGCCTGAAAATTGGTGCGATGAATGTCAACTCTGCTCTGAAGTATTTCCGCAAAGCCCACAATATGGCAGTGGTGACCGGGGGCGATCGCACCGATCTCCAATTAGCAGCCCTCGAAACCTCGACCCACTGCCTGATTCTCACCGGACATATCCCTCCTCAAAAGGCGATCCTCAGCCGCGCCGAGGAGTTAGAAATTCCTATCCTTGCTGTCGATCTCGACACCCTATCTACGGTGGAAATTATCGAGCAGGCATTTGGCAAGGTTCGCATCCATGAGCCTGTAAAAGCCGAGAACATGCGCCAACTCATCGCCCAGAAATTTGATAGCGATCGCCTGCTCCAGCAACTCGGCTTACGCACCCCAGCACCAGCCAAATAACCCAGTACGCTCTGGATAGTTTTTTCAACGTCCGCGCAGCGGGCGTCGAAAAGACTATCTGGTCCTGGTTTTCGAGGATGGGATACAACCCAAACAAGCTAAAAAAAGGTGGGCTTTATGCCCACCTTTTTTGATGAAAGAGTTTGACTAAAACTCAGCGGTACGATGCCTAGCTACCCGTTGTCATTGCGCCATTTTCATCAACCAGCACCTCGCCCGTAAGCATCCGCTGGGCGGCATCCAACAATACCTCTTCCAGGTAAGGTTTGGTGAAGTAGCCCTTCGCCCCCAGTTGGATTGCCATCTGACGATGGCGATCGGCACCCCGTGAAGTCAGCATCGCAATGGGAATGTTGTTCAGGCTGGTATCTTTTTGGAGCCGCGACAGCAGTTCCAATCCGTCCATCCGGGGCATCTCGATGTCGCAGAAGACCAGATCGCAGGGCAGCCCAGACCGCAGTTTCTCCCAGGCTTCCTGCCCATCCCGTGCCTGTTCGACGCGGTAGCCAATCTTGTTGAAGGTCATCGATAGCAACTCGCGTACCGTAATCGAGTCGTCCACAATGAGTACGGTCGGTTCGCTCTTGGTGTCGATAGGCGGCTCGATCGGAATTTGCTCCTGAGATTGCTCCCAAAGGGGCGTACCCGATTCGCGGCGAATCCGTCCCAGAGACAGGTCGATCAGCTCCAGTACATCGGCGATCGGCATGATGCGCCCATCCCCCAGAACCGTAGCCCCTGCAATGCCTATGGGCTTGGGAACTGGTCCCTCCAGTTGCTTGATTACAATCTCTTGCTCACCCAAGACCTGATCGACTTTGAGCGCCAGGTAACTGCCAGCGTTACTCCGCAGCACAACCACCGAAATGATGTCTTCTTCCTGGTTGCCACCATATACGCTGCCCCGACCAAGGCTACGGTTGAACTTCAGCAAGTCTTCGAGCGCCTGGAACGGTAGTAGCTGATCTCGCCACTGGATACAGGTTTGCCCTTCTTCATTGGTTTGCACCTGGTCGCCAGGCACATCGAGCATATCCTCGACCCCATCCATTGGGAAGGCAATGCGGGCGCGGTTGCTGATGCAGCACAGGGCTTTCGACACGCTCAGGGTTAGCGGCAAACGGATGGTGAAGGTGGTTCCCCGTCCGACATTTGAGTCGATGTTGATGACACCACGAATGTCGTTCAGGCTGGTGCGTACCACGTCCATTCCCACGCCCCGTCCGGCAAAGTCGTCGGCGCGATCGCGCGTGCTGAATCCGTGATGGAACAGCAGATCGTACACATCCAGGCGATTCATCAAGCCTGCCTGTTCCTGGGTAATCAATCCTCGCTCGATCGCCTTTCGCTTCACAATGTCGGGATCGATCCCCGCTCCGTCATCGCTCACAGAGATTACCGTCTGGTTCCCCTGGTGGAATGCCCGAACCACGATTTGTCCAGTTGGCTGTTTGCCCTGAGATACTCGTGTCTCGGCGGTTTCGACGCCGTGGGTGATGGCGTTGTTGACCAGGTGCGTCATGGGGTCATACAACTGCTCCAGGATCATCTTGTCGATGAGGGTTTCGCGTCCCTCGATCACCAGTTCTGCCTGCTTGCCACAGCGCATGGAGATGTCGCGCACCGCACGGGGAAGACGATCTGCCGTCTGGGCGAAGGGCACCATTCGTGCCCGCGTCAGGCTTTCCTGCAACTGGCTGGTGATCTGCCGGAAGTTGCGGGTGACCTGATCCGTTTCACCCACCACAAAGTCGATGTCCGAAGCCGATTCCCGCACCCGAACAATTAACTCGATCATTTCCTGGGAGAGGGTATGGAATCCGGTGAAGCGGTCCATTTCCAGCGCATCAAAACTGGCTCCAGTCGCGTGACTGTTGCCCACATTTGTGCCCTGACTGCCTGCCATTTGGTAGCTGCGGCGGCTCGACATCAGGGAACTTTCGAGGAGCGATCGCTCATACAGATCGCGCATCCGCTGCCCCACATCGCTCAACTGCTGCACCTGATATTGCAGGTTGTCGAGGAACTGGCGAAGGCGTTCTTCTGCCTGTTCTAAGCTGTTTCGGTTAACGACCAATTCCCCAATCAGGTTATTGAGGTTATCCAGGTTTTTGACCGAAACCCGCATGGTCTGGTCACTGCGTAAGCCAGAGGTGCGCGTAGGGCGGTTGGTCATCGACTGGCTGCGTGCCCCCTTGACGGTGGGCGACCCACCCAGGCTGCTGTCTGCTGCCTTCAGTAGTTCTTCGAGCTCGTCAAACTCATCGTCAACCCTCGCGGCTGGGGGAGCGGTTGGGGGTGGCGCAGGAGCCGGGGAGGGGGGCGTTGATTCGGAGGCGAGCAGGGCTTCCAGATCTGCAAAGTCATCACTCACCCCATCACTTGCCGCACTCCCTCCTGGCGGCGGTGTTGGGGCAGGAGGGGGTTCGTCCAGCAAGCTTTCCAGATCCGAGAAGTCGTCTTCAGCATCCGCCGTCGCCCCGCCATCGGAGTCTTCATCTCTAGCCGCAACGGCTGGCTCATCCTGCAGCTCATCCAAGCCCGCGCCATCCAGGGCGAGGTCGAGATCCGACCAATCATCATCGTTGGAATCGGTCATGTCAGCGGCTTCATTCAGCAACGCATCGAGATCGCCAAAGTCGTCCTCAACATCCATCCCACCCGCATCGGTTACAGCAGCGGCAAAAGACTCTTCTGAGGTGCTTTCTGGCATTTCGGCTGCATCATCTGCACTACCCAGTAGAGCATTAAAGTCAGCATCAAAGTTAGCGTCGAAATTGGCATCGTTTCCGGCATCGGTGATGTTCCCCGTCGCTCCGTCTTCTGAGAACAATCCACCCGCATCCGCATCGCCCAGCAGAGCCTCAAAATCGGCAAAGGCATCTTCACCCATTGACCCCATCTCTGCTTCGGAGTCAAACGTGAAGGGAGCCTCATCAGTCAGATTCAGATCGGTATCGGCAGAATCAAGGAGGGCATCGAAATCGGTAAAGTCCTCAGGAGTTTCGGCAGTTTCGGCGGTTTCGGCGATCACCACCACTTCCTCTTCCACTACCACTACTAGCTCTTCACCGGATGCATCTTCCTCACCCATCAGGGCATCCAGATCGAATTCCTCATCTGCGGCATCGTGGGCAAAGGGGTCTTGCGGGTGGTTTTGCTCCGCATCGGTCTCAAACCCAAGGCTTTCAATATCGGCTTCAGCCTCGGATAGTTCGACCTCACGACCTTCGAAATCAGCGACCTCTGCTGAGGATTCCTCTGCCAGACTGTCGAGATCCAGATCTAGCGCATCGGTCGAAAGATCGCCCATCAGCGACTCGGAAATTTCGTTGCTGGCGATCGCAGCTATTTCTTCAATGTTGAGGTCATCCGCTGCTGCCATTTCCCCATCCGCTTCCTCTGCGGGGGATTCGGCTACAGCTTCTACCTCCGCATCATCCTGGGCTAACCCCGCCAGAAATGCGTTGGTATCCTCCTCATCAGGTTCTACGCTGTCCGATTCATCGGGGAAGGACAAGTCAAAATCTTCAACCGCTGACTCTGCCGACTCAGGTGCTCCCATTGAAGCAAGGTCAGCTTCCCTGTCACTCTCCGCACCATTCTCTGCACCATTTTCCTCAAAAGGATTGCCCATAACCGGAGCAGTCGCATCTGCCCACAGATCGGAGTTGACATCCACCAATTGCTCATCCCACATGGCAGGAGCCGCTGGCAGGTCTGCAAAACCCTCTTCAGAGTCCAGCGCATCTAGCCAGGAAAGGTCTTCCTCTTCCGCACCGTTACTCAAAGCCTCTGGAGTCGTAGCTTGATCCTGTGGGTTACTTTCCGGGAAAATCTCCTCGGCGGACGACGCCTCAGCTTCCGTATCGAGTTCGCTCAAATCCGATAGATCCAGATCCGAAAGGTCAAACAGGGGATCGCTAATGCCTGCATCCGGGTCATGCATCCCAATTTCCGGCAGAGCATCATCCGCCTCATCTAAACCCAAATCCATCGCCAGCTCTTGTGGCTCTTCCCCAGGTTCCTCATCAAACAAAAAGTCTAGATCTCCGAAATTGCCACCCGGCGCATCGCTTTCTGCCAGGGGTGCCTCTGCAAAAAGGTTAGATTCTGCGGAGACAAAGGGCGATTCGTTCGCCTCAGCTTCCAAGTCAAGTCCACCGAAGGCATCAGACTCTGCTTCTGCGTCTGAGGAGCCATTAAACAAGCTATCAAAATCGTCTGTATTATCCGTATCGGCGCTGGCATCTGAAACGGACTCTTCCAGGGTAAAACCACCGGGAAATGCATCATCCGGCTCAGCTTCGAGAGAAAAATCTCCGCCAAAATCCGCCAGGAACTCCTCACTGGAGGTATTGCTCAGGAGAGCATCGAGGCTGGCTTCCTGTTGCTTCACGCGCTGCTCCGATTGCTCGGCTTGCCGCAACAGATCCGATAGGTTTTCGTCCTCATCGGTTTCAGCGCCCAGCAAGTCTTCCAAGCCCCCCTGCAACAGGTCGCTGAAGTCTTCGCTAGAATCGCCAGCTAGCAAATCGGGGATATCCGCATCGGCATCGGGCAACACCTCTTCCCCTTCCCAGTTCATCGAAAGTTCAGGGGAGGCTTCGGTTTCAAAGAGGTCGGCAAGGGACGTCAGTTCGGCGTTGCCAACGGCAGGACCATTACGCTCGGTGCTGCTATGGATGGAGGTTTCGGCTGGGCGATCGCCCTCATCCGGTTGCTCATCCATTGCCCCAAAATCAAACTCTTGCACCAGCGTCCCTTCTTCTAGCAGGGTAAAATCTGGGGCAAAATCTGGGGAAGTCGATTCAACCGCTGCCATATCTTCGGCGGGTTCTTCGGCTTCCATCTCAAACTCTTGCATATCCATCAAGAAGCCTTCGCCATCCAGATCCGGCAGGTCGAGGGTTCCCATTTCTTCATCGTCATCCGCAAAGAGGTCGAGGGATTCTAGGACCTCCTCTTCGTTGGGGGCTTCGGGCGGTACCAGAGAGAGCAAAACATCCCCCGCCGCAATGGAGATGGACTGCCCTGCCAGCACTAATTCCTGAGCGCTCTTGATCTCGCGGATGATGACCGGAGCCAGGGTGCGGAAGCTATTGTCGGGATGGGCGATCGCCCGGCGTGCCAGGGACAGCAAATCAACCCAGGGAATCAGATCAAACTGCTCCCCAGCCTGTTCGAGGGACTGGCAAATATCTTGCAACTGGCGACGCGGTTCATCCCCTTCCGGATGCTTAAATAAGCCCAGCATCTCGCGCAGACGCGCCGGAACATCGCTTTGAAAGATAAGCTGAAAGGCACTTTCTTCGGCTTGCTCTGCGGCAACCACAGGTTGGGGCATTACCGCTGGCACTGGCATGGGCACCGCCACAGGTGCAGACAAGTCCACATCCTCAGGCGTCGTCCCCCCTGCCTGGGCGACCAGTTGCTCAATGTGCTGGTTGAGCTGGGTGAACACAGGTTCTACCGCCACCATTGACTCCGCCGCTTTGTCTTCGGTTAACCCAAAGGGACCCTGAAGCTGTTCCAGCAAATCGCGGAGGGTGTCGAAGACGCTGAGCAGCAGGTTTTCGAGGCGGCGATCCACCTGTACTGGGCACTCTTTCAACACTTTGAAGTAATCTTCCAGGCGATGGGAAGTATGCTGAATACTGCTCAACCCCAACATGGCAGCTCCGCCCTTAACCGAGTGGGCGGCACGAAACATTTCATTCGCCATGTCTGGGTCAGAAATTGTCGTCTGCAGTTTTAGCAACCCCTGCTCGATGGTATTGAGGTGGTCTCTTGCCTCCTCAATGAAATAGCCCATAATCCGCCGTTGTTGTTCTGACTGCATAGCAGTATCCCTCTAATTTGCTGGGTCTGGTTAAGAGCCTCAGGGTGTGGCTTCGCGTCGTGGGTAGAACCCAAATGTTCGCTCACATTCTGCACTTTTACCTGCACTTTTAATGGCTAATGTGCCTGGGAAGAGCGACCAAAATGAATTGCATCTAATGTACCCGACTTATTCAATTTGCCTATCACGAACTTCACAGATGGTAGCGTTTCAGACCCTCGCGCCAGATTGGGGACTATTTCTCAACACGGAATCGTTCTACAGAGGTGAGCAGGTCGCGGGCAACCCCTACCAGGCTTTGCAGCGAACCTGACACTCGCTGGGCTTCCTGGGATGTTTCCTGGGCCGTCAATTCCACCGATTGCATAACCTGAGCAACGGCGCGCGAGGTTTCGGTCTGTTCGACGGTGTCGGCGGTGATAGAGCGCACCAGCACGTCGATACGGTTGGATACCTGAATAATGTCTTCGAGCGATCGCTTCGCCTGTTCTGCCAGCCGCGTCCCCTCGATCACCTGCTGCGTCCCTTCTTCCATCGCGGTCATTACCGAACTGGTTTCCCCTTGAATCTGGAGTACGATTTGTTCGATTTCTTTCGATGCTTTTGCTGCCCGGTCTGCCAGCTGCCGTACCTCATCCGCAACGATCGCAAAGCCACGTCCTGCTTCGCCAGCCCGTGCCGCCTCAATACTGGCGTTAAGTGCCAGCAGGTTGGTTCGAGAGGCAATCTGCGAAATCAACGCCACAATCTTGGAAATTTCCTGGGAGGATTCCGCCAGTCGCTTCACCTTACGGGTCGTTTCTGCCACCGTTTCGCGAATTTCGAGAATACCAGACACGGTACGTTCCACCGCTTCCCCACCCTTGAGGGCGGTTGCCGATGCGGAGCGTGCCACTTCCTCTGCTTCGCGGGCGCTCTCGGCTACCCGCTGAATGGAGTCGGTCATCACCTGCACCGAGTTCAGGGTGACGGCTAGCTCTTCCGCCTGTCGCAATGCGTCAGAGGAGAGCGATCGCGCAAAAATCTCGTTCTCTGTCGAGCCTTTTGCCACCTGCCGCGCTGCCGTTTTCACCTGTTCCACAATTTCCCGCAGGTTTTGAATGGTCAGGTTAAACGAGTCGGCAACGGCTCCCAATACGTCTGCCGTCACTTCCGCTTGCACAGTCAGGTCGCCTCGGGCAGCTCCTTCCACATCGTCCAGCAGGCGAATCACCTGGCGTTGCAGGTCTTCCTTCGCCTGTTCCTGTTCTTCTGCCTTGCGCTGGGCTTCGCTGGTGGTCGTCAAAATCACCCGTGCCATCTGATTAAAACTGGTTGCCAGTTGCCCCATTTCATCTTCGGCATACACCGTTGCACGGGCATTCAGATTACCCTGGGAAACCGCGTTGAACTGGCGTTGCAAGTTGTCTGCCGAGCGTTGCATTTGCCGGGTCGTTACCCAACCTGTCGCAGCGGCTGTACCTGCCCCAAAAATGCCTGCGGCTGCCGCCATAATCAAACCGGAAGTGGTTTTGTAAGGAACGACAACAGGTTTATCTTCATCGGGGACGAAAATAGATGACACGAAGCTGACAGAAGCAACCGCCAGCATGGAGACAATGCCAGTAGCCCCCGCAATGATCCATTTTTTTGTAGATAGACTGGCGTTTTCCAACGGAGCCAACGCCCCCTGATCCACCGAAACCTCTGGCTCTAACGAATCACGCGTGTCAGGGGTGGTAAAGGTTGGGATCGCATCCGCATTGCCAGAAATACTGAAGATTTCGTCTTCACGAATCACCGACTGGTCTTCGCTGTCGCTCAGGTCAAAGCCTGAGTCAGCCGTTCCCGACATCACTCCTGCCCCACTGACGCCTGCCACCGATGGGCTGGTAAATCCGGCGGAATTATCCGACAGGTCAAAGTCGGGCAAACTGCCTAAATCATCAAACTCATCATCGAAGTCGTCCAGGTCATCCAGGAAATTGGCACCGCTGCTGCCCGACGTATCACCGGAAACATGGGGGTCTTCGCTGGTGGAAAGATCTTGAAAATCGTCCAAATCATCCAGATTGAAGTCTGCCAGACTCCCGCTGTTGTCATCTTCGAAGCCTTCAGAATCCTCGCTTCCCGTGCTGGGGTAGCCAAATGTCTGATCCATTTGTGGCGCATTGGTGTCATCGCCAGGCATGAACAGCGTTTCATCTTCCCCAGGGCGATGCCCTGCACCAGCGCCAAAACTACCAGCGCCAAAGTTGCCTGTACTGGCAGGAGGCATGGGCATCGGTTCACTGGGGGATGGATAACCAAAGTCATCATCCAGCCCATCATCTATATCAGCAGGGAAGGGCGGAGGAGAGTCCATATCTTCACCGCCAAATACGGTGTTGCCAAACCCATCATCGTAGGAGGCATCCGAGTAGGAGGATGCGTCTGAGGAGTAAGAAGGGGTGCTGTCGGGGGCGGAGAAGTCAAACCCCATCTCTGAAGAATCGAAAGGATTCGCGGCATCATCCAGGTCGGCATCGAAATCCATGCCTGCCTCTGCGCCCGTGTTGGTGTCCGTCGATTCGAAGGGGTTATCTAAATAGCTCAAATCCCCTTCTGCAGAGGCAAAGGGGTCATCTGCGCCGTTGAAGTTGAAGTCGCTTAATCCAAAATCCTCCTGGTTGGAGCCATGCATCTCTGTCTCGGTGCCAAAAGCCTCGGTGCCAAAAGCGCCCGCCGAGGGGTCCTGGGTACTCATAAAGTCGGCATCCAGGTCGTCAGAGAAGCCATTATCTTCGCCCGTGGGTACATCGGCAGCGGCATATTGGCTAATTGCCTCCAAGCCCCCATTGGCGTAGTCAACGAAGTCGGGATCGGATGTGAGAGTCAGAACTGCTTCATATTCCTCTCGGGCGATCGCATATTGCTTTAGCCCGTAGCAGTAGACATGCCCTCGCAGGAGCCGAATACTCTGATCGTTGGGATGACTCGTCACCAGACGATCGAGGATGTCGGCAGCCTGCTCATACTTGCCCTGCATATAGGCAGTCTGCGCCTGCTGATACTCTTGTGCGTACTCGGTGCCTGATCCCATTTGCTCCTCCTACCCGAAATCAAGTATCGGAAAAAATAACTGAGGTTCTCGATATCCTATGCTGCCCATCTTGCTGACCTGAGGATTGCGACCTGATCCAAAAGTCTAAGGACATGCTCTTCACCCGTTGCGTCTGCGACTTTCCATTCGCCCCGAAGAAAAGGGGCCATCCCATCAGCAACATTGGTAGGCATTTGAATCTCATCAATGTCTAGCCACACCATGCCGTAGATGCGATCGACCGCTAAGCCTAACATCGTGTCTTGGTCTTCGACAGCGATAACAGCAATTTCCGAGCGATCGGTACTCAGGGCGGCGCTCCCTCCTAGAAACTGCCCCAAATCTGCCACCCACACAACACGTCCTCGCACATTTAACGTCCCCAACAGCAACGGAGAGACATTGGGAATGGGAGTAATGCGATCTGGCGAAGTAGAGATGACTTCTCGGATGCCAGTCGCAGGCAGGGCAAACTCTTCACCAGAAGGAGAAAAAAATCGCAGATGCAATTCACCTTCGGGGCTGTCAAGTTGCTGGAGTTCAGGGGCTTGATCTTGCCCACTACTGGCTAAAAAGTCTGGATTGCCGATCATTGTTCACATTTCATCCTCGCAATAGCTGCTTCACAGTACCGACTAACTCCGTCGGCTGGAAGGGTTTAGCAATATAGGCATCTGCGCCCTGCTTCATGCCCCAATACCGATCAAACTCTTCACCCTTAGACGAGCACATCACTACAGGAATATTCTGCGTCTTGGGGTTGGACTTAATTTGACGGCACACTTCGTAGCCGTTCATCCTGGGCATAACTATATCCAGCACAACCAGGTCAGGATGGGCATCTGCAATTTGTGCCAGGGCTTCTACCCCGTCGCTCGCGACAGTTACATCGAGTCCACTTCCTTTTAGTAGATCTGTAATCATCTCTCGCTGAGTTACGCTGTCTTCGACGACCAAAACTTTACTCATATCGACTCTGCAACCGCTTTTGTTGGATTTGAGGCTTAGCGATAACGATATAACGATTCTCCTGTAAACCAAGATAATGCACTTCAATAAATCTAAGGTGAATAGCCTTAGTCGGTTGGGGTAGATGAAGCGGTAACTTCTGAGGTAATACCAATTTCTAACTCATTTTCCAAAGCTTCTGCCAATAATTTTTCTGGTTCTGGCTGATCTGGATTGCCAGGACCCACATATCTTTCTACAAGAGTTAATAATTCATGTTCTCCAAAGGGTTTTGTAAGGTAGTCTGTTGCGCCCACCATCCGCGCCCGCACCCGATCGATAAACCCGTCCCGCCCTGTCAACATAACGATTGGGGTCTGACGAAAGGCCGTTGATTTGCGCAACATGGCACAAATTTCATAACCGTCCAGTTCTGGCATAGAAATGTCGCACAGAATTAAATCGGGCTTGAGCTGAAAAACCAGGCTCAGTGCCTTGAGTGGATTACTGATAGCCGTCCCTTCGTAGCCATTTTCGTTGAGGATCAGCTCAACCGTTTTGCGAATGGTTGCGCCATCGTCGATGCAAACTACACGGGGCAGGCGATCGTGCGGGGGGAGCAGGGGAGTCAGCGTTGACTGGGGAGTGGGCGGCGGAGTTTGCAGTTGGAGGTCGCCACGCTCCAGGTAAGGATAAAGGCGGCGAGCAACCGTCACAATATTTTGATTGAGAAACCGAGCAAGCTGCCGAATGGAAGTACTACCATCCAACCATGCCATCAGGGCACTTTCAGAAATTTTTGCGCGGAGGTGGCTGGTTTCGGCAATAATCGGGCACTGATCGGGCGACTGAATGAGCGGATGAAACTGCTTCCATTCCTGTACTTGCTTGATGATGGTGGGAACCAACACCTCAATCTCATGGGTTTCGAGTTGGGGCGCAAGGGGTGGGCTGAGTTCGAAGATGAATGAACCCTGGTGCAAGCTGAGCAGATCAAATAATGTTTCTTGCACCATGCGCTGGAGGATGGCACGCCCCTGTGCTGGGGAAAGGGCGTGGGATTCGATCAGCGCCCAGAGGTGACCATATTCTGGAGCATTGGTGGTGGCGATCGCCATTGACGATTCATTCGCTTCTTGAGGCGGATTTACCCGATAGTGGCGCAGATGGTGGCGCAACCGTCGCAAATCCGAATCTGCATCTCCTGCATAGACGATCTTGCCATTCAGGAAGAAGACCAACCAGGATTTTTCAACAGGATTTTTCTGCCGCTTCCAACTGTTGCTACTGGAGGTGGCTTCGCCCGTTGAGGATGGCACAGGCATACTGTACGCCTCCACGAACAACTCACCCGTGCGTTGACCTAACTCGATCAGTTGCAAGATGCTACGGATATCAATTTCGCTAAGTTTCCCTTGCATTGAACTGAACGATTCTCCTGAAAGCAGCGGTCGTGAGGCAATTGAGAACGACTAAGGGGTGAAAATGTCTGAAAAGTTCGGTTATACGTTAAGGCTACATTTCCTACTACATTTCTTAATCTATGTACCGTGCGGGCTGTTGGTTATTAAGTCTTTTAATAAGAATGCCCGCATTACCCGGAAGATCTGACATACCCATCTGACATACCATCCATCATTTTATGCGGCTTCATAGAAGTTAAAAAATATGGAGTCATTTTCCAAAATCCATTCGGGCGGAGCCAAAGGTCAAAAACTTTTTTGAATAGATCTTATTAAATAGATTTTAAGCATTTGCGGATTGACTGCAAATTGAGGAGCGATCGCCCATCTCCAATATTCAGCACCTTATACGCTTCATGCTTTGCCATCCCCTAAATTTTGCTAGCTCCTAAATATGAGACGACCCACATAATGACGACCCACGCCTCCTCCGGAATGCAGCCGGGGCTAAAGGATAGGTCAAATCTAGCATTCATCCTGCTGGAGGGGCGATCATGTTGATTCAGTAGGACATTCAAAAGTTCTCATCAATTCTTTTTGGGAAATTTACTTGCTTTGTGATCTGATTAGTCTGCTTCAGCGGTTGGTGTCAGATCGAACAAAGAATACCTAAGGGGTTAGCAAATAAATAAAGTCCCTAACAGCTCTGCTTCCAGGTTTATCGACCCATTGCAACAGACGATTTTTGGCTGCGATCGCTTCTATGCATAAGCCAGAGATGAAATGGCTTCTCCATGTGGAGATTTCCAGGAAAGAAATCCCCTATTTTTTCAACAGGCTCGCCATTTTTCTAAAACCTTAAAACTTTACAATCAAAAACAATTTGTATGGGTTTTTTACGTGATCTGGTTTTTGTAACGTGGGTTGGAGTACTCCTGGTGGAAAAATTTAGGATCGCAGGTTAAAGCGCAGATCAAAAATTACAGATCATTGCGTGCAATATCCTTAGTGGAACAAGTTGATAGCGTTTTCCTGTCAGTGAACCCTCACTTGCTTCTACTAGCAGATGGTGCGATTACTTCGCTGTAGCCGCAGGTTTTATTGCTTTGCCTGGTTGGCTGCATTCGCCCCAGTATGGCTTGGCTGGAGTGGGTTGGGCGAGAGGCTGGTAAAGCCTAACCAGGCATTTGTGCGGGAATCTTTGCCAAGGAGTGAGGTGGGCAGGAGTTGGGGGAAGGGATCTGCTACTGAGGACATTTCTGAGAAAGAATATCCCGATTTTTTGAAAGAGGGCGCGGCTTAGCCGCGCCCTCTTTCAAAAAATCAGGATATTCTTTCTTGGAGATCGCCTAAGCCAAGAGCTTGCAGGAATTTGATAGAAGAATAGACAGGTCTCAAATGTTTTGGAGGTATTTGGGGTTGAGGGGTCGGTGAACCTTAACATACCGCGCTGCCGGACTTGGTCAATCGAGGTTACTCTGGTGAGTACGCTTTGCGGCAGGAGGCGGGACTAACCCGTTCTCTGAACGATAGTGCTACATTTGAACGAAGAGATTTGGAATGGATCCGCTTTAGCCCAGAGTATTGCAGGATCATAACCATCGGGGTGTAGACGTGATGCAAATACGAGGAGGGCGATCGCCTCTCAGATATGCTTTTCTACCCATTCTTAGAAATCTCAGAAAAACCGTTTCAATTCAGCGCTCCCTGGGTATCCTGAAGCATATAAAATGTGTCCTCTGAATTACACGACCAGGAATTATTTATTGTCTTATGAAAAAGCTGGCGGGCTAATGCTGGGAGATTTTGTCCAGGCTTCTTGGCGAATAGGAAGAATTGTTTTGCATCGTTGGTGTTCAGTTTAATCAGTTTTCTAGTCAGTTTTTAGTCAGTTTAAAGATACGGAAGAGGATTATTAGCGTGCTGTATCTCGCCGAAGTTCAGAAGAGGGGTGGAGTCATCCGCTCAGCAAAAGTCGAACTAAAGTTATTAGCCTGCCAGCGAGGGGAGAATAACTGGTCTGCTGTGCCTGATGAAGTGATTACTGCACCAGATGATTGCGGTAACTATAATGCCGGAACATTGGTCATGATTGAACTGACCAGTAGCAAACAGGTGCAGCGTCATTCTGAGGCAGGACGGCAATTGGTGACGATTTTGCAAAACTTTTCACGGATGCAAGATCGCTCCAAGTCGCAGGAAGAAGAGATTGAGCAGTGGAAGGAGTCGCTGACTTACCAGAGCCAGGAACTCAATCGTCGGGAAATGGAGTTGGAATCGCGCCAGGATCAACTCCAGCAGATGGAAGACGATTTTGAGAAGCTGGAGCAGCAGCGACAGGAGATTGAGGCTTTGCGCCAGAGCGTTGAGCAGCAGCAGCAGGATTATGAGCGCAAGAGCCAGGAACTGGAAGGAGCCTGGGCACATCTCCAGGGGGAAATGAATCGGCTGGAGGAGCGCCAGGGCGAGTTGTCGCAAATGGCAACGCTAGATGATGAAAAAGCTCAGCAGATGCAGGAGTTACTGGATCGGCTGGCAGGGGCGATCGCTCCCACAGAAGCCGTGCGCGAAGAACTGAACTATTCCTACGGCATCCTCAACCAGCAACGGGAAGGCTTTGAGCAGCAGCTTCAATCCCTGGACCAGGAACGGGGTGAAACGCAGCACCGCCAGGATTCTCTGGATGGCAACATTCACCAGCTCCAGCAACGCTGGCAGGAGTACCAGCAGGCGCAGGCAACCCTGGAAGCGGCGAAGGAAGAGTTGGCGAAGCAACACCAGACCCTGGCATTGAAGCAGGATTACATCAATGTCTTGACGGCGCAGTTGAAGCGGCAAGAGGAGTTGCAAAAGCAATTTTGCCAACTGGCAGAAACCTCTGATCAGTTTACCCTGGGTGGGGTGGATGTATCGGCGTTGGATCAGATGCCGCTGGATGAGTTGGAAAAAACAGTCGATACCCTCTCCAAAGAATTGGAGAAGATGGCAAAGTTTGTTGGCATTCAGGAAGAGGAACTGACGGCTCAGCAAGAAGACATTGACAACCTCAAAAATCAGATTGAGAGTGCCAGCGAGTACGATCGCCTGCGGTACGAGTCTGAACTGGCAGATGAGCAAGACCGCTATCGGATGTTGGAGGAAACTCTGGTCGGGCAGCGGCGCACGGTACAGGAACGGCGCGATGTGCTGAAACAGCACCAGCAAGTGTTGAGTCGCCGCAAAGGTGAGCATCAGGGAGGGGAGCAGGCGCAGGAGATTGACCTGTCCCCCGTGCTCGATCGTCTGGATGAGCTGAAACATGAGCTTTCTCAACAAGTGCAGCAGGCGCAGGCTGAGTTGCAGGGAATTCAGGACAGCATTGCCCAGCAACAAGCCCAGGTAGACCAGCAAACCAGTGAACAGGAAAATCGCTGGAACGAATTGCATGCACTTGAGCAATCGACATTAGCTGAAAAAGCAGCTGTTGGGGAATTGTGGGGGCGTTTTAACACCATTCAAGATGTGGTGCAGCAGGCGAATGATACGCTCCCTGTAATGCAGGAGAAGCTGGATGCGATCGCCAACCTGATGAATCACTTCCAGGAAACCAGCGATTATCAGTTACAGGCGATCGCCGAAATGCGCCAGTTAATCAACAACCTCTCCCAAAACCAGGCTCCAGAGTTCGTTTCCTAAGCGGACTCCAATGAATAAAACCCTATTTTTGGGTAAAAAAGAAGGTGCGGCTTAGCTGCACCTTCTTGCTTGCCAGGACTTACGAGTTGAGCGATTTTTGGGGCGCAGAGCATCCCAAAAATCGCTCAACTACTTGGATGAGAAGCGCGGCATTGCCGCGCTTCTCATCAAAAATTCCGGGTTTTATTTGTTACGTCATCCTTAGCTCTAAGTGCTTAGGGAGTTGCAAGAAAATAAAATCCCAATTTTTGAGAGAGAAGGCTGGCAGAGCCAGCCTTCTCTCTCAAAAATTGGGATTTTATTAAGCCGCAGATCCCTTATTGGATGGCGGGAGGCATGAGGCGAATCCAGTCGCCATCAACCTGGGCGATCGCCCCTCCAGGAAAGGGATCGGTTTGGCTGCGATGGGGAGCATCTACCAAATGCACAACCTTTTCGATGTGGTCAAACTGGGGTGGGCTGGGTAGTTGCTGCTGGAGAAACCGACGAATCGCTCGGCGCTGGAGCGCCAGGGGGGCAGAGCGCAGCACAGGACGATGCAACTGGTGGGCGGCTTGGGGATCGCTGGCGCGGTGATGGAGCCGCTCTGCCAGGGATTCGAGCAGGGTTACGTCCGCTCGTAGCAACTCGGCGGTTTGTGCCAGGTGCGTCTCCACTTGGGGGTTGAAATGCTCTTGCAGATAGGGTACGACTTCCTGCCGGATGCGGTTGCGGGCAAAGGTCAGGTCATCATTGGTGGTGTCGTACCAGATCTCCAGCTTAAAATCTTCGCAAACTTCGGCGGTGTCGGAGCGGGTAAACTCCAGCAACGGACGCACCAGGGTCAGGTCGTCTCCTAAGGAGCGTTGCCAGGTGAGCGCTTGCAGCCCATCCGCACCGCTGCCACGCATCAGGTTGTAGAGCAGGGTTTCCGCGCGATCGCTCCCCGTGTGCCCTGTCACGACGCAATCATAACCTTCTTGTCGAGCAATATCCACAAGCATGGCATAGCGCCACTCCCGCGCCTGAGCCTCGGAGGGAATTGCCTCGGTTGCGGTGCTGCGGTAAAAGGGAATGTGCCATTGAGCTGCCAGGGCTTGCACATGGTCGGTGTTGGCATCAGCGTCGGGTCGCCAGCGATGGTTGCAGTGGGCGATCGCTAGCTGCCAGTGCCAGTGTTTCTGCAAGTCATGAAACAACTGGGCAAGGCAGACAGAATCCTGCCCACCAGACACCGCAATCAAAATCTTTTGCCCCCGTTCCAGCAAACGCCGTTGCCGCAGCGTCTGGTGCAACCGGGCATGGAAGGGCGTCCAGGAAAAATGGTGCGTCATGGTTGGGGAACAGTGAGCAGGCGGGCGATCGCCTACAGCTTAATAGTCCTCATCAAATTCTTCGTAGGGGACTTCTTCCACCTGAGCCGGATACACCTCGTCGGGCGTCGGGCGTCCGGGGCGCATCCGACGGCGGGGGGGCTGCTCGCGCAGGAGCTTTTGCTGCTCTGGGGAAAACTCCAGACGAATCCGGACGCGGCCCCGTTGCCAGCCCTGGTTGCCAAATCGCAACACTTCGCAGCGTAGACCGTTATTAAACCAGTCTTCGCATTCCTCAATCCAATCTTCCTCAAACTCGCTCACCACCTGAGCCAGCGCATCCAAAAACTCACTCACCTTGAAGGTGGAGTTTGGCACCAGTACCCGTCCTGCACGAACATGCAGCACTTCGTCATCGCCCAACAAACTGAAATCTTGATCCATCAATCAGACCTAATGAAACCACTGGATTGTATCGGATTTTTCGCCCAGGCAGGGCAGGAGAAGCAGGCACGCCAATCTTAGAAAAACCAACCGTAGCTATGCAATCCTTTACCCAAAAGGTTTACACCCAGGTAACAGACCCAGACCACCAGAAAACCAGAGGCGGCAATGATGGCAGGACGACGCCCCTGCCAACCCCGGGTGATGCGAGCATGGAGGTAGGCGGCAAAAACCAGCCAGGTGATGAGCGCCCAGGTTTCTTTAGGGTCCCAGCTCCAGTATGAGCCCCAGGCTTCGTTTGCCCAGACGGCTCCGGCGATGATGCCGATGGTCAGCAGCGGAAAGCCCAAACCAATGATGCGATAGCTAACGTTGTCGAGGGTATCGACGAGGCTGAGGCGCTGGGGTGTCAGAGGGGCAGCTTTCGTCGTCGCCTGGGGCGGATTGAGTACAGCCGTGTTACCCGATGCAACGATGGGTTCTTCGACGGCAAGGGCCGCTACCGGGGGGGCGACGTCTTCTCCGGCGCGACGGATGCGATAGCGGGCATCGCGATAGGCTCCCGTGCCGATGGAACTACCCCGCAGTTCAACCGCTTGCCCACGGGTGAGGATGAGGAAGGCGATCGCCAACACTGCCCCCACCATCAGACAGGCGTAGCTCAGCAGCATAACGCTGACATGCATCATCAGCCAGTTGGACTTGAGGGCAGGCACCAGCGGTTCTGATAGCTGCATCTGGGGCGGCAGGGAAAGGGTAGCAAAGGCAGTGATCCCCATCGCCACCGGAGCGGTGAATGCGCCCACCAGACGACTGCGGCTGGTGGTCTCCGCCAGAAAATGTACGGCAGTAACGCCCCAGGCAATGAACAGCAGCGATTCATAAAGGTTGCTGAGGGGGAAATAACCCGCCTCTAGCCAGCGTGACCCCAGCAACGCTGCCAGCCCGATGTTGGCGATCGCCATCCCCGTTGTGCCAGCAATGGAGAGTACCTGCACCTGTGGGAAGGCGACCCCCACCCAGTAGACCAGCATCGTGACAAACAAGACCGCAAAGGATGCGTTGTCTAGCCAATTTTGTAGTGAAACCAGATCCATGCCGCTTTGGTGTGCTCCTCTTACAATCAACCCAAACAATCAACCCAACAATCAACCCAACAATCAACCCAACAATCAATCCAACGCTTCAGCGTATTTCTGTTCTTCCTTTATCCTATCGAGTCTTGGCGATCGCGGGTATGGTTCCCCTCATCGCACCAGCCGCACAAACTTCTTCTTACCGACCTGTAGCACCTTTCCATTCAGGCTTTCGGGCGTGTCGAAGGTCTGGTTTTCGTCGGAGAGGCGATCGCCATCCAGCCGCACGGCTCCGCCTTTAATCTGCCGACGTGCCTCCGAACTGCTGGAACATAGACCGCTGGCGGCAACCAGGTAGAAAATCTTTACCGGAAACTCGACCTCTGCCATCGAAAATTCGGGGACGGCTTCTGCCTGGGCGGCATCGCCCTGCACCAGGGTCATCGCGGCTTTCTGGGCATCCCTGGCGGCGGTTTCGCCCCGGAACTGGCTGACGACGGTGAGGGCAAGGAGTTTTTGGCGATCGCGCGGATTCTCTGGCAAGGCATCCAACGGCAAATCCGTGAGCAGCTCAAAGTAGTCGGGAATCAGCGTGTCGGGCGTTTTCTCCAGCTTGGAGTACATCGAGAGGGCATCCTCTTGCAGCCCTACATAGTTACCCAGGGACTTCGACATTTTTTGCACGCCATCGGTGCCCAGCAAAATCGGCATCAGCAAGCCAAATTGCGGCGTTTGCCCAAAATGGCGCTGCAAATCCCGCCCGACTGCCAGGTTAAACTTCTGGTCGGTTCCCCCCAACTCCACGTCCGCCTGAACTGCCACGGAGTCGTAGCCCTGCATCAGCGGGTAAAGGAACTCATGGAGATAGATGGGCGTTTGCTTTTCGTAGCGCTCGGCAAATCCCTCCTTTGCCAGCATTTGCCCCACCGTCATCGTCCCCAACAACTCCAGAATCTTCGACAGATCCAGCTTGGAGAGCCATTCCGAGTTGTAGCGGATCTCCAGGCGACCGGGGGTGTCGAAATCGAGAATGGGGCGCACCTGCTCCAGATAGGTCTGGGCATTGGCGGCGACCTGGGTAGGGGTAAGTTGCTTGCGCACTTCGGACTTGCCCGTGGGATCGCCAATCTGGGCGGTAAAGTCGCCGATAATCAGCACCGCTGTGTGCCCCTGGTCTTGAAAGGCGCGGAGCTTGCGGAAAATAATGCTGTGTCCCAGGTGAATTTCGTTGCCCGTGGGGTCGATGCCAAGCTTGATGCGCAGGGGGCGATCGCTCGTTGCCAACCGTTGTGCCAGGTTCTCGTCCGGGCTGGTCGAAGCGCGGTTATCCGGGAAAATTTCCACAATTCCCCGATAGAGCCAGGAAAGCTGCTCCTCGGTTGGCGGGTTGCTACCTGTAGAATCGGCGGTTTTCGCGGGTTTCGTTTGCCCCATGTCGTTTGTACTCATTCCCTTAAAATTGCGCGATCGCTCCCTATCAGTTTGCTACCTTCTCCATGCTAAAGTTCGGCAGCCAGAAAGTTGGAAACAAATCCTTTGAGCAAACCCTAGTATAGATTCACGCTTCTCTCCTTCGCGCCCATTTCCGCAGGAATTCGTAAATCTTTCCTGCTGGTCATGTAGATTTTTGCTATTACTCTGATAGACAGGCGCAAGCTTTGCTATCGTATGGCAAATTACAAGGGATGAATGGCTTGAGGGGTGAATTACCTGAATCTTTTGTATTTACCGCCGATCATCCTGGATCGCCTGTTGTTGGCGATCGCCCATTATCGGCTTGCTAATCATCGGCACCCTGGGAACATCCCCAACTCGAATAGGAGTCACAGTATCTATCGGGGAGGGTAAACACGAAAAATCACATAGCAAATAACCTACAGACAACGTATAGACGGTATAGACATAAAGACAAATAGACGTAAAGACAAAAAATAAATCCGCTAGACCCATCACAGGTCAGCCTTGATTCAAGGATTCTGCGTCCGTTGATATTTTATCCGTTGATATTTCATCCGTTGATATTTCATCCGTTGATATTTCATCCGTTGATATTTCATCCGTTGATATTTCGTCCGTTGATATCTCAGTTAAGTGATATCTCAGCTAAGATTCATCTACCTGGCAAGTCAAAGTCATTTTGCGGTTCCCTTAATTTTTTCAGGTTGTCTTAACGTTTCCCTGGTTCCTGAACTACCGTTCTCCTTCGTGTTCATTCCTCTCAACCTGTGCCGTCTTTAAGCATTCGCATGGAATCGTCCCTGTAGTTGCTGTTAAAACTGCTATTCAAACGCTATTCAAAAAATATTGTTTTCGGAATAAGGTCGTCGTTGTGTCCTCAAATAGTGCCAAAACCAAGCGATCGCGCGATCGCGCCGCTCCCAAATCAAACTCACGGCGAGCTGCGGCTCCGGCTGCTGTTCCTGCGCCCCCACCGGGGCAAACGCTGGCACAGCAGCAGGCAGCAGACTATTCCCCCATCTTTCAGTTTGTTCAATCGGTTAGCAAGGTAACGGTAGGGACGCTGCTGAGCATCACCATGCTCAGCAGTTCTGTGGTAGCGGGTGGTCTCGTCGGGCTGGCGGTGAGCTTCCGCAATTTGCCCGATGTGCGGGTGCTGCGAAACTATATTCCCGCTGAAACCAGCTATGTCTACGACATCAACGGCACACTGCTCGACAGCATCCACGACGAGTTCAACCGGGAAGTGGTGACGCTCAACGAAGTCTCCCCCGACCTGAAGCGGGCGGTGCTGGCGATCGAAGACAGCCACTTCTACTCCCACCACGGTATCAATCCCACCAGTATTGGTCGTGCCCTCCTCAGCAACCTGGAAGAAGGGCGCACGGTGGAAGGCGGGTCAACTCTGACCATGCAGTTGGTGAAAAACCTCTTCCTCACCCCCGAACGCGCCATCAGCCGGAAAGTTGCCGAGGCGGTGCTGGCACTGCGCCTGGAGCAAATTTTCACCAAAGACCAGATTTTGGAAATGTATCTGAATCAGGTCTATTGGGGGCACAACAACTATGGGGTTGAAACCTCCGCTCGCAGCCTCTTCAACAAGAGTGCGTCGGAACTAAACCTGGCAGAATCGGCAATGATGGCGGGGCTGATCCAGGCTCCCGAAGAGTACAGCCCGTTTGTGGACTATCGCATTGCGAAGCAGCGGCAAGCCGTCGTGCTGGAACGGATGCGAGTGCTGAACTGGATTACGGCAGAGGAAGCTGCCGCCGCCCGCCAGCAACCCATCCGCCTGGGCAGCATTCAGTCCTTCGATGTCAGCCGATCGCCCTACCTCACCGATGCTGTGGTGCAGGAATTGACGGAGCGTTTTGGACGCGAAGCCGTGCTGAAGGGCGGGATGCGGGTGCAAACCACCTTTGACCTGGAGCTTCAGCAAATTGCAGAGGAAACCGTCCGCGATGGCTTCCAGACCATTCGCCGTCGGGGGATGAATGCTGACCAGATGGCACTGGTGGCGGTCGATCCCCGGACGCACTTTGTCAAGGCGATGGTGGGCGGGGTTGATTACCAGACCAGCCAGTATAATCGGGCGATTCAGGCATTGCGCCAACCGGGTTCTGCCTACAAGCCGTTTGTTTACTACGCTGCCTTTGCCAGCGGCAAGTACACCCCCGAATCTACGGTGCAGGATACTCCCGTCACCTATCCCGATGGCTACGAATCCTACTCGCCCCAGAACTATGACGGCAGCTTTGGAGGCGCGATGAGCATTCGTTCAGCGTTGGAGCGATCGCGCAACGTCCCCGCTGTCAAACTGGGCCAGGAAGTGGGGATCAACCGCATCATCGAAATTAGCCGGATTCTCGGTATCACCAGCCCCATCGAACCTGTGACCTCTCTACCGTTGGGATCTGTGGATCTGACGCCGCTGGAAATGGCAGCCGCCTATGCCACCTTTGCCAGTGGCGGTTGGCAGTCTGAAACCACCTTCATCGTGCAGGTGACCGACAGCACCGGACAGGTTTTGCTCGATAACACACCTCGCCCACAACTCGTCCTCGATCCCTGGGCAGCGGCATCCCTCAACGATGTGATGAAAGGGGTCATTTCGCGAGGAACCGGGACAGGGGCGCAGATTGGTCGTCCTGCCGCCGGAAAGACGGGAACCACCTCCTCTGAACGGGACATCTGGTTTGTGGGCTATGTGCCGCAGATGTCGGTCGCTGTTTGGGTAGGCAATGACGATTACTCGCCTGTGGGTCGCGGTGCAACGGGGGGCGGTTTCGTCGCGCCCATCTGGAAAGACTTCATGCTGCGGGCACTGGAGGGAGTTCCGGCTGAGGACTTCCAGCCTGCTTCGGACTTTGTGCGTCCTTAGAGACTTGCAAGAAAATAAAATCCCAATTTTTGAGAGAGAAGGCTGGCAGAGTCAGCCTTCTCTCTCAAAAATTGGAATTTTATTAATCCGCAGATCCCTTAAGAGCTACGCAATAAGTAGATTTTTGGGGAAAGCAGGCATAGCTTCACCCTACCTGCTGCCCAATTTTTTGAGCACCTTAAAAAAAGCCCCGGCAGGTTGTGCCGGGGCTTTTGAAAATACTGGGAAGACGGGGGCGATCGCCCTTAACTCGTTGGCTCGATTTCCCCTTTCATGCGCTCCAGGGTCATGTGCATTTGTTGGAACATCTGCTGGGGCGTCACGCCAAACTGCCCTAACTGCGTTTTCAGTTGCTCCATCGTCATCTGTGCCATGAAGTCTTCCGAAAGCTCAAACCGCTTCATAAAGACCTGGTAACGCTCCATCACCGACTCCATTTGTTCGATAAAGAGCTTCTTCCCTTCGCGGTCAAATTTCCCGTAGTTACCTCCCAGTTGCATGAGGTTCTGGTAATCCTCAAACAATTGTTTGGCTTCCTGTTGTACGATTTCGGAGTCAAAGAATCCCATGAGTCTGGTCTATCTCTAAACGCTTACGGTAAGTGAAAAGTGCCGGGAGGACAGCGGACAGGTTGATCGTAAAAAAACGGGCAAAAATTGGAAAAACCGTTGAGGAGCTTAGCCAAAGCTATCAAGATTACTGGAGAAAATCCACTCGGTTGTCCTGCGGCAAAACGCTAAATTCGGTGTTCTTTCATTGTAGAGGAGGGGCAAAGGAGAACTAAAGTTCGGGAATTGCTACACTTTCCCCCCACGCTTATCTCAGAAATCTCCTTAGGGATCTGCGGATTAATAAAATCCCCATTTTTGAGAGAGAAGGCTGGCAGAGTTAGCCTTCTCTCTCAAAAATGGGGATTTTATTTTCTTGCAAGTCCCTTAGCTAAATCTCTATGGAATTCAAGTTGACAAACAATATTCACCCGGCAATATTCACCCGGCAATATTCACCCGGCAATGTTCACCAGGGATTTCTGCTTTTTGGCAGATACACCGATTCCGCGAGAAAACTGGAGTCCGGGGCTATGAAACCGTATGCAACTTGAGGAAGTTGGTGCCGCCTGCCGCTGCCATTGGAATACCGCCCATGACCAGGATGCGATCGCCCGTTGCCGCAAAATTCCGCTCTTTCAGATACTTCTCCGCCCGCACCAGCGCATCTTCAAAGTTAGCTTCTAACTGATCCACCAGAATCGGACGAACGCCCCACACCAGATTCAGGCGGTGATACACCGCTTCCCGTGCCGTCAGTGCCACAACCATTGCCCTGGGACGCTCCGCTGCCGCCAGCATCGCCGAGTAGCCGGATGTGGTGAAGGCAACGATGCACCGCAGATCCAGGATGTCGTCGATCACATTCAGGGCTTCGCTGATGGCGTGGGTTTCGTCGCTCAGGTCGGGGGGGAAATTGGTGAAGGTAACGGACTTCTCCACCTCACGGGCAATGCGGCTCATCATTCCCACTGCCTGGATGGGATACGCGCCCACCGCCGATTCCCCCGACAGCATCACCGCATCGGTGCCATCGACGATCGCATTCGCCACATCGCTTGCCTCCGCACGGGTTGGGCGGGGATTCTGGATCATGCTCTCCAGCATTTGCGTTGCCGTAATCACAGGTATCCCCCGTTCATTGCAGCGGCGAATGATGTGCTTCTGCACCATCGGCACCCGCTCTGGGCTGACCTCCACGCCCATGTCCCCCCGTGCCACCATAATGCCGTCGCAGGCATCCAGAATATCCTCCAGGTTTTCGATTGCCTGGGGTTTCTCAATCTTCGCAATGACGGGGTTATCCGCGTTGTGTTCGGCTAAGCGCTGCTTCAGCAACCGCACATCCTCCCCCTTCCGCACAAAGCTGAGGGAAATCCAGTCCACCCCCTGTAACAGCCCAAACTCCAGGTCAGCAATATCCTTATCGGTCATGGAAGGCAACCGCAGATTCAGGCTGGGCAGGTTCACCCCCTTGCGGCTCTTGAGCTTGCCCCCCTTCACCACCACCGTCCGAACGGCATCTCCCTCGATCGCCGTTACCTTCAGTTCCAGCAAGCCATCATCCAACATAATTTGTGTGCCTGGTTCCGCTTCCTCCGCCAGATGCGGGTAGTCGATGGAAGCGGTGTTGGGCTTTTGCTGATACGTATCTACGGGCAACAGCGTCAGGTGTTCGCCTTCGGTAAGGGCGATCGCCCCGTGCGGCAACTCCCCCACCCGAATCTTCGGTCCCTGCAAGTCTTGGAGCAAGGTAATCGGCGCATCCATCTCCTTGGATACGCGCCGCAGCATGGCGATCATCTTCGCGTGATCCTCATAGCTGCCGTGGGAAAAGTTGAGCCGCGCCACGCTCATCCCCGCCAGCACCATTTCGCGGATGACTTCGGGCGATCGACTGGCAGGTCCAATCGTGGCAACGATTTTGGTGCGAGGGGATGAGGAATTCATAAAAAGTATCCAACACAAAAGACGGCTCCATTCTAAGGAGTGTTCTCTGATCTGGAATGTGCCGAAGGCAGCAAGGGGGGAATTCTTAGGCTTTTGTCAAGACTTTGGGGGAGGAGTGGGGGAGTGAAGGGTAAAGGGGATGCTTGTCTAGGTGTTAAATCTGTGGGGTAGAAAAATATAAGCGCTAGGGTTGAGATGTCCTGGTTGTAAGCCGGAGGCATCACGATGCTCGCAGAAGTCTTCACCGCCTTTGTCGAACAAAGCC
>Ga0208218_1000142_pt1 | contig 41672 bp, 52 predicted proteins | sample HotLakmasection3_FD_184726 | JGI IMG/M metagenome (GOLD analysis project Ga0208218, IMG submission 184726) | Hypersaline microbial mat communities from Hot Lake, Washington, USA - Section #3 (SPAdes) | ecosystem: Environmental > Aquatic > Non-marine Saline and Alkaline > Hypersaline > Microbial... | reverse complement strand
GTCCCTTCGGGCGGCAACACAAAGATCTCAGCCACCAGATGACCATAGCGGTTCCGCTCCACCGGAACCAGCACCACAAATTCATCCAACACCAGGTCTTCCAGGAGCGCCGTTGCCTCTGCTGCCAGCGGCTGATCCTGCTCTGGCGCATCCACACCACACAACCGAATGCGCTCCTCTCTACCATCCCGGTCGGCGACCAGGGTATCTCCATCAATCACCTTGCTCACGTACCAAGTCTCCGACTGGTAGCTATCAAAACCGCACCCCAAAAAAAATATCAAAAAAGGCAGTAATGCAGTAACTTTAAGTCGCATTCTTTACACGATTGCCTCTTCTTGTACGGAGACTTTGGGAATTCTTGGGAATAGGTGTTTCACCCTAAGTCTAGTAAGTATCAGGAATCTGGCGAATGAATGGCAAAGAATTGAAACGGCTTGGTGCATGGCTCGGTTTGGCAATGCTGGGGGCAGGTTCCTCTCTGGCTCTGGCGCTCGGTGCAGCGGCGGCTCCCCCGCCCGATGTGTTCCGGGATGCCGATGGTAACGTTTATGTCCACGGGGCGACCGCTGCTGCGATGGGCGATCGCATGGAAGTGACAGGTAGTGATCCTCTGGTGCGTCGGATTCGAGCGGGATTCTGTAATGAAACCCGACTTTCTACCAGTTCAACCCGTCCAACGCTCGGCGACACCTGGACATTCCAGGGGCAAACCCGCACCAGGGCGGCACTGGTTTCGATCACCGATCCTGACGCTCTGCCCGAATGTCGCAATGCCAACTTTACACCTGCTCTCACCCCCGAAATCATTGCAGCAGGTGGGTTTGTGGATGCGACAGTTGCAGGGCGCGATCGCGTCACGCTTTTGGGCGGTGCAGCCGGGGTATCCGCTGATGTCACCTTCAACGATGTTCCTTCCTCCAGCAATCGTTCCGCCAATGCCTGCGGCTTCTTCCGCATTAGCAACACCCCGGCTAATCCAGTCCCGGCTACGCTGACGATTGCTGGCACAGAATACACCGTTGCTTCGCTCACTGAAGGCGTTCCCCCGCTCTGCCGTCGCAATGGCAATTCCTACGAAATGTTCACCCCAGAAGCATGGGATGAATAAGCTTCCCTAACCCTACGTTTTTCACTCCTCATGCACAAAGGCGATCCCCTAGAGGGCGATCGCCTTTTTCTTTGGATGTTACTGAAGGGTTAAAGCTCAACCCGTTCCACGCATTCCAGATAAAACCGACACCCCACCGCATTTGCCAGCCGTAGGGCAGTCTCCAGGGTGCAACTTCCGGTTTCAAATACTCGATAGATTTGGGGGCGGCGATTGATCGGGGTGGCTTTCGGGTTATCCTCTAGGCGACAATATTCCTGCACTAATTCTAGTTTCCAGCGCTTCTCGCCCCATTTGGCGATCGCGCGTTCCTTAATTCTCTCTAGTACCTGAGCACTGGTTATTTCGGGGCTTGTCATTAAAACAATCATGGCTCGAATTCCTGACTAATTTTAGTCGCATTTCAGGCAACCCGTTGACTTTCTTGGGCATGGTGGATCACCTCCATCTTCATTTCTCCCAACGGTCGGACGCGATAGGTCTTGCGCTCGATCAGGAGGGTGCGGGTTCTCAGCCAGGACTGAACCGGATTACCATCGGCGGTTTCAATGTAGCTGTGTTGCTGCAAGGTGAAGACAAATCCTTTCCGTCCGTTTGCCTGAGAAATTTCAATGGGGTAGAAACCCTGCCATTCCCACGCTTGCAGAGCTTTGAGATAGCCGTCCTCCAGGTTTTGGTAGCGGCGTAACGTCCACCCCGTCAGCTGGGGTTTAATTTGACAAATTCTGATGGTCATAGGGTTTGGTGTTCTGGGGTTGAGAGGGTAGGCGATCGCTCAAGGGCGATCGCCTCTGTGGGGTTTATGCGGTCTTCGACATTGCCTGAATCATGCTGATAAGTTCGTCTACCTGCTCACTGGTAAGCTGGGCGGGGCTAGTGCGATCGAAGGTGGCAACAATCAAGGTTTTCACGCTGTCGCCATCAATCTCTAATGCCTCCCGTGCTGCCTTCACACGGTCACACTTGCTCTGCCCAGATTCCGGCATGGGGGAACCATCCTCAAGCCAGTGCAGCATCCGCTTTGCCAGTTCCTCTCCAGGGTTGAGATGCTGGGTATTAGCGAGGAAAGAACATCGGCTTTTGGAGATGTTCAGCAGGTGATCCAGGTTAAGCTCTCCCGCAATGTCAAACTCGTACTCGATACCGGATGCCTGGATCGGTGCCGTCCCGATCTTCTCCGGCATGGGCTTTCCAGATTTGGGGCTGTCTACCAGAACCCATTCCGTCTTTGCTCTCATCGTCACCAGGATGTGAGCCGGACTGCTCAACATGGCATCGATCAATGCCCGTTCCAGTGGGCGAACTTTGCCCCACGCCGTAAACGAGTTCTGCGCTTTCCCGGTTTCGTTTAGCTCCCAAAACCACGCATGGGAAAGGCTATCAATCACAATTACGTCATACTCCGCTCGTCCTGCCTCGCGGATCGCGTCCATGTATCGGGCGGGATGGAAATCTGACAGTTCACAAACATCAAAATCAAACTGGTCGGCATACTTCGATGCCGAGCCATGCTCGGTGTCAATCATCGCAACGGTTTTACCTAAGTGCTGGGCGATCGCCAGGGCGCTGTAGGTCTTTCCTGATCCGCTGGGTCCACTAACCGCAAAGCGTAATCGGGCTTTCGTTTTGGTCGCTTTTTGAAACATCGTGAAATCTCCAAAGGATTGTTCTGGGGATGCCGGGGCGCGACTCCCGGCGTTGACGCCATTACTGAACGGGTCGGGGCTGGCAAGTCTGGAGTTGTTGCAATAGCTGGGGTAACTGCTCTCGCTCAATCCAGATTTCGCCCAACACATGCTGGTTATCGAGTTCTCGAAGGATGACCCTGCCGTTTTTGGGGTCTTGGTTGACTTCAATCCGGTTCATGGGGCAACCCTCAACCTGTAAGCTGCTCGTCTTTCCAGGTGTCGTAGGCATGATCGCCATCGTCCAGAGGGTCGTTCTCCTCTTCCTCCTCCTCCATCTGCACCAGGCGATCGCTTGCCGCTTCCAGGTGCAAAATGGCGTTGTCCAGTTCATCACTCAGTTCGTCGTCGTGGGCAGCATCCCGCAATGCCACAACCCTTTCAATCAACCGCTCAAGCTTGGTTTTCATTGTTTCTGTGTTGGGTAGATGCCGGGGCGCAATTTCCGGCTGAGCGCCATTCCTGGGCAGGGCGATTGGTGGGCGATCGCCCTGGTGGTGGCTAGAAAATCTCGTTGCCCGTAAACTCGCTGGGGTCGCCATCAACCGCTCCGTAAGGGTTTCGCACATAGCGGAACTCCAGCACGGGCTTCCATCCGTTTTCGTGGCGCTCTCTGACTAATGCCGCAAAGCCAATTGCCCAACATTCCAGGTAAGGCTGAGTGAAATAGCGGGGCTGATCACCACGCTTGCCATCCTGGTAGCCAGAAATGAGTTGATGAGTTTCCTGTAGCTCTAGCTCCAGTTCCCTTGCAGCGTCTCGTTCCCGCTGCCTAACTTCGTCGTTGTATTGCTGTAATGCTTCATAATTCATAGTGAGTAGATCCTTGTTCTGGGGTTTGCTCGTAGCCTCCCTGATGCCAGTCAGGGGGGTAGTTTCACGACTTGCCCAGGTCGGTGATATCGTTAAGCCGCTACAGGTTCCTCAACAGGAGCAACCATTCCAGCGTTCTCCAGCAGCAGGTTCGCTGCCTTCTGAGCGCTAGAAGCCGCATCCATAAAGGCTTTTTTGTCACTCTTTAACACCTTCAGCCAGTCATCTAAATAGCTGGCGTGGTTCTCAAGCTCTCCGCTCATGCCAAGCTCGTTGCAAACGAAGGCTGCACCTAGCTCTGCAATCAACTCCTCAAAGGCATAAGCCTGAGAGCCAAACTTGTTGCCAAGCTTCCGGTCGAGGCGGCTGGGGTGTCCGGTGCGGTGGATGAGTTCATGAATGAACGTGGCGTAATACGGCTCTGCTGCGGTGAAATCCTCGTATTTCGGCATCTGGATTTTGTCGAGTGCCGAAGAATAGCAAGCGCGATCGCCCCCAAACTGAACATCTGCTCTCTGAGCCGTAATCAATGCCTCTGCATCCGTGATCCGTGGCTCGACATTGCCGCCACCCAATTTCTCGAACTTAATCACATCGCTTTTCTTGAGATCCGTTTCGGTGTCATCAATGCAGTCAAGGTTGTAGACGTTCAGCCATTTGAAGCTGCGGTAAAACCGCTTAACCGTTTCTCCGGTCTGCTCGTCGGTGGTTTCCTTGCAAGCCGTTCCACCCCAAACGATCCAGGTTGCCTTACAACCCTTACGAATCTTCCAACCGTGGGCTTGGGCTTGGGCAAACCCCATAAAGAGAGGGCTTTTGTAACCGTTAACCAGACAGTCGATCGCTGCCAGTAGCGGGTTCATGCCTCGGTACTGATGCCCTGTGATGGCGTTCCCGTATCCGGTAGAATGCCAGGGCTTTTCCCAGGGCTTAACCCCGTCCTCTATAAGTTCAATGAGTTTGTCTGTGACTAACTGGAACTTGTCGATCGGTTGCTTTTTCGATGACTTCCGATTTCCCATGATGTGTACCTTGTTCTGGGGTTTACTGCGTAGTCACCCTCTGCCAGAAGGGAAGCCTTTTAACGCCATGCTTGGGGCGTGAAACCTAAGCGGAGTAACGGGCGGCTGGTTCACTCGCTTGGCGGGGCATAGGAACAACCTTCTGAGCCATGAGATAAGCACTCAAGCTCTCGTAGCCGATATGAGCAAGAACGGCGTAACCGTGCTTACAGCAAGCCTTTCCCCAGAACTCCAACTGGTTGTTGCAGTCGTCGCAAGTGCAGAAAATTCCATCGGGGCGGGTTTCCACCCAGTAGCTCGTTTCCTTGTCTTCGTTGCGGACTTCGTAGTGATTGCCCGTGGGATAGCTCACCTGCAAACTCACAGCCTGAGCTTTGCGCCATTCAACGAAGTGACGCTTAAAAATCTCTTTGCTGATGAGAGTGGGGCGACTTCCTTTCACCCACACCCAAATCACCTTTGTCCAAACCTGAATCTGTACCTTGGCACTCTTCGTTAAGCCCAGAATGCGACGGGCAGCAGCAGCGGAATAAAGAATTGAAGTAGCGGTAACAGCCATCTTTCATCCCCCTAAACATCTGTACTAATTTTAGCATTTTACATACTAAATTTAGTATAAATTTTCAGAGAAATTCCCCCCAAGTTTGGGGGGTGAAAACCTACCAAGCCAGATCTACGCCAGCCGTGCGGGAACCGTGAGACGCAGGCGGGGGGACACACTCACGCAGGGCAGAGCGTAACCAGTCTGGAGCAACCAGCAGCAACGCCACCCCACCCCGATAAGGTTGAGATGCCCGAACAGCGCCACCACTGGAGCGGAACCAGGCAGCAAACCCAACAGGTAGGGCAGCACCAGAGGGCACAAACAAGACCAACTGCCCACCAGCACGGGGGGAACACCAAAAACCTGCGGGAAAAGAAAAAGGACACAGCAGCGACATAACCACCCCAAGAAAAACTGAAAACTATACTAATTTTAGTATAAAAAGTGGTAAAATAAAAGGGTAGGCAAGGGGAGAGGTGAGAGGCGCGAAGGGCGCACACGCAAGGGGGGACGGGCACTGCGGGCGGGCAGGGGCGAGGGAAGAACCCAACGGGGGAACCGAGGACAGCCACCACCGACAAAGCAGACCGACGAACCGGAAACCCGCCAGCAGGGGGCAACCTGCACGAACGGCGCAAACCACCACTAAGCCCCCCAAGCGGAAACCGACCTGAGTAAAGGTGAGAGCTGGGCGATCGACAGCAGCAACCGAGCAAGGGCAGCAGACGCAAGCGAGGGCACGGCAACCCCACCCCGGACGCGGGGTAAGCCAACCCAACCCAACAGCCCAGCCGGGGGAAACAGGCACCCATAAGGCACAAACCCGGCAGGGCAGGGCAGGGCAAGGGGAACCACCGAGAGCCACGCCACGCCACCAGGGAACCGAGTGCAAGAGCCACGCCGCCGACCAGGAGCCACGGGCAGGAGCCGCCACCAAACCCCCCGCCCCCCCACCCAAACTCTTGGGTTCTGCGTGGGTTTAGTGGAAGGCGCAAGGCATCCACGTTGACCTCTCACTGCCGCCGATCGCCATTGCCTTGCGCCTGGAACGACCCACGCTATACTCTCGCTTCTTGGGGGGTGGGGGGTGGGAACTCAGCAGGTTCTCCTCTCTCTTCGACATACGAAAAACCGCGTAGCGACCGCTTCCATGCAGAGCCTATCGGGTGCTGCGCCGCTACGAGGCATTAATGTTTGGGTTCGGCTGCTCGGACTGTCCGGCTGGCACGGTGACGGGTACTCCCGGCACGGTGCGCGGAGGTTCGGGGTTCGGGGGGTACTGCCGTTAGGCGGTGCAACGAGGGTCGGCGTCCGATGCCCAATGTCCGATGCAGCACGGTGAGGGGCGCGGGGTCTGGACAGATGGCGATCGCCTCCGCTCCGCCCCTCATGGTGCGACGGCTCCGATGTCGATGCAGTGAAGCACTGCCGTTAGGCGGTGTGGAACGAACGGTGTCCGGGATTTAGTGCAATACCTGTGCCTCCCACACCAGCCACACACGGGGGCGGCGTTAGCGGGGGTGGGGAGCGCTGCCCCCTGTGGGGGTAGGGGGGGCAAAAACGGAAGGAGCGCCCCCAACTCAGTACCGTGGACTGTATGCGAAGTGCAATGCGGCGACTGACCCATTGGTGCGCGGGAATCGGATGGGAAGGGTAGTATTCCAAACGCTTGCAGAAAGACTGTTTGCCAGTTTCATGAGCAGCACCTCCCTATCATTTAGCATCCGGTTTTGTTCCAAAGCATGATTCTGAGGGCACTATGAAACGGTGAATTTGTGGAGTGTCTTATATGAAACGTCTCTTGCTACCTGCACTTCTCCTGCTTGCTACTGCTGCATGTGGGGGAGCAGAAAACAGCCGTACCGTTACCAGTACAGAATTTCAAGACGATTGGATGCTAACCGTTGATAGTGGGACTCTGGTATGTGAGCCACCCGCTGGCATTGTCTTTATCGCTCCAGATGGGACAGAGTATGCGGTCAATGGGACAGCAACAGGCATGGGATACGCAGATATTCAGCCTATTTGGAAGGCTGACCCTAGCGTCCCAGCAGAGCTTGGTCTAAAGATCAGTATTGATCCCCTAATTACGGCAGGTATGGAGCTTTGTGAGTAACACCTGAAAGGGAACCCTCGCCCACCAGGGTAGAGGGTTCGATATTTGTTGGGGTTAGCGTAAAGCGATCGCCCCTACACCAAATCATCCTCTGGAACGCGGGAATCAATGGATTCAAAGTAATGTTTCGATCAAGCCTACTATTCCTGATTTCCGTTTGAGTGCATGAAAAAGCACCTAAGTGGTGACAGAATCAAGCGGAGTTTCAATATGAGGCTATCTGGAAGTCTAAAGAGCCTTGGATTGCTAGCTGTACTATCCCTATCGGTCAATATTCCATCCTCTTCAGTCGTTGCACAACCTGGTGAAGACTGTTTCCGTTACCATGACGGCCATTATGAACCTGCGTCTACAACTACCAGGACAATTGAACTATCAGATCTTGGAATTCGTGTTCAAATCCCTGAAAACTATCGATCGATGAGCATGGAAGATGGTTCTGTCAGGATCGTGCATCCTGATGATTTCGCATGGCTTGAATGCGTTGCTAGAGGCGGGTTTGGGGGTGGAGGTTACTACTATGAAAGTATCTCTAGGGTTGAGAGAGAGCCTGGAATGACTCTCTTACAACAGGCTAGATTTCAGGTAGGTTCAAGGAGGCAGCAAGATGGAAGTTTATTTCCCACTGGAATCATTCAAGGGAGATATCAACGCTCCGGTTTGGATGGCTACATTGTTAGATCGGAAACTGGACTGGGTGTGGCATTCCTGGGCACCGTCAATGACTCTAGAGAACTCATAAGAATTTCTCCAAGTTGTGATTGTGAGGTCATCCTAGAGGATCTTGCTGACCTATTGAGCCGAATCAGCGCAATTCCGTAAATGGGTTACGTAGCGATCGCCTTCTACACCGCATCATCCCTCCACCCACAAGCTGGACAGTCCCAATGCACCCGCTCCGCATCCGGGGCAAACTTATGCCGACACTGGGGACACAACCCCGTAAACACCGGATGCCACAGCATCAGCTCCAACTTCTGTGCCCTCGTCCACCGCTGCACCGGACTGATCACCACCTCTCCGGCATACAGACTGGCTCCCTCCGGCTCCCACCATTCTCCTGGCTGGGCTTGAGGATCTGCCTCAAAATCTGGGCACTGCTCCACACCCTCCGCCACACCTAAAGGATGCACCGCACACCGAAGATGAGGGTTGTGGGTGTTGTTGAGACAGCGATCGCACTGCGCTAACCAGTTGCCAGGGGGATTACTCATCTTTCGGCTCAAGCTGATAGATCCGTGTAGACGGGTGTTCCGTCACCATGCGCCAGTACATCCCCTCCGGCGCTGGAGCCATGCGGTCGCCCAACCGATACCCCAGAACAGGCTCCCCCTTGCGATACAACCGCCGTAACTCCTTCGTCAGTTGCCCGTCTGGATGCACCCAAAACAGGTGTGAATCCGTTGTGCAACCCGCAACCTTAAGGCTGAGAGCAATCCACTCAATGACGGACTTCGCCTCATCTGCCTCGATGCCGCTGGCCGCCTGTCCGTAGGTGCAAACGGTCAAACTCTGTAGAGGGTCGCTCTCCTGTTGAGGACGGAAAGCGGATAGGATATTTTGCAAAAAACTCATAGTGGAGACGCGCCAATGGTTCTCCTAACAGAGTTCCCAGAAGGAATAGGGCGATCGCAGTAAATACGGCAAAAATGCTAACAAGCCAAATACAGTTAGAACGCTCTTTCCTGCAACCGCGCCCCACCGCCCAGAACAAGAACCTGAATTTCCATTGCTCCAATCGCTAGACGGCGCGCCCTCGTCGAAGGAGATGCAAAATAACCAGCAATACAACAGCACCAATAAAAGCAACAAAGATAGTACCCGCGAGTCCTGCAAAGGGTGCAGCAAGCCCTAACTGGCTAAACAGCCAGCCACCAACAAAGGCACCAACAATTCCTACTACAATGTCGCCGACAAGACCATAACCAATTCCACCTGCGACAAAACTGGAGAGTATTCCTGCAATAAGACCGACAATCAGCCAAGTGAGAAGATCCATCTTTCCTCTGAGTCTTTGTTGTTTGTGGTTGAAGACCCAAATTATTTATGGCTTGTATCGAGAGAAACCGCATCTACCCCAAGTCTTCAACTGAGGTACAAACTACGTCAAATCAGTCATAGGGAACCCATTTACAGTGTTCTCACAGCTACGCGATCGCCCTCTTCCCAAAACCTCAGCTAATCTGGATGCACCAAACACTGAGCCGAGGTAACCAACCATGCCACGTTCCGGCTGGGGAATGATTTACGTTGACCGTGATCCAAGCAACCCCTATAAAGGCTGGGGATTTGTCGAAATCCATAGGGATGATCACATCAAGTTCAATGTTCCCGGTGGTACTCCCCAAAGCTATAAGGACGCCTGTGCTGCCTGCCGAGGAGTCAATCTTGAGGAAGAACGGAATAAATATGAAGGTCGGCTAAACTTACCCTCCAGAGGCAAAGGCGGCAGAAACAAGTTCATCCTTGACATCGACGGGCACCGGGTCGTCATCCGTGCCCAAAAATCCCTGACCAACAAAGCCGTCGCCGCCTGGGTCAAGACCTGGGCACCGCCCACCGCTAAGCTCATCACTCCGGGCGATCGCACCCTCTCCCTGGATGATGGCACTCAAGAAACCCGCCCCTATTTCGTGTACTTCATCCTTAACGAAGACAGCAACGCCATCAAGATCGGGTTAGCCAAGGATGTAAACAAGCGGCTGACAGCCCTCCAAACCTCCAGTCCCGCCCACCTGAAGCTGATCAAGACTATCCAGACCAATGGGGCTGACGCTGCCCGTCAACTGGAACAGTCACTCCATGAGAAGTTTGATGGTCTGAGGCTGGCGGGGGAGTGGTTTCGAGTGGATGAGATGCTGATGGAGTATGTTGAAAAAAAATAATCATGCCTCTCCAATTACATCTTCAAACATATATATATTATCACCCTTTAATATTTAGTATTATACCAGAGGAAAATGAGAATCTTGTGAGCTTCAACTTTGTGAAAATTAAAAGATTAGCCTGAAATATAATTTGAATATGGATAAATCTCAGGCTATGAGAAGGAAATATCTTACTTGAGACCAAAAACAAGTAGATAATTCTTAAAAACAAGTCTACGATTTTCAAGAAAACAAGTTTGCCAACTTTATAAATGAATGCACAACTTAACCCTTTGAAAGAGCATATTTTGCATATCTAAACTAAGATCAAATTGATAATACTTCCACTGCTATAAATTAGGAGATTATCATGTTTGATTCAATAACTACTGTCCGTATTCTTGCTCAAGCCCCTTATGAGGTGAATGAGAATGGTACAAATAATCTCGTATTTGTCTTCGATCGAGCATTTGGTGGTTTTCCGTCTTATCAAGACTACTTAACAGTTCAGTTCGCCTTAACTGGTACAGCGGATGCTGGTATAGACTACACAACTAGTCCAAATTTTAATCCTGGAACTGGTCTCAATTCTGATTGGGGTTCAATTACCTTCTACCCAGGTTCTTCAACAGCTACTCTCACCATTACCCCAATTGCTGACAGTATTACTGAGGGCAATGAAACTGTTACTGTGCATATAGTTCCAACAGCCGCCTATAACGTTGGTGTCACACAACTAGCTACAGGGACAATTATTGATTCTGAGAATGGTGGTGGCGACGGTGGCGGTGGTGGTGCCCGAATAGTTGGAACTAACGGAGCCGACGAACTATCTGGAACAAATGGTAGAAATCGCATTCTTGGTAAGGGAGGGAATGACGTTCTTATAGGGTATGGAGGCAACGATATACTCTTAGGTCATAACGGAAATGACATATTAATAGGAGGAAGCGGAAATGATCGATTAAAGGGTGGCGCAGGGCAGGATGCATTGGATGGATTTGGAGGTAACGATAAACTCTGGTGTGGTAGTGGTAGTGACTTTGTTGTTCTAAATACGGGGGCAGGTAAAAGTAAGATTTTTGATCTTACCAATAATGACAAGTTCTTCTTGGGAGATGGATTAGAAAGCTTTGGTCAGCTAGATATTTTGCAAAGAGGTAGCCGTGTCTTCATAAAGAAAGATGGCGATCTCCTCGCAATCATCAATAACTTTGATGCGAACAATCTGACGACCAGTGACTTTACTCCACTATGAAACCTACATTCTGAAGAGAATAAGAACTAACCCAAAAACCATGAGATGAATTGTGCCTAATCTTCAACTTTATGGTGCACTTCACTTCATACAAAATATCGAGTTTAGTGTGCCTAGTTTCTCTCCCTAAAACCCCTCCTCACTCCCCAGCACAAGAATCTGAATCTCCGTCAACTGCGTCCGCAACTGCGCCCACGACCGAAACATCTGGAGATACTGAGCATCCAGGGCATTCAACTCAGCGAGGTACTGCGGGGTACTGAGGGAATCCGGCACAAAGCGGTAGTTAAGCGTCACCACCTCATGCCGTAGCTGCGATCGCCGCCCCATCTCCTGATACGCCTGAAACTCGCGTCGGGTCGTCTCAAACTCCAGCACCGACTCCAGCACCCGCTCCCTTAGCTGATTCGCCATCTCGCCCCGCTGCTGCTGCACCTCCGCCACCTTCACCTGGAGGTCAGCAATATCTATGCTCCGCTGCTGGGCCGCCGTATCCCCTCCCGCTCCTGCCCGGAACAACGGCACACCGATAAAGCTCAGTAGGGTATTGACCCCCAAAGCTGTGTCCTGAAAGAAAAACCTGCCGATCCGCTCCAGAAAGCCCTCCTGCTCCGTGCGGATAATGGTGCCAGCTTGCTGGGGATTGTCCGGGTCGGGCACACGGGAAATGGTTTCCAGCCGGATCAGTTCTTCAATAAATGGCTCGAAGATCCCCAACCGGATCGTGCGCTGGTTATTGGTACGGGCAATATCGATCTGCTCCTCCACCAACTCAATCCGCATATCAATCTCCTGCAACACAAAGCTGCTCTCTACCGCTAGCTCCTGTAACTGGCGGACACAAGCCTGAGACGCATCCAGACAGGGGAGCGGGTCGATCATCGCCGTCCAACTATCATCGTTAATCCTGAGCCGTAGCAACTGCTCAAAACTCCCATCTCCCAATGGATTGAGGGGGTTGGTGTCCTCGGTAAAGATTGGCTCTGCCTCTAGAAACTGCTCCGGGTCAAACCCTGCCCCTGGTTCTGGGGACAATTCGCCACCGTCGCCCTGGTCTTCACCCTCCGCTTCGCCCCAATCGTCCCCCTCGTCGTAGTCGTACTCCTCAACCACAGGATCTTCGTCGGGGTAAACCTCCGCCTCATCGGTCGCCAAACTTTCGGCTGGCGCTGGGGCGATCGCCGGATCTGGCTCCTCTGCCGCTGAATTGGGGGCGATCGCTGGTGGCATCCCATCCGGCTCCAGTTCGCCCGAATCATCGGCAGTATCGGTGGGCGGTTCTTCGCCCTCCACCAACGGCTCTATTTCATCGGCGTCTAAAATCAGCCCCTCATCCACCTCTGGTTCTTCAGGCTCCGGCGCTGGCTCCCCATCCTCCGCCTCCAGAACCAACCCCTCATCCCCCTCCCCCTCCAGTGCCGGGGAAGCCAGGGGATCTCCGCTAACGTCCTGAGCCAGTACCGGGGCGTTCATCCACCCCAGAACCACCAGCGACAAGGGTAAGCTCCACAATAAGCGCCTGATCATTTTGCCCCTCCCAGGAGATGCGTTGGATGGTTCCGCCGAACGGTGCGCGGATCGCCGATAGGTTGAAAAGCTGAGTTTCGATCTGGTCCCTGGTCGCCTCCAACTGAGACAACTGGAACTGGCGATCGCGTTCGGCTTCCTGCGTCCGCTGCACCTGGGCGGCACGTTGTAGCTCATTCTGCTGGATCTGAATCTGTCGGTTTGCCAGCGTCACCGAATGCTCGTACTCCGTAAACTGCCGTTCCGCCTGAGCCGCCTGTAGCTGGGCGATCGCCAACTGATGATCCGACTCCGCCTGACTTAACTCCTGCTGCACCTGCTCCAGTACCACCTGCTCATGGGCGATCACCGCTTCCGGTACAGCCGCTTCCGGTTGTGAGATGAGCATATCCAACAACCGCTGCTGCTGCGTTACCTCTGCCTGCTTCGCCTCCACCAAAAGCCGCCGCCGCTCCACCTCCGCCACCTCTGCCAAAAACGTCGCCGGGGGCAAGCCTGCCATTTCCGGGACGGGACGGATCGGGGGTGGGGTGACAGTAGGCTGTGACACCTGCGCGATCTGCAACAGCACCTTATCCAACTGCACCTGCAACCGCTCCCGGTCACTCACCCGATCCGCCAACACCTGACCGTCCTCAACGCGATCGCCCTCCTCCACCAGCAGGTCGCTGGGATGGCTCAAGGTCAGCCGCAACACCAACCGCCGCTGAGCCAGCGTGGTACTGTCGGTGATCACCGCTGGGGGCTGGGGTTCTTCCTGAGAAACCGCCTGAGAACAGCCGCTCACCACCAGGGCGATCGCCAGCCAGATTAGAGGGAAACGAGGAAAAAGTTTCACGATCGTTAAAGAAGTTTCGTGATTTACAAATTATTTTGCCCCGCCGTACCCAGTAATCTCCCAAAATCGTCACAATTTCTTCCGGTCGGGCACTGCGTAACTCCACCTGCCCCCCAAACACCCTCAGCGTTGGGAACGCCTCAATCTCCGTGGGAATGTATAGCTCCGCCATGTCATCCAGAATCAGCGCCCCACTGACATACGCCTCAGCCGGAAGCTGCCGCACCAGATCCAACACCCCCACCTCCTCGATGTGGTACTCCTGCGCGACGATCACCAGGGGATCTCCCACGGTCGTCCGTACCGAACTGGGGCGGATCTGCACATCCGGCGCGGTGCCGATCTTGTATAGCCGATGGTTGCTGATGTCCTCCGCAATCAGGTCGTTAGCGGTCGTCTCAATCACCGTGTAGGTCTGGGCGATCGCCTGGGACGTAACCATGTGCATCCCCTCCACCTCCACCGTGATCACCCGCTCCGCCCCGTACCGCTGGAAAAGCTGCGCCGCCGTCGCCGCATCCCGGAAGAAACTCCGGGCAAACTGCTCCGTCACCCCGCCACTACTCGCCAGGTTCACCGACGCCACCAGCACCAGCGCCGTTACCCCCATCACCCAATACTCATTCGTGCTGCCACTCTTCAGCCGCAGATGGGGGTTACTGGGGATCACCAACCGCAACGGACTGGGATAAAACGCCGCCACCCCCGCTTTAGTAAAGCAATCGCTGAACCACCCCATGAACTGACCAATCAGGATCGCCCCATAGCCCTGCCATGACCACAGAAAGCCAACCGGGATGAGGGCGATCGCCAGCGCCAGAGTGGAGATCAACGAATGGGTCACGGTGCGATGGGCGTACTTCTGCTCGATCCATATAGATAGAGGCGGAATAATCCGCCCCATGAAACTGTCGCTCTTATCTAGATCCGGCAACTGAGAGGCGATCGCCCCGGCTCCCAACACTGCCGGATCTGCTGTCCCCAGAGCCACACTGACCGAAGCCGTAGAAATTAGAAGGTGGGTAATACTCAGCAAAGCTCTCACCAGAGGATAGAGAAAAAATTTTTTAGGGCAGGGCATATTATCTCCAGCGCAAAATTGTGAGCGGTTCATTTCAGAAACCGATCGATTTCCGTCACCGCTCCGCCCCGCTACAGGCTCCGCCGTCTCCGATTGGCGGCATAGAGCAACGCCCGCACCCCGACCATCAGCACTGTGGCGATACCCCCCAGCACGTAAAGCGCTTTATCGCCCAGCCCCAACCCGATAAACCGCACCACGCCCACCACCGACAACAGGGCTAAGAGAAACGGGGTGCCATCGACATACTGGTAATGCTCCCCCGTCTCCACCGCCGCAATCCCCAGCGCCGTCTCCTTCACCAACCGTCGCGCCAAAGCCGGGTTATTCCCCGCACGGGTCTGGAGGGTCGCCAGGTCACTGGGGGACAACGCCACCTGCTGCGCCTGCGCCTCCTGCTGCATCAAGTCGCGGATCTCCTCCTCCCGCAACGGCTGCAAGTCCAGCTTCGGCAGCTTCAAAAAAATATCCTTCCGGGGCGGCTCAAATGCCAGCAACAGTAACAGCACCCCCGACCGCTGCAACTCCTCCAACCAATACCGCAGGCTGGCACTCCACCGATTCGCGTCATCCGCCACCAGCAACATCTTCCCCCGCTGCAACCGCTCCGCCAGATCCTCACGAAGCTGCTGCGCCGTCTTCTGCTTGGGGCGATCGCCCTCGGTCATCACATCCACCCCCACCTGATCGGCGATCGCCATCAAGGTTTCCTTCGCCGCCCCGTTATAGGTCGCCGTCGCCACGGTATAGCCCTGCTCCACCAGGCGGCTCCCCACCTCTGCGGCCAGCGCCGACTTCCCCGCCCCCGGTTCGCCCAACACCAACAAACCCTGTCCACTGGCGAGGGTCGTCACCACCTGATCCACCTCCTGCTGACGAGTCGCGATCCCCATCACACCACCTCCCGTTGCTGGGAATCGCCAACCAGCCCCCGCAACTTCTTCCAATCGGACACAGTACGGCGACTGCAACCGATCCCCGTCTGCTCCCGCACCGACTCAATCAGTGCCGGATAGGTCCGATGCCCCTGCTTCCATGCCACATCCAACGCCCGTCTCACGATCACGGGGCGCTCCTGGGCAGGTTCCTTCAGGTCTGAGTCCGGGCTGTTCTGGGACGTAGCCGGGGCAGATGGCTCCCGGAACAACGGCAGCAGAATCAAAAGTAAGAGCAACAGAATAATGTCTATCAACATAGGCTCACATCAATGCAGTGAGCCACCAATATTGAACAAGCCTGTATCCAATCAACGGCGAGGGTACGCAGGGGAATGGGGTGAAACCATGAATTTTTTGTAAAGATTTTGTTTATACGACTTATGGCTGTTGACTTTGCTTCCCTCGATACTTGGCAAGGATCTCCCGCATCTGGTTCTTAATTTCCCGCCTCAGCATCGGGTCTGCCGTCAACTGCTCTCGGAACTCCGGCCCACACAGAAACACATTCCGCTCTCTATCAAACGTCAATTCAAGACCGCTGGTGTCCATGAACTCCTCAAGTTCCGCTAGCAAGCTTGTAAATGTGCCGTGGGTCTGGGTGGGGTCGTACTTTTTCTCTGTCACCGTTCACTCTCCTGAAACTGGCTTCTTCTCATTATTCAGGCGGTACACCCGCTTTCCAGACTGCACCTGCGATCGCAGCAAGCCCAACAAGCACAGGTTCTGGGTCTGCCGCCGCACCTGCTGGTACGTCAGCCCCGACCGCTCCACCAACTGCTGGCGGGTCACGGCTTCACCAGGGGCGATGTGGCGTAAGATGAGCGATCGCGTCTGCTGCCCCTGGTCGGTAGTACGGTACTGGATAGGCGGCATGAATGGAAACAGAAAGTTCCATTTACATAACTTAATTTTAGGGTCAAAGAAAAGCGGGAAAACCCTTATACAGCAAGGATTACGCTTAGTTAAGTTTTGCACTTGCTATTGTACTTAGACTTGGGCATCAACAAACCTGATGTACGCTGGGTCATCCACTATCACGCACCTACACTGCTATCGGAATATGTGCAGGAAGTGGGTCGAGGGGGACGAGACGGTAAGCCTTCAGAAGCCTTAACGCTGATCAGTGAACGGACGGGTTGGCTTGATCCCGAAGATAAGCAGCGACAGAAGTTTTTTCGCGATCGCCAAACCGACCTCATCCGCAAAGCTCAGCGCCTTGCCCAACACCTGCCCAAAACTGGCGAAGTCAACCAGGTTTCCCGCGAGTTCAAGGATGGGGCGATCGCCCTCTCTCTGCTCCACAGTTTGGGGCAATTACACTGGCGCGATCCCTTCCACTACACCATTCAGTCAGGCAAAGCCACCAAAACTCAAGCTCCATCCGGCAATCTCACCATCGAACCCTACCTGCACACCACCGATTGCCGCTGGCAGTATCTCATGCGGGCATTTGGCTTTACGAAGGAAGCGAAGACCTTGCGATGCGGAACCTGCGATCGCTGCCGCTCCTCAAAGCCTTAATCCCACATGTAGGGCTTGATTGAAATTGATGACTCTACATCTAAGGCGCTTCAATAAGAATCCATTTTTGGGAGATTCCTGAGAAAGAATATCCCCATTGTTTGAGAAGGCTGGCAGAGCCAGCCTTCTCAAACAATGGGGATATTCTTTTCTGGAGATCGCCTTATTGCTGGATCATGCCGTTGATTATCGGGAGTGGATGGAAAATTGTTGGGCTTCTGGGGCGATCGCCTTTTCGCCCCCGCATTGGGCAACATGCGGCAGCGTAAACCAGAACCGCGCCCCTCCCTCTGGCACATTGGCAACCTGAATCGTGCCACCATGCGCCTGCACAATTTGTTGGCAGAGGTATAACCCCAAACCCAAGCCCAGAGTATGCCCAGCGCGATCGCCCCGTTGAGATAGCCGAAACAGGCGATCGCACTCACTGGGGCTAATTCCCCGCCCGTCATCCTGCACCACACAACACAGGGCACCATTCTCCAGATACGCCGAGATGTGGAGATGAACGCCCGGAGGGTTGTGCATCAGGGCATTTTCGATTAGATGCTTCAACACCCGGCTGATCTGGATCGGATCTACTTCCACCCCTGGCAAATTGGGTGGCACTTGCGCAGCGACGGTTGCCTGATTTTTGCGGAACCAGGGTTCTAGCTCCTGTAGCACTGTAGAGATGAGGGTTCCAATATTGACCCTTTCAGGACTGAGCGACAGAGGATGCGTCACTTCACTGTGGGAGTCGATCAGGGCGCTAATCAAATTGAGATGGCGATCGCTCCCCTGCACCATCCGTTCTACAAACGAGCGGGGGATGGAAATCATTTCCTCATCCGTCCAATGCTTTTGGCAGGTGCCATTGAGCAAATTTTGGAACACCATCTGCATCCCCAATACCGGATTGCGGAGGTCGTGGGATACCGCATGGAGCAATAGCTTCAGCGACTCATTGGCTTGTGCTAAACAATGTTCCTGATGTTGTACTTGCTGATGGAGCCGGGAAATAACCTGAGTCGCGTCGTCCCTGGATGAGGGACTGGATGAACAACTGGACGAGCAAAATGGCGTCAGTCGTTGTTGCACTTCCTGCCCATGCAGCGGTCGCAACAAAAAATCAGTCATTCCCCGTCGAAAACCCTCTGCCCGGTCAAACGGGTGCTCTGCCAGCAAGATGATGGGGAGCGATCGCAACGCCGGATGTTGTCGCAGGGTTTCGCAAACCTGAAAACTGTCGGCGGCGTGCAGTAACCCATCCAGCAAAAGTGCCACGGGAACGTGGAACTGCATGTGGGCGATCGCCGCCTCCACCTCTTCTACAGAGGTAACCTGAAAAGCCACCGTCCCACCTGCCGATGCCAGAAGCGTCGTCACTTCTTCTCGCACCGCTGGGCGGTCTGTCAACAGTAAAACGCGATTTGAGTGCTGCAATTCCCTCTCCATCCCCTTTGAATTGCGCTTTCATACGATGAAGAATTACCAGTCAAAAGCAAGAGGATTTTGGCAACCAAAATCTCTTATCGAACATTTGGACAGCTTCTTCGTATGAATGCTTCTCATGATAGTGACTGTCCCCTCCATCCTTCCTCATGCGAATGGGTGTTTCAGGTGGGTGCTTTTTCCAAATGCGTGACCCAGATTTTTCTATTTTTTAAGGAATCCGCTGGTAACTGCCCATTTGCGTAACCATGCGCTAATATCAGTATCTAGTGACGGCAATTTGTCGTTGCGCACTCAAGACATAGCTTGTCGTGAAGTGGGGGCTCCCCGCTTTTTTTTGTTCTATTTTTTCGACAAACCTCTTCAAACCCTTGAGATTGTCGTGAATGTTTTGAGGTTATGGTTGCTTCCTGCGATCGCTGGAAGTATCAGGAAAATGCAGGGATCATCCCCCGGCTGAATTCTGAAATGACCTGACCTGACCTGAAGAAGCAAGTTTTTGTACAACGGCTTCTAGACCTCAAGTTCAAGTCTCAAGCTTGCAGCGAACCTGCCTTTGCAACTTATTTGCAACTTAGTTAGGTTCTTTGCCAGAAATCCTCGAATCTCTACTCGGCTTATCAATCGTTCATCCCTGAACTGGACACGGTTTTGTTATCCAGTTTCCCTGTTGTCTAAATCCATCCTCCATTTTCGGTCAAATTGCCACATCCGTGGCTGTCTGTTCCTGACATATGACACATCCTTTAATCCCTGGCATTCTAGAACTTGCTACACCCATTGCCGAAACGTTGGGCTTAGAAGTCGTTGGGGCGGTGTTTTATACCAACCAGAGCCCTCCAGTTTTACGGGTCGATATTCGCAATCCGGCTGACGACACCAGCCTGGAAAACTGTGAGGCGATGAGCCATGCCCTGGAAACCGCCTTAGACGATAGCAGCCTGATTCCCGATGCCTACGTCTTAGAGATTTCCAGCCCCGGTGTGCCAGAATCGCTGACGACCGATCGCGAATTTATCTCATTCAAAGGATTTCCGGTCAAAGTATCGGTGAAAGAACCCTACAAGGGGCACACCACCTGGAACGGGCAACTAATCCGGCGGGATGAGGACGCCGTTCACTTGAGCAAGAAAGGGCGGGCGGTAGCCATACCGCGATCGCTCATCCTCTCCGTTCAACTCGACGACCATCCTGAGCCTGCTTAATACCCTGAATCACTTTAGCTACCGAAATTAGCCACGAAATTTCTCAAATTTCCCCAAAACCGTACCGTTACTTTGTTTCTTTAATTTCTTAGCACCTTTTCCTCACTCAACCTGGAGGGTTCTTCCATTTATGTCAGTTATTACGCTTCCTGGTCTTCAGGACATGATCGACAACATCAGCCGTGAGCGCAATCTCCCCAAGCACGCCGTTCAGGAAGCGCTCCGTGAGGCGCTACTAAAGGGCTATGAGCGCTATCGCCGGACCAATCGTCCTGATGATCAGAACTTCGATGAAGAGTACTTCGACAACTTTGAAGTGGAACTGGATGTCGAAGAAGAAGGCTTTCGGGTTTTGGCGGCAAAGGCGATCGTCGAGGGCGTATCCAGCCCTGACCACGAAATTGCCCTGACAGAAGTGCGGGAAGTTGCCCCCGAAGCCCAACTGGGCGATACGGTGGTATTGGATGTGACCCCTGACCAGGCAGAGTTTGGGCGGATGGCAGCCATTCAAACCAAGCAAGTGCTGGCACAAAAGCTGCGCGACCAACAACGCAAGCTGGTGCAAGAGGAATTCCAGGAACTCGAAGGTACGGTGCTACAAGGGCGCGTTCTCCGGTTTGAGCGCCAGTCGGTAATCATGGCGGTTAATAGCGGCTATGGCAACCCAGAGGTGGAAGCGGAACTATTGAAGCGCGATCAGTTGCCCAACGACAACTACCGCGCCAACATGACGTTTCGAGTTTTTCTGAAGCGGGTTTCGGAAGGAGCGCATCGGGGACCGCAGTTGCTCGTCTCCCGTGCAGATGCAGGGCTGGTGGTGGATTTGTTTGCTACCGAAGTGCCAGAAATCGAGGAAGAGATCGTACGAATTGTGGCGGTAGCTCGGGAAGCCAACCCACCTTCCCGGTCGGTCGGTCCACGAACCAAGATTGCGGTAGACACCCTGGAGCGCGATGTCGATCCCGTTGGAGCCTGCATTGGGGCACGGGGATCACGGATTCAGGCGGTGGTTAACGAGCTACGCGGCGAGAAAATTGACGTGATCCGCTGGTCGCCGGATCCTGCTACCTATATCGCCAATGCCCTCAGCCCAGCTAAGGTCACCCAGGTCATTTTGATGAACCCGGAAGAAATGCAAGCCCATGTGCTGGTGCCCGAAGACCAGCTCAGCCTGGCAATCGGCAAGGAAGGGCAGAATGTGCGGTTGGCGGCACGGTTGACGGGCTGGAAAATCGACATCAAGGATGCCGCGAAGTATGACTTTGAAGCCGAAAGTCAGAAGATGACAGAAATGATTGAACAACGGCGACGGGAACGGGAAGCACGGGAAGCGGAAGAAGCCGCAGCCCGCGCCGCTAAAGAAGCGGCAGCACGGGAAGCCGCAGCCAGAGCAGCGGCAAAAGTGGCAGCACTGGAAGCTGCCGCCGCTGAGGTGTATGCAGATGACCTGGAGGCAGAAGCCGCAGAGGCAGCCGAAGCAGAAGCGCGTGAAGCAAAGGCTCGTGAGGCTGAGGCTGGAGAAGAACGGGAGGAAGAAGAGGCGATCGCCGCGACCTCCGACATTACTCCAGAAACCGAAGAAGACGAGGAAACTGCCGCCAGCGCAGCCGACGAAGACTTTGATGAGGACGAAGAAGACGAAGACTACGACGAAGACGAGGATGCAGAGGAAGAGTACGACGACGATGAAGATGAGGATGAGGATGAGGATGAGGACTACGAAGAAGAGGATGAGGACGATTTAGACGACGCGGACGAAGCATAAACCTGAGGCGATCGCCCCCATTGGTCGGGTTAATTCTGAAACTTGACGGGCTGAATGATCGCGCATGGATCTGAGTATGGGGCGATCGCCCTCCGGTTTCCGCTTTCTTGCGCTCCAAAATCTCTTGCTCAACTTCTGGCTCAATTTCCTGCTCAAGATATAGCGCTATGTGCCCAAAAACCATCCGCCCTACTCTAATTTGCACACCGCTATAGATACGATGCTATGGATACGATGTAGGAGGTGACGGGACGTGGAAAAAAACTATCGTCGCTGCATTAGTTGTCGAAAAATTGCACCGAAATCTAGCTTTTGGCGGATTGTGCGCGTACATCCTTCCAAAGCGCTCCAGCTCGATGACGGGATAGGGCGATCGGCTTATCTCTGCCGGACGGAGGAATGTTTGCAGACGGCCCAAAAGAAAAAAGCCATTCGGCGATCGCTCCGTGTCCCTGAAGATCCTGAAATCTATGAGATCCTCTTGAAGAGATTAAACACAGGGCAACAGTCTTCCAAAAGCACTCCACCCAATTCCACAATGGAGGAAGCATAGGTTCAACATGATTGCTATTTTTCTAAAACCCTTGATTTTGCGTGCGCCCCGCGCACGCAAAATCAAGGGTTTTAGAAAAATAGTGAAAGTATTGTAGGTTCAGAGTGAAATACTTTGAGGGAGTTGCAAAGAAGTACAAACTCAGTACATAAGTACGAATCGAGAACAAGCTTATTTCATCCCAAAGGTCACTCGTTCCAAAAAGCCGTCCTACAAGATTTACTACGAATGTCTATCGGATATGGTGGAAAAAGAGTAGGATCACAGTGTTTTAGATCAGTGTCCTGGTGCATGAGCTGATGCACGAGTCGCAAACAAAATGCGTGAATCAATCCTCTTAAAGCCTCAAATTCTTTTTTGATGCATCAGAGAATTGATGAAAATCCCTACCCAGGTGGAATGTTGGCTAGAGTCTAGCCAATGAATAAGCAAATCAGGTTAACGTAGTAGGTGTATCGATTCGTTTGAGTCATCACTTGTGAGTCATCACTTGTGAGTCATCACTTGTATCGATAAAGTTGTGTGTCGATAAAGTTGTGTCAATAAATATGTCAATTTTGACCCTTTAGGAATAGAGGTGTGCCGACAACGAATCTTTGCTACCCGATCTTTTCCACAAACCTGGGCAATTTCCCTGATTGTGCGGGTTCCTCCCCTGCTTTCTGGGATGGGCTGAGGGCAAATGCCTTAGGATAGGGAAAGGGTGGTTGAGGCATCATAGAAAGGAGAGTTGTTCGTTAGGATGTAGAGCGATCGCCTGCTCACATCAGAACCAAAATAAATTCACCAAAATAAATCCAGAAAGTCGAGCAAAACAGCTTGAAGCGACCAGAATCCTCACGGAGCCGTGAAACCTTAAGACGAATACACAGAACTCCCGTCGGTGAGGTAGGTTCTATCAGGCTTCAAGTTTGTTGAAATTGGCGTGTGCATGGCGTGTTACCAGCACGCATAACTAGCAACTGATCACTGAACGGTCCCTGAAACATTTGCTGATTAGAAAGGTTCTTAGACAAATCCCCAAACAAGTTCTCAAGCAGAATTGGAAGATTCTCCTAACAATTGTTGGGGGTGCATGATGATTGTGAAATGATATCAAGGTGTCACAGCCGTTATCCCACCAAGGGAGTAGAAGACTATGTAAAACAGGCGTCGGTGCAACGAGGGAGAGTGGATGAACAACGGAAAAGTAAGAATTTACGAGTTATCAAAAGAATTGAATTTGGACAACCGAGACATTTTAGACGTTTGTGAACAACTGAATATTCCAGCAAAGAGCCATAGCAGCACGATCTCCTCAGAGGAAGCTGCGCAGATTCGTTCGGCAGCTTCGACGCGATCGCCCAATGCGGTTGCCTCTCGTGCGGCGGCTTCTTCCGCTCCAAATCCCCGCAAGAACAAGCCGCAGCCGCCAATCAAAAAGCCCAAGCAGCAGATCTTAGAAATTCGGCGGCAGCGACCGATGACGGCAGATGCACCCAAGCGCCCAGCCACCCCTCAGCCTACGGAGAACCGTGCCCCTGAGGAGCTGAAGCAGGAAGCGCCTGCAAATACCGGGAATGGCTCTGGCAATGGCAGTGTGAGTAGTGCGCCCACCCCTGTTGCCCCGCCCCCTCGCCCCATGCCTCCTCAGCGAGCAGAAAAGCCTGCCTCGCCACGCAAGGACGAAGCGCCCGCGCGCGAAGTCGCCGAAGTGGAACAACCTGCGGCAGACAAGCCCCTTGCTGAAAAACCCGTTGCTCCAAAGCCTCCAGAACTTGCAACGCCTCCTGTGGCGAAGAAGCCTCTGCCTCCGGCAAAGCCAGAGAAGGAAGCTTCTGCGGAGTCAGTGGCACCAGAAGAAGTGCAGTCTAAGGCTGCGCCTTCTCAACCCAAGCCTCCTACACCAACGTTGATTGGTCCTCCGGCAAAACCATCCGAGCGGGAAGAGCCAGAACCCAAGGTGGCAGCGAAAAAAGAGGCGGCACCAACGTCCTCTGTTAGCCGCCCGATTTTGAAGAAACCTAGCCAGTTGCGCCAGCGTTCCCAGGGGGGAGATGGTAGCAATAACGAGCAGGTTGTCATCATGAAGCGGGGTGGCGATCGCGACAACAGGCAGTCCGAAGCCGAAGCGCCTATCAAACGAGAGAAGCCAAGGATTGAGCTACGCAAGAAGCCTGTACGGCCGGCTGAAGCAACACCAGACGAATCTGGCAAACCGCGAGAGGAAGCCGAAGTCGGACTTGCAGGAACAGATGACGTTCTTGAACTGAAGCGCCCCGAGCGCCCAACACTGCCGAAGACGGCTAAGCGGGGTCGGCGTCGGGAGGACGACGAGGAAGAACGGAAAGAAGTCAGTAAGGTTGCCAAGACTACGAAAAAACGGCGATCGCAGGTGGAACTCGAAGAAGATATCGACCTGGATGAAGCGCTGGATGATGGGTCGAATGGCGATTCGGCAGCCGCTTCGGTGCGGATGTCGCTAGCTCGCCCGCCCAAGCCCAAGAGCAGCAAACCTTCTGCCAAGCCTGCCGCTGTGGCAGCGCCGAAGAAGAAGTCGGCGGCGTCTTCAGAAAGTCGGAGTAATCGGCGCGATCGCCGGGAACAACCGACCCGCGAGCGTCCTGAACTGATCACCCTCCGAGGCGATATCACTGTCGCAGAACTGGCAGATAAACTGGCGGTTCCTGAAACAGAAATCATCAAGACCTTGTTCCTCAAAGGCATCATGGCAACTGTGAACCAGATGCTAGATGTTGGGACTGCCACAACAGTTGCCGAGGAATTTGAGGTTCTGGTTGATACAGAAACCAAAGATGCAGAAGCCAAGAAGACGACAGAAATGCTGGACGAAGCAGATATGGAGTATCTGCAACGGCGTCCACCTGTGGTCACCATCATGGGTCACGTTGACCACGGTAAGACCACCCTGCTCGACTCGATTCGCAAAACTAAAGTGGCACAGGGCGAAGCAGGCGGCATTACCCAACACATCGGTGCTTACCACGTCGATGTAGAACACGATGGCGACATGAAGCAGGTCGTCTTCCTGGATACACCGGGTCACGAAGCCTTCACCGCCATGCGGGCACGGGGTGCGCGCGTCACCGACGTTGCCATCCTGGTGGTTGCCGCCGATGACGGAGTTCGTCCTCAGACCATCGAAGCCATCAGCCACGCTAAAGCCGCAGAAGTGCCTATCGTCGTTGCCATCAACAAGATGGACAAGGAACAGGCACAGCCTGATCGGGTGAAGCAGGAATTGATGGAACACAACCTCGTCCCTGAAGAATGGGGCGGTGACACCATCATGGTTCCCGTTAGCGCCCTCTCTGGGGACAACCTGGATACCCTGCTGGAGATGATCCTGCTGGTAACAGAAGTCGAAGACCTTTACGCCAACCCCGATCGCCCAGCGAAGGGTACGGTTATCGAAGCGAACCTCGACAAATCGCGTGGTCCCGTGGCAACCCTGCTGGTACAAAATGGCGTCCTGCGGGTCGGCGATGTGCTGGTAGCAGGTCCCGTCTTCGGTAAGGTGCGGGCAATGGTAGACGATCGCGGTCAGCGCGTCCAGGAAGCCACCCCCTCCTTTGCGGTTGAGGTACTCGGCTTAAACGATGTACCCGCTGCCGGGGATGAGTTCGATGTTTACCTCGATGAGAAAGAAGCGCGATCCGTTGCTGATAAGCGAACCGACGCGCAACGCCAGTCGCGCCTGCAACAGGCCATGGCATCCCGTCGGGTCAGCCTCAACACCCTGTCGAGCCAGGCTCAGGAAGGCGAGTTGAAGGAACTCAACATCGTCCTCAAAGCCGACGTACAGGGTTCGGTGGAAGCGATTCTCGCCTCCTTGCAGCAGTTGCCGCAGAAGGAAGTCCAGGTGCGGGTACTGCTTGCCGCTCCCGGCGAAATCACCGAGACAGATGTGGATCTGGCAGCTGCCAGTAACGCCGTTATCCTCGGCTTTAACACCACCTTCGCCAGTGGCGCTCGCCGCGCCGCCGATGAGGCTGGAGTTGATGTTCGAGATTACAACATCATCTACAAACTGCTCGAAGATGTGCAGGGCGCGATGGAAGGTCTACTCGAACCCGAACTGGTGGAAGAACCGCTGGGTCAGGTGGAAGTTCGTGCCGTCTTTGCCGTGGGACGTGGTGCCGTTGCGGGTTGCTATGTCCAGTCTGGCAAGGTCGTTCGGAACTGTCGGATGCGGGTACGCCGCAAGGGCGAGGTCGTCTACGAAGGTAGCCTTGACTCCCTCAAGCGGATGCGCGATGACGTGAAGGAAGTTGCCTCCGGCTTTGAATGCGGTATCGGCAGCGATGACTTCAAGACTTGGGAAGAAGGCGACATCATCGAAACCTTCCGCCTGGTCACGAAGCGCCGTACTTTATCGGTATAAAGTCGGTATAAGTGCCACATCATCAAAGTTGAATCATATGCAGGGGCTTAGCTTGGGCTAAGCCCTTTTTGCATTGGTATTTCAAGCCAGAGCGTTTTGACGAACTCTTCGTACAATAAAGCAAAACCTTGTAAGCCTCACCCCAAATGACTGGAACGCCAACGCTACTGAACCTGACGCAACGACTCCCAGCAGATGCCGTTGAGCCAGATGCTCTGCCTGTCAGCAAAACCTTAACTTTGACAGCGGAGGAACGGGCGCGATCGCGCCACACCTTCACCGCTGATGATGGCAGTCTGGTCTGTCTGCAACTGCCACGGGGCACAGTGTTGCGGGATGGCGATGTGTTGAGTTCAGCGGCGGGAGAGCGGGTGCGGGTGCGGGCAAAGGCGGAACCTGTTTACACCGTGACTGCCAAAACGCCCCATAAATTGCTGCGGGCAGCTTATCACCTGGGCAATCGCCATGTGTCGCTGGAGATCGCACCGGATTATCTACGGCTGATTCCAGATTCTGTGTTGAAGGATATGTTGCTGGCAATGGGATTGGAGGTTCGCGAAGAAACACATCCCTTCCATCCCGAAACAGGGGCATACGCACAGGAGCACTCCCACGGGCATTCCCATCATCACCACTAAGGATCGCGTACGAAATATAGCGTTTTGCAAGCGCTTTAAGTACAGCACATGGGAGGGGCGGCGCGGCGCGCCGCCCCTCCCATGTGCTGAAGCAACTTGCGCACCGCTACAAAACCCAGAATTTTTGATGAGAAGCGCGGCAATGCCGCGCTTCTCATCAAAAATTCTGGGTTTTATTTTATTTGCAACAGGCTCAAGCTTGAGCGGCAGCAGCGGGAGTTGCGAGGGCTGCGAGGATGACGGAAGAGGGCGCTGTCCAGCCGACGATGCCACCCTGTGCCCGCACCATTTCGAGGGTGGCTTGCTTGAATTCGGGGAAGTAGCTGGCGGTGCAGTCTTCGACGAGAAGACATTCGTAACCGCGATCGTTCGCTTCGCGCATGGTGGTTTGGACACAGACCTCGGTGGTGACACCTGTGAACAGGAGGTGGGTGATGTGGCGCTCCTGGAGGAATTCTTGCATTCGGGTATGGTAGAAAGCACCTTTGCCGGGTTTGTGGATCACCATTTCGCCGGGATGGGGCTGAAGTTCGGGGATGATGTCGTTGCCGGGTTCGCCGCGCACCAGGATGCGCCCCATCGGTCCGGTGTCACCGATTTTGAGACTGGGATTGCCGCGATCGCGCTTCGAGGGTGGGCAATCTTCTAAATCTGGCTGGTGGCACTCCAGGGTATGAATGACGGTCAACCCCCGCTCCCGAAAGGCGGCAAGCAATTGCTGCAACGCTGGCACGATCGCCCGCAAATGCGACACATCATTCCCCAGGGCTTCACCGAATCCACCCGACTCCAGGAAATCGCGCTGCATGTCGATGATTACCAGCGCCAGGGAGTTGAGGGACGCTGGAAGGGGGTAGTCGTAGGGGAGGGCGGGGAGGGTGAGCATGGGGGAAGGGTAAAGGGTAAAGGATGAAGGGTAAAGGGTGGATGAGTCGGTGAGTGGGTGGGTGAGTGAATCAGTTTTGAGTTTTGAGTTTTGAGTTTTGAATTCCTTTGTGTCTTTGTGTCTTTGTGGTTCCTTTCAATCCAAAATCTAAAATCCAAAATTTCTCAATGTCCTGCCATTTTGTGCCCGATTTCGCTGTAGTCGGCGTCGGCGATCGCGCTTTCATACACAAACTCGCCGCCACTGATGACGATGATGCGATCGCTCAGCTTTAGCAGTTCGTCCAGGTCTTCGCTGACGAGGAGGACGGCGACGCCCTGGTTGCGGGCTTCGAGGATTTGGGTATGGATGAAATCGACGGCGGCGAAGTCGAGTCCGAAGCAGGGGTTGGCGGCGATCAGCAGGCGGATATGTCCGGCGGAGAGTTCCCGTGCCAGGACGGTGCGCTGGACGTTGCCGCCGGAGAGGTCGGCGACGGGGGTTTCGGGGGAGGGGGTTTTGACGGAGAACTGGTGAATTAGCCCCATCGCAGCTTCCCGAATGGCTTTGAGGATGAGCCAGGGGCCCTTTGCCTGGGGCGCATGGTCGAAGGTGCGGAGCGCCATGTTTTCCGCCACGGTCATATGGGGGACGCAGGCATTGCGCAGGGGTTCTTCGGGGAGGGAGAAGACGCCGTTTTCCTGCATCTCGGTGCGGGTGGCGGTGTAGGTCTTGCCGTTGACCTGGATGGTTCCGGCGATCGCATCTCGCTGCCCCGCCAGGGTTTCCACCAACTCCCGCTGCCCATTGCCCGACACTCCAGCGATCCCCACAATTTCACCGGAATGCACCGTCAGGTCGATCCCCTGAACCGCCAGCATCCCGTTATCCTTGTTCGCCTTGAGATTTTCCACCACCAGCACCGGAAACTGCTCGGCAACATCGGCTTTGTTCACGGGGGTCGGCTCTTTCCGCTCACCCATCATCATTTCCGCCATATCCGCCACCGACAGATCCTTCACCTGCCCGCTGCCCGCCTGCTTGCCCTTCCGCAGCACCGTGATCTCATCAGCGAATGCCGTCACTTCCCGGAACTTATGGGAAATGATCAACACGCTCAGATTCCCCGCTGTTACCTGCTTCCGCAGCAAGCCCAGGATTTCGTCCGCCTCATCCGGCGTCAGCACGGAGGTCGGCTCATCCAGAATCAGCACCTTGCTGTGGAGGTAGAGCAGCTTCAGAATTTCCAGCTTTTGCTTTTCCCCCGCTGCCAACTGCGCCACGGGCAAATCCAGCGGAATCTGGAAGGGCGAACCATCCATAAACTCCTGAAGCCCTGCCTGCTCTGCCTTCCAGTTGATGAACTGGGAGCTGTCGTAGCGGGACAACACCAAATTCTCCGCCACCGTCATCGCCGGAACGGAGGTGAAGTGCTGGTACACCATCCCGATGCCATAGTGGTGAGCATCTCGGGGATTGTGAATCCGCGCGGACTGACCATCGATAAAAATATCGCCAGCGGTGGGCGAATAAAACCCCATCAGGCACTTCACCAGGGTACTTTTGCCCGCTCCGTTTTCGCCCAGGAGCGCGTGGAAGGTTCCCGGCTTCAAGTGCAAGGACACGTTATCGAGCGCCACCAGGGAACCAAAGTGCTTGGTCATCCCCTGGATCTGGATGTCGGGAGGAGTTTGGGTCTTAGTGATAGTTGGGGCGGTGGTGGTGGGTTGCATGGTGGGTGGGTAAGTAGGTGGGTGGATGAATGGATGATTAATGACAGCCTGAGGTCAACTTATGCTTGAAATTGTTAGAAATAACTATGTGGTTATCCAATTTTCAATAAATTTTCGTAAAGCTTTTTTACCTAAGTATTTGGTTTTTTATTGGCTAAGCTTGAACAACATCAAAAGTGTCTTGATCCTTGATCCGGTAAAACAAAAAATCTGAATCGAGGGTAAGAATTCGCCGAAAACCTGTTTTCTCCGCTGCCAAAACGAGTGACGCATCTGCCAGATCCATCGGTCGATCTTGATACCGCTCCATCAACTCTAATAATCGGTGATAATCGCCCTCTTGAATTTCGTAAACTCTCAATAATTGGTCGAGAAGGAGTTTTCCCAACTGTTTTTGCATCGTCCAACCGCCACGATGGAGAGCCAAGTACATTGCTTCTGTCAAGCAAGCCCAAGTTGTAAGTAGTGGAGAGGAAATTTGCATCACAGCATTTCGATAGGCTTTATGTTGAGGCTGACTTCGATCGACCAAACAAAGTAAAACTCCTGCATCACAAAGAATCACAGTTCTAGGCCCTGTTTTCGATATTTAGATACCAGGTGCTTCTGATAGTCGCTTACTGATTCGTCTGGTAGAACGTCTAACTGATCTACCGCATCAAACCATTTTTCCCATGCCTCGACAAGTTCATCCTTGCGACCATTGGTAATTGTTTGGTATCGCTGATGAATCAGAAAATCCATGAAATCGTTGACTTGTTGTAGGAGCGAATCAGGTAGTTGTTTTAATTTGGCGATCGCCGCTTCACGAGTTGTCATAGCCGTCCCTCAAAAAATGCTTGTACTTCTTTTTTAACGTTCGTTTCACCTCTGTATTTCTACGATACATATTTACATCAGGCGGCAAGGGTTTTGAGGAGAGCCTGGGAGGGGGCGATCGCCCCGAACACCCCACCTTGCATCGTCACCATTTTGAGGGCGGCTTCGTAGTTGCCGTAGTCGGTCGCCCCGGTGCAGTCGGTGAGGATGAGGCATTCGTAGCCGCGATCGTTGCCCTCGCGCATGGTGGTGTGAACGCAGACATCGGTGGTGATCCCGGTGAGGATGAGGTTTTCGATGCCGTTTTTCTTGAGGATGAGGTCGAGGTCGGTGGCGTAGAAGGAGCCTTTGCCAGGTTTGTCGATGATGACCTCGCCAGGGAGGGGAGCCAGTTCGGGGATGATGTCCCAGCCCGGTTCACCGCGCACCAGGATTTTGCCGCAGGGACCGGGATCACCGATGCCTGCACCAATCTGGCGCGATCGCCAGCGTTTGTTCTCTGGCAGATCGGAGAGGTCGGGGCGATGCCCTTCGCGGGTGTGGATGATGAAGAAGTTTTGCGATCGCATCACCTCCAGCACCTTGCGGATTGGCTCGATGGGCGCACGGGTGAGGGTGAGGTCGTAGCCCATCTTGTCCACATAGCCCCCCTTCCCACAGAAATCCGTCTGCATGTCGATGATGATCAGCGCCGTATTGTCGGGGCGCAGGTCGCCGTTGTAAGGATAGGGATAGGGGTTGGCATCAACGTAACGTCCCACGGGACAACTCTCCTTATCAAGTCAAACGCTTACAAGCAAGGGACTAGAACAACTTCAGGGGCGAAAGAAGTCCAACTTCAGGGGCGAAAGAAGTCCAACTTCTTGAAGAAGTTGGACTTCTGGGGGCGACCTAAACCGCGCTGGGTTCAGAGGGCAACTCTTCGCCCTGGTACTCGCGGGTGGGGGCGGGGAAGCCGCAGGAGGTGCCATCGGTATGCACTACAGCGTCTTCCCAGGGCAGGCGGTAGCTGCCGTTCACCATATCTTTCATGTAGGTGTAGGGGCAGTCTTGCGCACCCCCTTTAACGGCGACATAGCCCCGGTGTCCGAACTGGTAGATGTTGTTCTCGACGCCCCAGTGCTGGCGGGCTGCGCGCACCAGATCCGGACGCAGTTCGGCGGTGATGATCTCGTTGGGGCGGTGGCTGCCCATCACCAGGGGCGTGCCGTCAAAGTTGACGAACATCCCCTCACCCATCGAGTCGAAGGTGCCGTCGCTGCCGCACATGCACACGGAAGCGGTATACATCAGGTTGCAGAAGGCGTTTGCCTGGTTGGTGACGCGCCAGGAGTGGCGAATTGGGGCGGTGTATCCTGCCGTGCGGATCATGATTTCGGCTCCCTTGTAGGCGCATTCCCGCGCCATTTCGGGAAACATGCCATCGTGGCAGATGATCAGGCTGATCTTGCTACCATTCGGTCCTTCGCAGACGGGAATGCCCAGATTTCCGGGTTCCCACGGCTCCACGGGAACCCAGGGATGCAGCTTGCGGTAGTAGAGCTTCAGTTCGCCCTGGTTGTCGAGGATGATGCCGCTGTTGTAGGGATTGCCGTGGGGGTTGTATTCCATGATGGAGAAGCAACCCCAGATGTTGTTGTCTTTGCAAGCCTGGCTGAAGGCGGCGACTTCGGGACCATCCAGCTTGCACATGATTGCGGGGTTGGTGTCCATCGACAGCCCATGCAGCGCATATTCGGGGAAAACCACCAGATCCATCGTCGGCATGTTGCGCCGCGCTTTCCCCACCATGTCCACGATGCGCTGGGTCTGGGCAGACAGGTCATCGGGGGTAACGACGTTGGGCAACTGGAACTGCACCATGCCCATAACCACACCATTTGGGGTTTTATTCAAACCGCCTAATCCACTCATTTTGAGAACCTCCAAACCAAAACAACAAAGCTGAGAAATTGGGTCTTGCTGGATGCGTTACGCTGGCGCTAACGCATCCTACGGGCGGGAAGGTTACGCATTCTCCTTGCCCAATGCGCCCGGTGCGCCGACGAGCGATCGCTGCGGTGAGCAAGTAAAAATCATAATCACCAGCGTCAGCACATAGGGAGCGGCGTTGAACAGGTAATAGCCTTCCTGGACACCGACAGATTGCAGCGCGGGACCGAGTGCCTGTGCGCCGCCGAAGAGAAGCGATGCCCAGAGACAGGCGATCGGATTCCAGCGGGCGAAGATCACCAGGGCAACCGCCATCAAGCCCTGACCGCTGGAGATGCGCTCCGTCCACAAGCCAGGGTAATAGAGGGAGAGGGATGCGCCGCCGATGCCGGCGAGGAAGCTTCCGGCGATGATGCTGAGCATTCGTACCTTGAAGATGGACACGCCCATCGCCCGCGCCGCTTCGGGGCTGTCGCCCACCGCACGGATGAACAAACCCCAGCGGGTGGAGCGGAAGAACCATTGCATCAGGGGGGCGATCGCCAGTCCCAGCAAAAATAGCGGACTAATCTGCAACGCGGCCTGCAAAGCGGGAGGCAAATTGGCTCCCCCCAGATTGATCGTTGGCAAGAGCGGGGCAGAGGGCTGAATAAAGGGCTTACCAAAGAAGAAGGCAATGCCGCTGCCAAAGATGATCATGGCGATGCCAACCGCCACATCATTCACCCGGAGTTGCTGGGACAGCCAGCCGTGGATGGCTCCCAGGAAGCAGCCTGCCAGCCCCGCCACCAGCACCCCCAGCCAGGGCGACCCGGTGATGAGGGAGATGCCATAGGCCGACATCGCCCCCGTCAGCAGGGTTCCTTCCAAACCCAGGTTAATTTTGCCGCTTTTCTCGGTCAGGCATTCCCCCAGGCTGACAAATAGAAATGGGGTTCCGCCCCGCATGGTTCCGGCAATGACGGCGAGGGGAACGCCAAGCCAGCCCAGGGCTTCGGTTGTTGCAGTTTCGGCAGACATAGACTTTTGCTAGTTTTGAGTTTTAGGTTTTAAGCTTTGCATTTTTGAATGGGCGAACTTAATCGCTTCTTCAAACCTCACCATTCACTACTCAGGAAATGACGACGGGTTCTTGTCCCGGCGTGGTGGGTGGTGCCGGAGGTTGAGCCGTCATGGGTTTCTCTTTGAAGATGCCGAAACGTCCGTAGAGGGAGTCGCTGTAGAGGACGCAGAGGAAGATGAGTCCCTGGAAGATCAGCACGGTGGCGTCGGGGAGGTTGTGGGTGCGCTGCAAAATGCCGCCGCTTGCCAGAATGCCGCCCACCAGCAGGGAAATCAGGATTGCCGCCAGCGGGTTGTGCCGTGCCGCAAAGGCGACCAAAATCCCACCATAGCCATAGCCCACATTCAGAGATTCATTCGCAGAACCCTGAACCGCTGCCACTTCCACCATTCCTGCCAAGCCTGCACAGGAACCTGCCAGGAAGCAAATAATCAACGTCAGCTTACCTACAGGCAAGCCTGCGATGCGAGCGGCGCGAATGTTGCCGCCAGCGACCCGTGCCGAAAAGCCAAAGGTCGTTCGCTGAATCAGGATGTAGGAAATGATGCAGGCAATAATCCCGTAGAGCAGCCCCCAGTGAACGCGAGTTCCAGGGATGTTGCCCAGCATGACCGCCTCCGCCAGAGAGAAGCTGGAGGGCTTGTTGAGAGACGCCGGGTCACGGATGGGACCACCGACGAGGTGGTTGAGGAGGGCGATCGCAATATAGTTCAGCAACAAGCTACTGATCGTCTCATTGACCGCACGGTAGTGTCGCAACGCCCCGACTGCCATAATCCATAGCCCGCCTGCCGCCATTCCCGCCAGCGCCATTGCAATTTGGATGACCAGCGGCGACATGCCCAGGGGTTCAGCCAACTGCTCCGGGGAAGGAACCAAGTTGCCATAAGACAACATCAGTCCCATCAGCACCGCTCCCAAGCCACCAATAACCAGCGCCCCTTCATTCCCGATAATCACCAGCCCCAACCGGGCGGGGAGCGCCGTACACAGGAACGAAAGCATGAGGGGAGCCGCCCGAATTAGCGTGTTCTGGAAGGTGCTCCATTGCCCAAATGCCGCTTTCCAGATGGAGGCATATACGGCAAAGGGATTGGCACCAACAAGCGCACAGAAAATGCCAAAGAGCAACAATCCAACGAGAATCGCCCCACCCGAGAGCACCAACGATTCCAGCGGTCGCCGCCAGTTCTGTAGATTGACCATGAATCTATTCCTCAAGGGGCTATGGAATGCCAAATCCCCAAACCCTGAGGCTGGGGATCTGATAACGGGAAGTCAGGCTTAGCTGGCGATCGAACCGATGACACCTTCCACCAGGTAATCCATTTGCTCCAGCACCGGGTCTTGCTGCTTCAGCTCTTGCCCAGCCTGCACAACCGTTGCGCCCGTGTTGCTCTTGAGTTCGCCCTTGTAAATCACCAGGCTGCCATCCATGAAACCTGCCTTCGCTTCTTCCGCTGCGGCTTTCGCCTCTTCGCTCACAGCCGGACCATAATCGGACATCTTACAGAAGCCTTCCTTCAATCCACCCCGGAGCAGATGAGGGATATCGCCATTCATCAGCGACTTGCCGGATTGGATATCCGCCAACAGTTGTGTGTAAACGCTCTCCCAGTCCCACTCCGCCCCTGTGAGGTAGCCGTTGGGAGCCAGAGACATTTGATCCGCGTGGTAGCCAGAGCAGAAGATGCCGCGCCGTTCTGCCGTTTCCATCACAACCTTCGGGCTATCTACGTGACAGGTGATCACGTCAATGCCCTGGTCTGCCATACTGTTTGCCGCTTCCGCCTCTTTAATCGGCTCTGCCCAGTTTCCAGTGAAGATCACCTGGGTTGTGGCGTCTGGGCGCACGCTCCGCGCCCCCAGAGTAAAGCTGTTGATGTTGCGAATAACCTGAGGAATAGGTTTGGCAGCAATAAAGCCCATCTTCCCAGTTTGCGAAGATAGCCCTGCCACAATTCCGGCAATGTATTGAGTTTCATCAATGTAGCCAAAATAGCTGCCCACGTTTTCGGGGTGAACGCCATCCTGGTACAAACCACCGCAGTGGAAGAACTGCACGTCGGGATATTCCTGCGCCAATTCCAAAATATGTGGGTCAAAGTAGCCGAAGGAAGTGGGGAAAAGAACCTTTGCCCCGTCGATGTCGATCATGCTCCGCATGGACTCGGCAACCGCTGTGGTTTCAGGCACACTGGCTTCTTCGACCAGGGTGATCCAGGAGTGCGCCGCCACCATGGCTGCCGCCCCTTCCGCATGCGCCTGATTGTAACCAAAATCATCCTTTGGACCGACATAGATGAAACCGACGGTCATGGCTTCTTCGCCACCCCCTGCCGTATCCGCAGAACCGGCGGCTGTCGTCGCATTGTTTCCAGGGCTACAGGCAGATCCCAATTTTGCGGTTAAACCAAATGCACTGGTTGCCAGCAAACCGCGTACTAATTGACGACGGGTGATACCCAATAACTTCTTTTGACTCACTGCCTTTGCTCCGTTAAATTGCAGGGACTGAACTGAGGGGACTTGTTCAAGGTGAAGTAAAGAAACCTGTCGTCAGGAAAATCTGACTTTTAACAAGTTTTCACAACAAACTACTGATGAGGACGATGATCATTCAGTGTCGGACGATACGATCTGAGCTCTCCCGTTCAACCCCTATTCGGTAGATATACGAAAATCCTTTCCCCACGATGATTTGGAACATCAAGAAGGAGAAAATTAATTCTTGTTCTAAGGACAAAATGCTCGCCATTTTTCTAAAATCTTTGATTTTGAGCGAAGCGCACGCAAAATCAAGGATTTTAGAAAAATGACGAAGGGATTGCAGGGATAGTCTAGGATTTTAGAGAAATGTAATGCAATGTTAAGCAGTGGAACTCAGCTATGGCAGGGGTGCGGCTGGCGGTGAATGGCACGTTGATGCGAGGGCTAGAACTTAATGACAATTTGCTGAAAGCAGGCGCAACCTTTGTTCGGGAAGCGACGACGGAACCCTGCTATCGGTTGTGGTCAATTGGCGATCGCCATCCTGCCATGCTCAAGGTCAAAGAAGGGGGACGGGCGATCGCCCTCGAAGTCTGGGACGTTCCCCCCGATGGGCTGGTGCAAATCTTGCAGCAGGAACCCCCCGGACTCTGCATCGGGCGAGTCCTACTGGGGGATGGAGAGGAGGTGCTGGGCGTTCTGGGTGAACCATTTCTCTGCGAAGGACAGCGGGAAATCACTGAGTTTGGCGGTTGGCGAGCCTACACTGCGGCTGAATTTTAGATTTTGGATTTTAGATTTTGGATTGGGGGCTACGCGACTGGTTTAGAGCCGATCAAGCCATAAAGAATTTAGGCAAAGCGGGTGCGGCGACGCCGCACCCGCTTTGCCTAAATTCTTTATGGTTGAAGTACTCCTACTGGCTGTCGGAATCGGAGGACTGAGCCAGTTCGGCATATTGGCGAGGGACGAGATAAAGGAAAACAAACCACCAGAGGGAGACGCCGAGGGCGATCGGCAAAACCAGCCACCAGCGATGGGTCAGTGCCCAAACTGCTGTCGGGACGGTGATGCCTGTGAGGACAATGCTCCAGGGTTGGCACCACCAGGGTTTTTGTTTCCAGAGAGAGGGTTTTGTCATGGTTGAGGGGAGGGCGATCGCTCGGTACTACAAATACTCATCTTCATTACCCTCAAACCACGGTATCTGGGTCAATCCCCAATTCCCGCAGCTTTTCCGCGAGCTTTGCTTGCTGCTGCTCTGCCACTTCTGCCCGTTGCCGCTCAGCATTTGCCCGTTGCTGTTCGGTTTCGGCGGCTTCCTCAGAGGTTGGCACCAGCGTTCCCTCTGGTGTGAAAAAGCGAAGTTGCTCATTGTGTACCCCCAGATATAGCTGCAACTGCTCGCTCCAGCGCCAGCCTTGTTCAGTGGGTTGCAGCGGTTGATAGGCTCCACTCAGGAGTTGGAAGCCTTCAAACTCTTGGGTCACCGGGTCATACCAAAAGTATTCGGGCGTGCGGAAGACGTTTTGATAAAGCTCCTTCTTCTTCCCGCGATCCATTTTGGCGGTGGAGTCGGAGAGCAGTTCGACAATGACGTTCGGATACTTGCCGCCTTCTTCCCATAGCGTCCAACTGCGCCGGGGATGGTTCTCGGTATCCAACACCACAAAGAAATCGGGACCGCGAAAATTCCGGGTCTTCAGCCCTTCGGAATCATAGTAGATAGTCAGGTTGCCAGCGGCGAAGTAGTCGGTGCGGTCTTTCCAGAGCCAGTTGAGGCAGTTGAGCAGCAAGATCAACTGGTGCAGATGCAGGGTACTTTCCAAGGGAGGCTCGTCACTCCACAAATTGCAGGGGGGGACGGTCACGCTTTCGTCTACATCCTCCCCCAACCCGGAGGGGTGGAGTTCTGACTCATCGACATAGGGCAGTCGAGTTGCCGATTCGGAGGAGGATGCAGACATAAACGAGAACCCGCAATGTCAAGGTTACAGTCTAGTGTAGTGAAAAAGATTAGAGTGCTTCAACAGGTAAAAGAACTTGGGAGAGCAAGGGTGGCTGAGCCGCCCAAGTTTTTCACCTGTTGTTTGGCGCTTCAGCCAGAGGCTTACTCTGCAAACACGACTTCACCGTTACCCGCAATCACCTCACCCAGTTTCCACGCCTCAATGCCTGCTTGCTGGAAGAACTCCAGGGCAACGTTCACGCTCACGGGGGGGACGATCGCCACGAAGCCGACACCCATGTTAAAGGTGTTGAACATTTCGGGACGGGCTATCGCCCCGGTTGCCTGAATCCATTCGAAAATCGGTGGCACGATCCAGCTTTGGGGGTTGACGCGCACGGATTGCCCCTCGTTCAGACAGCGGGGCAGGTTCTCTGGCAAGCCGCCCCCGGTGATATGCGCCATGCCATGAATCGGCACTCCAGTGCGCAAGGCTTCCAGGATCGGCTTCACATAGATCTGCGTAGGTTTTAGCAGGGCTTCGCCCAGGGTGTCGCCCTGGAGCGGGATAGGGCGCTCGTTGAGGCCGATGCTGGTAGCATCGAGGATTTTGCGGATGAGGCTGTAGCCGTTGCTGTGGGTACCGCTGCTGGGGAGGGCGATCGCCACATCTCCTACCTGCACCTGCGAGCCATCGATCGCCTGCCGCTTTTCCACAATGCCCACGCAGAAACCCGCCAGGTCATATTCCCCCGGCTGGTAGAACCCCGGCATCTCCGCCGTTTCGCCCCCCAAGAGGGCACAGCCTGCCTGCTGACAGCCCACACTCACCCCTTCGACCACGGCAGCCAACTGGTCTTCATTCAGCTTGCCCGTCGCCAGGTAGTCGAGGAAAAATAGCGGCTCTGCCCCAGAGGTCAGCACATCATTTACACACATCGCCACCAGATCGATGCCCACGGTGTTGTGGCGGTTCAGTTCTTGTGCCAGCTTGAGTTTGGTGCCTACACCATCGGTGCCTGATACCAGCACGGGTTCCTGGTAGCCGCTGGGCACCTCAAACATGCCGCTAAATCCTCCCAGGCTGCCCAATACCCCAGGACGATGGGTTCCCTGCACAAGGGATTGGATGCGCCGCACAAAGGCACGCCCCGCCTCGACATCTACTCCGGCTTCGCGATAGTCCATAACGTTCATTGATAGGAATCGCAGGTATTTTAGCGTGAGGGGGGGATCGAGGGGATGGGTGGGTGGGTAGATGAGTGGGTAGGTGGGTGAGTGGGGCGATCGCTCCCTTCAACTTCGAGAACAAATGAGTCGGTGATTCGATTGAATGGTGGGTTGAGGATGCAGCACAATTGAGTTGAGGGCGAATCTTTTAGGTTTGACCTGAATGGCTTAAAAGTAGCAACCGTTGAAAAGGGAGTCGGATGACTTTAGAGCAACTGCAAGCTCAGCTTCTATCTCTGTCGCCTGCTGAAAAGGCTCAGGCGATTCAACTGCTGGTAGCCAGTTTGAGCGACACCTGGATGGGGATTGAGAAAACTCCTGGGGTGATGGGTGGGGATGCCTGTATTCGTCAAACTCGGATTCCGGTTTGGCTCCTGGTGAGTTTGCGCCGCCAGGGAGCAACGGAGGCAAACCTGCTGGAAGACTATCCCAGCTTGACGGCAAATGATCTGGCGAATGCCTGGTTGTATGCGCAAGTTCATGCGGACGAACTTCAAGCTGCGATTCAGCGTCAGGAAGCGGCTTAGAGGACTGCAGACCCAGTGGCAAAACTCTATGCCGATGAGGGATTTTCATTCAAAGTGACAGAGCATCTACGCTCTCTGGGGCATGATGTCCTGACAGTTCAGGAAGCAGGACAAGCCAATTTACGCATCCCCGATGAGGAAATTCTTGCCTTTGCGACACAACAGGGGCGAGCGGTACTGACGGTGAACCGAGCTGATTTCATCCGCCTTCACAAGAAGTACCCAAATCATGCAGGCATCATCGTATGTACTGAAGATTTGAATCGGCAACGGATGGGCGATCGCATCCACTACGCCATCACAGAAGCTGGTTCACTGATAGGTAAACTCATCCGAATAAATAGACCACCTGATGAAACACTCCAAGGATAAAAGGAAGTGCGAAAGCAATCGCCTTCAAAAGCTTGGGCTTAAAGACGGAAATGCCGATCGCTCCCTGGATCAAAGCGATCGCTCTTACGAGAATTACAGCGGCGGCAGAGGGTTTGGAAGTTGCTTAGGTCGTTGCTGCCGCCTTTTGCCAGGGGGATGATGTGGTCAACGGTGAGGTCTTTTTCGGAACCGCAGCGGTTGCAGCGATGGCGATCGCGCTCCAGCACATAGCGCCGCACTTCGGGGGGGATGGGGATTCGAGGATTTTTCTCACGCATGATTGTTAGTTTTCAAAGGATGCTTGACGTAATGAATCAAGTTCTGAATCCGTTTGCACATCCGGCATTTCATGGGAAGAAAATTCAACAGAAATGGTGATTTTTACTTTGCCTTCTTTCCAACTGCCGTTTCCCGGTTGAAGGACTCGACAATCAATTCCCTCGGTCAGCCATTTTTGCCGCTCTCTGTCATTTTCTCGAATTCCCATTACCCTCTGCGCCGCTTGCAGAATTTCGCTGGTCGTAAATGTGGTGTGGGAAATTAGAATGCGACTCGACTCCTGAATTGAAATCACATCATCTGGCTTGAGTGAGCGAAAATCTGAAGACATTGAAGAACTCCAAAAAAGAAAGTAAAAAAACTTTAACGGTTCATAGTCTGATTGAATTGGCGCAACTCATCTAATGAACAACCCGAGTTTTGAGCTTTGTTATTCAGGATTTCTGTAGTTTCTGAAACGTCTACCTCATCGGGGGTAAATTCCATAGACATTCTGAGCTTCAACTTTCCTTTCAGCCAGCCCGAAGAGGAACTAGCCTCAAGTAATTTACACTCAACTCCTGACTCTAGCCACTTCGTAGAATGAATTGGATAGCCCTTATTTGGAGCATCTCTACCAATATTTACCGTCAATGTATTTTTACCAAAAGAGTCCATCATTGCATAAGCCATAACGGAACATGCCTTTTCAAACTCTGCCTTTAGTGATTTACTCTCAAAAAGAAAACCATTAATAGAAACTACATCTTCATCTGCAAAATTATTTAAGCCTATGCCTGTTTGCTGAGATGAACCGCTCATTTGTTTGTCCTTGGAATTGAAGTTATTTGGAGACTAGATCTTCGACTTCTTAAAGAAGTCGAAGATCTGGGGGAGCTAAGGTTTGCAGGTAGGAATTACGCTTCGGGGAGGGCGATCGCCATCTCTTCTACAGCTATTTCCTCGGCTTTTCCTGGGACTTCTCCATTGGTGGGAGAGGCGTTGATGCTGTCAGGGCGACAGCGGGCTCAGAACGTAGACATAGCAAGCTCTATAGCCCGCTGTCCCTGCTTGTAAAAGTTGATCCAACGACGGTTAATACGCAAAAGCTCGTCCAATGTTTCCTGACACAATT
>Ga0208218_1000141_pt1 | contig 41817 bp, 41 predicted proteins | sample HotLakmasection3_FD_184726 | JGI IMG/M metagenome (GOLD analysis project Ga0208218, IMG submission 184726) | Hypersaline microbial mat communities from Hot Lake, Washington, USA - Section #3 (SPAdes) | ecosystem: Environmental > Aquatic > Non-marine Saline and Alkaline > Hypersaline > Microbial... | reverse complement strand
CCCCACGCCACTCTCACCCTTCATCTCACCGCCCTTCGGCCTAGCCTGCGGTCTGAATTGTGAGAGCTGAAGAGAAGAGAGATACATAGGGTGGGGTTATTACTTTAATTTCAGGTTACAAATATAGTTCAGGATCAACAAATATATACCCGCTATAGGAAGGCAGTCTAACAACATAATGGACATGAGCTCCATCTGAGTTACCTGTATTACCCATGATTGCTATTGGCTGGCCTGCGCGAACTTGCGTTCCTTCTTGTGGTATAAAGTTGACTTTGTTGTGTACATACCAAAGCTGTATGCCATCTCTGCAATCTATAGAAACGTAGAGAGCACCAGCACCATCAATTAAGCTAGTTGCGAAACCAGAACAGGTCGCAAACATTACTGGTTCTTTTAGAATCTGATGAGCCTCGTTACTCGCATAATAATTTGGCCCAGGAACCATATCAAGGCCATCGTGCCAACGATTATAGTATTGATAATACCCTAAATCTCGATAGCCAGCTGTTTTGGTCGCATATTCAAAACCTCTTCCTCCAAACGGATTGCCTCGCGGGAAACCCGTATCTTCAAAGCCTTCCTCTACGTAACCAATAAGAGCTTCAGGTAGCCCTGAGTACATCACACTTTCCATTGATCCAATACTTCCAGTAATTGTTGCTCCAACTAGCAATGATGGAATAATGACAATGAGTAGAAGCAGTAATGTGAAGAATAGTGTAATTATCGAAGAAAATGGTTTAACAGTATTCTTAATGAATTTATTATTTGATGCTCCAGGAAAGATACTATTAATCACTGCATCGAAAACAATCTCAGCGATAACCTGTAGGGGATTATTGATGCTATATTCAGAATTCATAATTATTTACATCATTGTGATTCGTAGTACACTTCTAGCTGAATTGACTCAGAATCTAGAATAAAGGTTCCTAATTTACTTTCGAATTGATAGACTACTGTATTATCGAATTCATCTAGTTTTGAAACGCAAAGTATGCTTCGAGTCTGAGGGTTAGGAGTGGCAAGAAGTCGTGATTGCTCAAATGCCAGAGTATCACTGCTATATTCACATTGTAGAGTTATATTCCAATCCTTGAGTTGTTGCTGATCTTGAGTGACTGCGAACGGAAATGCCGGGGTAGAAGGAGGAGGACAATTCAGTGTCACAGATTCATTATCAAACCCACCTGGTATTTCTAACGATCCAAGAAGTGAGTAGGTGCGAGACAAGGCAGGAATATCCTTAATAGGAATGCTTGAACTAATGAGATCAATTCTTAAACTTGTATTTGATTGTGGAGCAAGTACTAAGTACTCTCTGTCACCTGGCTGATCGTTTCTACTACGGTCGGTATATTTGAAATACCAAGTTTGCGAAGTGGTGTTTTGGAAAGATAATACATATGAATTAGTATCTGCGTAGCCGTCCTGGTTTCTATCTTCTGGGCAATCCTGTCCTTCAATAATAACTCCACTATACTCAACCTTTTGAGTGCAGCCTACTTCAAATGCAATAGGGCTACCTTGGCCTTCTTGATCTGTCTGACTTACATCATCATTGAATAGATCTGTTCTTAGTAAGAGAAAAAGTGCCATACCTATTACGAGCACAGCGATTAGGATTAGGAGGGGGGTTCGGTTTTTAGACATATTTAGGTAAATACAAATTCTTCTTCTGATTCGAATGGATAAATATCCAGCAAAACATGTTCCTTTTCTCTAATAAAGAGTGCTTCTCCAATACCAAGCGTAGGGAGTTCTTGAAGTTCTTGTTGCGTCAATGGAAACACTTTTTTATCAGTAATATACTGAATTGAACTATATGCTTGTTTGAGTATAAAGGAGGTTTCGGCTTGAGTTAGGATTGTCTTTGCTCCATTTTCTTCTCTATAGTCTTCGGGGTTTTGGGTGATTGATACAACCCCAGCTTTTCGTTTCCTGGCTGTTTTAACGAGATCGATATAAAAGGCGATTGTTTCTTTGTTCGCTAATAGCTTATGGGCTTCGTCTATAAAGATCATTCTTCGCTTATCCCGAGTATTAATAAGGCCATTGATAAAGCTACTCACCATAAACATAGCAGGAATCTTTAATTCATCCGTAATGAGCTGAGACAAATCAAAGCAAACAATATCTGATTCAATAAGTATATCGTCTTCATTACTAAAGATGCCCGACAGTGACCCATTTAATAAGGTTTCAATATCTTGAACAAACGGCGCTCTGGCAGAACTACAGGCTTGATAAAAGAGCTTGAGGCTAGGCTTGTGATGCTGTTTGTATAATTCAACGAGTATTTTATCTAATAATGCTGAATCATACCGGCTAGGTTGAATATAAAAGCTAAAGAATGTCTTGAGGGTTGAAATATGTGAATTAACTGAGGTAGAGGGCGGTATCTGGAATATATTAAATCCAGAGGAAGGAGAGAAGCGTACTACTTGACCTCCAAAAGCATCGACTAATGCAGTGTATTCTCCCTCAGGGTCGATGACGATACTTTGAATACCTCGCAGTAATAACCTCGAGATTATAAGCTTGGCTGTTACTGATTTACCACTTCCGGACGTTCCAAAAATATTTATATTGGCGTTTCGTGCTTTGAAGAGATCAACTAATACTAGGGTACCATTAATTCTGCTGTTGCCCAGCAATATACCTTCCTCATCATTAAAGCTTTTGCTCAAAAATGGTAATAGATTAACAACCGCTTGGGTATGCAGGAGCATATTTCGCTTAATCAGATCTTTTGCAATAGGAAGGGTTGAGGTAAAAGCATCAAGTTGCCCAAAGGTATGAGTATTAAATGTACACTCTACATCTTTCATCTCTTGGGTAAGCGTTTTACTATAGTCTATAATATCTAATTTTGATTCAGCTCGTAATTGAGTATACAGACTGACTATAAAGTTTCGTTCTTGGTCGTATACTAAATCATTAATCAAAGTGTTTACCTCTGATATTTCTTTATCTAGATCGAGATCGCGGTTCTTGCCTTTTTTTATCCGCTCGTTTTGCTCAGCTTCAAGAACTGATAATCTGCGCTTTGAAGCCTCTAACATGCTACCGCGAGAGGTACCCTGAATATGATACGTAATATTGAGGGGTAGGGGGAGGTGTAGTAATTTGTGAATTGGAGATAACGTAAGAACATTAGGGAGATCGGCTAAATAATGAGTGCGAACGATAGTATCTCCTACCTGTATGCATCTATCCTCTTCCTTAATTGCCTCAACATTCTTAATTAGTGCATCTTGTTTACTAGTTAACTCTTTAACTAGTTTCTCAAATTCTCGCTTTTCTTTATTCCAAGGTAAACTAAGCTTTTGATTGGGCACAGAAACACCAGCAGTTGGATTGCTACTCAATTCACCTTTTGACCTAGCCTTATCAAATAAAGTGTTGATTCTTCTGTCTTTTACCTTATTCTCAAGTGATAATTCTTGAACCTTATTTCGTAACTGAGAAATTTGACCTTGTAGGCTATGAATCTTATTCTGGCTCCTTGTACTAGCCTTAGTTCTTAGCTGCTGGAGGTAATGAGTAAATTTCTTGGTAGTAGAAATCATACAACAGGATTTATTGATTCATTTATATATTTCTTGAGAGCATCAGAATCAAATAGGCTAGTTGAAATCTTTGCTTGCTTGAGATTACTAGTAACTTGATTAGTGAGCCGCTCTAATCGATCGTAGCCTTCAACCAAAGAATGACTATTTGCCGTATTAAGGCTAACTTTAAGCACAAGATAAAACTCTTGAATAGGAATAGAATTAAGTGTCACTAGCTTCTTAAGCTCATTAAAATAGTTTTCAATATATTTGGCACGAATAGTATCAAGAGTAGAGTTATCAGTCTCTCTTCTGTAGAGGCCTTGAACATGGCCATCTAAGTCCTTAAGTGTTGCATTTCGTGAACGGACGATAATTTGGGCGTGATTCTGGCCAAGTGAGTGCAGAGCCCTTCTAATATTTGATTCAAAAGATGCCTGCTCATCTTCAGTCAGGAGCGATACATCGACAGGCTGAATGGCACAAACCGACATTAGTCCATCAGTAGCAACGATTACCCCTTCTTGAATTTTAAGTGTTTTAACATAGTGCATACTAAAATCTAATTCGTTTATTTTTGCTTATATATCTTACAAAGCGAGGAAAGAGCGTTACGAGTGTTTGATTATCAAGCTTGGTGGAAGCAATAGTGATACTGATTCCACTTGTAAGAATTATAATAATAATTCGGTGTTCTATTGATAAGAATGAGAATCCGAAACCGATTACAATAGAGACAATTACAATTAGGCCGAGCAATATATTACGGTTAGTAAATAACATCTGCCTCAATATATTCTGTCTTAACTTTGTTTTGTAGATTCTTGTAGGCTTCATAAGATATTATTTCTGCTTATAGATTTTAAATATTTGTTTGCTACCATCGCCTGGCTGAGAGTTCTTGGGATAACGGGAAACTGCTATGCCTTCAATACCAGATTTTTTATTCTTGTTCTTCATCAAGTTGAGATTGTTGTTTATTCTATCTTCACTTGGGGACTGAGTAATACGAACCTGTTTTTGAGGAATATTATTTTTAGCAGCCTCAGAACTAAGATCCATATTATATGCCTGTCTTGCCTGCCTGTTAGAAGTATCTAAAGCACGAAGCGTTATATTTTCTTTAGTTAGATCAGACGATTGAACTCCGTCTGCCTGTGCATCTTTTTCAGATGTGTAGTATACATTGGATCTTGAAGCAGGGTCGCTGTATTTGTAGAAATCACCTGAGATTCCTAATATTCCTTTGTTTTCATTCACCGAAGAAACAGTGAATCCCTGTTCTTTATAGTTCTGACCAATAGTACTTTTGGTTGAGTTATACAGCTTTTTGTGTTTGACTTTAAGATTCTGACCATTTTGCTGACTGCCTTCGGTTTTTGGACTTTTCCCTATTTTGCCTGAAGCGATTCCCTTAGAGTTGCCACCGCTGTTTGTGCTTGCTCGCCCTAAGCCCTGCAACATTGAACTTGATCTGCCTGCAGTCCACCTAGCAGCTCCTAATGCCATCTTTGTACCGATTCCAGCCTGAATATTTGTTGAAATAGCAGAGAAGCTTTCAGCCCAAATCCTAGAAACAACGATATTAATAGTCGCTAAGAACAAGAGCATTCCCAAAAAGAAGATAAGTAGTTGAGGTTGTGGCCCTGTTGTTAATAATGCGTCATTTAGGATCTGCTGGACGATTATAAAGCCGAGGATAAAGGCTGGTTGGTGGATAAGAAACCCTATCCATATCTTCCAGTAATTAGCGGGTATATTAGAGGTTTTCTCGCTCAGATAAAAGATTACAACTAAGGGATATATCACGCTCAAAAAGAAAAGATTAATAAATCGAATAACAAACTGAAAGGAGATATACAAAAAAAGTATGATAATCAGCAATAAGGCTAAGTTAAGGGGTAGGGTGGAGATTATTCCCTCAAGGAGGTTAGCACTTGGGTTGAGTATATTAGCAAAGCTCCACCAAGAATCAGAAGTAGGAGAATCAATAATCTGATTCTTCAAGTCAGTAAGATATATATCCAGAAAACCCGTTAGAGTCGAATTACTCGTAAATGAGCGAACAACAATGTTATTTAAGTAAATACTCAAACCCAAGATGTGAGGGGTCAATATGAGCATAATGACTGTGTAAGCCGTCCTAGACAAAAAAGGTTTAAGCTGATTTTCCTGGCCAGATTCGTCGGTAATAATATTAATCGAGCGTATGACGATCAATAAGGTTAAGACAACACCAGCGACACTCAGCAAGGCGTTGCTTAATTGGGACGCATTGAATCCAACAGTAATTATGTCATCTCCTGAACGGAATTGAAGCGGCGAGTTACCAACTGGATTGTATCGATATCCACCCTCAACTGCCTCAACCTTACCAGTAGGATCAGGAGTTTCTCCAATAAAGCTATCAAAGATAGGGCTGAAAAAGCTAATAGCGATTGAATAACCATCTAGTATTTGAATCGTTGTATCTTTTTGATTCTGACTCACACCCTCAGTTATTTGGCCGGTATTGCTCAAAGGTACTGAGTTAGGATGATTATTTATATTGAGGACTTGTGATCCTGAATTAATACCAAACATCGTTAAGCTAAGAATAATAACCAAAGATGAAACAAACAGTAATACGATTCTGGATCGTTTTTCTCGTGAAAAATTACCCCGCAAGCTTAATTGCTTACTAAGTCGCTTAATATCACTGTTTATTTCTTGGACTAATAAGCCTGAGGCCGCAACATACTCACTGATTGAATTATGTCGTAGCATATGGCCTTATCCCCCTACAGATGATTTAATTACAGTTGCAATCGTTGTAGCACTAAATATAATGGCTCCACCGATCAAAACCTTAAAGATCCATTGTTTGGTACTTTCTTTAGAAGAAATATCATCTCCTGAAGTTATTAATCTAAAACCAAGCAATGCTACTACAATTGCTAGAACGGGTAGGGTATAGAATTGAATTGTAGCCACTATGTCCCATAGAACGTTCTCAACACCTCCAAGTCGGATTGGTGCGCCTTGAGCGTGGACATTTATATCTTGTGTTGATAGCAATAAAAGCGTTGTTGCTAAGAAAACAGTGAATTTTGCGATCCTTTTATTTATCATAAATTTTTAATAAGACTTAATAAGATAGTTTTCACCTTCGATTTTGTTGCGGTATCTAACTCCCTTGAGAGATAAATAAGTAAGGCCAGCTCTTTACAGGACTCAACAATTTTAGCCTTTTGTTTTGTAGTGATCTTATTTACCGCTTTCATACAAAGTGCGAAAGATTTTTGCACATAAAAAACGTGCGCTTATGTGTAAATAAATATTAACGCCATGTCAAAAAATCTAATGCATTGCTTAAGTTAAACCATCTTACAAATGTGGATATTGTATGTGATTTGGCTATCTGAGAAATGAGCAATTGACTCTAGTCTCGCATCGTAGAGCTCTTGGGTAAATTCAGCACTCTTAGATAGAGTATGTTGCCATAAAGATATTTGCTCGCCTTTTAATATTTCAACGTTTCTCTCAACCCCCGCATATTCAAAAACCATAGATTGATCTTTTTCTGCGATGTAAACTATCTCTCTTTTGAGAGTGAGAGGGTCGTACGTGCCTCCGATGTTAGATTCTGATATATCAAGATTCAGTAGCTTGGGAATCCAAGTCGCGCTTTTGATGAATTCTGTGTTGTTTAATAAGTGCTCATAGCCGATTTGCGAGTCTTTATTGTATGCTAGATTACTGATTATTAAGAGATCTTTCTCATCCATACTAGAGCGTATATTCTCTAGTACTTTACGTTTGTTGGAAACGCTTCCATACACACTGCCCAAGAAGAAGATTATGTTGATAGAAGAATCATTTTTCTTATTTTGAAAGAGGATTGGCTCAATATTGTGATTCTCAATATCAATTTGCGTTAGATTGATTTTGGAATTAGGAAAAATATCTTTTATTTCACCTGAAGATATATCCAAAAGCTCTTTACTTATATCAATTGCGGTAAATGAAGAGATCTGACAATCACTCTGAATTCCTTCAAATGTTGATTCAAGGTTAAGGATATTCCCTTGTCCGATATTAACAATATTAATCTCTTCGTAGCTAGATATAAAGTAAGTAATATAATCAACTACGCTTACCATGAGTTTTTCGAGTGTTTTGTTTTTCTTCTCTTTGAGGCTTTTGGGTTTTTCATTAACAAAAGCATTCCACGATTCCCCACCAGTCTTTGTAAATATGTATTTTACTGGAATCTCCCTCTTGGATTTAATTGAATTGATTATTTCAATTGTTTCTGATTCGGTGAAGACTTCATAAAACGAATCCTCAGGTCGAACTACTTCATACGTTGATTGAGTTCTATACTTTGAGCCCTGCTCCTTAAGTCTTTGCAATTCTTTAAGATTTGCTTCATTATTGTCTATATAGTATTTATTCCCTACTTTAATTAATTGTAGATTGTTTTTGTTTTCTAGCGCCGCTTCCACCCAGCGAAATACAGAAGTGTTCGAAACATTATATGTTTTTGCAATTTGAGCGTTTTTGAAATATCTCATAGTTTTGACAATGTGTAAAATAAATGCAACGCTAACAATTTGAGCGGTACATTGTACAATTTCATTTATACTCTCTATCGTACGAAAGAACTATTGTCAAAATTATGAACATTAACACAAGCCAATTAATATTAAACCAGTCGTTTGAAGTTGTTGAAAGAAAAGGGGTTGGTCACCCAGACACCCTCGCAGATGGGTTAGCTGAAGCTGTATCTATTGCATACTCTCAATATTGTCTAAAACAGTTTGGGGCTATTCTCCATCACAACGTTGATAAAACAAATATAACAGGCGGATTAGTAGATATTGACTTTGGCCGTGGTATTATGACTGAAAAAGCCAAGGTAATTGTAAATGGTAGAATGAGTACTGATTATGCAGGGCATCCAATTGACGTAGAAGGAATTCAATCAAAAGCTGTTGTTGAGTACTTGAATAAAGTATTACCACACTTTGATACAGACAAATGGCTTGAATTTATTTCTTCCTCAGTACCGTATTCACACAACCCATACTGGTATCACCCACGCGGGATTCAAGATTTACCAGAGATAATCTATCCTAAGTGTAATGATACAGCTACTTGCGTTGGCTACTGGCCTCTCACCCTAGGCGATAATTTAGCATTGTACTTAGAGGGTTGGTTTTACACCGAGGGCGGCAAACCAAAGTTTAATTATATTGGCCAGGATATTAAATGCATGGTTGTTATTAATGGTAACGACATAAAGATAACAATGAATATCCCTTTTATTTCGACTCAAACACCGGATGTTGAATTTTACAAGGCTCGGCTACAATCTATAAAAGCAGAGCTAACTCGCTTAGCTTATCAAATTTCTGGCAGCGGCTTTGACATTGAGCTTAGCTTGAACGGCATGGATAATGATGAGAAGAATGACTATTATCTGTTACTTACAGGTTCGTGTATTGAGGCAGGCGAAGAAGGAGTAGTAGGAAGAGGCAACAAGACTAGAGGAACAATAAATAGTACTCGGCCCTTTACTATGGAGGCACCATCTGGAAAGAATCCAGTGTACCATGTAGGTAAGATATACACAATGATGGCTGATGAGATTGCAAAAGAAGTTTCTGAGAGATTTGACTGTGCCGCACAAGTCTTCCTTACCTCAAAAATTGGAAATAATCTATATGACCCTGAAGATATTAACGTTCTTACTGATATAAGACTTTCAAAAAGCGATATTCAACCTATTATTACTAAAGCAATTGAAAGAAGAGACTGGACTAATCTATTAGTGAATGAGTCAGCATTAGTACCAAAAACTCTAACCTATACTTATGAAAAAGCTTGATATCGTAATTGGCTTACCTTCAAGAAACGAAGCTGACTCTATCGGTAACGTAGTCAGAATCATTGATAAGTCTCTAACAAATAATTTTCCACAATTGAACGCATTGTTGTATAATATAGACAGTGGGAGCGATGACGCGACCAGAGAGGTTTTTGAGTTAACTGAAACAACAACGCAGAAGAAGTCCTATAATACAAATAAAACAGGTAAGGGTCATAACTTACTACACCTCTTTAAGTTTGCTCTGGATAACGCTATACCCTATATTTGTACGTTTGATACAGATCTGACATCAATCACAGAAGAATGGGTAGTCAAAGTGCTCACACCTCTCATTAATGGCGAGGCAGATTACGTTGTTCCTGTATATGGTAGGAATAAGTATGAAGCAAACACTACAAACCACTTTTGTTACCCAATACTAGCTGCTCACTATGGAACGCCTATTAGACAGCCTTATGCAGGGGATTTTGGATTAAATCTAAACGTAGTGAAGTATCTTCTTAATCAAAGCATATTCGAGCCAATATATCAGTATGGTATTGATATATGGATGACGACACATTCTGTTGGAGGTAACTTCACGATCAAAGAAGTGTATCTGGGTAAAAAGATTCATAAGCCAAGCTTTCCTAAGATGGTGCCAATGTTTGGGCAAGCAGCTGCGACGATGTTTAAGAATATAAGTGAGTACAAAGATTTCCAGCCAAGGACAAACAATCTTCTAATGGAGAGTTCGGTTTATAGACATGGCGTTGATGACTTTGTTAGAAAACCAAGCGATTTCGAGATTGCTGAAAGAACGGAAACTGCATTAAGCATTTTAGAGGAGAGAAAAGCTCGGAAAGGCTGTATACATGAGTTGATTATTGAGCTTGATGAAGAAGTAAAGCAAAATAATCACATATCAGCCAAAAGCTGGTCTAAATACCTAGCAGAAGCTATCAAATTTGCTCAAACAGATGCACTATCAGACAAAGAATATATTGAATTTGGGATTGATTTTACACCCTTTTACCTGCTTCGGGTTCTCAGCTTTTTTAAAGAAGTCGAAAACATCGAAGCTTCCCAAGTTGATCAAATAATAAATTCTGAAGTTGAATACTTAAAAGATTATCTTAATGGCTGAGCTCAATGAAATTTTATCAAGTGGTAGTTTAGAAATCAATGAGGTTCCTCATTTTCAAGGGTGTCTCAATATTGGTGGATATAATATAAATATCTTTTCACCTTTTGAGTTCCCAAAGCTAGATTCCTATAGTTACCAAAGAATGGGTGTGCCAGAATGTAATTACAACTTGGAGCGGGACGTAGAGGGATTTCGAGTGGTTTTCATCCATTCAGCAACCAACCTGAAATATGACTGGTATCCAAATCAACGAACAGTCGTGATCAAAGGCAACAAAGAAGAGTTTAGCACGGGCACTTGCTTATTGTTTGCCGCTTTATCATGTGCTGAGTATCAAAGGCAATTAAAGGGTCAGTTTTTATTTCATGGCGCTGCTGTGGAGCTTCCAAGTGGACGAAGCTTACTAATACTAGGCCACAAAGGAGAAGGCAAAACGTCTCTATTGTACAATCTTTGCAGGTATCATCAATGCAAGTTAATCGCGAATGACCTCGTCTACGTAAGAACTGAGGGCGACGCCTTGGCAATCGATGGGGGAACCAAAGACCTCAACATTAGAGAATCTGCTACTAAAACTTATTTAAAGGATTTAAGTCACCTATTTTCGAATGGTGTGAACAGCTCCTGGAATAACAAACGATCAGTTGAACCATCAGATCTGGAAGTTTCGTTAAGCACAGAACAAAGTACAGTGTTGGAGTCGGCTGTCTGGATACACTTAGACCCGCATATGCAGGAAGCTATGGTTAAAAGAAAGCTCAACGTCTTTGATAGAATCAACAACTTACATGTTGCAGAGCTTGTGTCTAGGCATATATCAGGAATAACAACACCGTTGATGAACGATAACGGTGAAGTGGTGATGTTGTCTCCCAGCTTTGATGACGAAGTTACAAGGCAAAATAGGCTCAAGATGATTAAATCAATGTTTGCAGGAGGCGCTTATCACATTAGTGGTGGCAACATTGATGAAATTACTAATTATATATTTAAAGAAATTGTATGAAAAGTATAGTACGCAAACCAGAGTTTATTTTTTTTGATGGGGGAGATGTTCTTTTTAATAGAAAGACACCGGATGGTGACAACATCGCTAGGGAACTAGGCTTTGACCCTGCACAATACGACCAAATCGTACAAGAGACAATCAAAACTCAGTCAAATAAAGAGGTGCAAGAATTTAACCAAATCAAAACGCTCGAAGATGAATATAGAATTATTAATCGATTTCACGAATACATGTGTAGATATTTAGGGGTGGCATACGATGATGTTTTAATTAACAAACTAACAGAATATAGGATAAAAGCAGACTTTGAGCTCAAAAGTAACGTTTTAAAAACGATTCAATCCCTTGCTCCGTTATACAGACTAGGCTTGCTAAGCAACGCACTACCCTCTAGAAGATTTCACGAGTTCAAAATAGACAATCTTGATAGTTTTTTCGAGTTTGCTGTTTTATCTTGGGAAGAAGGAATACAAAAACCAGATCCAGCTATCTTCAAAATTGCTATTCAAAAGTCTGGTGTTTCTCCCGACAAAATCTTATTTGTAGATAATAAAGTGAAATATCTAGAAGGAGCTCAAACTGCTGGAATTGATAATCTTGTTTTAGTTAATGTTGACCACACTTCAGAAGATTATACTTCAATTAATGATCTATACGAGCTAGTCACTATACTGAATGAATTAGCATGAAAAAAGTATTATATATAGTTGAGCCAATGATCGGCATTGGGCCAAACGTAGATGCAAATGTTGTTGCAAAAACTGCTATCCAGTCTTACCCAGACTTGGAAATGGTTATTTACATGGATGACCAAATTGCTCTGAAGTACACAAACGAAAGAGTGAGGTGGCATAAAAGCACTTCTTGGAGATATGATTCAGTTAATGAACAGATCAAAGATCTAGAAGGAAACCTACTTACTGAGGAGTTTAAGAACAATAGAAGGGACGAGCTTATAGCAATCTATGATGAACTTCGTCCAGATGTTCTGCTGCTCCATAATTATATCTCTGGTTCAAGATGGGACAATATTATCGACTTTGAGATGTTGCCTCTTATTGAGCACGCACGAAGAGATAATCCAAATGTCAAAGTATATTCATTTTTGATTGGCATGATTGATTCATTTGAGCATATGACGCCAGTAGAAGAGTATCACTTTGTTAATAGTGTAAAAAGTAATATAGATAGGATATATTTGAGAAGTGATAACACAGAGTTGTTCTTCAAAACATGCCCCATGGCAAGAAAATTTAAGGAGTTATTTGTACCCGTTGGATATTCGGGTGAGTCAACTATTCCTCCGCAGATCGAAATGTATCAAGGAAGGAAGGAAGTCATTGTATCGGCTGGTGGAAGCGACTTAGGTTTTGATTTGTTCAAAACCAGTATAGAAGCATTTTACTTAGCTCACGAAACGAACTCTAAACTCGCGGATTATGACTGGCGCTTATTTATTGGCCCACTCCAAGAAAAGAACAAACAAAAGTTGCTTGATTTAAATGATGAATTGTTAAGTTCCAAAAAGCTGAAAACAAAATTATTCATTGTAGATCATGTTTCGCCAGAAGAGTTCCTATCTGTTTTATGTCATAATTGCGTGTTGTCCATATCCCAATGCGGTCAGAGGACGTTTACTGAGCTTGAAATAGCAGGTGTACCATCGGTTGTGGTACCTCGCGAATCTGAAGGCAAAGAATTTGAACAATTGTATAGAGCTCAGTACATGGAGGAATGTGGACGAGCAGGTGTTGTTAGAGAAAAAAAGCTAAGTAGCCAAAACTTATTAATAACAAGTCAAATTGCTTTAACTACCAATGTGAGAAGAGTAGGTTTACGGTTAAATGGTATTAATCGCCTGTTAGATTGTATTGTATAATAGATAAGTTGACAATGTGTAAATTATAAGTAACGGTTGTTAAAATCATGTTATAATAACTGGTTTAATAATAAAGTTAATTTATACACATTTCAAGTTTTTTATGCAGGATAGAGTAAATAATTTTCTGTTGTTACGACATTTGGAAGAGTCGGCAACACAAGAAGAGTTAATAAAAGACGGGTATTATAAAGTGGATAAGCTTAGCCTAGTCGACGAAAAATATGCCAATAGTGTTGCAAAAGCAATAAAAGAGTCGGAAATAACTTCTGCAGTTTTAGTTTCAAGCAATTCAGTAAGAACTAAAATGACTACAAGGTTACTCAGGAAAGAATTAAAACGTAAATTAGATACAACCTGCGATTTAACATTGCGTAGTGATTCAAGAGCTAATACAATAAATCATCCTGAACTGGTTACACCATTGTCCTCACAAAATATACATTTATTCAACCAAGCAAAAAGAGTGTTTGTTGCAGAAGCATTCGTAAATAAAAATCCATTTTATAGATTCGGTGATTCTGCTTCAAATGGAAAACAGGAATATCCTGAGTTACAAGGTTTATTTCAGGGCGGAGGTGAATGCCAACTAGACATGAGCATACGTCTATACGAATTGATTCTCGATTTGATTGATGAAAGAGGTGGCCTAGTCGTACTATGTACTCATTTGGTTGTAATGTCTCGCTTTCTAGCATTGCAGAGCTTGGCTGAAAAACCAATTGATGAAACAGAACTGCTTTACCTACAAGAATGGGACGAAGGGCTTATTCAGTTAAATGGGAGAAACTTTCACGATTACTATGAAGCAAATGACTACACTTTCAATTTAGACATGAATTTAATAAGTTCTCTCAAACCAAGATTAATTAAAGAAATTAACAAATTAAAAGAAATCAAATCTAATTATGGCTCTTACTAATATCGTCATCGTAACATGGAACAGTATAATTCATACTAAACTAACAATAGAAAGTTTGTTTGAAGCGACAAGTTCAGATTATTATTTGACTATCGTTGACAACGGATCAAGTGATGGTACATCAGAATATTTACAAAATCTAAAAGTTCCAAAAAATTGTTTAGGTTATGAAGTTGTTTTAAACAAAAACAATACTGGTTACGGACACGCAATTAATCAAGGGTATGTTGTCTCTAAGAAATTAAATTTGAAGTATACCTGTGTTTGTAACAATGATCTTTATTTTGAAAATGATTGGTTGACAAACCTTGAAGTAGCGATGGAAAATGATGTGAATTGTGGTATAATGGGCACCCTCAGGCCCGGCATCTTTTATAAGCACCATACCAGCAATCTTAGTACTAAGGAGGTGGTAGATCAATCTCCTTTCTTTGAAGATCCATTTGAAGAACTAAAGTTTTTTTGCGGATCTTCTGACATTAATGAAGGATTCACCAAGATAAAAGCTCAAAACAACTTTGGTATTTATAAGTTAATGTGCCCTCCCGATGCTGTTGTTACATGCTGTGCTATCGTAAGAAACAGCGCTATAGAAAAAGCTGGGGGCTTGGCTGACGAAGTATTTGAAACTTACGGGAGCGAGGACATTGATTTATCTTGGAGACTATTTGATAACGGTTTCACCTGTAAAATTCATAGTGGAGTTTACGTTCACCATTTTAGACACAGAAGCATAAACGATTCCAATTTAGACAGAAAGTATTACCTCAAATTAAACAATATTAAATTTATTAAGAAATGGGAGACAAAAATCCAACAAATTTTTAAAGAAGAAATGGAAAAAGGTCAAAATATAGAAGATATCTTCGATGAAAAGAAAAATCCTTCTTTCTATCTTCTTAAACTAATCAATAATAATATTGACTTTATAAATTCTTTGAACATAGGATCGCATGAATAATATACTTTTAATTGGTGCAGGATACTATGCTAGAAGAACGTATCTACCAACTATAGAAAAAATATCAAATTGGAGAGTCGATTGGATAATTGACCTTGACAGCCAAAAGGACATCATACAAAGCTATTTACAAGAGAATGGTTTAGAAATTGGTGCTAGTTTTTTCCCGAACAATAAACAAGGTCTAACAATTGAAGAAACTGACATATTAGACACAATAGTTAAAGAAAGAAGTATTAAAGCTGTAATTATTTCAACTGAGCCGCTTGCACACTTCAGATACGCAGAATGGGCACTGAAAAGAAAACTAAATATTCTTATGGATAAGCCTGTCACCACTGAAGAGGGTGTAATATCTTCTGAAAATAAGGCAATGAAATTAGTGACTGATTATAATACATTGAATGAATTGTATTTAAAAGAAAAAGAAATCGTACAATTTAATCTAATGGCCCAAAGACGGTTTCATCCAATATTCAAATTTCTACAAGAAAAGATTGATGAAGTTTTAAATTATTCAAATTGCCCTGTAACCTCAATTGAATGTCATCACTCTGATGGACAATGGAGATTCCCTGATGAAATTATTGATCAGGACTATCATCCATATAACGTAGGTTATGGAAAAGCATCTCATTCGGGCTATCACTTTATAGATATAATAACACAATTACTATATAGGTCGTATCCTAAAGATAAAGAGCCAGATAATGTTAGTGTCTATGCACAAACCGTTAATCCAAGAGATGTGATAACACAATTTAATCATAGCGATTATCTCAGGTTATTCCAAGATAAAGACTTCAGGTTTAAATATTCGCCAGAAGAGTACAAAAAGATTACGAACGGTTATGGAGAAATTGATATATTTAGTATCATTCAATTTAAAAGAAGTACTAACGTTGTAAGCACTTGCACAATAAATCTTTTACATAATGGGGTATCTCAACGTAGTTGGATTAATGCTAATGGTAAGGACTTATATAAAGGAAATGGAAGGATAAAGCAAGAATCTTACATAATTACTCAGGGGCCTTTTCAGAGTATAGTTGTGGAGACTTTTCAATCTAAAGAAGACCACTTTTGTAAAGACCCATTTGATACTAAGATTGGTAATAAAAACCACGTAGACATTCACATATTTAGAAATTCTGAACTAAATCCAAAGTGGCAAGCATGCGAGACATACAGTTTGAACGATGTCAGCAATAGCTTTAGGAATAAAATTCATTCAGGTATTCAGCAAGAGTCAAGAGAAAATTGCATTAGAGAATTCTTTGTCAACATTGATACCAACCCAGATAAAATGCTTCAAACTTCTGATTTCACTTCACACAAAACAAGTGTGGAGATACTTTCTTCAATGTATCTATCTAATCAAAGAAATAAATCTATAGAATTTAAATTATGACAACAATTATATTTACCAGGCATGCTGAAACAGTTTCAAATAAACTTCAAAAAGGGCAAGGCTCTCAGCATAACACTGATCTAACTATTAATGGAATTGAAAACACAAGAGCTAAATGCGAAATACTTGCTAAATTAAACCCAGAAGTAATTGTGACAAGTGAATCTCAAAGATGTAAAAAGACAGCCAAGATAATCGATGATTGTCTTAATACAAACAATATTATTTCCGATAGCAGACTTGATGGAATTAATTTAGGTAACTTCACAGGGTCTGATTATGCAGTAATTAATAATCAGCTTTCTAAGATGATCTTAGATTCAAGCCTTGCTTTACCACAGGGTGAAAGCTTGGACGAGGTAAGACGAAGAGTTATTGAATGCTTACACTATATCACTGACGAGTACAAAGGGAAAACTGTTTTAGTAATTGGACATGCCATAATACTAAAAATAGTAAACATACATTTTAGAAATCTATCTATTGATTTGCTTTTAGATACAAATATGCCAAATGAGTACATATCATATATGAGGTTTGACCAATTCAAACTTAAAGAATATGTCAACATGACTGACAGTAAATATTACTGTTTATGATTTTATATTATTTTGAGGAAGAAAGTGCTCATAAAAAAACATTGCGTTCAGGGTTAAATAAAAGTATACTCAAAAAATGTAATAAAATAGAATTTTCTCAAACTACTCTTAATAAAGATAATGTTGGAAAGTTCAATGATGCAAACATAATTGTTATTTTTGCTTCTAGAATAAGTCGAGAGATAATCGACGAGCTCCCTAATCTTAAGTATGTTATTTCACGATCCACAGGACTTGATCATATAGATCTAAACGAGTGCCTACAAAAAGAAATTACTGTATTAAATATTCCAGATTATTCAACTCAAGCGGTAGCAGAGTATTGTTTATATATGATGCTTCACCTATTAAGAAAAATTAGTTACCTAGAAAGTGGCATAACAAGTCATTCTCAACTGATAGGTAATAACTTAAGTGGTAAAACTATTGGTATTGTGGGCACTGGTGCTATAGGGGGCACACTTGCTAAAATATCCAATAGCCTAGGCCTAAAAGTAATTGTGACTAATTCAAGTGGATCACTGCCATTGAAATTGAGTAAAATAGCAGATTATGTTAAATTAGAAGAGTTGCTCAAGAGATCAGACATAATCAGTTTAAATTTACCGTTAGTGATGAAAAGTAAGCACTTACTGTCTAAAAACCTAAACCAAATCAAAAACGGGTCGATAATAATAAACTCTTCAAGAGGCGCGATTGTAAATTTAAAATATCTAATTGAAGAACTTGATAATGGTCGCATAGCAGGATTTGCGACTGATGACATGGATAAAAACACACCATCTGAAATAATAGATAATCTCTCCCAAAGACCGAATGTCTTCATTAGCCCTCATATTGCCTATAATACATTTGAGTCAGCTAGTGAATTAGTAGAAAAAACCATTAATCTTTTACAGAAAAATTTTGAATAGTATGGAATATAAGAGATTCGAAAATGGAATGAGTAGTTTAGATAGAATATCTTTAATTCCCTCAATTGTGGAGGTAAAATACTCAAATTATGATCTAATAAAAAGATTTGCAAGACAAACCCTTGTGGAAAAGCCTTATAGATTGAATCAATTGGCAGATAATCTAAAATGTATTGATGTATTTGAAATTAAATACAAATCAGATGGTGAGATAATTGAAGGCTTTATATCTCTACCGAAAGGTGCTCGCAGTAATTTGCCCACAATGATATTTAATCGAGGAGGCTTCTTAGACATGTATAAGCTTCGTTCAGATCAGTTTTTATTTACTCACCTAGCAAACTTTGCTAAACTGGGCTTTGCAACTGTAGCATCAAATTTGTACACTAGTCCCGAAGATTATGATAAGGATGAAATTGGTGGGCGCGAAATTTTACACATAACGAATTTAAAACAGATAATTGAAAGCAGTGATATCTTTGATGATTTTAATATACACATGTCTGGAGGCAGTAGGGGAGCATTCTCGACCATTCATGCATTAAACAAAGTTGATTGGGTTAAATCTGCAACAATATGGTCATGTCTATATGATCTAGAGAAGGAGGTAATTTCCAGACCAAAAGTCATGCATAAAGTGCTCAGTCGATATAACTTCGACAACGATCAAGACTTTTATTTAAAAAGATCTCCAGTACACATAGATTTATCATCCATACAGCAACCGCTGTTGATATTTCATGGTCAAAATGACTATTTAGTGCCTGTAGAAGATGCATATTATTTTTTTGACAAAATTAAAATAAATAATCCGAGGAGTCAGCTTATAGTTTTACCTAATTCTTCGCACACAATTGATCCAGATATAGAATCGTTTTACGAACTATTTGATCTATTTATCAATAGTTTTAATCCTTGATTTATTATAGTCTAATAGGCAGTGTTTGATTAAATCATTAGTTTTTCCCCAATCTAAATACGTATCTATCTCGTCGGCAGAAATCCATTTAACTTCTAAAATATCACCATCTGGATCGGACTCAAATTCATCAGCTTGATATAAAGATGCTATATATCGTGCTTGAATACCTTCAAATTTACTTGATCCCTCTTCATCAATCTTATACACCTTTTGGATAAAGCTTAACTTAACAGTGGACTCATAAACTATAGCATTTGCCTCCTCCTTCAATTCACGCCTCAAAGTATCCATTATGCTTTCGCCTTTTTCTCTTCCGCCTCCTGGTAGCACCCACATCTTAGAATCATTCGTATATACAATTGCAAGTTGTGAATTAGAATTTACAAGCATGCAGTAAACCTGAGTAACATCACTTTCATTAAACTCTTCATTTTGGCAAATCTCAAGGCGATACGTTGAGCCTTTAAAAACTACTTTCTCAGTAAATATGATCATATTGTGAAGATATTTCAATTTAACAATATATGTCAAAGACATTAATGCTTTGAATACAAAAAGTTATAATAATACTCTCTAAAATTCTAATAGTTAATAATAAACCGCATACTCACTTTAGTAATTATATTTGAAAAGCTTAATCATAAATGTAAGTATTTTTTCATGGCCTGTTAAGTTTGGATGAAGGCCATCAATTTTATCTAAATCTGTTTTAGGATCATATTCCTTATATAGGTCAATAAATCTAATATCAAAACTTTTACAGAGCCTTCTTAGAACTTCATTGTAGGCAAAGACGTCAGCTAGACTTCTAATCACACCGCCTTTCTTTGATGGGATAAGTGTAATTTCTTCATTAACTGGTAATATCGAACAGATAATAATATCTGTATTATTTGAGCTACTTTCATTAATTATCTTTACTATGTTTAAAATATTAGAACTGAATTCTTCTACATTAACCACGAATTCGCCAGAATTACAATTTTTCCCTATATCATTTCCCCCCACTGCTATAATAACAACATTTTTTCTGTTAATGTGATATCTGCATTTAAACTCATTCTCCACTCTCTCAAGTAGATCTTTAGAAGTATTTCCACTTATACCTAAATTATGGATACGCTTAAATTCAGACTTTTCTAGAAACTCCTTTTGGTGGTAATACTCTTTAAATCTTGTAACCCAACCCCCAAATGGATCGTTTAAACCGAAAACTATACTGTCACCAAATATAAGTACTTCGTATTTTTGAGTTTTTGTCACTTATTGAGTAAACATCCAGGATTGGGTTTTGTCAAAGCTAGATTATACGCAACTTTATACATTTCCTTCGGAGGTAGCCCCTGGGGGCGCAGGAGGGGCGGGGGCTCGTTTTGAGGGGTCGATCCCCTTAAAACGAATACTCTTCGCATATCTCAAGTAGTCTCTGGTACTTGTCGCTAATCTCCTGAGCTGACAGATCGGGAAATGATTCTTTGAGATCCTGAATAATCTCATCTTTCATCTTCTCTACTACATCGAGCGCATCCATATGAGAATCAAGGCAGTTAACAAAGAATGTTTCATATACGTTACTAAAGAACTGTTCTTTAACTCCATCAGATAACTCTTGAACTTCATCAGTTTCAAATAATTGTCTTGCTATACAATCAAGCAGGGCGTAAATGACAGGATTTGGACTATCGAGAATACTTTTTGCATCAAAACAAAGCTCTTCTACGATTTCAATAACATCTCCTGAGTATATACCATATTCTTGTATTTTAGAATCAATCCAATCTTGATCTAAATACCCATAAAAACTAAATGTCATAGTACAGATATTCTAAAGAATATCTAATTCCCTGTCAGAGGCTCTTATGGTATGGAGTGGTGGTGGGGGTTGGAACGGAATACCTTAAGACGCCTTGACAGGGAATTAGTCGCAGGGTGGGTGGGAGAGAATGCTATCTTTTGCCCAAAGGGTGGAGAGAACGTAATTTTAGGAACTAAAATCGAAAGTGTCCGCAGGACTGTTTCGGTGAAGCGGAATCAGCGTAGCTGACAAAAGATGGTGTGAACGGGGTAAGGAGACTTGCCACTAAAGCCAGTTTAATTCATCGGGAATCTAATTCTACAAATGCATGAGATGATTTCAAATTCCTATTGTTCTATTAATTTATCATCTGAAACTATCGAGTGCTTGTAGTACCTGAGCTTCGCCCGTCACACACAGTGCATTTCCTCCAATATCAGCGAACACCTTGCAAACCTTTGCAGAGTCATCAATCACATATGCTTGATCACGGGTAAATCCTAATTGAGAAATTGTATCTCTAAAATACTTCCCTTCGTTATGATTCTTCTGATACCCAAGATCATAGGAATTGTCTATTCTATCAAATACTTCACTCATCATTGGATTAGCTGGTATTGTCCAACGATTAAAGCAGTCCATATTTCCTGTTGAATGAACAAGATGGAAAGTGTCCTTCATTTCTTTAAGTTTAGCCAGTATTGGCTTTGAAACATCTAAATCTTTGCAGTCTTGAACAAATACTTTCCAGATATAATCGTAATCAAGATCTTTGTCTTCACACAATTGTTGAACTATTTGTTCGGAAGTGTGGGCACCATTCATCCAGTCCTTAACTAGCTGAGGGTTTTGATTAAACAAGTAGTCTTCAATTTTGCTTTTAGTTAGAGGGTCACTTTCTTCCAAAGTGAACCAGAAATGCTTGTATGAAAGGACTCCATTGAAGTCTACGAATAAGAGTTTTGATTTAGTTTTCATACTTATTAACCATTTCTTTAAGAATATCCACTGTCTGGAGATCAAAAAACTCTTCCTTTGTTACCCATTTATAGTCGCAGTGCTCATTGCTGAGCTGAACCGTATTATTGAGAGCTTTAGTTTGATATCCGATAAATATACGGTAAAACCCTCGATCTTCTTTCAATGATGCATCTACTAATAAAGGCGAAATATTTCTTGATACTTCTAGTTGTGTTTCCTCACTGATTTCGTTTACTATGGAATCCAATGCGTCCTCCCCGTATAGTACGTTTCCTCCTGCAAAATCCCAGTACAACGGATGTGTTTTAGATTCAGATGACCGCTGAAGAACAAGAAAAGTATTGTCATCTGGATGCTCAATCAAAACTTTTTGGCTAAACTTTATATCATCAGTAAACATGTGAGTCCATTTTGCTGGATCAGTGGGCTTAGGCATATCTTTAATTTATAAAGTTTATTTCAAATTGACAACTCAGATTAATTCCTTCTAATTTAACATAACATTTCTTATGTTAAATAACATATGACAAAAATTCCTGAGTCAAATTTAAGCAAAAATGTAGTTGTCGAAGTGACGCAGGCTCAGAATTTTGTCCCAAATTCTTTTATACCCGAACAAGCGACTTCAGATGAACAGATAATCAATCTATGGCTGTATGGTAAAAGCGATAATTCAATCGAAGCATATACCAGAGATGTGTATAATTTTCTGGATTATGTTAATAAACCGATTCGCCAGATCTTATTACAAGATCTCCAAAACTATGCTGAATATATTAAAAACCAAGGGCTTAAACCTAGGTCTCAACAAAGAAAGCTCGCTGCAATCAAATCTCTGATGAGTTTTGCAACTAAGCTGGGTTATCTATCATTTGACATAGGAAAGCCTCTCAAATTGCCTAAATCGAAGGATGATCTCGCAAGCCGTATTTTGGATGAAACAACAGTCATCAAACTTATTCACTCAGAACCAAATCTAAGAAACCAGTTGTTCCTTAAACTATCATATATATTAGGAGCTCGTGTATCAGAAATGGTAAGTTTAACCTGGAATGATATAAATATTAACGACGGTCAGTGTGTGGTTACACTCTATGGAAAAGGAGAAAAAACGCGCAATGTTCTCCTCCCTACCAATTTGTATTTGGAATTAGAAAGTTTTAAGAAATTAACTAGTGTACTAGTTAAGAATAATGCTAGTAAATCAAATAACTACATATTTATATCAAAGAAAACCAAATCTAAGCTATCAAGAGTTCAAGCATTTAATATAGTAAAAGCAGCGGTGAAAAGAATTGGGCTCGATAAGAACGTCTCTCCCCACTGGTTCCGGCACGCTCACGCAAGCCATGCCTTAGCAAAAGGCGCCCCAATGCCACTCATACAAAGAGACTTGGGACATTCAAGTCTAGCAATTACTGGGCGGTATCTTCATGTCAAGCCCACTGATGGCTCAGGGTTGTATTTGAATATATGATATACTATTGACTGGTTTTGAGAGAAAGCATCAGTTCGTAATAGTTTTCATTAGAAGGATCAGAAATATAATCTTTCAGACAAGAAGTAACCTCTGATTTAAAGTAAATAACTGTTAAATTTTGATACACCCTAAGCTCTGTAAGAAGTTGTTTCCTATTCGTCTGTGTCATATCATTTGATGTTAAAGCCAATGCATATCGGTTAATATCTTTAATTATACCTGATTTTATGTCATATCTTTTGCCTGCATATTGAATTCGGCCTGTATACCAATTATTTATAAATGCCCCAAGTACGAACGAAAATAATAGTGTGGCCAAAGAAATTAATATTTCTGCATTTTCATATTCTCCTTTTGCAGCGTTTTCAACTATCTTTCCTAAGGGTTTAATTAAATTTGAACTGACGAGTGGTATTGAAAAATATATGAATAATAGAGTACTGAATAGAACGGCTAAAATTATAACAACAATTACAATTGATCCATGTGTAGCTGGCAAGTATTTTGAAGAATTTTGTTTTTTCATAATCCGATTACTAACCTAAAACCCCCTGAAGATTATCTGCAAACTTATTCTCGCTATCATAATTATAGAACGGCACAGCAGTTATCAAATATTGATCCATCTCTATCTGAATCGTTTTACTTTCTTGTTGGATAGACTTTAAAAAGTCATTCTTCCATGCATCAAATCCAATGAGCTGATTTCCTTTTGGTTCTATAAATACTTGATAAGTAATTTTCTCTCCTTCATTCTGCTTACAAAATAGTATAAAGTCAGGTTCAAAAGCTCTGCCTTGTTTATCATAGATTTTCACCACTCTCTCATTTCTGATCAAATAAACATCACGATACTTTTGATTGATTGACTCAAATTTACGGGAAAATAGCTCTACAAATTTCTTCTCCTCACTTGTCCCATAATTTGCATTATAAACATACCACTTTTCTCTTAATACCAGGCTTTCCTGCCCATCCGCTCTTTCAGACCCCTTCTGTACGCGAATTGGCTTATCTTTAAACACCTTATGAATATATTCATTGATATATTCTGAACCTTGATACTGGGTAAGATTACCTTTTACTTCCAGCTCAATTTGAGATAACAGGGCTGTAAGTGCTTGAAGATAATCTTCATTAGTTATTGTTTTAATTCTCTGCTCACTACCTTCAAAGGTGATAGCAAGGCCAGCTAAGTAATCGTTGCTTGCAATAAGGTGATTGATGGAGTCAACCTCTGGAAAATACCTAATGATAGAACTGTGATAAAAGAAAGGGTTACAACTAAGTGAAAATTTAATAATATGCGAGGGAATATTGCTCAGTTGAATATCTATCGACTTTTTAGCCACATCTTGTTCAAGAATACTTTCCTCACCAAATGCTTGGCTGATCGACCCATCCCCTGAAGAAAGTGTATATCTATAATTGGTCATTTTTACACCAAGATCTGCAAATGATGTAATATTGTCATAGCTTCGTGGTATTTTTTTATTATACACCACCCGCCCATGGCGATAAAATTCAGTCTCTTTAAATTCTGGTTTGAGAAATAACTCTTTCATTTCAAAGTTATCTGGATCTTCATAAATACCAGTCTCTACAAGAGCTGCTTTGAGTTCTGAAATATATCTACTATCATCTTTAGTATGATAATACAACTCTTCTAGTATCTTGAGGTCTTCATTCTGATCATTGTCATATTTGCGGGTATATTTATCTTGGCCCTCCTCGGACACAAAGGGAAAGTACCTTGCTCCTCGACCAATTAACTGAGCTTCTGCAATTGTTGTTTTACCAGGCTTTCCATCTTTTCCATCACGCGTATCATAGAGCCTTACTATATCAAATAAATTTAATACGTCCCAGCCTTCGTTTAGTTTCTGTACGGCAAATACTGCCCTTATTGGGTTATTTTCATCTTCTAAGGTGTTGAGTAGGATTTGGTTTTTATAAGCTTCCGTGTCACTGTTAGCACTAATACAGTTTTCAGGTTTAAAATCAGCTTTGAGCTTACGTACTATCTTCTCAGCAGTTAAATCACAATTATCAAAGAAACTACAGGCTTTGGCAACTATACTAACGCTCGATGTTTTGCGAAGATTATCTATATCTCCAGCCTCAAGCTCATCAATCAAGGTATGAAAGTTTTGCTTGTTTTGCTCCGACTCAGCAATTGTTCTTTTGGCTTTAAATAGTATAACTGGTTTAAGGTTGATATTATTAGATGTAGCAAGTGTTTGCCTGTAGAGGCTCAACAGTAACGCTTGCAGTATTCTTTCTCTTTCTCCATAACTGGAGCGGATCAGGTTGATTTCTTTGGAGTATTTATCTAATCGAAATTGGGCAAGATCGTATTTATACAAGACTTTATCTTGATATTTAGTAACAATCTCTTTGCTATCATAATCAAGGGTCGCTGTAAATTCTAATAGAATATTATCAAAGTTTTGATTAAGGATGTTGGAGACAGTATTTTCCCAGTTTCCTTTCTCAAACAACTCTTTTTGTTTGGTACCAGAACTGAGATGATGGGCTTCATCAGCAATCAAAACAATCTTTTGATCTGCAAAGTCCTCAAAGGTTAGTGCATTTTCTTTTGCATTATTCAGATCCATGTGGAGTTGTTGGATCGTAGTGAATTTAATATTAATATTCTCAGTATCCGAGCTTTGAAAATTATCCACCTCTTTGATCAGCACTTGCTTGCCATCAATTACTATTTTATCAGCAAACAAATATTTTTTAGCAGTGTTATTGAGAAAGTTGTCTTTGGTTTTTTCGATGATATTACTGGAATTAACAAAAAATAGGAAGTTGCGGTGGCCTTTGTGGTACAAATACAAGATAAGCCCTGCCATAACCATTGTTTTACCGCTACCTGTGGCCATGTTGTATAGCAAGTGGAGTGGTTTGTTTGGCTTACCTTCAAAGTCTTCAGTGTCTTGATATATAAATCTTTTGAAAGCTTCATCCTGATATTCTCTGATATCAAACCTCAGATTGTCTGAAATGCTATTTGGAATCTCGACTTGAGAAAGTGCTTTGCGAGCGAAAGGATTATCGAAAATGGTATATAGAAAAGACATATTTATTCACTATTTGTTGTTTTAAATATTAATTTTTCTACCCATTGATTAAACCTTGGACACTTGTTAAGAATAGTTTGGATACCTATCTCTTGCAATATTGTGTTACCATCAACTATTTTGTTGTATCCTCGAATAATTTGCGACAGTCTTTTCGATGGAGCTGTGGCATAGCTATGATTTATATCTTCCGGACTAGTGTATTCTGATAAAACATTGTTTAGAATTGTAAAATTACATCTGGTGTCATAAAGTTTTTTAAATGGTTCTGATGATGAAAAAACCAATGCCTCGAATTCATGCAGCTGAATATAAGGAACAAGATTTTCAAACACCTGACCTTGCACTGATTCAATATCATGTTTTATCCCTGATTCTAGTAGTTTAATTCGATCCTGTTTCTCAACTATTGAGGCGGATTCTTGGAACTGGGGGAAGTCACTAGGTAGGCCGTAATAATCTATTAGAGTAGTTACTATAACATTATTCTGATACACGACATTTAGTAAATCAATTCTTAGATGGTTATAATTACTAAGACCCCCTTTGCTGTGTTTTATTTTGAAAGCTGATACTGAACATTTAGCTTTAGAATAAAGATAGGGAGCAAGTAGTGTATTTACAAATTCTAATTCTGTATCCCCCTCAACAATTATAATCAATCTTTTCATAATGGTTGACCTTTAATTATACTTTTAGTCCACAACTCGCCAAGTGAATAATCCTCTAACCAATTCTTTATTTGTTCTCCATCTAAACGACTAAATGTTGATTGTCCATTTTCTCTATCAACTGTAATAATATCTTCACTGCTAAAGTTATTTAAAAGATTAACTGATTGTGTTGATATGATTATCTGACAACCTCGCTCTGATGCTGATTTTATAAGACCAGCTAATTTGTTAATTGAGACTGGATGAAGTCCTAATTCAGGTTCATCGATAATGATTGTTTCTGGTAGATTAGGTTGTTGAAGCAGAACGGTAAGTGCAATGAATCTCAGGCTACCGTCCGAAAGATGGGTGGCATCAAAGTAAGTATCACCATGCTCCTTTTCAAACCATTCAAGCTTTATTTTAGTCTCATCTAAACTACTTGGTGATAGATTAAATTTATCAAAGTTAGGTACTACGGAAGCTATTATTTTTTCAATTCTAAGGAAGTCGGAATTATGTTTTTGTTGTAAATAATATAGGTAAGAGGGTAAATTTGAGCCATTTTCTCTCAATACTCTGTTATCATCGACTTGAGAAGGAGTTCTCATTGATGAACTTGTGCTGGTGTCATGAAAGTGATAAATTTTACAGCTTTGTAAAAACTTTCTTAAGTGAACATCTCTAAAAGTATTAGATTCTTTTATATTACTCTCTTTGATATTGTTATAAACATTTTCATTTCCTTGATAACCGCTCCCCTGTTCACCTATAAACAAATTACCCTCTTCAGAAACTTTCAAAGTAAATCTTAATGAATTTGAAGTGTGAAATTTTAAAAATCCACTTAACTCAGTGGTATTTTTTCTTCCATAATGAAGAAGATTTTCCACGCCTGACTTTAATGAAAATTCCTGTAGCTTTTCTTCATATATATTATTTACTAACTTAAAAAATGAAATGAAATTGGATTTACCAACACCATTAGCACCAATTAAAAGATTAATTGGATTAAGCTCTAAGTCCACATCTCTTATAGATTTATAACCCTTTATTGAGATTTTCTTTAACATATAGGTATATTATTTATAACTTATATTCGCTTTATTGATTTTTGTAAAAACATTTGGATAATCTCTTCTCTTCATCGCTACAAGAAAAATCTGCATCTTCCAAAGAAGACAGATTAACATACAACTGATTTTTATCAAGTATTTCAACTAAGTGCGTTTTTTGATCTTCAAGTGTCAGAGCCTTAAACTCCTCAATATATTGATCTTGTTTTTGGATATCTACATTGTAATTGATAAACGATCTTTTTTTCATATCCTCCCAAATATGCAAAAGCTCAGCAGTGTCTTTACCTGATTCAATACGATCAATAAATTCTTGATTGTATTTCTTGAGCTCAAGATAAACAAAATCTCCCCCTCCTTGCCAGTCGACTGCTTTTGAGATCCCAAACTCGTCTTTATTGATTACATTCCTTAGTCTATCTATAGTTAAATTAATTTGACTTTGCATCTGTTCAACGCCTATATATTGTCTCCCGAGCTTATGTGATACGGCACCAGTAGTCCCGCTCCCAAAGTGATAATCAAGTATAATGTCACCATTTGAAGAAAAAGTTTCGATTAAAAACCTTAGTAATTCCTCAGGTTTTTTTCCGTTCCTGAATAATACACCTCCTTCCCTAGATACATTATTATAATCTTTTTCAAAATTATAAAAGTTTGAGTATTGCTTTCTTGTTACAGTTGAACTAGTGGGCATACCCTGATAATATCCTCCATTTTTCTTCCCCTTGGGTGCTAAGTAGAAGTATCGGTGACTTTCTTTATCATCTCCCATATCAGGAACTTTAAAAAGGGTTTCTGGTGGGTAATGATTAAAGTTTTCTAAGTGTTTAACAAAGAATCTACCGCTACTATTTTTTTCACGAATTGACCCTCGAATACTAATTTTTTTAAGCCCATCCTCTGAAGGGGTTATTGCGATTTGCTTATATTGCGCAGGTGTATATACTTCAACTAACTTCTCACCGCACTGTATCTTTTCAGGTTCAGCATCTGGCAGGATTTCTATTTTACAATTGTAGTCATCTACCGTTTTCTCTTCTTCTTTATAAGGCATTTTCATTTCTTTATCATTTGAATAAATAAGAATATATTCAATGACATCATTAAATTCTTTGTCGCCTGTTAGTGATCTATCAGGGTGTCTAACTTGAATATTAAAATCACAAAGATGTTTTTTAAACAATTCACTCATCAACAACTTTAAATGAGCAAACTGGTGAAATGAACATTGTACCAATATCACACCTGACTCATCTAAAAGCTTGCTAGCAGCCTGAAGCCGATTTTTCATAAAAGTAAGCCATGTAGACCTATTAAACGTATCATTGTATCCAAACGAATCACTACCAGTATTATAAGGAGGATCAATATAAATCATTTTAACTTTACCAGCAAATTCCTTTTTGAGGCTATGAAGAGCTAGGAGATTATTTCCTTTGATTATTAAATTATCCTTGATTCTGCCATCTTCTGATCTACTCAAACTATCCAATTCTTTCTCGCCTTCTTTAGTGTATCTTTTAGCGTTTGTTAGCACTTTGGGTTCAAAAAGTTGGGTGATCTCATCTTGGGCTAAAACCTCATTGAAAAATATCTCCTCTCTTTTGTCTTCCTCCCTACTTTGCCCGCCTTCAAGCACGCAATCTTTAAATGGCCATACCAAGGACACCTCGTTTCTTTGGTGGATATATTTGTTACCTATGCTAAGGCCAATTTTATTTTTGTACTCGGTGTAGCTATCATTCAGATAGTTCTTTTGTTCCAAGAATTGAGTAAACAAGGGCTGATTAAAAACCAAAGCGCCTTTTATCTCCGTAAAAAAGGTTTTCTTTAGCTCGGGATTATCAAGTAGCAAACCAATTAATTCAGGATCATTGTTTTGGGATTTGTTGAGAACAACCCATTTTTTGAGCTGACCGTCGTCGCTTACAAAGTTTGGCTCTTTCTTTAGTTGTTCTTCTAGTATTTGGTATAGCATCATATTACAGTTTTATTAATTTTTATCTTCGTTTTCATACATTTCTCTCCTTATATCATCCAAAGTCTTTCCTTTGTATTCCCAATATACTGTTCCTTGTAAAGGGTAGTCTGGTTTAATGATTTGCGCTGCAGCTGAAGACAGCGAAAGGGTTGAACCATTGTAATCTATATGTTTGAGATCTTTCGCCACATATGCTTTGATCATTGGATCTGAAGTAAAGTTGATTTCATCGCCCGGTTTAAGATTTATTAAACCAAAGTTAAATGGTTTTCGTCTATTTCTTTCCTTGGATTCTTCTATTTCTTCGTGATATGTAGTATTTCCAAGCTCTGCTGGTTCTATTTCAATAATTTTGAGAATTGCAACAACCTGGTCTGGAGAAATTGAGAAGAACTCGCGATTCTTGGTAGTCCTTTTGTCAGAAAAGGCGAGATGTATTTGTCTCTCAACAAAGTCTACATTATTAACAAGCGAAGCATAGAATACTTCAAAAGGCTCAGGGACGCTGGTATTATTTAACGAGGAAAGTCGTTTCTTGAGATCTTTAGTTTTACCAATCTTTATATAGTTTGGCATTGCCTCATTGGTTAGTACGTAAATTATTCCTTTATTTTCCATAACATTCTATATCATCTTCAAAAGCTGCTTCATCTCTGGATTGGCTTCAAGCAAAAGATCAACTCCCTGCTCTAGTATTTCATATTCTTTTTTGCCTTGTAATTGAGCCATGAGTCCAATAATCTTTTGAGTCTTTTCGGTTAATTTAAAACCCTTAACTGTTCTTATTTCCTTTGGTGTTTTAGTTAACTTTTTAACTGGTTGACTTGTTAGCTTCTCCCCTTCTTGGAACTTGTTTAGTTCATTTTTATTGACTTCGTATAAGTCTTTTTGGTTAACTTGTTTACTAGTTGAGTTATTAACTTGCTGAGTTGGTAATTGATCAATGCGTTCCTGTACTGCCGCATCATCATTCAAATCAATTTCACCTAATTCTGGATCATTGATGACCATTGGTTTGTTTTCTTCTGATTTAGACTTAGAAAGAACTCTTGAAAATGCGTTGGAATAGTTTTTTTTAGTGGACATAAGACATTAATTACTTTGATTTATAATTTGTTGTATTTCTTCATCATTAGGTAGATAGTCTGAGATATTCTCTGGGAGATCTTTTAGTTTGTATTCAGCGACCCCTGTTGGTTTATTAGTAGTGCTAAGGGCATATTCTACCATTGTTTTATTTTTGGTTTTGCAAATGATAAGCCCGATTGTGTCTTTGTCAGATTCGCTTTTAACCTGTCTATCAATTGCTGTGATATAAAAACCAATCTGACCGGTATATTCTGGCTTAAACTCACCTGCTTTCAGCTCGATGACGATAAATCTCTTAAGTATGTAGTTGTAGAATAGCAAGTCAACAAAGAACTCTTGACCCCCTACTTCCAGCTTATATTGTCTCCCGACAAACGCGAACCCTTTGCCTAGCTCCATAAGGAACCGAGTCATATTATTCTCAAGTGCTTGCTCAATATTTCTTTCTTTTGCCTGACCTGTAAGTTCCAGAAAATCTAAAACATAACTTTCTTTGAACGAATCCTTGAGTACTTCGACATCACCGTCGCTTACTACACTGTCGAAGTTTTGAGCAAGCTTCCCCTGACGCTGATATAATTTGCTATCTATTTGGTGATCGAGAATAACCCGAGACCATCCATTATCGATCGTTTTTTGAATGTAGAAATAGGCTTCTTCCAGCTCCAGCTTCTTGTCTATTATCAAACGAATGTGCCCCCATGGCATTTGTTCCACAAGCTGTGGAACTATTTCACTTTCACCAAAAAAAATATAAAATCTCTTCATGTAAAAGAGGTTTACTCTTGAGAAACCTGTCACATTCTGAAACTCAAGTTTAAGATCTCGCTCCATCTGCCCAATAAGATCATCTCCCCACTCTGACTCTTTTTGTTTAAGAGCGATTTGCTTACCAATGGAATAGTATAAACTAATAAGCTCAGTGTTGACTCTGCGAATAGCGATTTGCTGACTGCTCCGAATAGAGGCTTTTACCGAACTAATAAATTCAATATATTCAGGGGAAATAATGGTATTTGGGGATTTATTCATATTTTGAACTAGTTAACTAATTTACTTTTTAACTCGTTGTAAGATTTCATTTGCGAGTCCATCGAAGTCTTCCATACCCTTCTTGTCTTGCATGGAGTATATATCTTGCTGTAGAGCCTGTCCTTGCTTGTATTTAGTATTGGTTCTAATAGCAGTGTCGAAAACCTTTTCCTGATATGCTTTCTTGAGCTCTGAGGCCATAGCTTCGTTCATGCTAAAGCGTTGATCGAGCTTGGTAACTAAGATTCCTAATAAATTGAGCTGAGGATTTGATTCTTCCTTAGCGGTTTCAAAGTTCTCCATAAGCTTTTGAAGACCCATAGCGGACAATATTTCGTACTCCACAGGAATTAAGACATAATCACTTGCAACAAAGCAATTAAAGATCTGATGATCGAGCGTTGGCGGTGTATCAATAAGTACAAAATCAAAAGGGTTATTACTCAAAATCTTTTTTAGCAGATTTAGTCTCTGCATAGCATTGATTGAATCAAACAGTTCGGAATCTACGTCAGAGTTATTTGGAAGCAAGTACAGATTATCAATTGAAGTAGTGCTAAAATCTTCCTTATCCAAAGCTTTCATCTCCAACAAAGCGGAGCGAAGATCCAGCTTATCGGAATGATCTAATAGAAAGCTTAGATTAGCTTGGGGATCAAAGTCTATAAGGGCAACCGAAAGACCTTTGCGAGCTAAAGCTACCCCAAGATTGTGAACAGTAGTTGTCTTCCCTACCCCACCTTTATTATTGATAATGCTGATTGTTTTCATATGTATCGTATATAAGTTATTAAGTAAATTAGTTAACTAGTCAATTAGTTTATTCGTTAAGTAGTAAAGCGCTTGATATACACTTGCTGTAACTGAGAGCTCACCTTCCATTAATCTTTGTTTATATTCACTTAAAGGAACCAAAACAATTTCTATATCTTCAAGCTCATCAAGATGTTGCTCTGAAAGTTTATAGGCGTTGGTGCAAATAAATACATGGCGAATTCCGTTTGAGTTTGGCCCCTCATAATTACTACCAACATACTCGAAATCACCAGTATAACCTGTTTCTTCAAGAAGCTCCCTTTTTGCGGCATCTAAAGGAGTCTCACCCTCATCGACTTTACCTGCTGGAAGTTCATCAACTACTTTAGCAGGCCCTGGCCTAAACTGACGTACCAAAACAACCTCGTCTTTGGTTGTTAAAGTCAAAACAAGTGAAGTCTCGCCTTTTGATGAAATATAATAGGTTCGCTTTTCACCATTATCAAATTGAAAAGTTCTCATCGATATTTTCTGATATCCCACTTTTGATGTTTCTTCGTGAATCAATTTTGTCATAAATTAACTAGTTAAACGGCCACCAGCCTTTTTTCTTTTCATCCTTTTGCTCAGGAACTTCGGGTATCTCCTCTGTTTTCTCCAAAAGTTTCTTATTATCATTCTGAAGATTCAACATAAGCATCTGATCCCTACCCCTTTGTTCATTTACAGTCTCAAGTTGTCTTTGCAACCAATCCACTTGTTTTTCAAGGCTATCAACATAGCGTACCATGGTATCATCTATAACCGTACCATGGTCTTTACTATACTTAATCCCATCCATCTTACCATGGGATTTGGGGGTAGTACCAGCCTTGGTATTACTACCCTCTGTACCATCCTCTACCCTAGCCTCTTCACCTAAAGTTTCAAGGTAAGTTTCAAGACTTGGCTTAAAGATTCTGACCTCTTTGCCTGTCCTTCCTTGAACGTACTTGATCTCAATTTTGTTTTTCTCAAGGTTTTTCTTGCGTACCCACTTACTTATGGTTTCCTTGTTTCTTCCTGACACTTGGGCCGCTTCGTCCTTGTCTAGCCAAAGGGTAGGATCTTCGTTACTAGTACTAGCCTTGAGGCTAGCCTTAACGTTGATAATTTTATTTTCTTCTTTTTCAGACATAAATATTGACTAGGGTAAATACTATAGTTCTCCTATGGTATAGGCTAGGGTATAAATTATGTCAATAGTAGTCATAAACCGCTAGTATAAAAGTAAAAACATCCACGAAGGTACACAGTACTGTCTCCGTAAGTACATAGTATTGATCAGTTTACCGCTATTTTCCGTTAGGGTAGGGTACACTCAACTAAAAATACACCAAAATCATGTACTTACGTAGATAAATTTGATCGAAATATTACGATTAGATTGCACAAATGCAATGATTATCGGCTTTATTAAAAGATTCATTGAATTACCAGAGCGATTTTAAAAATTTTAATGAATATTATCTCCAAAAAGAACAACTCTCTGCGTTGTTGTATATATTGTTTTATATTGTATATATTGGGCAACCTCTTGAGCCCTATTACAAAGGGTAAAAGGGCACTCAATATCCGTGTAAGTACACACTTTCATCCACGTAAGTACACAGTATTATCTCCGTAAGTACATACTTTCATCTCTGAAAGTACATAGTACTATCTACGTAAGTACACACCTCTATAATCCAGATTAGCAGGGTTAAGATTATTCAGTATAGTGTTTGACTTGACAAATGAAATCTTATTCATCAATTATTATCTTCAAAGGTACATAGCATAAAATACATTAATTGGGGATATGCGCTTATCTGCGTATACGAATTTATCCAATAAGTATTAATGATTGGAAGAACAAAGATAAAATATTAAAAATCGTTTAAATATCCGCAAAAGTACACACTATGCCAAAGGTGAGATCCAAAACCAAACTGCACCAGACCGTCATACCGGTTGAAGATATTGCGAAAGAGGATATTAATTTTCCTGAGTTTTGTTTTGGTGTCATTGGTAAAGTACCATTGAAAGATCAGCCAGATGAACTAGTATTCGTTGATAAGATTAATCCTGATGCTCAAATAACGGTATCAAAGAGCCGTTATGGATTACCAACACAATTTACAAGAGATTTAAGGCTAGCCTTGATGAGAATAGGGTATAGGAAGAATAGATTCAAGTCGCGCCAAACGCCTGCTAGTGCAGGGGAGATACTCGCCGAGATGGGATTAACTCATAATGGTAAAAATCTATCAATACTCAAGAAACATTTGGATATCCTTACGGGTACAAGAATCAAATTTAATCACTCATTCTTTGATAAAGAACAATCCAAGCAAATTGATAAAACAATTGAATTTGGAATATTATCAGGATATGAGATAGTTGAGTTCAAATCACTCAAAGGTAAGAAAAAGTCGGACGATCCCGACAATTTGATAGGGAAGTTTATGTGGAGCGATTACTTCTACGATAATTCCGTCCAAAATGCCAAGAACTTAATCGACATGGATTATGCCATGTACACCCAGCTCGAGGGTGACATAACTAAGCAACTCTATTCGTTTTTGAATAAAAGAAGCTACGGCCGAGATGTATTCAGGATTGAACTACAAGTACTCGCATTTGAGAAACTAGGACTTAGTAGGAACAACTCAATGTCAAAGGTGAGATTCGCGCTAAAGAAGTCACACAAGTCGCTTATGGAGGCAGGCTTCTTGAAACGAGAACCAGAATTCACTAAATCCTTCGATGGAAAAGAATACGCAGTCTATAATTTTTCTCAAACATATTCCTTACCAGAAAACCAAGAAGTGCTCCCTATAGCTGACTCACGGTTTGACGATCTCAAACATAGGCTGCAGCTTCTAGAATTCACCGAAGGACAGATTGGTAAGTTATTCAAAGAATACCCCACAGAATCGATTACAGACGCTCTGGATATGTTTGATCTTGAGAATACTAATGGTAAGATCAAATCACCAAGAAAATGGATCCTAGCATGCCTGAGTAGGGGATTCGATACAAGCAATCTGGAAGAAAAACGCAAAGAATCTGAAGAGGCTAGGCTAGCCCTGGCCAAGGAGCAAGAACAGCTTGAAGAAGAGGGAATAAGGGCTGCAGAAAAAGCAAGAACAGCTGAAGAAAACAAGAAAAAAATAGACCTTTGGATAGGAGAAAACCCTGCTAAATATTATACGAAGTGCCAAGAATTTTATAAAGATTTGGAAGAAACTAACAACACAATATTCCTCGATCTGATCAAAAGGGAAGTGAAGAAATCAGGAACATCAGAAGTCGAAGTTATTATGGCTAATGCTGCTTTGAGTAGTATGGTTAGAGGAAAAATAGAATTATGAAGAATAACTTGAATGCGATCGATAAAGCTTTGTTAGAAAAGTTTTTTCAAACTGAAGAGGGATACGTTCTGGATTTCTCCGACGCTAGATTTAGCATCCACTTTGCTGAAATAGACGTAGATATCGACCATTCAAAGTGGAGAAAATTTGGCAATTCAAAGGGTAAAAGACTAAGATGTTTTTTGAGCGAGGCTAGCAATACCGAAGTTTCAAAGCTTTTATATCACTCAATCGATTATATAAAAGGCAGGCAATTAACTTCAAATGGAGGAGCATTTAAAGATAACTTATATACTGATGACGGTTTTAAAAATATAATTTTAGTTGCTCAAAAACTAAGTAGATCAGTCGGTTCTATTGATATTGATAATAAAAAACTAACGAGAGAGTTTGCAGTATCCCAACTGAATAAAATGAAGGAAAAGATATCAAATGGGGATGTTGAAGGGGCGATTGTTAATTCCAGAACTTTGTTAGAAGATGTTATCTGTAAGGAAATATACCCTAAAATAAGCGGAATGAACTTAAAATCCAAAGGTGACTTAGTAGCAGATTGGAAAGAGCTAAGCAAGAAATTAAATCTTCACGAAGAATCAGTGGCCGATGATTCACTTAAGCAAGTAATTAGAGGTTTAACTTCAATCATAAATGGAATTGCAGCAGTAAGCAACAAAATGTCTGAAAGACACAGCCAAGAGTACAAACCGTCATTACACCATGGTTTACTAGTAGTTAACTCTTGTTTAACTGTAGTTGAGTTTTTATATTCAACACTAGAATACCAGACTTACCATAATTCTAACTTTTAGAGTCGATTAAAGTATGGGCTCCAGATCTAAATTTAATACAACTCCAATGACTGACCCTATACACGAGGTAGTTTTGTGCTTGGGTTATGTTAAAAACGGTGAATTCTGGGGGTGTGGTTCGGGAGTGATGATAAGCCCAAGTTTTATCTTAACGGCGAGACATGTGGTAGAAAACTGCTATTTGAAATCGGGTGTTAAGCCAGAAGATGCTGATTTTTCGATCATTGCATTCCAGGTGTTACACACAAGTCAAAAGGGAAATATCTATCAAGTAAGAAAGATTACATACAATAATTATATACAAAATGATCTAGCCTTGTTGTATATTACACCTTATTTAGCACAAACCCCAACGAACTTTGCACCAGTAATATCACTGAAACAACTTTCATCGAAGGACAAAATTGATTGTTTTGGTCACTCAAGACCAAATATGCAAATAAAGGAAGAAAATATATGTGAATGGTTTACTGACGGCAAATCAAGTTCAGGACTGGTTGAAGATTTTCATATAAATGGAAGAGGTATATTTAAATTCATGGGATATAGCACCAATATGCGTTCACTGGATGGTATGAGCGGAGGAGGAGTGTTTCATGAAGGCTGTTTAGTTGGAGTGATTAATGGTGATCTTGATATAGGTGATGGAAATAGTGATACAAGACAAGAGGGCTCTTTATTTTTTTCATCACTGGCACCATTCCTATTGTTCAAATTAGATGTTACCTTGCCCGAGTTAAATATTTCTAATCAAAGTCTTTATGTATATCAGCTAATTGAGCTAGGGTATTTTGTTAAAAATGCAAGGTATGATATAGGCATAATTACGGATTCTGAGGGCACCCCTAAAGAATTAAGATTTTAACCCCACCCTATGTATCTCTCTTCTCTTCAGCTCTCACAATTCAGACCGCAGGCTAGGCCGAAGGGCGGTGAGATGAAGGGTGAGAGTGGCGTGGGGATGGGGAAAGTAAGAAACCTCTGAGATTGTAATATACAAACAAAATACAAACTTAATCTAAATCACTATCAAAATATCTACCAGCATCCTTCAGCTTAGCCAGATGTCTTTTCTGAAGCAGGCCAATAGGCTCACCATACTTCTGAACGCAATCAACACCAAACCGTTGCAGTTCTTCATAACTATGCCTTTCAGGAATCTGAGTCCTATAATCAATTGTATTAAATGACATAAATGCGACATCTCGGTTATTCTCGGGATTAAGAGTTCTAAGATATGCTTGAAACGGTGGTAAGCTTGCTATCTCCTCCGCAGTTACTTTGTTCTTGAACATTCCTGGTATTCGTTCGGCTTCTTCCATATTCCCCATGTTGAATGCAAAGAAAGTAGAGATATTTCCCATTACTGATTGTCTGATTGAATCCCAAAGTTGACCTAAGTATTGATTTCCCAAAACAAGTCGTATCTTATACTTTCTTGCTTGAGCTAAAAGATTATCAATGATTTCGAGCTGGGCTTCTTGGAACTCATCTATGAATACCACGGCTTCCTTTCGCTTATCTTCCTCTTGAATACTTTGTGTCCAGTTCCATATTTCAGCTAAAATGAATTTGGATATTAGTTTTTTGGAAGTCGTACCGAAGGCTTGCTCTGTTATTGGGATCATAATTCTTTTGTGATTCTCGATAGCATCAATAATATCAAACCCGTGTCCTTCGAATAACGGAGCAAGGCTAGGCTTGACGATGAACTTGAAACGGTTTTCTACACCATCAAGTATAGCTTTATTGAGTTGATAGCTTTTGAGTTCGTTGTTCCACTTATAGCCAATCTCTTCAGGGTAGTCCTTGAATATCTTTTTGAGAATACCAGTGTATTGTGTCCCGTCTTTGAGTATATTGGGAAGATCGGGCAAGGTTAGTTGTCTTTCTCTAACAATAATTTCAGCCCTATTTGGTTCAAGCTTCCTTACATCCACGAGATAGAGGTAATAAGCATCGGCGAAGTGTAGCCCAGTTTCTATCAAGAACGAGAGTATCTTCTCGATTGAAGTTCCGAGATCTTTTGACTTTGACTTTGATTCTTCTTCGAATACGGCCATTATTTGTTCTAATTTGGAGTCTTTTTGGCGAGTCGATTTCCTAAAAGCAAACAAGGGGTTAAACGTCCACGTAGAGGCCGCTTCACTATCATTGTAGGGTAAGTATATTAAATCATTCCAGCTGTCCATCCTCTGAGCTATTTTGATTAAATCAGAGCCATGTGGGTCGAGCATTACCAATGCCTTGTCCTGCGTTCTCCTTGCAAGCTCAAGATAAAGTAGTATCATAAGTGTTGATTTACCCATACCTGTTTTACCAGCCAAATAAATATGCCTTTCAAGATTTTCAATAGGGTAATAAATATCAGTCTGATCACCCGACTTTAGCTTGGAAGTACCAATATGAATACTAGAATCTTTGGGGGTTATAAAGTCGGGAGAAGATTCTAGAATTTTGGTATCACTTGTCATTACCGTTCCACGATCGGTCTGAGTAGGGAAGAAGAACCCAGCTAGTTCGTTACTCGTCAGGTAGCTTCCAAACTTCTTTCTAAAGGGATTAACAAGAATGTTTTCTTTAGGAATCCACCGTATTCGAAGGTTGTTTAAGTTTTTCTTATTTGACGCAATATTCTTGCTCGAGAAGCTATTGGTGATTGCCGAAGACTTGATAATTGACGATAGCGATTGATGAACCTCGAAGGAGTCTGCTAGAGAGAACAATTTCACTTGAAATAGTGGTTGATTAAGCTTGCTAGTATATGAATCTACATCCAGCTGCTGAGTAGGGGTAATGCGAGATCCATTTTTATGAGCAATTCGTTCAATCCTACTAATCCTAGAAAGTATGTGCGACTTTTTCTCAACAGGACGAAAGACAATAAGTAAACTAGTTAACTCGTTATGTAGTGAACTAAGATAATTAAGTATATGAGGGTAGGGGAGTTCACCCTCTAATGTGTGATAGGGTTTTGTAGTAACATATGATTGAATAGTGCTTTTGGTGTGATTTTCCAATAGGTCTTGCTCAATTTCTTCAAACTCGACTGAATCAAGCCCCGTCAATGCATTTTTGATTGCAAGAGTTACTTTCTCTGAGGAAGAAGCAATATATGTATCAACGAAGTCGCTAACTTTATGGATCTCCATACTTGCTCGATGACCAGCCAAAAGATTATGGAGAGATGACAGAATCGAAGTCATTTTACCAAGTCCCTCAGGATCTTGAGAAAAGCGAATCTTTAGTAAGCTTATTGGTTTTTTTCTATCAAGGTATCTATCGATTAACACATAGCAAGCATACCCTACAAAACACATCACAAGGAATGCAGAAAACATATACAATTGGGGTAGGGCACCCTGGTAATCAAAACTGTTACCTTCTTCTACCATTGTAGTAGTTTGATTTTCAGACCCACATATCTCTGAATATGCTATGGCAATATCTCTATCAACACAGAGAGAGTCTGAATTACTTTGAACATACTCCGAGCATAAACCCTTGTCTGTTAAAAGAGTGGTATAGCTGGTTTGGCACAATGTTTCATTCATACGTTAGAAGTCGAGATAAGATCCTTTTGATACTTGTAAGCTCAGTAAACTAGTTAATAAGTTAACTTGTTTGTAGCCTCCAAATCCTTGATTATATTGTCCTGCAAACAATACTAATCTATTATCTTGTAATAACCTTACCAAGTTTTCAGTTGGGAATTCACTTCTCCGTCCTGCTTCTGTGAGCTTGCATATTGAAGGATGAAGCATTGGAAATATCACGCTTTGAGAAAAATCTTCAGGAAATAGACTTTGGAGTCTGTTTGCAGATTTGAATGTAAAGTATAAGTGTAGGGGAGTGTCAGGTAATAAGTTGGTTCCCTCATACATCATTATCGCATACTTCAAAACCTTATCATAAATCTTGCGTACAACCTCAGTCCCACTATCAGATTCAAGGGCAAGTAGCATTGACTCTGTTCGAATGACAGCATCAGGTGTTATAGTATGATTCTGCCCATCATAATTGAAGTGAAACGTTGATTCTTTGTCATAGTCAGTAAGGATATGAGTAACTGTTCTATTCACGTCGTCGAGTAAATAATCCAAAAGAAAACGAAAACTAAGATAATGATGCTCCTGTGATATTGTTCCTGCTCTGTTGGCTCTTCTACTCCAGTGTGTATATGAATAATTTGCAGATAACGACTCAGATACTCGATTATATCCCTTTAATGTCATAAACAAAAACTTATCCCCCGAAGCTTCAGTCTGAATGGTCATCAAGCCAGCTCGCAAGGACTGAGATACATGAGCAGTTAGGTTTTTTCTTTCAATCGAGTACTCATCCGCTAAATTATATACCCAACGCAAAGGAACGGTTTTTAGCGAAAACACCAAGTAGAGAAGCAAGTCTCTAGTAAATTTGATAGGTAGCTTTTTATTGTTCATATAATTTTCTTACTTTCCCCATCCCCACGCCACTCTCACCCTTCATCTCACCGCCCTT
>Ga0208218_1000138_pt1 | contig 42416 bp, 46 predicted proteins | sample HotLakmasection3_FD_184726 | JGI IMG/M metagenome (GOLD analysis project Ga0208218, IMG submission 184726) | Hypersaline microbial mat communities from Hot Lake, Washington, USA - Section #3 (SPAdes) | ecosystem: Environmental > Aquatic > Non-marine Saline and Alkaline > Hypersaline > Microbial... | reverse complement strand
CGCCACCAAGAGCGTTAGAAGTAAATATGAGGCATGGCTGAGTTCATTTTGAACAATGCTCTGGTATTGTTTAGCTATCATATTTAATAGATAGGTTGGGTGTACTAACTTCGACCTATCTTTTTTTGTCGGAGCAGTCTGCATCAACCGCTACATAACGCTTTTGACCACCGCTGTCTCCCTGTCAGCTTGGAGAGCTAGACAAAGTACTTGTTCAAAGAGATCAAATCCAAGAGGATTTAGAGATAACACAAGTTGGGAAAAGAGAGCTGGAGTGGCAAAAAGAAGAACTTTTAGACATAAGTATAAACCTAGAGCGCCAACAAAATTTTCTGAAGCTTAAGAATGACAACTTGCTGGCAAGCTTAGATGTACTGGAGCAAGAAAATCAGCAGATCAATCAAGAAATTCGACAGGCTACAGGCATCCAAGTTGCCATTCAACGAAGATTGCTTATGACTCAAATGAACCTAAATCAAACGAACACTCTTCTTGACATAGCAGTCGACGATGCGACTAAGCTTCAATTTGAAACTGATGCTTTGGAAGAACAAAAAGATCAACTACTAAGTAATATAACTGTGTTAGCGGCTAGAAACGTTCAGCAATTACGAAATTCGCAAGATATATTCCCTATGACAGGGGCAGTCTTTGATTTTGCTCAAGGAAACCATGATGAAGCAATTACTCAACTCACGCAGCTTTTGGAATACAATCCTGGCAACACTATTATTCGGATCATTCGGGGAGAACTTTTGAATACTGTCGGGCAGTCAGAAGCTGCATTGAAAGATGCAGAGACAGCAATTGAGCAGGAACCTGATAACTTTGTTGCTCATTTTACTCGAGGCAACATCCTGCTAAATCGTCGTGAATGGGAAAACTCGATTGAGTCTTACGATACAAGCATAGCTTTAGCTGTAAACAGTGGTCAGGAGTATTCCCAAGCTTGGGCTAACCGAGCGATTGCGTTAGCTGGATCTGGCAATCTTGTCGAAGCTATCGAATCTCAAAATCAAGCACTATTGATCCAGTTTAGCGATCGTTTTGTTACGAACTTGACAGGATTCATTGATGTCTTTATTGAGCTATGGATTGGTGGGAGTACGATTCAAACCGACATAAGTAGCTTTAGCCTCCTATCTCAAGGGCTTGGAGAACAGGGCAATGAACTTGTTGACTTTAATTTTACTAGCTCGGCTTTTCAAGAAGATGATTCAGAGATCCTCGAACGCAGTGTTGCTTTATTGGAGCAATATAACCAAAATACAAGTAACTCAAGTCTGTCACTATATCAAGGCTTCTTACTGTTGGTTTCAGGTCAGCATAACGAAGCAATTCAACAATTTGACTATATTTTAGATGTGTATTCTGAGTCTGAATCAATTGATATATTTCCTTCTCAATTGTTAGAAAAGACGTATATGCTTCGTGGCATTGCATATCGTAATAGAGGCGATTTGAGCAGTGCAATTTCTGACTACAATGAAGCCATTGCCCTTCGATCTACAAATCCAATTGCTTATGGCAACCGGGGTTTACTACTTTATAGTATTGGTGATTGGGAAGGAGCAATTGCCGATTTTGATTCAGCTCTTGAACTCGATCCGCTGAATGTAAACTCTTATAATAATCGTGGAATTATACGCTACAGTTACGGAGATATAGAAGGGGCAATTAGTGATTTTAATGAGGCTATAAAACTTAATCCAGGTTTCTTGCTCTCATATAGAGGTAGAGGAATCGCTCGTTATGCTCAAGGAGATTTAATAGGAGCTATTTCTGATTTTACTCAAGCTATTGAAATCGATCCTCAAGAGGCTACTAGTTATTACTATCGCGGTAATGCGCTCTATAATTCAGGAGATTTAGAAAGGGCAATTGCTGACTACAGTAGAGCTATTGAGCTTAGTCCTCAATATGGTGCTGCTTATTACGGGCGTGGCATTGCTTACCGAAGTCAAGGAAACTTTGATGCATCTATTGCTGATTACAACGTAGCTATTTCTCTCAATCCTCAGTACTCTGATGCTTATGGAAGCCGCGGTGGTATACGTGCTCTTCAAGGAGATTTGGAAGGGGCGATTGCTGATTACACGCAAGCCATTTCCCTTAATCCACAAGATGCATTCTCCTACAATAGTCGCGGCAATGCGCGCTATAACCAGGGGGATTTGGCGGGGGCGATCGCCGATTATGACCAAGCCATTGCCCTCAATCCTCAATATGCGAACGCCTATAACAATCGCGGCAATGCGCGCTATAACCAGGGGGATTTGGCGGGGGCGATCGCCGATTATGACCAAGCCATTGCTCTCAATCCCCAATATGCGAACGCCTATAACAATCGCGGCAATGCGCGCAGAAACCAGGGGGATTTGGCGGGGGCGATCGCCGATTACACCCAAGCCATTGCCCTCAATCCCCAATATGCGATCGCCTTTAACAATCGTGGCTTTGCCTACTACTCACTAGAGCAGTATGAACAAGCTTTGGGCGACTTCAACCGTGCTGTTGAACTAGACAGTCGCTACGCCTTGGCTTTTGGGAATCGAGGCTCAGCATATAGGGCGTTAGGGCGTTATGACGAAGCGTTAGCCAATTTTGATCGTGCCTTGGCGCTTAACCCCAATCTGAGTTGGGTAGTGGAAGAACGCAATCAGCTTTTGCAGGAAATGCCATAGGAGGAATTGTTGTGCTTGACTTGTTCCCACTTTCACTCACTCAAGCACACTCGAATCCACTGAAATTCAGCTTCGTCAACAGATGGAAGAGGCTATGGGTTGTAACCAATCACCTGCTCTAATGAAGCTTCTTTGTAAATGGCTTGCAAAATGGGCTTCAGGTCGATGGTGGATGCTTTGTCATCAGGTTAAAGGGGAAGCAGGAACGTAGGGATCGGTTTCTGGAAGTCGATGGGGTAGCGTTCTACTGTGGGGGGCGATCGCTCCTACTCACTAAAATATAGCCATCCAACGCAACCTCTCCTGAGATAGACAACGGTCTACCCCCTCGCAACAGATCAAACTTGATCAGGTGCTTATGGCTCTCCAATACCTTTTGGCGCTTGGTTTTATAATGATAGCGATCTTCTTTGGGGCGCTTGTTTTTGAGAGCAATGATTCGTGTTCGAAATAATTGCTTTGGCACCGCATCTATCGTACTATTAATGGTAGTACGAAACATAATTTAACTTATGCCTGATCCCTTTGCTTCCGCTACGCAGGAGCAGGACGGCAAGACTTCTGAGAATTTATCACCACCAAAAGAGGCTTTTCATGCAGGGTATCAGCAAGCGCTTGATGATTTTGCGATCGCGCCGCTGCTACACCGCTTGAAGACTTTTTCAGACAGCAACTTCGACGCTCTTTGGTATAACCTGTCTCACCAGGAAGCCGAAGTTATTGCTGCGATTCTCATTCAGACCCTCATCGCTAGTCTGAAGGGGAAGCTCCTGGTTACCTATTTGGAAGCGATGCGACGGCCTTCTCCAGAAGTCTTTCAGTCCCTTGCGCCTTTGCAACTTCCTCGTCCCAACAAGGACTTACCTGCTGGTTTTCCAGACATAGCGGGTCCCCACTTTTTGTATGGCGATCGCCTCCGCTGGATCTCCAAAGGCGAGACAACCGACTGGGGCGTGGTCATCGGTAGAGCATACAGTTTTGCCCCACATCGTTGCCATTGACAATGGTGCTACCTGCTTTGGCTAGATACAGATTCTCCCAGTGCTGCCTGGATGCGCACAGACACTGCCTGGGAGGACGACCTCGAACCCTTTGAAACGGAGGGACTTGTATGAATCCTCTTGCGCTTACAGACCGCGACCAAGCCTTGATTAACGCTTACAGCACATGCCAGTTAGAAATGACGCCTCAACAGTTTTATGCCAAGTGGAACATTAGCCAGGAGGTGATGGCTGCCATTTGTTCTCGATCGCTCTCAACTGTGCAACGTTGGTTTCGCCAGGGGCGGAGCTATCGCCAACCTACCGCCACCGACCTGCGACATCTGGCGCTGATGGACTTCTTGCTTGAGTATTTTGAGGATCTCCCATCAAACATGCGCTTATATCTCTGTCCCGAAATCGCGAGTAATTTCGCCTCCGAGGCATAAACCTCAAGAAAAATCAAGGTCACCGTGCATTGTCTTTCGATGCCACCTCCTTCATAGGGTGGCATCAGTTCTTTTTGGGCGTGCGATCGCACCAACCTATTCCTAAAGAACATCAACCCTACTCATCCGCTACTGCACATCGAGAGAAAGTATGAGCTACCATCAGCAACTCCACCCTTGGTGTATCGTTCGCTTTTTGCCCAACATGCAACATCGTGTCATCGCGCGCTTGCGGCGGCGCAATGATGCAGAGGCACATCTCCGAATCCTTCGACAGAACGCGCCATCTTTGCGATATGCCATTGTCTTTGATCCGGGTAAGCCTTCTCTGGACTCAAAAGCAACGCATGAAGAACAAAGCCCGCAAAACCAGAAGGCAGAATCTTAAGAAAGGCTGAAATTGAACTTGTGGTAAATCTTGTGGTAAACGAGCTTTTGAAAAGATGTCGAAAATTCTGAAAATAAGATTAGGCGAGGGTTAGAGCGATCGCGACCCGCTGACTTGTAATCAGCGGGTCGCAAGTTCGAATCTTGTCACCAGCTTCCTCGAAAAATCGCTGAATCCATGTAAAGGCAAGGGCTGAACTTCTTGCCTTTTATAGTGTTTGGAACAGTTACAAAAATTAACCTGTTACCCGTGAGGAGCGCGATCGCATCATTCAGGCATTTTCAACCAACCGCTACTACAAGCCCTATGCCTCGCTGGTGGAGTTTCTATTTCTAACGGGGTGTCGCCCGTCGGAGGCGATCGCCCTGCGCTGGCAAAACGTGAAGCTGGACTACATCCGGTTTGAGGAGGCGGTCGTCTACGATGGGGTGCGCCCGGTGATAAAGCAGGGGTTGAAGACCCAGCAGTATCGCAAGTTTCCGATGAATAGGCAACTGCGATCGCTGCTTCAGCGCATTCAGAAAAACCGGAATCCCGCGACGGACTACGTGTTCCCCAGCCCGAAGGGCAAGATTTTGAACTGGAACAACCTTAGTGGTGCAGAAAACTCTTGAAAAGGTTGCAATGTCGTGAGTCTCAACTGAGACAGCGGTGGCTGAGAGGGGGCATTTCATGAGAGGCTGAAGTTCCCCAACTACCGGCACAGCTCATGGAAATACCCCATCTGTATCGTCAACTGCAAGCCCAACTGCGTCAATGGGTAAAACCAAAAGACCAACGCCATCTGCAAGGCTTTAGCGAAATTATCGCCGCGATTCTGCAATCGGAAAGCGCCTGTCTGGGGAAGTGGATTCCTTATTTAACCCATCGCTCCTGCCAAGCACGGGCACACATGGAACGCCTCAGCTACTTTGTGCATAATCACCACATTACAGCCGAGCACTTCTATGAACCCCTGCTCCGCGCTGCGCTGGAGGCATGGGAGGGAACGGCAGTGCTGTTGACGCTCGATACCAGCGTGTTATGGGATCAGTTTTGCCTGATAGAGGTCTGTTTGGTCTGGGGCGGGCGCTCGTTTACTTTAGCCCAGGATGTCATAGAGCATGGCAGTGCCACCGTAGGCTTTGAGCAGTATCATCCGCTGCTCGAAGCCGCCCAGCGCAATCTACCGCCGAATGTCCAGGTGACGCTGCTGGCTGACCGAGGCTTTGAGCATGAAGCATTGATCCGGTGGCTGCACTCCCAGCAGTGGGAGTGGGCCATTCGGGTGAAGAGCAACTTGAGCATCACCCTGGCGAATGGGCAGGTTCGCCCGGTTGAACAACTGCTACCGTCAGACGAGCAGGCGCATCTGTTTGAAAACGTTCACGTCCTCGGTGGCATCCCTTGCCACTTCGCCACAGCCCATGTGGCGCAAGCCAAAGAAACCTGGTCGGTGCTCTCCAGTTACCCTCCTTCGCTGCAAACCTTTGCCCTCTATGGTCAGCGCTTTGGCGGCATTGAGCCGCACTTTAAGGATTACAAGTCAGCCGTATTCAACGTTTTAGAGAGCGGGTTACGTCATCCTGAAGCCTTGAGCCGCTTATTCATGCTGCTCGACTGCGCGATTTTGATTGCCTTAATTCTGGGACTGATGGTGGTGCAAGCCGGACGACGGGCTCAACTGGACTGGCATGGGGAGCGGGGCTTGAGTTTTCTGCAACTCGGCTTACGGGAGCTGAAACGACTTAGCTATCAGCGCTTTGCTCTCCCAAACCTGATCCGCTTACCACCGTGCAACCCGCCTCCTGCTTGTGCGTCAAAGCGGAAGCGGGACAACCTCGAGTGCCGCATTGAATTCGCCAAAGTCCTCAGGTTCTCATAATGAGACCGCCCGAGTTTTCTGCACCACTAAGCTGGAACAACTTTACAAAGCGGGGATGGCAACGGGTTTTGCAGGGGTTGCAGATTGAGTATCGCAATCCCTACCAGACGAAACACACCTTTTGCAGCCTGTGCCGGGAAGAGGGCATTGCCAGCATCCATATCGCCAAGTGGGTAGGCAGTTCGCCCGAGATGATTGACCGGGTGTATGCCAAGCCCATTGACGACATTCAGGTGCCAGAGTGGTGAGCAAGAAGACCTGAGAGCTTCATCGGGAATACCTGGAACAGCTTTTTTCATCCCCTTGTGGGGATTGAGGTATGCTGGGGCATTACCCTGTTGGGAAAATTTTGGAAGGTCTTTCCACGATCGTGGAAAGGGATGTGGAAGACAGGTTGGCGAGGAGCGGGAGATGGCACGGCGATCGCACCCAAAGCTGAGCTGGCAGGCGGGAAGTGAGCTGGTGGGGATTGAGTTTTCCCTGGTGGCGGAGCAGGACTATGCGCTGTATCCGCAGTACACCATCGGCTTGCATGCCTGGTTTTTGCAGCAGATTCAGGCGTTTGACCCGGAGCTGTCGGCGGCGTTACACGATGATGAGGCGGAGAAGCCGTTTGCCCTGACAGGCTTGGATGGGCAGTTTGTGACCCACAGCCGCAATGTGGAGTTGCAGCAGGGCAAGACCTATCGCTGGCAGGTGAATGGTTTTTCGGCGGCAGCGGTGGCGGGGCTGGCAACCTGGCTCAAGAAACCACCCAGGGAAGTGAGTTTGAAGAATGCGCCGCTGAAGGTGGAGCAAATCCAGTTAGCGCTGCCTGCGATGACTTATGAGGCATTGGCGGAAACGCCTGGGGAGGGCAACACGATCGCCCTGACCTTTGCCAGCCCCACTAGTTTTCGGCGGAAAGGGCATCATTTTCCGCTGCCGTTGCCGCGCAATGTGTTTCAGAGCTATTTGCGCCGCTGGAACTTGTTTTCGGGGGAGGCGGTGCCGCAGGAGGACTTTTTGGACTGGGTGGATGAGTATGTGGTGATCCAGCGGCACCAGATGCAGACGGTGAAGGTGGCAGCAGGGAAACGCGGCTCGGTGACGGGGTTCACCGGGGCGATCGCCTACTCCCTCGATCGCAAAGCCAAGAGCCACCCGGAATTCCAACAACTCTTTTTCACCCTGGGGCGACTGGCTCCTTATTGCGGCACGGGACACAAGACCACCTTTGGGCTGGGGCAAACCCTGGAAGGCTGGCATTTGCAGCAAGCACAAGCCCCAGAGATCCCCCCCGCCCAGGCATTGCTGGCAGACCGAGTGGCGGAGTTGACGACGCTGTTTTTGGAGCAGCGTAAACGGACGGGGGGCGATCGCGCCCAGAATATTGCAGAAAACTGGGCGACGATTCTGGCACGGCGAGAACTGGGCGACTCGTTGCAGGCGATCGCCGATGACCTGGGGATTCCCTATGAGACGGCGAAGACCTATAGCAAGTTGGCGCGGAGGGCGGAGAAAAGGGGAAAGGGTGAAGGGTAAAGGGTAAAGGGTGGAAATGGCTTCTTGGAAGGGGGGTCTTCAAGCGGGGGTTATGATGCGGTAGCTGGAAGGTAGACTGCACGAACGAGGTGTCTTCGGGGGTTGCGGTCTGCTTTCCAGCTCTTGGGATGATGGTGGGTTAGGGGCGATCGCCCACTCATGCACGCACTCATGCCGATGGCTGGGCGATCGCGATCGCACCAGGGTTAACCAACATCTGCTTGTGGGGGCGATCGCTTACTGGCTTGTCGCTAAGATAAGAACAAGGTTTTGGCTGATGGTGTTGTGTATTCGTCCAGGATGGCAGGAGGGTGGAATGACTTCGACGGGCGATCGCGTACGGTGGACGACGGCAGATCTGGCGCTCTTTCCAGATAACGGCAAACGCTACGAAATTATTGATGGAGAATTGATTGTGACGAGAGCGCCTCGCTGGAGCCATCAAGAGGTGGCGGGTCGAATCTTTGCTGCATTAGATGCCTGGTGTGGAGAAACTGGATTGGGGCGGGCGGCATTTGGACCGGGCATTATCTTTACTGATGCGGACAATGTGATTCCTGATGTGGTGTGGGCGAGTCAGGATCGGCTGGCGTTGCTGATGGATGAGGCGGAGCATTTGACGGGCGCACCGGAGTTGGTAGTGGAGGTGTTGTCGCCAGGGGAAACAAATGTGCAGCGCGATCGCCAACTCAAGCTCAAGCTCTATTCCCAGCAAGGGGTGCAGGAATATTGGATTGTGGACAAGGACTTGCAGCAGGTGCAGGTCTATCGCCGCGACCAGGCAATGCTGACGCTGGTAAAAACGCTACAAGCCAGCGATGCCCTCAGTTCGCCGCTATTGCCAGAGTTTTTGTGCCCCTTGTCGCAAATCTTTCGTTGATCTCCACTGTTAGGGATTCACAGCTTTAGGGGACGGGTTCCTTGAAGGAACCCGTCCCCTGAACCCCTAACTATGCTTCTGTCCTCTTGCGGGGAATGGGCAAGACTAACTAAAGGCTGAAGGATAAAGGCTGAAGGGTAAAGGCTGAAGGTAGAAATGTGGGGATGGGGTGCGATCGCCCCACATCCATTCAGAATGCAGAGCTTCCAGCAGCATTCCCAAAAACCTATTCATCCTTCACCCTTTATCCTTTTGCCTTTTACCTTATTTTAGGTTTCCGTCCCCTTGCGGGGAAAGGGCGCATGGGAAGGATGAAGGCAGAAGGCAGAAGGCAGAATTAGAGGATTGGCTCAGAGCAAAGGGGAATTCAGCGATCGCCCCCTCCAGTCGCGATCGCCCCCACATCAATACTGAACCGTAGAAATCTCGGCAATCTTCCCCAAACCCATTCATCCTTCTGCCTTCTGCCTTCTGCCTTGCTTTGAGTTTCCGTCCCCTTGCGGGGAAAGGGTTCTGTCGAACTTCATCTCCTCCCATCCTGAATACATAGCCCTTATATTTGTTTCCGTCCCCTTGCGGGGAAAGGGTTCTGTCGAACTCATACACGCGGGAGAGCGTTACGACATTTTAGGCGGTGGGTTTCCGTCCCCTTGCGGGGAAAGGGTTCTGTCGAACCGATGATTCCGGCTGTTGGTGTTGCGCCAACTAATATGTTTCCATCCCCTTGCGGGGAAAGGGTTCTGTCGAACAGCATTTGGCGTGAGGTTGATCTGAAGCTGGTTTCGGCTGAGGTTTCCGTCCCCTTGCGGGGAAAGGGTTCTGTCGAACCCGCAAGTATTGAGGATGGGAGTGCGATCGCTGGGGCATTGTTTCCGTCCCCTTGCGGGGAAAGGGTTCTGTCGAACAGAAGACAAGATTTGTCGCCGCTGGGGATGCACGATCGCGTTTCCGTCCCCTTGCGGGGAAAGGGTTCTGTCGAACCAATAGCTGCGGCGAACCTATCTTGCTGCGGGACATCGTGTTTCCGTCCCCTTGCGGGGAAAGGGTTCTGTCGAACAAAGAGACGGTCATCAGCTTCCGTGCCGGGAACCTGTTTCCGTCCCCTTGCGGGGAAAGGGTTCTGTCGAACCCCTAGAAGATACCTTTGTCTGTGATGTTGAAACCTTTGTGTTTCCGTCCCCTTGCGGGGAAAGGGTTCTGTCGAACTAACAAAAGCTATCGCTATCGTAACCGGAATAGGATTAAAACTAGTTTCCGTCCCCTTGCGGGGAAAGGGTTCTGTCGAACCTTTGATCTACTTCTTGATCTACAGCAATTCTAGGCTCTGTGTTTCCGTCCCCTTGCGGGGAAAGGGTTCTGTCGAACTGGTAGAGCGGGCTTTTAATCAAATTCAAAACCTAGAAGGAGTTTCCGTCCCCTTGCGGGGAAAGGGTTCTGTCGAACACATCCAACGGCGTCTCCGGCAAAGCCTGTCTCTCTCTGTCATGTTTCCGTCCCCTTGCGGGGAAAGGGTTCTGTCGAACTCAACCGTTCGCGCTCCAATCGTTCGTCTATGCGGGTTTCCGTCCCCTTGCGGGGAAAGGGTTCTGTCGAACCTATGCTTCTATGTGAGCAAGTTGCTATTCTGAAAAATACGTTTCCGTCCCCTTGCGGGGAAAGGGTTCTGTCGAACCCCAACACATTCAGGCTCATCCCTACCCATCCCGGCGATGTTTCCGTCCCCTTGCGGGGAAAGGGTTCTGTCGAACTGGGGAGTTAGTTTTTGCCTATATAGGGAATGACGGGTTTCCGTCCCCTTGCGGGGAAAGGGTTCTGTCGAACCAGAACTTGACACAGGTGGGGAAGAGAAAGCTGAACCCGTGTTTCCGTCCCCTTGCGGGGAAAGGGTTCTGTCGAACTAACCCTGGATACCCCGATCGTCGTTGCGGCTGGGTTGGGTTTCCGTCCCCTTGCGGGGAAAGGGTTCTGTCGAACGACGGCGATCGCCTGGTCGTCATGCTCGATTCATGATGTGTTTCCGTCCCCTTGCGGGGAAAGGGTTCTGTCGAACTGGTTTTCTACTTTTTGCTGCTGCATTTATGTCTGGCTGTATGCGTTTCCGTCCCCTTGCGGGGAAAGGGTTCTGTCGAACGAATGGGATTGGGGTGGGTGCGGCATGGTGGGGGCAGATACCTGCGTTTCCGTCCCCTTGCGGGGAAAGGGTTCTGTCGAACCGGTGGAGCGCCATACCTCATGGCGGCTCTTGAGCAAGGTTTCCGTCCCCTTGCGGGGAAAGGGTTCTGTCGAACAAATTATTAAAAGGTAAAAGCAATGAAAAAGGAAATGCGTTTCCGTCCCCTTGCGGGGAAAGGGTTCTGTCGAACCAAAGTTCAACCGCCAAGTTGATGCGATGGCTCGCGACGGGTTTCCGTCCCCTTGCGGGGAAAGGGTTCTGTCGAACGACAGCTTTTTGGAGGGCAGTGCGTTATGGACAGCGTTTTAGTTTCCGTCCCCTTGCGGGGAAAGGGTTCTGTCGAACGAACGCGCATCCGCCCGCTTTACGCAGATGTCGCAAAACCCAGTTTCCGTCCCCTTGCGGGGAAAGGGTTCTGTCGAACCACTTCTTCTCGGGGCGGGCAATGGCAGTCGGGCAATCGGCGTTAGTTTCCGTCCCCTTGCGGGGAAAGGGTTCTGTCGAACCGAGAAGAGCAGCGCCAACTAGACCTGGCAAATGCCGTTTCCGTCCCCTTGCGGGGAAAGGGTTCTGTCGAACTTGACTGCTCCCCTCTCTAAAGAGGAGGGGATTCCCAGTTTCCGTCCCCTTGCGGGGAAAGGGTTCTGTCGAACGTTGAGTTCGTCGGCTTCGGTGAGTACCAGCCTTCCTCGTTTCCGTCCCCTTGCGGGGAAAGGGTTCTGTCGAACGGCACCAGCTTTCACCGCAGACATCAACCGACGCGACAGGTTTCCGTCCCCTTGCGGGGAAAGGGTTCTGTCGAACGGCGGTGCTCCTCCGGGTGCGGCGGGGGGTGGTGCTCCACGTTTCCGTCCCCTTGCGGGGAAAGGGTTCTGTCGAACTATTCCACGGGCAAATAAAGCGGGATGATGATGGGTTTCCGTCCCCTTGCGGGGAAAGGGTTCTGTCGAACCTCACAATAATCCGCTTAGATGCCGTCTTCTGCATAGGAGGCGGTTTCCGTCCCCTTGCGGGGAAAGGGTTCTGTCGAACGTCGAGGTGATCACATCGGGATTCGGCAAACCTCACGATGTTTCCGTCCCCTTGCGGGGAAAGGGTTCTGTCGAACACAACTGTATTGGGCGTATGCAACGCCTGTGAGCATTGTTTCCGTCCCCTTGCGGGGAAAGGGTTCTGTCGAACGCCCGATGGGAGTTTCGCTGATGCCTATTGGTGTCAGCGTTTCCGTCCCCTTGCGGGGAAAGGGTTCTGTCGAACCAATCGCAAGGCATTTAACGCAAAGGTGGCAGATGGGTTGGTTTCCGTCCCCTTGCGGGGAAAGGGTTCTGTCGAACGAAAATATTAAATTTGACTCAGCACAAAGCAACTTTAGGTTTCCGTCCCCTTGCGGGGAAAGGGTTCTGTCGAACACACTAATTGCTATACTGGGTTCATGCTAATAACTTAGTTTCCGTCCCCTTGCGGGGAAAGGGTTCTGTCGAACCGATAGGGGGGAAAGCGTTGGTCTGTGAAACTAAAGGCGTTTCCGTCCCCTTGCGGGGAAAGGGTTCTGTCGAACCCTACGGAATTAAAAAGCTTACTGTATTTGGCTGTCAAGGTTCGTTTGCGCCAGGACAAGACATTTGCCTTTACAAAGCCTTACGCTTCCTGTTGATTTGGGAGCATTTAGCAAACTAGCAGCGTTGCACACCATTATACTCGACTTTTTTGAACGAAAAGTAAGATTGGGGCAGTGAAACCTCTAATTTTCGCCCGTTTACTTTGATTTACTAAGTATTTCGAGGTGCGCCATCCTCACCCTCTATCTTCATATTTCTTAACCATGTCCAATGCCTTCATCCGTAAAGACTTTGGGCATTGGACATAGAGTTCTAGCAGAATCGCACGTTACAAAACGATAACAGCGGGCGGCTCATAGAGGGGCGGGCTGCCGTAGAGCTTCGCTTGCTTTTTGGCTTCGGCATTGAGGGGATAGGCGCGCAGGTTGTCTTCGCTGAGCTTGAGGACGGGGAGCCAAAACTGCTCCAGTTGGCGGCTCATTTCCTGGCTATCCAGGGGGCACTCAAACACCGATCCTTGAACGCGCTGGCACACTCGCTCCATGCGTTTTGCCAGCTTTTGGCGGCGGCGATTGTCGGCGACATCATAGCAAACTAACCATAGGGGTTTCATCGAATTAAAAAGCCTCCATAATCAAGGTCTTGGGCAACCAGGCAGCGCCCAGCCCAGCGGGCTTGCTCCAGCGTGATCTGGCTCATGGCGAGGCGGCGGTTTTGGGGGGCATATCTCATGCGTTTTTGGAACTGGCGATCGAGCTGCGCCAAAAACACCTTTTTGCCCATCTTGCCGAGCCACACACCCATGCCATCGGGGGAGGGTTCAAAGTCGTCGGTGGTCAACAAGCCCGAATGGATTGTGCTGATCACCGCCTGATCCACAATGACGGGGCGAAACTCTTCCATGAGATCCAGCACCAGATTGGGGCGATAGGGTTCGGTGGCATGGAAAAAACCCAGATAGGGGTCAAAGCCTGCCTGGACGGCGATCGCAAACATCCGTCCCAGCAACACCCCATAACCCCAACTGAGTAGGGCATTCACCGGGTCGGCAGGCGGTTGGCGCGAGCGATCGCCAAACTCCCAGGCATCGGGAATCCAGTGGCGCAAGCCTGCAAAGTAGGCGCGGGCACAAATGCCTTCGATGCCCTATACCCGCTTGAGGGGTCGGGAGCCTTCAAGGCTCCCGACCCCTGCCGCCATCTAGTAATGCTGCCGTTCTTCTTCAACTTCCGCTGCCATCTGGTGTCGCAACTTTAGCGGCGCGATCACTTCGCCCTGGGGTCGCCAGTCGCGCAGGCGCATGGTCACATTGATGTCGCCCAGCCGCACCCATCCGACATAGTAGCGATCGCCGGGCGATCGCGCGGCAACAATGGCTTCCAGGGTAGGGCGATCGGCAGCGGGGACATGCTGGGCAATCAGCCTGGGCAACCGGGCATAGTCCACCGGGGCAAAGGTGGGGTGGCGTTCGGTGTCGTCTACATACCAGCGGGCAAACCAGGGCGAAAAGCGCATTAGCAGCCAGGCTTTGGGCAGGTAGAAGTTAAAGCCCCAGGCTTCGTCCAGTTGTGCCTGCACCTGGTCGGGGTGGGGGAGTTCGCCGCGATCGCGCCATTGCTTCAGCCGTTTGGGCACCTGCGGATCGCCCCAGGGCAGCACCCGAACCCGCTCCGAGGCTATCCGATCCAGCCGATAGTTGTGCCAGCCAAAGGAGCCATCGGCATTCTGCCCATAGGCACTCAAATACTTTGCCCGCCGTACATAGTGCAAACACACCGGGTAGACCGTCACCGTTGCCTGCCGTTCCTCCTGGGGAATCCAGGTATCGAACTGAATGACGCCGCCATCGGGTTGTTGCCAGAGGTGTTCGATGTCTTGCTGATGGGTATCGACCTGCTCCTGAATCGGGTCGGGCAAAATATAGTCCAGATGCACAAAGATGCGCCTTGCAGGTTCCCGTTGCCAGAGCGGGTGCGGCTGTTGAGCGGTGGCTGTGCGATGTTCCCAGAGCCGTTGGATCACCACTTCGAGCTGGGGTTGCACAAAGGCAATGTCTTCCAACACCCGCAACAGATCCGAGGTTTCGGTGGGCGATAGCGCGGCGGTGGGCAGGGGTTGGGGGTCTTGCAATAGCGCCGGGAGCTGGTCGGGTGATCGAGCTTCGTAGTGCCCCCGCCGCACATCCCGCAGCCAGCCCTGCGCCACCAGCGCCTTCAGGTCATCGCGAATCGAGCGATGCACCACCGCAAAGGGCGCTTGCTCCAGTGCCGCCTCCCAAAAAATGGCATCCAGCCCGGTGTAATGCTCCATCTCCGCCATCCACGCCATCCCATCAAGCTGCGGGTCTGCTGCCAGCAAGAGAGAATGGAGCGATCGCTGGCATAGACAAATTTCGTCACTTTTTTTTGTTTTTTTTCGGTTTTTGCAGTGCGTCATCAGTATTTCTAGGGAACACTGATCCTGTTGACCATGCGTGGGGGCAAATAGACGCGATCGCACATCGCCATAGCGAAAGGGTTGGGGCAAGGTTTCGCACCAGGGCTGGCTACCACCATAGAGCGATCGCAATAACCACCACAGCCGTACTGCCCGCTGCCAGCGGTTTGCTAACTGTCCGGCGCTCAACTCCTGCAACACAGCGGGTTGGGGGCGATAGTCAAATCCCATAGGTTTCGCTCGCGGGTCAATATCGGGGAATGAATCGGGTGATGAAAAGAAGTCGATGGCAGGGGGCACATCCAGCCGCACACCCAGGCGCATGGCGCAGGGGATGTCGGCGCTTGGAAGACCCCTCTTCAATTGCAGTGTATGCTGTTGACGTTGTGATGGCGCAGGCAAGTTCGTGATTTTTAATGTTGCTCGAACCACTACGGATAGCATGGCATCGGCAAATGGCATCGCCTTCCGGTTAGATCCGTTTTTGGAAAGTGATGGGCTGTCGTTCCAGCTTTTGGACATCATCCTCACCCGTCCCGATCGGCTCATCACCCCCGAAGACCTGCGCACCCTGGCGCTGCCCCCCGGCATCGACACCCAGCGCGGCATCGTCCTCTCCGGGCGCGCCCCCATTTGGCTTTATGCCCATCTGGTGCATGAGCTGCACCCCACGGCCTGGGTCGCCTGCTACGATCCTCGCCTGGGAGCCGTCGCCGTCACCACCCACTCCCGCGCCACCCGCATTGGGCAGGTGATTCCGCTCTCGCTCTCCCTGGGGCGATCGCCCCTCGGCATGGCGCTGATGCTGGTGGGACCACCCGACAGCGGCAAGTCCGTCTTGAGCCATGCCCTCTTCCGCGCCCTGCTGCCCGACTACCCCAATACCTTCCTCCAACGCGCCCAATGGGACGGCGAAGGCAACTGGATTCTCGAACTACCCGATAATGCCAGTCACGAGGATCGGGAAACCTTCAAGCAGGTTTATCGGGGCACACTCACCGAACAGTTTTATCCCTACCATGCCGATGCCATCCTGCGACTGCGCCAGGAAAAGCCGCTGGTGCTGGTGGATGTGGGGGGCAAGGTGCAGAGCGAAAAAGTCCCCATTCTGGAAGCCTGCTCCCACTATCTCATCATCAGCCGCGATCGGCAGGAGGTCGCAAAATGGCATGAATTCTGTGGCAAAAGGGGAAATTTGCGTCCCCTCGCCGTGATCCACAGTACCCTGGAGCCAACCGAGGCTATCCACCAGCGAGAACCCTTCCTGGAGATGACCTGCGGTCCCTGGGTGCAGGGAGGGGCGATCGCCGTTCCCCCGGTCTTGCTCGAACAGATCACCGTTCAACTGCGATCGAGGTGAACCATGTCCCCTTCACCCCACACCGTCCAGCACCTTTATTTATTGATGGGCGAGAATCCCCTGCCCAATGCGGTGGCAGCGCTCACCTTGCTCCAACCCGATGGCATTCCCTATCTGGTGCATACCCACCGCACCCACCGCGCCGCCGAACGGCTCCAGGCGGTGCTGCAAGATGTGCCCCACCTCAAGCCTGCTCAACTGGTTGATTTGCAAGACTTCCAGGCGGATGCCGTCGAAATTTACCAGCGGGTGCAGGACAGTGCCAGGGGGCTAACGGGCACGGTGGGCATTAACTACACAGGCGGCACCAAGGTGATGTCGGTTCATGCGACACGGGCGATCGAGGCGCTGCACCCCAAAGCAGTGCTCAGCTACCTCGACTCCAACACCCTGGAAATGCTGATCGAACAAGCCGATCAGCCCAGCCAGCGGGTTCCCGTCGCCCCCACCCTGAGCCTGGAGCAACTGTTTCGGCTGCATGGGCTGGTCTGGCGAGAAGCCGAACCCCCGTGCGATCGCCCCCTCCAACCTGAAGCCGCCAGCAAACTCGCCCACTTCCACCAATACCCCGAGCTAAGCAAGGCATGGCGCGGCTGGTGCAATCGCGTCCTGCGCCACGCCGCCAAAAACGACCACGGGCACTGGCGCGCCGAAGCCGAACTCCGCACCCTCCCACCTCTTGACCTGCGTGATCTGCCCTCCGCCTTCCACGCCGAACTCTGGCGCGAGCACTTCCGCACCCTCTCCACCCTCTCCCTGGCAAACGCCCAGGACTACGGCTTCGCCAGCAGTACCCAACTCTGCGAATGGCTCGATGGCATCTGGCTAGAACACTATACCCTCGCCCAAATCCAACGCCTCGCTCCCACCCTCGACATCCACGACCCCCACCTCGGCTTTCGCCTCCGCGATGCCCAAACCCCCACCTCCCAGTGGGACAAGTTCGAGTTCGATGTCGCCTTCATGCACCACTACCAACTCTTCGCCCTCTCCTGCACCACTAGTCCCCATCGCGGGATCTGCAAACAAAAACTCCTCGAAGCCAGCGTTCGCGCCAAGCAACTCGGCGGCACCGAAGCCCGCGTCGGCTTGGTCTGTGGCTACCACGCCCCCGCTTCCCTCCGCTCAGAACTGGAAGTCGCCGCACGGGATAAACGGATTTCGGTGTTTGGGCGATCGGATTTTCGGAATTTAGGACAAAAGATTGCAACCTGGGTAAAGCAAAATGGCTAATGATCAGACTAAACAATCGATTGAAATAGCGATCGCCTGGTGTCTCGCCTGGGGCGATGGGTCGGAACCTCAAGTTGGACCTCTGGTACTGCGCCAAATGCACGATGCTATGACTGGTGCAGGGACAATACCTGCCGAAGCCCAGCAGTATGTCGATCAAGCACAAAAACTCGCCAAAATACCCTATCCCAAGACTCTGGATGAACTGAAAGCCATTACAGATAGGCATTCCGAACTGTGGGCTTCCAAAATTGGTTTGGTTTATGGTGGAGCCACCAAGATTAAGCAGTATGTATTTGAAGCATCGAAGCTGCCCGACATCCGGGGCGCGTCAGCATTGTTGGATCGGATTAACCTGGTCGATTTGCCTGCCTTTTTTGGAAGGGAAAAGTCAGTTGCAGTCGAACAGTGGTTAGATCAACCCGAAAACTTCCCTGGTTTGAGGACTGCCCTCATCCCAGAACTGATAGTCTACTCAACGGGCGGCAATATCCTCGCCTTTTGCCCAACCGCTTACGTGCATCAACTGGCGAATGCCATTGAGAAACGATACACCCAGGAAACCCTAACAGCGAATTCCTGTGCTGTCGGTGACACCTTCCGATTCTTGGAACTCCAGTTTGGATTGCTAAAAGATCCAATTGAACAGACCAATTGGCTGGAGTGGTACCGCGATAATGCGTTACAGGATCTGGTTAAAGCCTACTTCGGAGAACCGGAATCAGATTTGGCGGCTCAGTTTGAACGACGCAAAAGCTTTAATGAACTGGTCGGGAAGCTGGCGACTCGCTTCAATCAGCGACGAAGTGGACATGATAACCCAGAGGAAAACCGCCCCAGCCGTCGGTATCCGCCGATGTTTGAAACCCATCCTTATGCGCGGCGAGACAATACCGATAAGCGATCGGCTACGCAGCAGGTTGAGGCATTGCCTGGTTCTCCCTGGTTTTCCGAGACGACGGCTCGTAAACGACTGGTAGGTCAAAGAGCAAAACGGGAGGATCAAAGCAACGCTTGGTTCCGACAAGCTGGTTTCACCTGGGATGCAGGTCCAGTCGAAAGCTGGGTTCAGCGATATGAACGCTTCTTGGAGAAAAATCCAAGATTGAACACTTTATACAATCCCGGCAATCAAACTCTCCAGGAAGCGCGATCGCTCCGAGAAGTCGGTAACGCCAGCAAAGGTTTTATTGCCTATATTTACGCTGATGGCAACAATATGGGTGGTTACATCCAAAAGATTACAACTGCTGACCAATACAAGTCTTTTAGCGAGGTCGTTTCAAAAGCGACGGAAGAGTCTGTTTATCATGCCATCGCTCAGCATTTGCATCCCCATCAGCTTCATAATATTGACGATGCCGAAACGAAAAACCGAGATGGCAACTCCATTCATCCCTTTGAAATTCTGACCATTGGTGGGGACGATGTGATGTTGGTTGTGCCTGCTAATAAGGCTTTGGCGATCGCCAAGACCATCAGTGAAGAGTTTGAGCGCATACTGCTGGATTTAGATCCCACACTGACAGTTAACCAAACCAACCTGAAGCATCCAAAACAAGACATCTATCGCTACCAGCCCAAGCAAGCTAAAGCTTCTCAATGCGAGTTGAGCATGTCGGCTGGCGTTTTGATTACGGCTGAAGACACACCCATTTACTACGCCGAAAATCTCACAAATCAGTTGCTCAAATCTGCCAAAAAGAAGGCAAAAGATCTGAAGCGAGATTTTCACTATTACGGTGGCACCATTGACTTCCTGGTGATGAAGTCGGTAACGATGCTCTCATCAAAAGTAGGGGAGTTCCGTGAGTCTGGACTGATCTTCGGCGATAAGCCCAAACTTAAGCTCTATGGCACACCCTACACCCTGCATGAAATCGGGGGGTTAATTGAAACCGCCAAGGCTTTGAAACAAGCAGAGTTTCCGCGATCGCAGCTCTACCAAATCCGCAGCTTATTGGAGCGGGGTAAAAATACAGCGATGCTGAATTATCGCTACTTCCGTGTACGGCTAGACAAGGACAAACAAGCTCTCTTGGAGGAGGCATTTGAGGAAGCCTGGTGCCAACCGCAAGACCCAAACAACAAGGGCAATCTGGCTCCCTGGATGTCGCTCAAAGAAAATTCCAGCACGACTTACGAAACCATCTGGCGCGAATTGGTAGACCTCTATCCATTCGTTGACGAACAAGCAAATCCCAATCAAGAACAATCGCCTGCCATGTCCACACCAGCAAATGGGGAGGAACAGTAATGGTGCAACTGCGCGACTTACTCCAGATCTCCCAACACTCTCTATCCATTACAGCTCTGATCGACAGCGCTCTCTGCGTTGGAGCGGGCGGTTCTACCGGATCGCTTGCCGATAAACCGATCGTTCGGGCAGCCGATGGTCGCCTTCTCATCCCCGGCTCCCAACTCAAAGGACGCCTGCGCCACGAATGCGAAAAACTAGCCCGAGGATTGGGCTGGTCTATCTGTGAGTCTCCGGTTCCAGAAACCATGTGTCCTCAAGTCGGGCTGAGCAACTCTGCATTTCAGCGTGATGATTACAGTGTCCGGCATCGAGTATTTGCCGATGGTCGCCCACAGCATCACTGTTTGGTCTGCCAAATCTTCGGCAACCCAGCGCTCCCATCGCGCATTGTTGTCGATGACCTGATCTGCTCGGTCGATCCCGATACCCTAGCTGAAGTTTTGCGTCCAGGGGTGACCATCAATCGCCGCCGCCGCACTGCCGAAGACCAGAAGCTTTATTTTTTGGAAACCTCCCCAGTCAATGTGCAGTTACCGTTTGAGGGCAGTATCCAGCTTGAAGCCGATTGCCCATCTTACGCCAAAGCATTGATCCTCGCGGCATTGAACCATATCCACGCCTTAGGTGGTAGCAAGTCAGCGGGTCTGGGTTGGCTGACCTGGAAGAATTTGGACAACACTATCGAAGATTCTGCTTGGGAACACCTTTCGCGGGGGAATGCCAGATGAAAGAAATCCAACTCATTATAAAAGCGCTTTCACCCCTGGCGATCGGTCGTCAAAAGCCAGGCGGTTCCATTAGCGAAGCTCAGGACTACATTCCAGGATCAGTGATTCGGGGTGCCGTGGCGGCACAAATCTTGCGATCGCCAGGGGTTGATCCGGATCAACCGGGAAGGGACTTCCAAACCCTGTTTGTTGATGAGGGGGCGGCGATTTTCACCAATGCTTACCCAACAGCCGAAGGAGGGCGATCGCACATCCTCCCCGCAACAGCCGTTAGCTCTAAAACTGCATCCGGCTTTAAATCCGAAAAAACTGAAAACAGTGGCGTCTTTGATATATTGGTCGATCGGTTCTGCGCTGAGCGCTTTGGTCACTTATATGACCCCAATTGTCCCCAAGATGGTGGGCGAGTCGAACCTTTTGGTGGCTTTTATAGCAAAGAAGGTGAGCAGTATCGTTCTCACTCGGTTGTAACTCGTTTGCTCACCAAAGTCGGCATTAATCGCAGACGGGCAACCGCCCAAGAGCAGGTGCTCTATAGTGTCCAGGTCATCAACGAAACTCAAAAGAACGGTAAAGAAGAAGCTCTCTTCAGCGGCTCTATCTATTTAGAAAATGCCGAATTAGCCCAGCTACTAGCCCAATATTTGAACTCTAATAATTTACGGTTAGGTGGCTCAACATCCCGTGGTTTGGGCAAAGTGGCAGTACAAGCCGAAGTGAAAGACTACCGCTCTGAAACTACGACCAGGATTGATGAATTTAACAAAGCCTTGCGCGATCGCTGGCAGACCTGGGACAACATCTTCGGTCACCCTCAAGTTCCACTACCCGAAGGGCACGAGTTCTTCACGCTGGATCTGCAATCTGATGCCATCCTGACCGAACAGTGGCGTCGTACAACGGTTATCTCACCAGAGATGCTTTGCGACATGGCTGGGGTAGACGATACAGACCTACACCTTCATGCCACCTACAGCAGCTATGACTATCGATCGGGGTGGAATGCCGCCTGGGGACTGATGAAAGATGTTGAACTGGTTACCAATAAAGGAGCCGTCTACCTGTTCAGCACCCTCAAGCTCAATGAATGGAAGCCCGCTCTGGTGGTATTAGAACATCGTGGGGTCGGAGAGCGTACCCCAGAAGGTTTTGGGCAGGTACAGGTTTGTAGCGATTTTCATCAAGTATTTCGGGAGAAGGCAGCATGAGTTTTAGTACCACTCAACAAATTGAACTCAAAGTTCAAAAAGGCATCCGACAAGCGGAAGACAAATTAGTCATATGGATTCAAGAGGCGTTGGATGAAACCGAGTATCCTCGCGATGGTCGCGACAAGCTGGAAGAGTCTCAGTTTCGCAATTTGGTCAGGGTGTCCGACACCACCGAAAGCCCGGAGGTGATCAAAAACTTTTTGCGCTACCAGGTCGGGCGTGAGAAAAAGTGGGGCAGAGGCGAAAAGTCGCTCGCAGAGCGCATCGTTGCTGATATTGACGGCAATCTGAAAGCTAAAGCTAAAGCAATTACCGAAGAGGCTCAAGGTGGAAACCCCAACGAAATTCATATCGAGTTGATCCGTCGCTACCTGGGCTATGGTGCCCGCTATTTAAAGTATCTGAATTCCAAGACCGAAAAACGCTGAACCTTCTAGGGACTGAATAATCCTATGTTTGATATATTTAAGAGCCGTTTAGAACTCAGCGGCATTCTCACAACTGTCACCGCCCTTAGAATCTCCCAGGGACGCTCGACTGAACCCATCGGGTCTGATTTGCCTGTGGTTAAAGACTCGCTGGGGCGTCCGCTGATTCCAGGATCTAGCTTTAAGGGGGCACTGCGATCGCGCCTCGAAAGCTTCCTGCGCGGTATCAATACCCAACTTGCAGTCGATCCGAGTGAGTTGGTTGGGTCAGCCAAGATGCGCTGGCTAAAAGAGCAAAAGGATCGCTACCAAGACGATGCAGCCTTGACAAAAGCTCTCTTGCAGCAGACTGACCTTGCCTCCCGTGTGTTTGGTTCTCCCTGGGCTGCCGGAAAGTTTCAAGTCAGAGACCTGACGGTACTTCCCGCTGCCTGGTTTGGTCAGTATCAAGAACGGGATGGTGTTTCTATTGACCGGGATACCGAAACGGCATCCGACGGCAAACTCTATGACTTTCAGGTAGTACCTGCTGGGACTCCTTTCGAGTTCAAAGCCGTCATTGAAAATGCCGAAGATTGGGAACTGGGACTGCTCATGATCGGGTTCCACCAATTCGAGACCCAACAAATTCCATTAGGAGGTGGGCGCTCCAGAGGGCTTGGCGTTGTTCAGTTAGAAATTTCAGATGCGTGGTGGGTCGATTATCCCGAAGACAAGCCCGAACAACTGCTGACCTACCTGCAACGATTGGTTGCAGGCGAGAAAGATAACCACTACAAACTTTCGCCCGAAAGCTTTGAAAGTTACAAGCAAGATTGGACGCAATCTTTGGTGACTTACCTGACCTCTCAAATGTCAGCTCCGAGCCAGGTCGCGAATTAAGGAGAAACCCATGCACAAACGATTTGTTAACCACTGCACCCTAGAACTCACCATTTCTCCCTGTGGACCTATGCTGATTAAGTCGGGCAAAGAGGGAGCCGACCCCACCAAGCCAGACATGGAGTTTGTCGAAACCTATCACCAGGGAGGACGATCTATTTATCTGCCGGGGAGTTCTTTGAAGGGGGCGATTCGTGCCCATGCTGAGCGCATTGTGAGAACGGTAGGTAGCGATAAGCGTCCCAATAATCCTGGTGAAGTTTGGGCCAGTGATCCTCTTAGTAGAGACAGAAAAAATAATCCCAATCTCTACTTGGACGAATGGAAAAAGCAGAATAAAACTCATCCTTATCCTGGAGCAGGGTTGTACAAAGAGTCTTGTTTTACATCGCAAATGTTCGGCAGTACCTCCGTTGCCTCTCGCATTAGAGTTGAAGATGCTTATCCTTTGGATGTAAAACGGCTCAAAATTGAAGAGCGAAATGGGGTTGCTATAGATAGAGTCTTTGGTTCTGCTGTTCCTGGGGCTCTTTTCAACTATCAAGTTTGCACGGCTGGAGAATTTCGTACCAAAATTCATCTGAAGAACTTTACCCTGGCTCAGCTTGGTCTTGTTGGATTGGTTTTGCGTGACCTGAATGATGGATGGTTTGGACTTGGCTTTGCTAAATCTCGCGGCATGGGACTGGTGGAAGCCACTCTCAACTCAGCCATCGTGCAATATCCAGGGTGTGTTTTAGATGGGGATGCGGTTAAGGCAATTGGTACGGATCAAACCTGGAACAAGACAATGTTGCTAGGAGCCGGTGAGTTTTTGGATGACACTGAAGCCAATCGCTATGGCTTTCCTAAACCCGATCACCAGGAAACTCCCGTTGCTGGAGATACCATGCCATTGGGATTTGGGGTACAGATGACCTGGACTGGAACAGAGCAAGTAAACGACCTGTTCAGCCGTGCTGTGAAATCCTGGAGCAAAATCTTGGGGGTAGCTGCATGAGTGCATTTGTTGGAACCCAAACGGTGCAGTCGGCTGAGGAGTTGCGATCGCTCCTGCACCAACTTAAAAGCGAAAATTCCTGCTTTTTTCTGCGATGGCCCCACAAAGTCAGCGGTTTTTGCAAATCCCTACCAGATGACTTCCCCAGCCCCGAAGGTCAAATGTTCGATAGCCAAAAAGAAGTGCGCTGGAAGCAGCAGGGTAAAGGCTACAGCGTTTTGCTCCTGAGTGCCAGCGAAGCTCATGCCGGTTTTGAGCCAGTCGGTGAAGCCTGGGAGGTGCATGTGCAAAATGCCCACCTTTACCCACCAACAGAAACGCGATTCCCCAAAGGTATTAACGATCAGCAGGTCAATATCAGTCAACGCTACTTCGCTGATCCACAAACCGCCACTGTCCATTTTGTTGCGCTCAAGGTGAGCTAGACCTATGACTGCGAATCGACCCAGCAGACCCAGCCCTCGCCGCCCTGAACCGAGAGGTAATGGTGATGACAATGGAATAGATAAACCTTATGCACTAGTACCTTTTCCTCAAAAAAAGCCTCAGCTTAAACATCCAGTGGGGCATGATCGGTATCGTAGCGATCGCCTGCATGGCAAGCTGATCCTCAAGCTAACGGTCAAAACCGCTGTTCATATTTCTACTGGCATTGTGGCAATGGGTAAGGATGTGGGCGATCGCATTCCTCTCATTAAAACGATGGCTCAGTCGAAACAGCAACAACTGACAATTCCAGGTAGTTCATTAAAAGGTGTCATCCGCTCGGCTTTTGAAGCAATCACAAACAGCACCTTAGCCGTAGCCTCCCGTAAAAGAGACATGCCTCCAGAACGGCTTCCATGCCGAGATAAAAAAGAGCTTTGTCCAGCAAGCTTGGTTTTCGGTGCTATGAATTGGCAAGGTCTAGTTCACTTTACTGACGCTACATGTGAGTCAGCCAAGTCAGTGACAGGATTTATGCCATCGCTTTATCGCCCTCGACCCGATCAGCGGCGGGCTTATTTTGATCGAAATGGCAAAGCGGTAGGACGCAAGTTTTACTACAACGCGGTTAAAGCGGTGAGTGGGGGCGATCGCGGCATACCTGTTCAGCAAGCAGGAACTGAGTATGTATTTAAGACAGAGCTACAGTTCAAAAACCTGACTCAAGCAGAACTTGGGACGCTGCTTATCATTCTGGGTCAAGATCCTAAGTATCCAATGGCACTTAAAGTGGGCGGGGGTAAGCCGATTGGGATGGGCACGATGACCGTAGAAGTTGAAGCCCTGGAAAAGCCCCAGAGCTTGAAAGAGCGCTATACCCGCTACGACATTCCCGAGTCGAATTCCCTGACTGGCGATTCCTTGAAGACCCTTGTAAATGAGGCGATTCAAGCGGCTCATCGGGGATTAATCGAGAAACCCCAGCTTGAAGTGCTGGCCGACATTCTCAAGTGGCCAACGGACAGAACTGCACCGGAGGGCATGTACTGATGCAAGCAACCACCGATTTAACCAGTACCCAATGGCAAATTGCAGAGATTATTGCTTATGAATTGGTTCAAGAACAATCAGAAATCAATTATAAATCGCGTTCTAAATCCAATTCAGACGGCATTCTTACCGAAACAAAAAAAGTGATTGCCTATTTGCGCAATCTTAATACAAATACCTCATTGTTCCAATACTTAGAGGTTTGGGTTAAGCATGGCAAGGATGCGGGCCATGGCAACGATTTGGTTGCTTACTATAAAGCAATAGATGCTATCTGCCGAGAATACTTATCGAGCTATCAGGATGAACCAGAAACCTCTCTAAGAGTGCTTGGATGGGCCACAAGGCTTTATCGGTATTACAAAGCTAATCCTGAAGTGCAACCAATTGCCTTAAGTGCCGGCTTCGTTTCCGAGGCGCAGATGGTACGCGAGGAAAAAATTAATCAGCTAATCGCATCTGAGAGCTTAGAAGTCGGGAATCATTTAGATGCAAAGGTTCTTGAGAAAAAGCAGAAGGGTAGTGAAGTTACTTATGAAATTTCTGGAGTTTCTTTTAAGGAGAAGGAAAAAAAGAAGTTTGACGCTATTCCCGACAATGGTTCAGTAATCGTAGAAATACGCTCTTTGAAAGACGATGGCAGCATCAATCACGTCAAATTTGTGCGTAAGGCAGACTAGGGAAGCTTTTCCAAGAGCTTTGTTGCCCACTGTTTATCCGCTTCCCGCAATGGTGGCACCGGGGGTTGCCCATAGTCGATCGCCAGATGATACCGCCCCTTCTCATAGACCCGATTCAGGAGCGGTTGCAGTTCCAAAATTGGTGCTTCTTCCCCCGGCATCAGCGGGATCGGAAACGGAGGAATTGGTTGTTGCAGATCAAACCCGTACAAGTCGGCTGTGGGTCGTTGATCGGCTCGGCTGACCAAGATGTGATAGTCGCTTGGATGCTGCCCCGACATGGGCAACGGTTGTCCCCCTCGCAGTAGGTCAATTTCTACCAGATGAGACATACTCGCCAAAACCTGGCTTCGCTTCCGCAGATAGGCTATGCGCCCCTCGCCGGGTCGCTTGTTTTTGGGCGACAGCAGTTCAATGACTGCTACCACCATGCCCGTTGCGACTTCTCGAATTTCCAAGTAGCGCTCGGTGACTTCTTCGGCTGAGGGAACGGTGACCTGCTCCGGTTGAACGGGTAAGGATAATGTCACGGTGCTTGTGGATGGTTTTACTGAGCGGCGAGTCGCGACCGAAACATCAGGAATGCCGACTAAAACGCTTTCATCATCACTGCTGAAATAGACTCGCTTCTCAACTTCTACGCGATACTTTTCGCTCAAATGATTAACCAGTTCATCCGCGATCGCCACAATCAACCGACTATGGACTGCCGACCACAGCTCAGGGTTCTCAAGGTAAGGATCCATTCCTGGAAAGGGCGATGCCATGTCTATCACTCCAGCAAGAGGACGATGCTCATGTTATTGATGATGCTCCAACCGTTGCCTGACCCACTGACGGAATGCCCGCATGGCTTTGTTACGCCCTTCTACCTGGCTTTGCTCCAGATATTGAGGGATTTCTGTGTGCAGGGACCATCCTGGGAACGATGGACTGGCTTCAACTTCAGCATAAGAACCCGCTTGCAGTTGATAGACCTGGATTTTGTTTCCACTGCGACGCCACAGCTCAGGTACACCTAAAGCGGCATAGGTGGATGGGTGGGTACGGGAGGTAATGTCTATTTCTAGAGCCAAATCGGGAGGTGGATCGATGGATAGATCTAGACGCTTTTTGCCTCGTACGGCGGCTTCATTTTGAATATAGAAGCACTGGTCTGGTTCGATGCCCTTCAACATTTCGGCGTTCTTAAAGGTAGTCGATCCCAACGTTAGAAATTCGATGTCTAATTCTTCTAGAAATGCTTTGAGCAAATCGCCAATGATTTCTTTGTCCGATTCATGTTCCGGTAAGGGAGCCATAAGTTCCAACAGTCCATTGTCGTAGGCGATGCGCGTGGCTCGGTGTTCCCCCAGTTCCTCCAGGATGGCTTCAAACTCTGCCCAGCTCACGTCGTGGAGCAGCAAACGCTGCCCTGGGGGCACATCCAACTGTTGTAATTGAATTGTGACCATCGCCTTCATTCCTTACTGGGAGATGTGCTGTTCTTTCATCATAATTAGTCTTTGTTGGAAATTGTTTTGTAGCGCGGCTCTGCCGCGCCACAAAACAATTTCCAACCCTCTAATTTACTCTGTCGTTTCATCCTGAATGCCATGTCAACGATTCTCTTTATTACCGTCGGTGGTTCCCCAGCACCCATCATGACCGCCATTCAAAGCCTGAAGCCCGATCGCACGATCTTCATTTGCTCTGAAGGACCGCGTGGAAGTGTGTCTCAGGTGCGGGGGGAGGGGACGCCGTGCGAGATTCGGAAAGGGGGTGAGGTGGTGGAGCGGCTGCCGAATCTGCCGACGCATTTGGGACTAGCGGGGTTTGACCCAGAGGCGGATGTAGTGGCGTTGAGTGACCCGGATGACTTGGCGGAGGCGTATCAACAGATTAGTGAGCGGGTGCAGGCGGTGCGGCGGGCAGAGCCGGGGGCGCAGGTGGTGGCGGACTACACTGGGGGCACGAAAACCATGTCGCTGGCGTTGGGAGCGGTGGCGCTGGATCAAGGGGTGGCGCTGTATCTGACGACAAGTGCGATGCGGGAAAACCTGGTGCGGGTGGAGCGGGGCGAGTCTACCAGTCGGGCGGCGACCAGTGGGGTAACGGTGGAGCGATCGCTCTCCCAGGATCTCCCCCGCTTCCTGGAGCAATACAACTACGGTGGGGCGATCGCCCTCCTCACCAACCTCCTCACAGCGTATGAGCTTTCGACAGAGCAACGCCGCCGCATTCAAGAACTCCGAGACATCTGTATGGGCTTTGATGCGTGGGATCGGTTTGATCACTTGGATGCCTGGGGCTTTTTGTCGATGCGGATGAAGCAGGTACAGGCGCATGGGTTGGCGCTAAAGCGGGTGTTGAGCAGCCGAGCCACTATCGACGCGGAATTTGCGGCTCCCGATGCCATCCCCGGTCATGGCTATGAATTGCTGGAAGATTTGCTGCGGAATGCGCAGCGACGGGCACACCAGCAGCGCTATGACGATGCCGTGGGGCGGTTGTATCGGGCGCTGGAGCTATTGGTGCAACTGCGGTTGAAGGTGCAGTATGCGATCGCCACGGGTGATGTAGATGTGAACCAACTCCCCGAGGCACTGCGGGAGAAATATGCCACCGAACGCAACCCCCGCAACGGGCTAATTCAACTGCCCCTCTGGAAAAGCTATATCCTGCTCAGCGAGTTGCCCGACGACCCCCTGGGCGAACATTTCAACAGCCAGTCCCAATATTTGCTAGACGCCCTGAGCGTTCGCAACCACTCGCTGTTTGCCCACGGCTTCAAGCCGATCGCCGCCAACGAATACCAGACCTCAGGAGCCGTGATCCAAACATTCATCGAAACCGCTTTAGAAAAGCTGATTCCAGCGAAGCAACGCCACCCATTCCCCCAATTTCCTACCCAGCTCTAGAGTAATAGCAGGAAATTTTGGATTTTAGTCTTTAGATTTTGGATTAACCAACAAGACACCAAGACACTGAGATAATCTCCGTTCCTTTACCCTTCACCCTTTATCCTTCATCCTTCACCCTTTAGAAGAGGGGGCTTCAATCGGCAGCTTTACTAGAAGTATCCCAATGTTGTGAGGGAACTTCTATGGTTGATGCGATCGCCCACTTTTTGAGTCTTGAAAATTTGCAGCAGGCATGGCGCAACGTTGCGGCGAACCAGGGCTGTGCTGGGGTCGATCGCCAGACCATTGCCCAATTTGCCCAGAATCGCGATCGCCACTTTGTGGGGGATCTGGTGGTTCCGGCAAAGCCACGCCCACGGCAGCCTTCCCACCCGTCTCGCCCTCAAGCCAGCCATCGCGCCGGAACCGCCTTCAAAGCCCATCTCCCATTGGGAGATGGGTTTGGGGCGAGGGCAAACGAGTTGCGGGTCGTTCATGCTGACCCGCCCGCACAGCCCTCAGCGATGCAGCAGGCGATGGTCGCGGCGCTAAAGCAGTCCCAAAAACCAATCCCGCCCCCGCTGTTTGTGGTGTTGGGCTATCAGGTACGGCAAGACAAGACGGTGCAAATTCAATCTAACGAAACGATTTGGAGGCAAGGCATGACTACGTTATATCTGGTGCAGCAAGGCGCAACGGTGAGCAAAGAACAGGGACGCTTTTTGGTGAAAGCGCCCAAGGAAGCGCCGCTGGAAATTCCCGCCCGCGAAGTTGAGCGGGTGCTGGTGTTTGGCAATATTCAACTCACCACTGCGATCATTTCGGATTGTCTGGCGCAGCAGATCCCCGTGGTGTTTTTGTCGCAACTGGGCGACTACAAGGGGCATTTGTGGAGTGCCGAAAACGACGATATTCGCATCGAGAAGGTGCAATATCAGCGCCAGGACGATGCAGACTTCCGGTTGACGATAGCCCGTGCCATTGTGCAAGGAAAACTGCGGAACTCGAAGCAACTGCTGCTGCGGCTCAACCGCAAACGGCAACTAGACAGCGTGAAAGCCGCCATCACCGGACTCGACCGCGACCTGGAGGCGTTGACGCAAGCCGAAACCCTGGATCAACTGCGGGGCTATGAAGGCAGCGCCGCCACCCGCTATTTTCGCGCCCTGGGAGACTTAATCACCAACCCTGCCTTCAGCTTCACCGAGCGCAACCGCCGCCCGCCCAAAGACCCGATCAATTCGCTCCTCAGCTTTGGCTATACCCTGCTCTACAACAACGTCCTCAGCCTGATTCTGGCGGAGGGGCTAAACCCCTACCTGGGCAATTTGCATGGCTCCGAGAAAAAGCAAACTTTTCTTGCCTTCGACCTCACCGAAGAATTTCGCTCTCCGGTAGTGGATAGCGTAGTGATGCGCCTAATCAATCGCCGCATCTTTTCGCCCACAGATTTCACCTGGCCCACCCAAACAGGCGGCGTCTACCTCAACGACACCGCCCGCCGCATCTTTATCCAAAAGATGGAAGCCCGGTTGAGTGAGGAAGTTTCGCATCCCGATGTGCAAGGTTCTGTCTCTTATCGGCGGGCAATCCAACTTCAGGTCAAGCGCTACAAGCAGAGCCTGGTAGACAACGTTCCCTATGCAGCTTTTTTGAGGGCAACCTGATGTTAGTCCTTGTGATCTACGACATTCCAGATGACAAACGCCGCACCAAGCTTGCCACGTTTTTGGAGGGGTATGGGCGGCGCGTTCAGAAAAGCGCCTTTGAATGCTTTTTGAGCCTGAATGAAATGAAAAAACTGTATGCGAAGGTTAAACGGCGAGTGAACCCAGAGGAAGATGATATTCGCTTCTATTGGATCGCTGTCGATGCCCTGCCCCGCACTCTCACCATTGGCAGTGCCCCACCCACCCCTCCACCCGATATTTATATTTTTTGAGGCTATTCTTTGGGGGAAATTGCCGACAATCGCTAAAAATTGCGTTACTATCGACGCATTAGCGCAGAACCTCGAAAACTGCATAACTTCGTGCTAATGCGTCGATGCCGCTCCTGGAGCCGCATTCGACATCCTAAAGTTTCCTAAATTCGAGGGTTCATTCCTTCAAATCCAAGCTAAATTATTAATGCGTCGATTTGAACCTTGAAACCCTTACACCGTAAAAGCTGCTAGACAAGCCCTTTCCAAACCAATTCCCCGCAAGGGGACGGAAACTTTAAGTAAAGCTTTTTGCCACTCTGCCAGATTCTCCAAAGCTTTCCAAACCAATTCCCCGCAAGGGGACGGAAACTCTAATACTAGCCTACACTGCGAAAAAGTATCAACCATGTTTAGCTTTCCAAACCAATTCCCCGCAAGGGGACGGAAACCAGAAGCCCGTTAGGGGCGGCTTTTTTTTGATAAATTCTTTCCAAACCAATTCCCCGCAAGGGGACGGAAACACTGGATGGGCGATCGCTCGACTATGCCGAGATTGCCTTTCCAAACCAATTCCCCGCAAGGGGACGGAAACCGCTCCAAAGTGCGGAGCATTTCTGGGCTAAGTTTCATCACTACTATGTTTCCACTGGTAAACTTTCCAAACCAATTCCCCGCAAGGGGACGGAAACTTTTGTAGACGGTTACAGTGGCAGATGTAGGCTGCTTCCGTCTTTCCAAACCAATTCCCCGCAAGGGGACGGAAACTAGATACGTCCGTGCGGTGCTCCGGTATGTGGCAGAAGCATCCTTCACCTTTCCAAACCAATTCCCCGCAAGGGGACGGAAACGCGCCTTTAGGGTGAACCGGAACAAGCGCCTCAGAGTCAACTTTCCAAACCAATTCCCCGCAAGGGGACGGAAACACCCGCAATATTGAGAGTTTTCGCCACAGGAAACCCACGGCTCTTTCCAAACCAATTCCCCGCAAGGGGACGGAAACGTAGAGAATGCGTTTAGCCATCAGACTTGACCTCAGCCAACTTTCCAAACCAATTCCCCGCAAGGGGACGGAAACTCCCGTCTGGGCATCGAGCACAGCCTCGACCAACTGATCCTTTCCAAACCAATTCCCCGCAAGGGGACGGAAACTATCCGTTGCTGATCTTCTAGGTCGGGTTCCACCCCATGCGTCAACTTTCCAAACCAATTCCCCGCAAGGGGACGGAAACCGTTGTCGGGTTGTTCCTTTTCTTCTTCGTTATTTACTCTTTCCAAACCAATTCCCCGCAAGGGGACGGAAACTCAGAATCGAAAGAAACACCGAACCAACAAAACCACGAATCACTTTCCAAACCAATTCCCCGCAAGGGGACGGAAACTTGAGCATTCACCCTCTGGTACAACAATGCTGTAAACATCCTTTCCAAACCAATTCCCCGCAAGGGGACGGAAACACTGGAGATTCGCTCTTAGCATGCGAGATAGGAGCTTCCTTTCCAAACCAATTCCCCGCAAGGGGACGGAAACTTTGTGGAAGAGTAAGCATTGGATATTCTGGCATGTTTTGCTCTTTCCAAACCAATTCCCCGCAAGGGGACGGAAACACCCAGAAACGCTTATCCATCGCTGGGAGCACGATCCGCACCTTTCCAAACCAATTCCCCGCAAGGGGACGGAAACCGTTCAATATTTTTCGCGTCACAACGAACCTCAAAGCTTTCCAAACCAATTCCCCGCAAGGGGACGGAAACTTTACGAGAGATGCACCCAGCTCACCAATATTACTGCCACTTTCCAAACCAATTCCCCGCAAGGGGACGGAAACACCAGCAAGATGATCGAAACAATTAACTCAAATAAAGTCTTTCCAAACCAATTCCCCGCAAGGGGACGGAAACCCTCTCCCGGTCTTCGACCATCAGGCCGTCGTACAAGCCGGCTTTCCAAACCAATTCCCCGCAAGGGGACGGAAACAAGAACTCAGGGGGCGTGTACCATTCCACCGATTCGCTGCTTTCCAAACCAATTCCCCGCAAGGGGACGGAAACTGATGATTGCCTGAGTCGCATCAGAGAGATAAACCACATCTTTCCAAACCAATTCCCCGCAAGGGGACGGAAACTTTTCCCACCGCTGGGATTTTGACTTGGGTCAGTATAAACCCACTTTCCAAACCAATTCCCCGCAAGGGGACGGAAACAATATATAGTCCGGGAACACTCATAAACATAAATAGGAACACTTTCCAAACCAATTCCCCGCAAGGGGACGGAAACTTCCTGCACAGCAATACTAGCGTTTTCAACCAACTCTGACCAGTTCTTTCCAAACCAATTCCCCGCAAGGGGACGGAAACCTTGGGACCACTGTGTGATCAGCATCGCCAAGGTCCACAAACTTTCCAAACCAATTCCCCGCAAGGGGACGGAAACTTGCTGCTTCAATTTCCTCGTCAGTGAATGAAGTTTTGAAACTTTCCAAACCAATTCCCCGCAAGGGGACGGAAACAACTCAATAGCTCCAAGCAAAAAGATGGATGGGGTAATTCTTTCCAAACCAATTCCCCGCAAGGGGACGGAAACCGTTGAGTGCTTCTAGCTCAGCAGAGAACCAGACATCGATCCTTTCCAAACCAATTCCCCGCAAGGGGACGGAAACCACCTAGCAGGAACAGAGAACCATCAGGACGTACACCAACTACCTTTCCAAACCAATTCCCCGCAAGGGGACGGAAACTCGTTATATTCTGCAGAAGATACACGCCGTGACTGATTGTTCTTTCCAAACCAATTCCCCGCAAGGGGACGGAAACCCCATCTCTGTCACTGTAGGCGGAATTTCCCATTTCGAAACTTTCCAAACCAATTCCCCGCAAGGGGACGGAAACTATTTTGCCCGTAATTGTTCTGTGTGTTCGAGAAAAAATCACTTTCCAAACCAATTCCCCGCAAGGGGACGGAAACCGCCGTCTGTCAGGAATTGGAGAAGCGATCGCCCTTCAGATCTTTCCAAACCAATTCCCCGCAAGGGGACGGAAACTTTTTTTTGGAACCAGCAAGATACTGAAGCAGACGAGATCTTTCCAAACCAATTCCCCGCAAGGGGACGGAAACTCGCCTCTGTATTGACCAGCCCTCTCCACTACGAAGGTTCTAATGCAAAGGCTTTCCAAACCAATTCCCCGCAAGGGGACGGAAACAATTTAGCGAGTACTTTTGAGAAGCGAGAAAACACAATGCCTTTCCAAACCAATTCCCCGCAAGGGGACGGAAACTTAAAGCAGGGCAGAAGGCAGAAGGCAGAAGGATGAATGGGTTTAGGGAACATTGCCAAGATTTCTGCGGTTCAGCATTGATGTGGGGGCGATCGCGACTGGAGGGGGCGATCGCTGAATTCCCCTTTGCTCTAAGCCAATCCTCTAATTCTGCCTTCTGCCTTCATCCTTCTGCCTTCATTAGTTATGTCTCGTGATTTGAAAGAGCGAACCAAAACCTTTGCGCTTCGGATTATTCGCCTGTATTCTGCCCTCCCTGAAACAACAGTGGCTCAGGTACTCGGCAAACAAATTCTCCGCAGTGGCACATCAGTTGGAGCGCATTACAGAGAAGCCTCACGCGCTCGCTCGACCGCAGAATTTGTTAGCAAATTGAATGGTGGACTCCAGGAATTGGAAGAAACTGCCTACTGGCTCGAACTGTTGGTTGGCGCTGATGTGTTAGATGCTGACCGAGTGCGATCGCTCACGCAAGAGGTCGATGAATTAACCGCTATCCTCGTCACCCTCATCAAAAAAGCAAAGAAATAGAGAAAATGTCAGAAAATAGGTCAAAAACTATCTAACTATCTTAATTTCTGCCTTCTGCCTTTTGATTTCTGCCTTCATCCTTCCCATGCGCCAATTCCCCGCAAGGGGACGGAAACTTAAAGCAGGGCAGAAGGCAGAAGGTAGAAGGTAGAAGGATGAATGGGTTTGGGGAACATTGCCGAGATTTCTGGGGTTCAGCATTGATGTGGGGGCGATCGCGACTGGTGGGGGCGATCGCTCATGCCATCATCTATCAAGCAATTAGACAATCAGATAAAGATGATACGGATACAGATGGAGTGAGTTGGAAGTTAGCTCACTTTAATGCAGATTTCTTGTCTACTGTATAAGGTCAAGCCCTTTATAAATATGGAAGAGATTTGAAGCTATAGTATCTAACTCTGAATTTTCTGCAATAGTGAGATCATCAATTGTGTTAAGGGGAGAGATTGTGTACTCTTCATCTTTAATTGCGATTATTCCTTGTCTTCCCCTAGCATCTCTAACTTCCATAAAAACCGTATCTTTCAGATGCCGAACTGTAAAGGATAGATCATCTTTGAATGCGCTTAAACGCCCATCTTCTCTGCCATAACAAATTATCATGCCATCTTCACTTCTCGTCTTGATCCAATTTTCACGGCAAGGCTCGATTAGAACTTCAAACCTTGGTTTAGAAGGATCATATGGGGTTTGTACTTCGGGTAATGTTGTGTCTTGGCATCCGACTACTAGAACCGCTATAAAACAGAATAGTAAGGTTTTCTTCATGGGGATAAGCTGAACAGAATTGTCTACGAATCTGATGATGCCCCATCCAATCACAGTATTGCATATACTTTTTTGGATATAGAAGGTGTTTGAAACTATTACTGTTGCCCCAAAATACTTCTTTCAAGGCTCAAACGTTGGCAATTTTTGAGCGTCTGGTTTTCACAATGTCTGGAATGTAGCGTTTTTCGGTAATGGCATCTTGAATGCCAAGCCGTTCGTAGACTAAGCCACCAACACCGGGAACTATCTCACCAGAGGGTGTGCGATCGCTATCCTTAGCGAGATAGAGAAACTGAAATTTGTTGTAGGTTTCTGGCTCAAATTCATCCTGTAGCCGTTCTTCTGACTGGCTATGAATGACAGGGGCAACAATAAAAATCTTCTCTGGCTCTAGCTTTTCTATGAGGTGTAAGAGGTTTGTCCGAACGACACATCCACTAGAAATAATAGTTTTTGCGACGATTAGATATTTGATAGGGCGATCGCTCGGTTCTCGATATTCCCGGTAGATGGGGGCAATAGTTAGGTCTTGCACACCAAAGGGAGAAAACCGTTGATTCCAGAGACAGGTGAAGGCAACCGCCTTACCATTGCTTTCTAGATGGCTCAAAATGCCTTTGGCAAAATAATCGGCATCTTCTACGGTGCAAGCCAAGCATATACCGGATGAATCATTGCCAATTTGGGCAAGAACAGCGTCTCCAAGTTCTATTCCTAGCTGATAGAGGCTTGTTTGATAGTCAGACGCTTGGGTGCCTTTATCTGCCAGGGTGTTTAGCAAAGGCTCAATACGGTCAAGTTTATTTTGGGCGATGGCTGAATAGGCTCTAGTCATAGTAACAAGCCCTCAAGTTCCTCAAAGGATGTGGGAACGTTTCTTTTTATATAATCCTGAAACCGTCTGAAATCTTCTGTTTCACAGCTATAGCGCAATGTGCCTTGTTCTAATCCACCCTGATATTTCCAGCGAAAGAAACCTTTTTCAAGAGTATAGGTAAAGTTTTCGATTCTGTTCAAAATTGTTATGACTTCTACATCTAGGGTTGATTCTTCCTTGCTGAAAGAGCGGATGAATGAGGGCTGGCACTGTTGAGCTTTGGTCAGTACCTCAGAGAGTGTGATGTTTGTGCGATCGCTCGAAACCCATGCACCCAGTAACACCGTAGCAATTGCGTCGATCGCGTCTAGGGTCGGTTCCTCATAGACAGAGAGATAAGCCAGGGCAGACCGAAACTGAGGTTCTTGCTGAATGATTCTGAGAAGTGTAGGAGCATAGGCAAAATGGATCACCTGGCTAAAGGGCTGAATTTGTCTTGGGATGGAGCGTGAGAGGCGATCGCCCAATGTTGGATCAGATACCACTAGCGCTAACTCACAAGGCTGAGAGCAAGCTTGATTGAGTTGGTGTTGTTTCTCAAAATCGTCGGCAATTGTCCCCAACCCTTTGCCCCAGAAAACCATTTGGCTGTTTTTGAGTTGGAAGTGGAGAGCTTGAGGCGTTTGGGTGTCGAGGAGAATCAGGTCATCGACAAAAGCGCGGATCTGGCTGGCAAGTTGAATGTCTTTTCCTTGCTCAATGAAGGCGATCGCTCGTTGGGCAATTTGGTAAACAGCAAAGCAATTTTCGTAGGTTTGCCCTTTTTCGCTATTGCTACCACCCATGTTTTTGCGGGTGAGGTAGGTAAGGGTGTCTTGATCAAACAGCGTTTCTAGAAGTTCTTGCGAGTACATGAGGCGATCGCTACGAATCAGAAAATCTACCTGCTAGGGTCTGACTCAAATAGTACATTCGATTTTTTGATTTGCCCCTTTTCCCTTGCTCCGAATAGTTGTGAACCTTTGCGGATATGTTGCCCTCTGTTTCGGAAGGCTAAATGATCCTCAAATTTTGCGGGTGTTTTGGGTCACATTCGGCATACTTGGGTGGAATGCCCTAAAACTGTCAAAGGTAGCGATATGTCTTACAAAAAGACAAATAATAAAACCCGGTAGATTTTACCGGGTTTAGACTGTAGATCACATGAGATCAGCTTCTTCTAATTGTTTAACATTACCCGCTTCGTAAGAATCCGCATCACCTCACCTGGATTCACGGTTGGCAGTTGCCGTGACCATTCCTCAGGACGGGCATACCCAAGCTGAAACATCGTCATCACGAAATTATTCACCACCTGGGGAGAGCCGATCGCCAACACTCGCAAAATATCGGGAGAGGGGCGATCGCGCAAATCAATCAACGGTTGAGGGGTTGGCTCAACTTGAGGGGCGATCGCACTGGTATCAACGGTTTGCTTCGTTTCTGTCATCATAGGAATAACTCCATTGTGAGTAGCCCAGTCCGCAAGTTTCCACGCTCAGGACTGGGTTTTGTTTTTTCATCATACTCCCATTGAGTTGATACTCCAACTGAGTGGAAATATCATCTGAGTGGGAGTATCCTTTCAGTGGGAGTGATACTCTCAGGTGATGACCATGATCAACGTCATAGAAGAATTTGCTAAGGCTAGGGGCTGCAAGAACGCCTATGAGTTCTGGAAAATAACAGGGTTGCCTCAAGCCACTATCTACAGGCTCTACAACGATCCAAAGGCATACCCATCTAAAGAGACTCAGGATGCCATCTGTAAGGCGTTTGACGCTCAGCCTGGGGATTTTTTGCGCTATGTTCCAGACGGGAATGAGGATGAGTAGAGACGGCATCCCCTGTTTGGAGTAATGAGGGGTTGGGGCGATCGCTAGATGAAGGGGTTGGGCGATCGCCATATATAAAGGAATGATGAAGCCAGAATCTTTGGGTGTAAATTGGGCGTAGAAATTAAAATAAAACGCTGAAACGCTTATACATCAACATTTTTACGCTGACTTGTAATCAGCGGGTCGCAAGTTCGAATCTTGTCACCAGCTTCCTCAAAAAAATGCTGAATTTACGCAGAGGTAATAGGCTACAAATTGCCCTATTTCCGGTCAAAACATTACCCAGAAAAATCGCTTCCGGAGCCATATTTCCAGGAATCCAGGCGGCGGTGCCAGCGATAGCGTTCGGTTGCTGGCAGGTTTTCGATCCAGGGGATGATGGATTTCCCTGTGGCGTTGAGTGCTGTGTAGACGCCCAGGCTGCCGTAGTGGCGCATCCAGTCCAGTAAGGCTCCACCCCCAACTTGTGGCAAAATCTGTAGCACCAGTTCGGGGTGGCGCAGGGATACCAGTCCCAGGGTTTTAGCCAAGGCGGGGAACTGCACCACATCTTGCAAAAAGGGCTTGAGGACGGGGTCGCCCAACTGTTCCATTTCAGTGAAGACAGCGGAGAGCAGGTTGTTGATGCGATCGCCCGGCAAATCTTGATCGACTTTGGCACTCATAGACTGCTGGAACAGCCAGGTGACGGAAAGGCTGGGCTGGTAGGGCTGAAGCTGGGAGAGAGAGGCGCGATCGCACGCATCTACCCGCAGCGCTTCGTCGATGCCTTGCACCAGTCGCGGCAAATGGCGAATCATCGCGCCAAATCCGCCAAAACTCAGGGGTGACTGGCTGCCACTGCTGTCGCCCACATGCAGAATGCGGTCCCAGGGCGATTGCAACGGGCTATTCCGATAGCAGGGAAAGAAGCCGAAGAGTGCCCGTTTCCACTGCAACTGCTCCAGCTCGACCTGCTGATACTCTGGCAACAATCGGAAGTAGTCGTCGAACAGATCTTCCAGGGAAGGGCGATCGGGGTGAGCATCCACATAGGTAAATAAATAAGTGGTGCGTCCATCCTTGGCGGGAAACGCTTCCCAAAAGTATTGCCGCTGGTCGCTCAGGGGGGTGATGGAGGCGAACAGGTCGCCGGTGTCGTTGTGGGGGTAGCCCGTAGCGCAGGTGCCGACTACCATGCAGACGGCATCGGGGGACTGTCCCTGGCGAGCTTGTTGGGCGATCGGGGAAAAGTGCCCCATCGCATCCACCAAAATGCGGGTGGTGAGTTCCCCATTGGCGCGAACGGTGACGCGATCGCCCTCCACCGTCGCCCCTTCAAAGGGGGTCTGCTCCAACAGGTTTCCGCCTGCTTCTAAAAATTTCATTTTCAGCGTTTCCAGCAAGATCACTGGATCGACACCGATGTTCAACACATCGCGCACCCAGAGTTCTGTGCCCTTGTGGAAGGCGATGCGTCCGGGGTTATATTCGCTGGCGATCGCCCCCTCCAGTTCTGCCTCTGTCAACAAGCCCAGTTCCACCAACTCCTGCATCTCGCGCCGGGAGATGTTCCACTCCTGCTCGCGCCCCCGCAAAATGCCCCGCTCCAGTAGCGCCACCCGCCAGCCCCGCTGCGCCAGCGCACTCCCCAGCAAAATTCCCAGCGTTCCGCCACAAATCACCACATCCCAGACGGGGGGCTGATCGGGAGGCGTACTATCCGAAGCGACTTGAATCACCGGGGGGATCTCCCGTGTTCCCAGGCGGTAGCGCTCCCAAAGGGCATCGGCACGACGCAAGCCTTCTAACGGATTGCCAGGAGCGTTTGCCAGTTGTTCCGCTGTCAGCGAGGGGGATGGGGACATGGATCACCTTTGGGTTTGTGAGGATCGGAATAAAAAACACCTCTGATCCTAACGAAATCAGAGGTGCCAAATACTTAATGACTGAATAAAGGCAGGAAAATTGCTTACTGCGCTGCTTCCAGGTTTTCTAGCCCACTGGTTACTTCGGCGGATTGAATGCGATCGCCCTGCTGAATTTGATCCACAACTTCCATGCCGCTGGTTACATAGCCGAATACGGCATAGTTACCGTTGAGGAAGTCCAGGTCTGCCAGAGCAATGTAGAACTGGGAAGAAGCGGAATCGGGGGATTGCGATCGCGCCATTGCCACCGCACCACGGGTATGAGGCAGGGCAGGAGCATCCGAAATGGGGCGGCTGTAAACGGGTTCGCTAGAGCCTTGCGGCTTAATTTCGAGAGGAATCCGGCGCTCGCGTTGGGTTGCCGGGTCAATGAAACCGCCTGTGCCCAAACGGCTAGCGGGGAAGTTGGGATCTCGCCCCTGGGGATCGCCACCCTGCACCACAAAGGGCTGCGGATCGCGCACAACCCGATGGAAGACCAGGTTGTCGTAAACGCCCCGGCTCACCAGGTCAACAAAGTTGCCCGCTGTCACTGGCGCATCGTCGCCATTCACCTGAATGACGACGGGCGAGCCATTGACCATGAGTTGAACCGTTGCTTCGCCATTAAGGCGAGGAAGATTTGCAGTTTGAGCGGGCATCGGAGTCTCCATTAAATCTGATGCTCCTCCCTCTGGAGGCGCTTGTGCCACGTCTGATTGTACAGAACACCCGGTCAAGACGATCAGCGCGATCGCCCCTACCAAAACCAGTGATGTCCGAATCCTTTGCAGCCACATCATGACGAAATTTCTCCTGTTTACTGACAAGGTTGGGCGATGAAATCGTTCAGCTTGTGGAAAGCTTGATTCATCTAGACGTCTTCTTCATTCTTGAAACCGGATTCTTGAAACCGGATTCTTGAAACCGGACTTTCATGCGTTTGCGCATCTGCGAAAGTCACCGCTCCCCATCCTAGCTTGCCTCTCTCAGAGTACTCCAGAAAAGAATATCCCCATTTTTTGCCCATTTTTTGAGAGAGGGCGCGGCTTAGCCGCGCCCTCTCTCAAAAAATGGGGATATTCTTTCTCAGAAATCTCCCTACAACCCTTCGAGGGGGACACCCAGGAAACGAGCTAACTCCGCTCCCTGATTTTCTAGCTCCGCCAGGGCGATCGGTTGCCCTACACGAGTCAGAGGAATTTCGCCCTTGCCTTTAATGGCAAGATAAAGCGCCCGCTTAGGGTTCAGCCCTTCCTTGAGGGCAACCCGCACTGCCTGCACTTCATCTAGCTTGTAAGTCAACTCAATTCGACGATTTTTTCCGGGAAAGCCCCAGCGAAAGATACTTACCTCTCCCTTCTCACGGCTGAACTCGTTGTAGCCACCGCCGACGTCCAGGGCAATCACACCCCACAAATAGAGGGAGAGCAGCAGCCCTGCTATCCCATAAAAGCCCATTGCCAAGCCTTGCGGGACAAAAATAAGTTGGGTCGGGTCAGACAGCATGAGCAGATTGATTTTGAAATAGCTGGACAGACTGGCTAGCAGGAAACCTGTCCCCGCAACCGAAATGACCGTTGCCCACCAATAGTTGCTGAGCCGCCGTGAACCTAATACTTTCTGGCGCAAAACTTGCTTATTTTCTGAAACGATGGTTGAGGTCATAATGCTCTGAGTATTTTTGCTTATTGTTATGTGCTGTTCTGACAGCCGTACTTAAACACCGCTACCTAAATTGTTCAATGATTTCAGCCTATTGGGGCAACGGAAATCTGAGAAAAGTCTTCCAAAGTTGCATTCTAATAAGAAATATTGAGGAGGGCGATCGCCCGTCTGCTCGGCATTTCCCATTACTGAGAATTACATGTCGGATTGTAAAATTTTTGATCTGTCTTTATCATATAGAGCAAATCGACTCTACCTGACGGCAGACTCCGCATACCCATTCTTCATTCCCATTGGAGAGGCTGGGTGCATTGTGGAATAATGTCATTCAGATAGTTAACTCTGTTTGACATGGTCTGAGGTCGGGGATCATGCTCCGTCTCTTTAGGTCTGGTTGTGAGCGATCCCAACCAATCTGAAGTTATTAGAGATCTGATGCAATATTAAGAGGATATGAAATGACCATAGCAATGGGACGGGCGCAAGAGCAGCGGGGATGGTTTGACGTCCTCGATGACTGGCTCAAGCGTGACCGATTTGTCTTCGTCGGCTGGTCTGGCATCCTGCTGTTCCCCTGTGCCTACC
>Ga0208218_1000129_pt1 | contig 43930 bp, 41 predicted proteins | sample HotLakmasection3_FD_184726 | JGI IMG/M metagenome (GOLD analysis project Ga0208218, IMG submission 184726) | Hypersaline microbial mat communities from Hot Lake, Washington, USA - Section #3 (SPAdes) | ecosystem: Environmental > Aquatic > Non-marine Saline and Alkaline > Hypersaline > Microbial... | reverse complement strand
GCTAGCCCAATCTCTCATCTCATTGACCTCTTGAGTGGAATCAGTATCCTTAATTTTTATCCTCTCGCAATTGAAATCGCAAATCCATACCTCGCAACACTTCTATGTACTTTTGCGTAATGGATAGCCCGATGGGAGAGGGACTTTGATTTTTGCGCTGTTCTCAGATGCGTCAGGAAATTGAGATTAAGCAACCTCGTTCAACACATCTGAAAGCGTTTCCACAATCTGATCAATGTGGGACTTTTCAATGATCAACGGGGGCGAGAGGGCGATGATGTCTCCCGTCGTGCGGATCATCATGCCCTTGTCAAAAGCTTTGAGGAAGGCATCGAAGGCGCGGGCGGTGGGCTTGCCGGGGATGGATTCCAGCTCGATGCCCGCAACCAGTCCCAGGTTCCGCACGTCGATAACATGGGGGCGATCGCGCAAGCTATGCACTGCCTCCTGCCAGTAATCCGACAGATCCTTCGCCCGCTCGAACAGCCCTTCCTCTTCGTAGGTGTCCAGGGTTGCCAGAGCTGCCGCGCAGGCGACGGGATGCCCGGAGTAGGTGTAGCCGTGGAACAGCTCGATCGCATGATCGGGTCCATTCATGAAAGCATCATAGATGCCCTTGCGAACGAACACCGCCCCCATCGGCACGGTGCCATTCGTGATACCTTTCGCCACGGTGATCATGTCGGGAATCACACCAAAATGCTCAGCGGCAAAGGCAGAACCCAGTCGCCCAAAGCCAGTGATCACTTCATCAAAAATCAGCAGGATACCGTATTTGTCGCAGATTTGCCGCAACCGTTGCAGATAGCCTTTGGGTGGAATCAGCACGCCTGTGGATCCGGCGATCGGTTCTACAATCACAGCGGCGATGTTGCTGGCATCATGCAGCGCCACAATGCGCTCCAGTTCATCTGCCAGGTGTGCGCCCCATTCTGGTTGTCCTTTGCTAAATGCCTGGTGCTCCAGGTTGTGGGTGTGGGGCAGGTGGTCAACCCCCGTGAGCAGACTGCCAAAGAACTTCCGCACCGTCGCAATGCCACCCACCGAAATGCCGCCGAAGTTGACCCCATGGTAGCCCCGCTCGCGACCGATGAGCCGCTGCCGCGTGCCTTCTCCCCGGATGCGGTGGTAGGCGATCGCAATCTTCAACGCCGACTCCACCGCCTCCGAGCCAGAGTTCCCAAAAAACACATGGCTATATTCCCCATTCGGCACCAATTGGATCAGCCGCTCCGCTAGCTCAAATGCCTTGGGATGCCCCCACTGAAAGGTCGGTGCAAAGTCGAGGGTCGCCACCTGCTGGCTCACCGCTTCAATAATCTTGGGACGGCAATGCCCCGCATTCACACACCACAACCCCGCCGTTGCATCCAAAACCTGCCGCCCATCCGAGTCGGTGAAATGCATATCCTTCGCCGATACCATCAACCGGGGCTGCGACTTGAACTGACGGTTGGCGGTAAACGGCATCCAAAAGGCTTCCAGATCCGCAGGCAAATTCCCCGAAGCGGTTGGGCGTGTCAAATCTTGCACCATAATGCTCTATCCCCAAAGGTCTCTCAGAGTAAGTTCTAAGCTGCTACGCCTCAAACCTCCACGGCTCAGCGGCGTTCCGCCATTCTACCGCGACCCGATTTGCTCAGACTGTTCCCTGTGAGGGGCGATCGCCATCTGTAATAGACAAAAACATTCAATACTTAAATTTTTGTTTCGGGCGTTAGTAAAACATACTATTCGGGAACTTTAAGCACAGGGAAAATACGTAAATATTTTTACTGATGCATCTGCTTCAACTCATGCACTTGCTTTAGTTCTAATACATAAACGCGGAGATACTTATGGCTGATGATTCTTCCCACGTAACAGATGCGCCCCAAACAGCTAAACAAAAGCAACCACTGAAAATCGGGATAGCGATCGCCCTGATAAGTGGCTTATTTGTTATGGGAGCAATCGGTTTATGGGCATGGCTATCTTCTCCACCGTCTTCCCCTGTAACAGCCAATGGCTCATCACCCGCAGCACCTCCAGCATCATCTTTAAGCTCAAATTCACAAGAAGACGTCAATCCTATCAATCAAAAAGTGATGATTGAGCAATGGGAAGTTACTATCTTGCGAATAGATATGGAAGGTGGAGTTTTAGGAGAACATCCCCTTGAGAAAAGAGCTTTAGGGCAGTGGGTGTTAGTTTCACTAGATGCTAAAAATTTAGGCAACCAAACTGATGCACTGAGTGCGCGATATTTTAATTTGGCAGATTCTCAAGGACGAATGTATGAGGTTTCCTCTGAAGGAAGTTATGAAATGGCAGCCAGAGGTAATTCCAATTATGTTTACGATGATGTCCCGCCAGATGTAAGTAGCCACATTGTTTTAGCTTTTGATGTCGCACCAGGTGCAAATGATTTTACTTTAGTCGTTCGGACAGGTGAAGGTATTGAGAATATAGCACTTTATGATCGTGCTGAAGCTGGAGTTGATTCTGATGCTAGGGAGACAGAAATAACTCCAAATGGTAATTCTGACGAAACAGCGATAGCATCTACACCGCCACTCGCATCAACATCTGCTGAAAATATAAACTCAACAATTGAATCCTCCACTTATGTCCTAGAAACAGAAGATTTCCGAATTACGCTTATGGATCATTGCGTTAATCGGCAGGAACCCTGTGATCGGGTTTTCTATCATGGTTTGAACTTAAGTAATGAAGATGCCTTAACGCTCAACAACGGTGTCTTGGTCAATGCCTGCCAGGGTACTCAATTTCCTTGCTCTGGAGCACGTTATGAATTTCGTAATGGAAATTATCGTTATGTTGTGACGGGCGAGGGATATTTACAGGTTTATCAAGGGGAAGAGCGTTTACTTAATGCAGCGGGGCAATGGGAATCTGCTAGTTCAGGGGTACAGCGGATAGTTCGCACAGATGCGGGTTATGTCAATTTACGAAGTGCTCCAACGGCTGAATCTGAAGTACTAGGTCGAGTCTCAGATGGTACATCAGTCAGAGTCCTAGATGAAGTTAGCAATGCTAGTGGTTATGTCTGGTATCAAGTTGAGTCTAATGGCAATGTGGGTTGGATTTACTCTGAATTACTAAACTAAGTACCTGGGTCTAATTAAACCTAAAACCCAAAATGCTGTGCCGCCCACTTAGCGGACGGCACAGCATTTTGGGTTTTAGGTTTAATTGTGATCTTCTACTTAAAAACAATAGAGTAGAAAAAAGATCGCACTCCATCCAGTCTTCGGTAGGATGTGTTAGCGCTAGCGTAACGCATCAAACTCTTGCCCAATGATCGTTACGGCTACGCCTAACAGCACCCTACGCCGACATTTACTTGCAGCGACCTACTTGCTGTCTCAGTGTTGCGGCTGACGCTTACAGGCTCCCGTTCTCTACCTTTCAAGACACTCCGCTATGATAAAAACTAAATTCCTCTGCCTGGGGCGATCGCCATGACAGTTACCATCGCTCGTTGGACATTAGCCGACTATCACCGCATGGTTGATGTGGGGCTTTTTGCTGACCGTCGAGTGGAATTGTTGAATGGATTAATTGTAGAAATGTCGCCCGAAAGTCCGGAGCACGCCGACTCATCGACGCAGCTAATGTCCCAACTCTGGCGTGTTGCGGGCGATCGCTATCAGGTGAGGGCAGGTAAGCCGATCAGTATTCCTGCAAGCAATAGTGAGCCAGAACCCGATATTGCCCTGGTGAGGGATACCTCCTATCGGCAGTCCCATCCCATCCCCGCCGATGTTTTTCTAATCATTGAGTTTTCTAAAAGTAGTCTCGCAAAGGATATTGACGAAAAGCGAGTGGTGTATGCTCGGGCAGGGATTCAAGATTATTGGGTGGTAAATTTGCGCGATCGCCATCTCATCGTCTATCGACAACCCGATGGTGGAGACTATCAATTTCAGCAAATCATTTCGTCTGGAAACGTTGCACCATTGTTGTTCCCCGATATTGTGATTAACATGAGCCAGTTAATTGGCTAAAGAACTCCCAGAGCAAACCCTCAGGACTTGCACCATGATGGCTCACCCCCAGGCAACCCGTACCTACACCCCCGAAGAGTACCTGGAACTCGAACTTGCCTCCGAAGAACGGCATGAATATATTGGTGGAGACATTATCCCAATGACCGGGGGCACACCCAACCATAATCGAATTGTTCGCAACCTTTGTACGGCGTTGACAGTAGGATTGCGGGGTCAACCTTACGAAGCTTTTGTAGCGGATCAGCGGTTGTGGATTCCTGAGCGGCGAATCTATACCTACCCCGATGTCATGGTGGTGCAGGGGGAGTTGGTTCTCCAACAAGGACGGCAAGATACGCTGACTAATCCTCTGGTGATTATTGAGGTGCTGTCCAGATCGACCCGCGACTACGACCGGGGCGAGAAGTTTGTGGCTTATCGCACAATTCCCACGTTTCAGGAATATGTGCTGGTTGATCAATCCGCCTGCCAGGTTGAGCAGTATGCCAAAACAGGCGAAAAGACCTGGATGTTGCGGGTGTACGATCGCCCTGACGAACAGCTCGAATTTGCGGCACTATCCTGGGCGATCGCCCTCTCCGACATTTACGACAAAGTGACCTTTGACGCGGTTGACGAATAGGCGAGTCACCTTGTCAAAAGTAGCTTTCCTACCAGAAGGTTTTGGATGTGACAGGGCGATCGCCTATCCTCCGTTACAATCGGCGCTGATCCTTCGATTTGACGAGAGCCTTGCCCATGCTGGTCACAGAACATCCGGTTTTTCAGCGGTTCTGGTATCCGGTGATGCCGATCGCCCATCTCCAGGAGCGCCCCCAGTCCTTTGAGCTGTTGGGGCAGCGGATCGCGTTGTGGTTGGATGGGGAGGGGCAGCCGCAGGTGGTGCGCGATCGCTGCTGTCACCGTACGGCGCGGCTTTCAAAGGGAGAGGTGATCGACGGCAATCTCCGCTGTCCCTATCATGGGTGGGCATTTGATGGGACGGGGGCTTGTGTGGATGTGCCACAGTCGCCGGGGCAGCCGATTCCCAAGACCTATCGGGTGGAGGCGTTCGCCTGTGTTGAGCGCTACGGCTATGCCTGGGTCTGCCTGGGCGAGCCGCTAACGGAGATTCCCGATATTCCCGAAGCCCGCGACCCGCAGTTTCGCCAGATTCACCAGTTCTACGAAGTCTGGAACTGCGCAGGCTTGCGGCTGATGGAAAACTCCTTTGACAATGCCCATCCCCAGTTTGTTCATGCGAACACCTTTGGCATTCAGCAGGAGCCGGTGCCCCCCGTGCCCGACAGCTTTGAGGAACTGGAGTTTGGGCTACGCCTCCGCTATAACCTGCCTGTGTTCAATATCGACACCCAAAAGGCGAATCTGGGCACGACGGAGGAACGGACGGTGCGCATTAGCGAGGGGATCTGGTTCATGCCTTTTGCTCGCACGTTGAAGATTACCTATCCCCACGGACTGGTTCACCTGATTTTCACAGCGGCAGTGCCAATGAGCGATCGCACCTCCCAAATCGTTCAGTTTTGCCTGCGCAACGACACCGAAGCCGATGCCACCGCCGAAAGCATCATTGCCTTCGATCGCCAGGTCACCCTTGAAGATAAGGAAATCCTCGAAGACACGGAGTTCGATGTTCCCCTCAGCATCAGTGTCGAGCAACACATGGTGAGCGACAAACCGGGCATTGTGATGCGCCACAAGCTAGCGGCTTTGCTCAAAGCGCACAGTGCTGGCGCAGCCCACACCCCCTGAAATCATCACCATTTTAGGGACTTGCAAAAAAATAAAATCCCAATTTTTGAGAGAAGGCTGGCTCTGCCAGCCTTCTCTCAAAAATTGGGATTTTATTAATCCGCAGATCTCTTAGGACGACTAAATAGCGAGGCGTTGCTTGATCCAGGGATGAATTTTTTGTTTGGAGCCACGCTCCAAACAAAAAATTCATCCCTGGATCAAGCAACGCCAATAGCGAAGGTATTGGTTAAATAGAGGAGGTTATCCTATCTTGGTGAGACCGTGACAGACTTAAGCTTTCCCACGCCACCCACGTTTACCAATGTCGAAGATGAGCGCTGTCATCGCCAACAACGGTTAGCGGCGGCTTTTCGTTTGTTTGCCCGATATGGCTTTGATGAAGGGGTCGCCGGACATATCACCGTGCGCGATCCTGAGTATCCCGATTGCTTCTGGGTGAATCCGTTTGGCATGTATTTTGGGCATATTCGCGTCTCTGACCTGTTGCTCGTCAACCACAAAGGTGAAGTGGTCGCAGGAGACAAGCCAGTGAATGCGGCGGCATTTGCGATCCATTCCCAAATTCACCAGGCACGACCAGACGCCAATGCCGCTGCCCATGCCCACTCGCTTCACGGCAAAACCTGGTCAACCCTCGGACGGCTGCTCGATCCGCTAACCCAGGATGCCTGCGCATTCTACGAAGACCACGCGCTGTTCGACGACTACACCGGAGTCGTGCTGGATTTGGAGGAGGGAAAGCGGATCGCCCATACATTGGGGCATCGAAAAGCCGTCATCTTGCGTAATCATGGCTTACTCACAGTGGGTCAGACGGTGGATGAAGCCGCCTGGTGGTTTATCACGATGGATCGCACCTGTCAGGCTCAGCTCATGGCAGAAGCAGCAGGAACACCTATCCCCATTTCCCCAGAAACGGCGAGTTTGACCTACAGCCAGATTGGTTCACACCGCATCGGCTGGTTTAGCTTTCAGTCTCTCTACGACAAGATCGTGCGCGAGGAAGCAGACTTGTTGGAGTGAAGAGTTGAAAGGGCGATCGCAGGAAATAAGCAACAGAAACCCCATTTTGGGGAAAGGAGGTGCGGCTAATCCGCACCTCCTTTCCCCAAAATGGAGCTTTAAAGTATTACGACGTAGCATCTTTACGCAAAACAGGACGTTGGGTGTTTGCCAACTGCTCCAGTAAGTGCAGCATGTTCGACTGGGCTTGATAGCGTTGGATATCTGCCTGAATCCGTTCTGCGTTTTGCCGATACCGAGGATTTGTCAAAACCTCCTGCACTGCTTGGCGAATCTGAGACGGACGGGGAGATTTCGTTTTTAAATTGACCCCAACGCCCGACCAGGCTACGCGGGCACAAACCTCTGGCTTGTCCTCTGACTTGCCGCCAGCGACCAGAGGAATGCCCTGCGCCAGTGCCATCTGCACACCGTTGTAGCCGCCATTAGTAACCATCACATCCACATGGGGCAGCAGGTATGGATGCGGAATGAATTGCTCCACTCTTACATTGTCTGGGAGTGAGGGAAGACCGAGGCTTTCAACGGGTTTATTGCCTGTAGTAACGACCAGAAGGACATCTTCCGTCGCCATAGCCTGGATGGTTGGGAGGATGAGATCTTGTGAGTTAGAGGCGACGGTTCCCTGGGTCACATGCACAACGGGTTTGCCTTGGTTGAGGTCGTTCCACCAGGCGGGTTCTGTAAACACGGGGTCTGCCTGGGGGATGGAGGGACCCGTGAAGTGAACCTGCGGCAGCAAATCGTTGCGGGGATACTCAAACCTGGGGACGGTGTTTGCCAGATACAGGTAGGGAGAAATCAGATCGAATAGGATTTTGTCGGTTGGGGGTAGCGACAGTTCTGCCCTTGCCTGGTTAACGCAGGTCAACACATCCCGAAACGCCACATGCTTGAGCAAGCTATACAATGCCTGGTTGCGCCAGCGTCCCAGTATTGAGTGGCGGGGTGGCAGCCCCAACCCAAAGGGCGCAACGTCTTTGCTCGGAAGGCTGAGGACGGAGATTCCCAGTTGTGCCCACGGTGGACCTCCCGCTTCATGCACCCAGGCGATCGCAATAAAAAACGAATCTGCCAGCATCACATCTGCTGGAAACCGTTGCAGGATGCTGAGGAGATCCTGCGCATAGGCGATCGCCGCCTTGATGAAAAAGATCTTCAGGTCAAACTTGAGTTGTGCCAACCCTTTCAGCGCCTCCCGCTGGTTTCCCAGTTCCAGCGGAACGTTTTCGTCCAGGGAGTAGTCAAAGCCCTTTTCCATTGGGACAAAATGCGCACCCGTTGCCTCAACACGTGCCTGAAATCGCTTTCCGGTGTACCACCGAACGTCATGTCCAGCATTTACCAGCGATTGCGCCACTCTGATCATCGGCGCGACATGCCCAACCAAAGGAATTGTAGCGAGCAGAAACCGCGCCATAGGTTTTAACCCTCAGCTCTATATTCTTTTCTAATATACTTTTGCATATGGGCAAATGGGTCGCCATAAATAAAGCCCTTGAGGTGCGGGGACTTGGGAGATTTCCGAGAAAGCACCCTGATCGCTATTTTTCTAAAACCCCTGATTTTGCATGCGCTGAGCGCACGCCAAATCAGGGGTTTTAGAAGAATAACGGGTAGTCCTCAAAGGGTAATGATTTTTGGGTGTGTGGGCAGCGCCCACACACCCAAAAATCATTACCCTTTGAGGACTACCGAATAACGAAGGAATATTCTGTTCTGGAGGTTGCCCTGGTGTTACTGCTTGCAGGATTTTTAGGGGGTCTCACAGGTGGAGGACAAGGGTGCTTCGGCGATCGCCTCTAATCCCACAGAGCTGAGTAAATCTGTCCACTGGGTGGTGAGGGAAGTGTTGTCTGGGTTGGTGCAGCGCACCTGGGCGCTGGCATCCAGGGCATCGTACCAGATGCCTGCTGCGGCATAGACCTCGGCTTGGGCGGCAGGGGGAGCAACCTTTAACTGCTCCTCCAGGTCGGTGGAGAGGGGAATGCGGCGCACCCAGCCTTCGGCAAACACATCGGCAGAGCGATCGCTCTCATCGCACACAATGGAGAAAAACCAGTGGTAGTTTTCGTTGAGATCAAGGCGCGAAGTGGTAGGGTCGCTCTCTAGAGGGGGAACGCTCAGGCTCACAATTCCCGCTTCGTCGCTGGGCGATAACTGCTGGAAAAACACCTCATTCCCCGCTTCGTCGTACAGCAAAAACTCCAGAGCATCGGCATTGACTTCGGGGATATACCAGTAGAGTGTGGGTTCTGCCTTGACCGTTGTGCCAAAGACAGTTTCGGGGATTAGCGCAACCAGAGAGCGATCGCCCACAATACAGGCGGCTGTATCTCCCCGCGTGCCGCCACCTTCGCGCCGACCCGGCAAGCCCCGATCGGGAGGCGTGTATTGTGCCAAAACAGACGTTGACAGCCCTACCACTCCGATATTTAGAAGTAGTAAAAATGACATTGTTGCTCGACGGGTGCGTAGCATAGAAAATTTCATCATTACTATCCTGTGAATGGAGAAGTATCTCTGGAAATATTGACTAAAAGCTGCCTAAGTGGATAGCCATAAATAAACGCAGCTAGGGTGGGGTGCTCCCCGGTGGGGACGCACTCTACTGGCTTTATTTATGACCATGTCCTTCAATACCTTCGCTATTTTTCCAAAACCCTTCATTTTGCCTGCGCGGGGCGCAGGCAAAATGAAGGGTTTTGGAAAAATAGCGATCATGTTGGTACTTGGAAGAGTATTAGTAAGGTTTTTACCTGGAATACGGAAGACTGAAATTTAATTCTGAGGGTTTCGGGAGCAATCGGAAAATGCCTAGGAGCGATCGCTAAAATATACAACAAAACCACGGTCTTTTCTTCTTTCCACAATACCGCTGATGTTTACAAAAACCTGCTATTCGTAATAAATCGCCGCACAAAAATAGGCTGAAATAGACTGAAATGGGATAGCCAAAGTGACTATCCTGTCATTCAAAAACTGGCAATACTATCGTTTTGCAGTGATAAAACCCAGGATTTTTGATGAGAAGCGCGGCATTGCCGCACTTCTCATCAAAAATCCTGGGTTTTATTTCGTACGTGATCTTTAGCCGCGCCCTCTCTCAAAAATGGAGATATTCTTTTCTGGAGATCGCCCAAAGACTAAAGTTCAGCATCTTCAGGAATAGGAAGAATACTGACAGGTTCGGGAATCAATTCCTGGGCGACTACACCCAGCCCAACCGCATCCAGGAGTGTGTACCAGCGCTGCGGATCGGTAGAAGCTCCCTCCTCCGCCAGATCGGCAAGACTGGTGAGGGTATCGTGCCAGATTCCTTCCTGGGCATAGAGTTCGGGGAGTTGATCTGGAGGTGTGGCTTGTATAGTGGCGACCAGAGCCTCATCGGGTTCAATGCGCTGGATCCAGCTATCGACGACCAAATTCCCTGAAGGGTCTTCCAGGTCACACACCAGGCTAAATGCCCAGTTGTAGTCTTCACCGACTTCCAACCCGGCAAAGTTAGCATCTTCGGGCAGGTCAATGCGAATCAACCCCGATTGCTCGGAGGCTTGATAGGTTGCCGAATACAGGCGATTCCCTGCTTCATCAACCAGTTCAAACTGTGCTGCCACAGCTTTTTCAGCAAAAAAGTCGGGAATGTAGACAAAGAACGAGGGCGAGGCTTCGAGGGTGTAGCCAAAGGTTTCTGCGGGAACAAGAGCCGTCAGGCGGCTATTGGTTGGGGTGCTGCTGAGGTTGCCCCAACAACCACGGGTGCCGCCGCCCTCACGCCGTCCGGGCATGCCACGGTTGGGGGGGACAAACTCGATGGCGAGGGCAGCCAGCGGCAGGGCGCTCACCAGCAGGCTGGCGGCTAACCCAACCCGCACCACCCGACGCAGTGCGGTTAGTGTTGGATCGGATTTCCGAAAAACGTTCATGGCTTTACCCAAGGAAGTGACGACAAAGTGAGTGGAAAGATCAGTAGAAAGATCAGTGGAAGGAGATGTGGAAAGATCAGTAAAAAGAAAGCAGGAAAAGCGTATACAAGCACCCTATGTGACGAAACCAGACGAAAAATCTCGTTAAAAGAAGCAAAATCCGTGATCAGTAAACAGAACGTTCAGGAAGGGTATGGATCACAGTTGCGGAAAGTACGTAATGGACGAAAGAGGTGTTCATCCTGGTTCATAGAAACGGTGAAGTTGCCAATAGGCTGGTTTGGCTAGGCATAACCATGCGAGGGATTTGCTGCTGCACGATCGCCTGCATTAGTAGATTCAAAATTATTCGTTTTGTTTCCGAGATTTTTCGGAGAGATTTTTTTCATTATTAAGAAATTAAATGTGGACAGGACTTTTCGCAAAGTTAGGATGAAAAGTTTGGGTGAAATCGTAGGAGTTTGCCGGAATCGAGCGAGGCGAGACAGAATGAGGAATTGGATTCCTGAAAAATCGTCACATTCTGGAGACTCGTCAGTCTTCGCCTGGAGCAATGAACAACCCGCAATTTAAGGGACCGTGGGCAATGATTGCCCAGTCCATTCTGGTTCGCTGGCACGGCATGATTCAGCGCTTCGGTCAACGCAAGATGCTGCAGTGGTTTGGCATTTTGCTGCTGGGGCTGGGAATCGCGCTGGGTATGGGGCGGCTGTCCCCTGGGCAAGGGATGGCGGAGATCGAAATGGTTGCGATCGCCGATACCGCTCCTCGCACAGTGTTTGTGCATTTGTTTGAGTGGCAATGGGAGGATGTGGCGACAGAGTGCGAAACGGTACTGGGACCACAGGGCTATGCCGCCGTGCAGATTTCGCCGCCCCAGGAGCATGTAGTGTTGCCCGATGCAGGGTTTCCCTGGTGGCAGCGCTATCAGCCGGTGAGCTATCGCCTGGAGAGCCGCAGTGGCGATCGCACCCAACTGCACAACATGCTCCGGCGCTGCCATGATGCCGGGGTGCAGGTCTATGCCGATGCGGTGATCAACCACATGGCGGGGGTTGAGGGCGGCGTGGGGAGTGGCGGAACGCCATTCACCAAGTACGACTATCCAGGGTTGTATAGCGATCGCGACTTCAACACCTGCCGCCGCGACATCGACACCTATCAGGATCGGGACACGGTGACCCAGTGCGAGTTGGTGGGGTTAGCGGATCTCAATACGGACTCGCCCCAGGTGCAGCGGCAAATTGTGAATTATTTAGATGACCTGGTGCGGCTGGGCGTTGATGGGTTTCGCATTGATGCCGCCAAGCATATCCGTGCCGAGGAACTGGGAGAGATTTTGACCCAACTCCGCGATCGCTTTGCGGATGATCCCTACATTTACCAGGAAGTGATTGACCCCGGCACCGAAGCGATTACCAAAACCGAGTTTTATGACCTGGGGGATGTGCATGAGTTTGAGTATGGGCGCATCGTCAGCGAGAGCTTTTTGGGGATCAACGGACGGGCGATCGCCCAACTCGAAACCCTGGGCGAAGCCTGGGGGCTAATGCCCGCCGACAAAGCGGTGGTGTTTATCGACAACCACGACAAGCAGCGGGGGCATGGCGGCGGCGGCAACTACCTCACCCACAAGGATCGGGAACTGTATGAACTGGCGAATGTGTTCATGCTGGCGTTCCCCTATGGCTATCCCCAGGTGATGTCGAGCTATCCCTTCACCGACACCGAAGCGGGACCCCCTGCGACGGAGAGCGGCGAAACCCTCCCCGTCTTTGAGAATGGCTTGGCAACCTGTGGCGATCGCTGGGTCTGTGAGCATCGCTGGAGTGCGATCGCCCCCATGGTGGGTTTCCGCAATGATGCCGATGGCACACCGCTAAATCATTGGTGGAGCAATGGGTTCGACCAGATAGCTTTTGGGCGGGGCGATCGCGGCTTTGTCGTCATCAACCGCAGCGACCAACCCCTGACTCAGACCTTGCAAACGGCATTGCCCCCCGGTCGCTACTGCAACCTGCTCACCCAAGAGCACTGCACGGAAGTGTTTACCGTGAATGATGAGGGTTTGCTAACGGCAACGGTGGCAGGAATGGAGGCGATCGCCCTTTCCCAGGGTGCTGTTCAAGAATCCTGAGGATTGAAAATACAATAGGGGACTGGCTTAAAAATAAAGTCCCAGAGAGAGGGGGCGCGGGCTTCGCCCGCGCCCCCTCTCTCTGGGACTTTATTTATTTGATAACCCCTCGAACCCAGAATTTTGTAACTGATCCTGAATGGCTTGCTTCGGTTGAGTTAGCGGATGTTGAAATGCTGGGGATACGGGGAATGTACGGTTTTTGTGCTTCGGCTGAAATTCGGAAATTCTGGAATTTTGCAAAAATTAAGCCAATTTTCCGATACATCCTCCGGTAGATGCGTTCTGAACTTTGCAAGAAAGCATAGTATAGGGAGATATTCAGCAATTTTGCGGAGAAACGGGTATTCTACTCTGCCTGGAGGGTGCTTGCCTCTGGTTTCTCAATCTTGTTGCTGAAACCTTCCTGAAATGTTGCTGAAACGTTGCTGAAATGGCTGAACCAGGATGACAACGGACATCGCATCTGCCGTAATGTGTAGTGCGGGTAGGCAGAACCCATGACAAAGAAAAATAAGTTAGCCCTTGATGCTGCCGGAACTAGCGATCTGCTGGTTCTGGATAATTCGTCGGACGCCGCCCTGCGAAACAGGCAGGGTACGCCCTGGAAGCTGTGGTTGGTTGCACTCAATGCCTGTGCATTATTGGGAGGAGTGGCTGCCGCTGCATTTTTCTGGCTGCTCTCACTGCCGCCTGCCCCAGAATGTGACAAACTCACGACCTTCTCGCCCGATCGGGTGCAGTTGCATTGCATTGAGGTTGCCGCCGAATCAGGAGATTTGGGTGACCTGCTGATTGGATTGGACACCCTGGAAGCCTGGACGCCCGATCGCCCGCTCTATGGCATTGCCCAGGAGTTAGTGGATGATTGGTCGGAGCGGGTATTTTACGCCGCACAGCAGCGGGTTCAATCAAGCGATGTGGATGGCGCACTGCGGATGATCGCGGTGATTCCACAATCCAGTGCAATTTATGTGGAAGCCCAGGAGTATGCTGCACAATGGACGGGGATTGCTCAGCAGGGAGCGGCGATCGTTCAGCAGGCAGAAGCGGCGATACAGGCGCAGGATTGGCTCACGGCTTCAGCCAAAATTCAAGAGTTAGAGCGGATGCCGCAGGATTATTGGCGCACGGATCAGGCGAAAGTTCTGTCGCAGCGTGTGTGGGAGGAGCGGCAGGCGCGGAAAGTGCAGCAGGAGGCGTTGCTGCAGGCGCAGTCGGGGGCGCTGGCGGATGTGGTGAAGGCCGTGGAAAAAGCGGGCTCCATCAACACCACTACCTATGCCTATCAAGATATGCAGCCCGTCCTCAACCAGTGGGGAACCATGATGCTGGATGCAGGACTGGTTCACTGGCAGGCAGCAGAATTTGAAGCGGCGATCGCCCTTGCCAATCAAGCCAAAGTCATCCCTCCCCTGGCAAAAGAAGCAGACCATTTGAAGCGGCTGGTGGAAGCCCGGCAACTGGCGATTATGACCGTTCGCCCCTGGCAAAGCGCACCGGAGGATGTGGTGCGGCTGATGGAGGCGATCGCCGCCGTCCAAACCATTCCCGTAGAGAGCCGCTTCTTTCCCCAGGCGGAAGATAGCCGCCTCAGTTGGTCGCAGCAACTCGAAGATTTGAAGCGGATCCAGATGGCGCAAGCCCTCGCGAATCTGGGGGTGGAGGAAACCTATCGGGTGGCGATCGCCCAGGTCGAACAAATTGCTCCGAATCGTCCTCGCCGGAAACAGGCGCAAACCCTGATTGCCCACTGGCGCGGCGAGATCGAGCGGTTGGAAGATGCGCCGCTGTTGTTGCAGGCAAAACGAACCGCAGAAAGCGGCGAAATTCCCCGGTTGCGCGAGGCGATCGCCCAGGCGCAGCAAATTCCCCTTGGTCGCGCCCTCCGGGGTGAAGCCCAGGCGTATGTCTACCAGTGGGTGGGGCAAATTCAGCGTATTGAAGATGAACCGTTCCTCAACCTGGCACGGACGCAAGCGCAACAGGGCAACCTCCAGCAAGCCATTCAAACCGCATCGGTGATCCAGTCGGGGCGCGTGTTACATAACGAGGCTCAGATTGCGATTCAGCAGTGGCGCGATCGCATTCGCCAGGCAGAACTGGCACGGCAGCGACGGATCGAGGAGGAACGACAGCGGCAAGAGGCGATCGCCGCTGCCGAAGCGGCGGCGGCGATCGAAGCGGCTAAGGCGGAGGCAGTGGTGGTGGAAGAGGAACCAACTCCGGCTCCGACCTTCTATCGTCCCGATCCCGTATCCCGTCCTGCTCCCGCTCCGCGTCCAGTTGCCCCTGGTGCTCCGGCTCCGGTGCCGAGTGCTCCACCACCAGCGGTTGCCGAACCCGCACCCGCAACTACCGCTGCGCCAGTGCAAGAATCGGTGCAGCCCCGCTATGCGCCGTTGCAACCTGCCCCCGCACCCCGGCAGGAGGTTCCCGCAACGCCTGCCCCCCCTGAACCCATTCAGGCTGAGCCGATTCGTTCCACATCTCCTACGTCATTGCAACCAAATGCCGCCGGGGAATAGGGGATCTGCGGATTAACAAAATCCCAATTTTTGAGAGAGAAGGCTGGCAGCGCCAGCCTTCTCTCTCAAAAATTGGGATTTTATTTTTTTGCAAGTCCCCAGGTGTTGTAGGCATGCGGGTGTTGGATGGAATTGCGATGGGTTTGTCTAGGGTGGGTTGCCGGGGCGGGTTTGGTTGGGAAATTGGGGAGGGTGGGGGAGGGTATTGCGAAACCCGCCCCGATGGTGCGATCGCCGTTGGGGTTCAACCAAATCGAAAGGGATGCTTGGGTTTTCGGGGTGTTTGGGCAGAGCCTCCTAGAATGGAACGCGAAAGTTTGTTCGCGAACCTATTGTCATGAATTCCACCTTAAAAAATGCGTCTGCGACTGTTCTTGGGGCGATCGCCCTGGCACTCTTGGTGCTGGGTCTCAACGCCTTCGTCGTCATCAACCCCGGTCAGGCAGGCGTATTGAGCATTCTTGGAAAAGCCCAGGATAGCCCATTGTTTGAAGGCATTCACCTGAAGCCACCCTTAATTTCCCGCATCGATGTGTACGACGTAACGGTGCAAAAGTTTGAGGTTCCCGCCCAAAGCTCCACCAATGACCTGCAATACCTCTCCGCCAGCTTCGCCATCAACTTCCGGCTCGACCCCACCCGTGTGGTGAGCATCCGGCGAGAGCAGGGCACGTTGGAAAATGTTGTTGCCAAAATTGTTGCACCCCAAACCCAGGAGTCCTTCAAAATCGCGGCGGCTCTGCGCACGGCTGAAGAGTCGATTACCCAGCGGGACTTGCTGAAGCGAGACTTCGATATTGCCCTGCAAAACCGTTTGGAGAAGTACGGCATCAGCATTCTCGATACCAGCGTGATCGATCTTCAGTTCTCGCAGGAGTTTGCCCGTGCGGTCGAAGAGAAGCAAATTGCCGAACAGCGGGCACGCCGTGCTGTCTTCGTTGCCCAGGAAGCCCAGCAGGAAGCCCAGGCAGAGATAAACCGGGCAAAGGGTAAAGCGGAGGCTCAGCGCTTGCTGGCAGAAACCCTGAAAGCGGCTGGGGGTGAATTAGTGCTTCAGAAAGAGGCGATCGAAGCCTGGAAGCAGGGCGGCGCACAGATGCCCAAAGTCCTGGTAATGGGCAAAGAGGGCGGTGGCGTTCCATTCCTCTTCAACCTGGAAGGAGTAGCAGAGCCTTAAGGCTGGCTTGAATCCCCGCAAATTATCACCCCAGAGGCACGGAGGGCACAGAGATCTCCCCGTGCTCTCTGTATCTCTGGATTTCACTTTCTTCCGATGGAACACAAATCAAATACAATCCGAAACTTGTTTTTTGAAAGCGCGGCATAGCCGCGCTTTCAAAAAACAAGTTTCGGATTTGGTATCAGTCCTACGTTGAGTACTGGACGTAGCAGGTGGTGTGGTTTTGGGAGAAGTTGTGTTGCTTAACGATGGTGGCGATGCAGCGAGCGATCTTTTCGCCGCCTGTGGTTGAGGGTTCGATGGGGGAGACGGAAGAGTAGTCGGCTGGGTCGCTGCACAGCACGCGCAAATCGATCAGGGGCAAGCCCTGGGCGATCGCCTGTCGGGTAATGCAGTCGTTGAACACCGATAATGCCGTTGTTGCTAACAATTGCAAGGTGGGATCGGGGACAGGACAGGCATCGTAAATGGTGCAAAGGGCAAGGGGTAAATCCAGCGCCAGCAAGCTTTTGAGGAGTTTTTGATAGGCTTGGCTGAAGGTTTTCTTCATATCCGCGATTTGCTGGAGGGCGATGGGGAGGGATGTCGCAGCGTCGCGCAGAACCGAGGCATAGCCCAGGGCATCATTGCCGCCAATGCTGAGGAAGAGATGGGTGGCGTCTTTGGGGAGTTGGGTCAGTTGGCGGGACACATCGCGGATGCAGTCGCCGTCGATGGCGAGCAGGGTGGCGCGATCGCCCTCTTCCATCCAGACGCGCACCTGGTCGATGACGGGCAAGCCATCGGGGACATAGGCGGCATTGTCAAAAATGGAGTCTCCAAGCAGAACAATATGTGCCATCGGTTTGGTTTGGGCTGAGGTTGAGAGATATAGCGCTTCGCGCTTGAACCAGCCACGGTTATTTTTGTGAGAGTCGCGCTCCGCGCGGCTCTCACAAAAATAACCTGGTTTTAAGCGATTGAAAAGCGCTGTAAGGTGCGACGGTGGCAGGGCTAAACAGAGCCCTAGCCGGGGAAGAGGGGCTGAATATCCCCCTCAAAGGTGGAACCGTCGGCTAAGGGAACCTGGAGGGTGCGATCGCCCGTCCAACTCAGTTGGCTCAGATCCGCCTCCGCAGGCAGTTCCTCCATCAGTAAGGATTCCCCAGTTTCCAGATCCAGCACGATAAACCACGAAGTTTCTTCCATCTTTTCCAGGAAGACGGCGTAGCGCTCGTCGGGTGACCACGACACCCAGTCCATGCCGCCATACTTGCCGACCCCGACTTTTTGGGCGATCGCCCGGTACTCTGGCAAAGCAGCGGAGCCTGCCACTGCCAATACACTCAGCGAAGCTATCAAGACTCGTTGCCACATGGTTGAATCTCGAACAAAAGACCGCATAAAGAAAGGATGAGAAGCGCGGCAATGCCGCGCTTCTCATCAAACATTCCGGGTTTTATTTCATTTTCAATCCTACTGGGTATCCAGCATCAGGGCATGAAAGCCTGCTTGAACAAAGTGGCGATCGCCTGTAACGGCATCAGTCAGGCTTTGCTGCTGCATGACGACGAAGGAAATACAGTCAGTCAAGCCCCAGGTTTTATCAGAACGGGATTGATAGAGGGCGAGGGCTTTCATCAGGAGTTCGGTATCGACATTGACGATTTTGATATTGTCGGTACGGTAGCACTGTTGAATGAATTGAACGGCACCGTTACGGTTGAATGCGCTTAAGGCGTTGCCGACTTCGGCGAAGATAGCTTCTGTAATCCAAACTTCGGAGGCGGCACGAATGCGGGGAAACAGTTGTTTTGCCTGGTTGTGGTAATCGTCGCGGGGATTGAGCAAGGCTTGAATGAATGCGGTATCGAGAAACAAACGCTCATTGCTCATGCATCGGCTTCCTGATGTTTGGGTGTGCCGTAGAGGTAATGATCATGTTCGGCTGACCAATCGGCAGGGGCTTCTACAGTTCCGGTAAGAGATTCCAATACATCCCAGGCATTACCAGATTCCTGTAAATGCTCTTGCCGCAAAGTGAGAACAAAGCTAAGGACTTCTTGCTGAAGGTTATCTGGCAAATCATTTACTTGTTCAATGATCTGGGTAACAATCTGGTTACTCATGGCTGTTCTCCTGTGACCATTGATAGGTTGACTGTTTTACGGTTTGGTAATTCGCATCTAGCTCAGGTTCTAGCAACAAAATTGCAGCGATACGTCTTGCCATATTGGTTACTTCCATGACTTCTTCTGGCTTGAGCGATCGCCCCAACAAGTCTTGCTCTCGATAGCTCAACCATTTTTTGATCACCTGATAGCCGCCGATCGTATAGTTCCAGACGCGATCGGGAATATTCTTCCAATAGGCGATGTCATTCAAATAAATATCATGCGTCGTTGCTCCTAAAAGCCCCTCTCCCGCTCTGGGAGTGAGGTTTGGGGTGAGGGTTTCTCCCGGCAAATAATCTCTATCAACAACCTTCCCGCGTCCAGGCATTGTCACCCTGTTTTGCCCCGCATAACCCCAATTTGCAGTAAGGGCAAAATCTGTATTAGGGTCAAGGTTGCCAGTGCCTACGCGAGAGACAACGGCAATAGATTTCAGCTCAGGACGCAGTTTGCCAGAAGTGACTCCGGGAACAGGGGTTTCTGGATCGAGGAGGGCTGCAATTTGACGACCGAGGTTTGCTGAGGCGATGAGGGTTTCGCGGCGATCGGGTAGGGGAATACGTGCCCAATCTTGGCGTAAGGCTCCTGAATTTTCTTGACGGTAGAGCGGATCATGCAAGATCGCAAGCGTGTGATAAAAGAGATCTTGTTCAGTTGCTTCAATGTATTCAAGATATTTTAGTGCTGCGTTGCTGAGATTTGAATGAATCTCTTCCGCATCTTGATTGAATAAAGAAGCCTCTTGCTTCAAGTAAAGAGGAATGTAGCTGGAAAACCCATTTCCAAAGTTATCTGACAATATACGAGAAAAGTAGCCTCTATCAAAGTCCTCTTTAGGCTGTTTCTGCCGCGCTTCAATCCATAGATTGCCTTCAAATATTTGTGAAAAATAGTCAGGTGATTTCCTTCCTAAAAGATTGGTTTCAGGTTCCCAATATATCCAACGAAAATCAAATGGTCGATAACAGTAGCGAACTATATATTCAGGTAGGAACCCACGTTTTAATAAATGTTCTCGAATTGCCTTTGCATCAAACTGTGCCGCTCTTTGAATTGCACCTAAGCAAATACGTCCCATCTCTTCATGGCTGATCGCCGAATCAAAATACTGTTGCATCCGCAAGACTAAGCGATCTTTATCAATATCTGTAACAAGTTCATCTACTTTGGTTTGAACTCCAGGAAGGGCAGTAGGAAAACATTCTGTCAATTGAGGATAGTTAATGTAAGCATCCTCAAATTTTCTTGGTTTAAGGGGTAGACCGAGGGCGATCGCAGGCTTCACTTCTTCATACAAGTTTTTGCCGTCTTGGTCTTGAGACTCAACAAGTTGTTGCCACTTGGTTGTGCCCCAGAGGTCGCGGAATTTTATTGTCTTTTGCGGCGGCATTTCCCCCTCTCCCCCTGCCCCCTCTACCACGAGGGGAGAGGGGGTAAGAGAAACCCTATCCGGTTCCCCTTCTCCCTTGATGGGAGAAGGGGCTAGGGGATGAGGGTGGTTCTCCGGTTCCCCTTCTCCCTTGATGGGAGAAGGGGTTAGGGGATGAGGGTGGTTCTCCGGTTCCCCTTCTGCCTTGATGGGAGAAGGGGCTAGGGGATGAGGGTGGTTCTCCGGTTCCCCTTCTGCCTCGATGGGAGAAGGGGCTAGGGGATGAGGGTGGTTCTCCGGTTCCCCTTCTGCCTTGATGGGAGAAGGGGCTAGGGGATGAGGGTGGTTCTCCGGTTCCCCTTCTGCCTTGATGGGAGAAGGGGCTAGGGGATGAGGGTGATTCCACGCTGCGCGAATCAGATCCAACACCCCTACAACATCACTCTCAACCTGCTCACTTCTAACCCTTACAAACTGCAACCCTAAAGACTCCAAAAGCTGCTGACGCTGCTCATCTAGATCCCTTTGCGACTCATGAATCCCACCATCCACTTCCACAATCAGCCGTTCTGATGCACAAAAGAAATCAACCACAAAACGCCCGATTGGTTGCTGACGACGAAACTTTCGTCCATCTACCTGCTGTCTTCTTAATGCTTGCCACAGAATTGCTTCACTCGGCGTTGGCTCCTTCCGAAACTGCCGTGCCACCTCTATCATCTTCACCTCCAACTCTCTAGGAACCTCCCACCGTTCCACACTTCCACTCCCCTTCTCCGTCCTGCTCCCCTTCTCCGTCCTGTTCCCCTTCTCCGTCCTGCTCCCCTTCTCCCCTTTGTGGGAGAAGGGGTTGGGGGATGAGGGGCAATCCTCCCGCTTCACAAACAAACCGATCGCAGTCCCAACTTGAATACCTTCCTTATTCCACTCCGTTGAAAAAATGCTCGGATCAGGTTCTCCTGTTGGTGTGACTTTTCCGGTTGCAAACTTATCCCCATTCAAACAGTCAATCCAGATGTCATCAAACACTTCTAGATACCGTTCACGCATTCCTGTAAACGACAAACCATCTAGATACGAATAATTGGAGATGAAACAAACAACGCCTTTCCCCGTTTCCTCTACAATTTGCCTTTCTGCCATACGAAAGAAGCGGGTGTAGAGATCATTCAATCCCTGTCCTTGAGGTTTGGGTGCTTTTTTTGTCGTGCGGTAAGCGTTGGATAGTTCGCGTTCCTCATCTACTGCCATCCCCGCAAAACTGTTGTAGGGTGGATTACCCAAGACAACGAGGATCTTTTGCGATCGTTTGATCTTTTCGGCTGCATCGCGTTCTTCTTGCAATTCTGGCATTCCTGCCAATTGCAACTGTATAAACTTTTCTTTTTCAGGATCAGGTGGCTTCCATCCTGTTAGCGCATTCGTCAAATACACCCCTACCCGTTCCTGTTCATCACTCAACGGCACACCCAAATTTTGCAGCAACAAACCCAACTGCAAATGTGCCACCACAAACGGAGCCGTCAAAATCTCAAAGCCAAACACTCGATTCATCGCGGCTTCTTTCAGTTGCGAACCGACTAACGCTCCCATGCCCTTATCCTGCAAATTGGCGTTTATCCGCTGCAACACTTCCACCAAAAACGCCCCCGTTCCACAACAGGGGTCAAGAATATACACATTTGGATCGGCTAATCCATCCTCAATCTGTAACTCTTCCCGCAACACCGTATCCACCCGCGCCACCATGTATTGCACAATCTCTGGTGGTGTGTACCAAACCCCTAACTCCTTGCGTAACCCCGGATCAAACGCCTCCAAAAACGGTTCATAGAAATACTGAACCGCTTGACCCTCATCAAATTTGGAAAAGAATGAATCCCGATCAACCCGATTCAAAGCTTCTCCCGCCCAGTTCAACACTTCCTCCAGATCCAGCCTGCGAACATGGGTAGGAGTCGCCACCTTCTCAAACAACGCTTTGATCATCGGGACGTGCAGATAATAGCCTGCTACCCGCCAGTCAAACCGTCCCCGTTCTTGTTGTTTATGCCACAACACCCACGCCGAAAAAATCCCATAAAACAGCGTTTGAATCAATGTGGACTTGAAAAACCGCTCTCCCTTCTTGGGGTCTTTCTTATCCCCTTTGAATGTAATTCCTAATGCTTCTTCCAACGCCTTTCGCAAAGTTTCCAAAGCAGGCACATCGGTTTTCTCAACTCTTGCCTTTGCATCTTTCGCATAGGAAGCCAGAAACCAGGCAAGATCTTTTGGCGTTGCAATACTGGCAGACTGAAGCATCACTCGCTTCAGATATTCCGTGAATTGTTCCTCCTGCTCCTGAGCAAACTGCTTTGGATTCTTTGCTTTTTGCCAAAACTCTGTCTCATTTTTGGCTAGCCGATAGGTTTCCAGCGTTACAGGTTGTCCATTCTCATCCTGCCCAACTAACACAAAATCCCGGTAGTTCGTCACCAACACCTGGCGATACTGGTTCCAATATTTAGAAACCTGCTTGGTTTGGGCAGTCACCCAGGCATCATCCCCCGTTCCTTTAATCTCAATCACACCCCGCTCCGGGTTAGTAGGATTAACCGGAGTATCACCTGTCCTCCTCTGAAACTGACTGGCAGTGAATAATCCTCCATCCGGCATTCCCGCTCCACCAATATTCTTCAACTGCATCACACAACGCACTTTTGGCTTCAGCGTTTTACCCAACTCATTGAATAGTTTTTCCAATGCCCCATAATAGGAAGTCTCCTTAACGGCTGCTCCGGTTGCTCGAATTTCCTGCAAGTCTTGGATGTAGGTTTCAAAAGCACTCATGATAATCTTCTCGAAGGCAGATATTAAGGCTAGACAAAGTAGAGGCTAGAATTCAGTATTCCCACTTAATTCTCCATCCTTGCCCCCTAAACGTCAGAACGTCAGCCTTCACACATAAAACTTTGGCTTTTAAACAGAATCGTTCCTGCTCTGAATGTCATCTTTCAGCCTCAAAACTCAAAACTCCGACCTCAAAGCCCAAAATTTTCTGATAAACACATGATTATAAGGAAACAACTGCAAGGGGCGGTGTCAGGTATAGCCACAATCGCCTTGCAGCAAAGCTTTGATGCATAATGCTATTAATGAATTGCTAGTGAATCATCGCCTGTCAAAACTCAGATTACTTATTCATGCGTCTTTCCAGATTCTTTATGTAACCTTGATCTAACATAACTATGACTCGCCCATTTCCATTTCTTCAAACATGGGGACCATCTATTGGATTGTGTCTCACGTTGTTTATCGTTGCCTACAGCGTTGGGGCGGTTCCAGCTATCATGCCGCGCATCGTGCGTGATCTTGATTCCAGTGTGGGCTATGTGCAAGGCGCGTTGGTGTTGCTGGCATTGGTCAAAGCTTCCTTCGCGCCGACAAGTGAGAACTTGGTGCAACGGTATGGGCGAAAAGTAATTTATTTCAGCGGATTGAGCCTTTTTACAGTGGGCATTATTGCAACATCTCTAAGTCCAAATATGGGCTTTTTTGTTATGTTCTATTCCCTGCTGACGGGGTTGGGTTCGACACCGCTGCTGGGTTCGCCTCGCGATCTGGTGGGCAGAATCTACGACGACAAAGCAGAGAAATATGGATTACTGGCATTGGCGATCGCCTCCATCGTAGGCGGATTAACAGGGTCGTTATTAGGAGGACGCATCGCTTCTACATGGAGTTGGCGCGGCTCTCTCCTGCCGATTCTGGCAATCATTCCAGTTATTCTATTTTTCCTACGATATGTGCCCCACGATCGCCCGTCCAGAACCCTGCCCATTGACTGGGTTGGAGGTTTACTCTCCTTTATGGGCTTTGGTTTGTCACTGCTGGGCGTGAGCCTGGCTGGGGAATTTGGTTGGTGGGAACCAAAACAGCCCCTCACCATCCTGAACGTCGTCATTCCACCGTCTTCTATCATCTCCATCGTGCCGCCGTTGATTTTTGTTGGCATAATTTGCCTGGGCTTTTTTGCCTTCTGGCGGCGGCAGCAATCTCGCCACACAACTGCCTTAATTCGGGCAGGGCTTTTGCGCCATAAGCCATTCCTGTTGGGGTTACTGACTGCAACACTCCATACAGTGCTTTCGACAGGTATTCAATTCAACCTCTTTCAATTCATTCCTGCCTATATTGGGTTGAATCCATTTTGGACGGCGATCGCCCTTCTGCCCTACTCCTTATCATTGCTGGTCGTCATTATTTTTGCGACCTTCAAAATTGTTGGACGCTATTACTACAAGCTTGTTCTCTACGCTGGCTTATCCCTCTTTTCTGTGGGAATTTTAGAACTTTATCGCGCTATCCAACCGGGCATTACTCTGTGGACATTAATGCCCGCTTTGGTTGTAATGGGTTCGGGTTCTGGGCTGTTTCTGGCGCAAATTGGCATTGCGACCTTTGCAAATGCTACGCCTGCTCAGCGAGCCGAAGCCAGTGGTATTTACACACCGTTCCAAAATATGGGAAGTGCTTTGGGACGCGCCATCCTGGGCACCGCGCTGATTGCAACGGCTTCCATTCGCATTGTGGATAAAGCGGTTGCGACTTTGGGCACAACGGTATCCTTGGAGCAGCGTCAGCAGGCGATCGCCACTCTCACCCGTGTGATTCAAACCTACACCCGTGACGAACGCCGCGAGTTTTTCCGCAACTTGCCCGAAGTCATTCAACCGTCCCTGAATCCGATTCTGAGTAGTGCCACCATCGAAGCCATGCAAATCGCCACATTAATCGCCCTGGGCTTCAGTTTTGTCTGTCTAATAACGGTCTTTTTCCTGCCCAAACGCCCCTTAACAACGGCTCAGACGGCTCAAACTACTACAGGCAATCATCTTGCTACCCCTGCCGATTCACTTCCCTAGAGCTAAGGATCACGAAATAAAACCCAGAATTTTTGATGAGAAGCGCGGCATTGCCGCGCTTCTCATCAAAAATTCCGGGTTTTATTTCGTGATCCTTAAGGCTCTGGCTCCAGGTTTCGACCGTTCCCAATGCGTCCTGCACATTCGGGGTGGGATTGGTGGGATGAGTCAGGTGCGATCGCAATAACTTTCCAGTCTCTCCTCCCCCCCATCAACCAAATCTCAGTTATTGCCTTGCGATAGGCAGCCGTAACTGTCTTTACCCTTTTTGAAAACAGTCCATAGTCTCAAATTAAACGACGATTGAAACAAACTTAGGGACTCGCTTATAGGATGCAAACTAATCTTATTACTCCCGGAGTCCGTCAATTAATAAAAAGCCCATTGTGGGGAAAGCAGATGTCCTTGCAGATGCCCCTATACAGTCGAAAGGTCTATCTCCCGAAAGAACTTTTCGGAAAAATATTTCTTTATTCTGTAAATGTATGGGCGATCGCCCTATAGCGGTCTTGAAGAGGGCTTAACGGTCTTGAGGAGGGCTTAAAAGTCTTCCATCACTTCATACTAAATCTCATACTGAATCTAAGTCGAAAGTAACAGGTCGTAAGCAACAAGTCGAAAGGCTAGATAAACTTCTTTTATTTCCTATTAATTCCTCCCAGTGCATGATTATAAGTAAAGCCAGTGGGGTACATCCCACTATAGTTTCATTTATTAATGGCTATCCACTTAGTAATAGCTACCCCTTAGTAGTATTTAGATCACTGTTGATCAGAGCCAAAACTTGTAAGTGGGTAGCCATAAATAAACGAAGCTATGGTGGGGTGCGTCCCCCGCCGGGGCGCACCCCACTGGCTTTATTTATGACCATGTATTTAGTTTGATTTTTCTTGAAATATTGCAACACAGCGTTTCTCATGCTCAAGAGATATACCAAGCCATGAAAAACAGAGAGATTAAGCCCCTTGTTCACATTTCATGTTAGAAACGCGAACTTGAAGACGATAGTTGAGACGGGAAGATAGTTGAGACGGGAAGATAGTTGAGACAGGAAGGCATTATTGTGACTTACGATGTCCTGATTTTGGGTGGTGGTTCGGGTGGATTAGCCGCCGCAAAAGCCGCTGCCAAGTATGGAGCAAAGGTGGCGATCGCCGAACCCCATGCCCTGGGTGGAACCTGTGTAAACCGTGGGTGTGTCCCTAAAAAGCTAATGGTTTATGCTGCCAACTTTGCAAAGCAACAGCAGCAAGCGAAGGCTTTTGGCTGGAAAGAGGTCAGCGGCTCGTTTGACTGGCAAGCTTTTAGGGGGGCAATGGGCGATCGCATTCAGCAACTTCGTCAGTCCCAGGAGGAAGGGTTGCGGGAATTGGGGATTGACCTGCTGCCTGACATTGGGCGCTTTGTTAACCCCAACACTGTTCAAGTGGGCGATCGCCCGGTTGAAGCGAATAACATTGTCATTGCTGTCGGTGGGCATCCTGTCGTACCAGGCTTTCCAGGGGCAGAACTAGCTCTCACCTCAAAGGATATGTTTCAGATGGAAACATTACCCAAACGCTTCGCCATTATTGGTGGGGGCTACATTGGTGTGGAGTTTGGTCACTTCATGGCACAGTTGGGTTCCCAGGTCACCATTGTTGATGTTAAACCGCAAATTCTAGATGGCTTTGAGGAAGATTTGTGTGTATTTGTCGAACATAACCTGGAGCATCTAGGCATTACTTTTCTGCCAGAAACAACCTGCGAAGAAATCAAAAAGCGGGATGGAATTCTGTCGATGAAACTCACTGGCAAGTGTGGGCAGATGCTTGAAGTCGATGCGGTTTTGATGGCGGTTGGGCGCAAGCCAAATCTGGCAAAGCTGGATGCAGAAAAGGCAGGCATTGAATTAAAGGATGGCAAGCTAAAAGTAGACGAATATTTTCGCACCTCACAACCTTCAATCTATGCAATCGGCGATTGTGTGGGGCGGTTGCCCTTGACCCCAGTGGCGATCGCCGAAGGTAAGGCTGTTGCTAAAGCCATCTGCCAAAACAAACCAACGAGCGTGGATTATCGATGGATTCCCTCTGCTGTGTTTTCCTCGCCCCCCATTGCCACAGCAGGCTGGTCAGAAGCAGAAGCCAGAGAACATTTAGGGAATGATATAAAAACCGTTTCCAAGTCGTTTATTCCTCTCCATCAAAGCCTACAACATTCCTCCCAGAAGTTTTTAATTAAAGCCGTGTTACATAAATCTTCTGAGAAAATTCTGGGGCTGCATGTAGGTGGAAATGAAGCACCAGAATTGCTTCAAGGATTTCTTCCTGCCTTGAAGCAAGGACTGACTTGCGACGATTTGGAAAGCACCATTGGGATTCATCCCACTTCCACAGAAGAAGTATTTTATCTACCTTAAAGTCGAGGCTTTGAATGCATAAATGTCTCCCCTGACGGATACCTTTTTACCTGCACAAATTTTAGGATAAAGAAGTTGAATGAGGAAACTCTTATGGGTATCAAGGATAGAGCAGAAGCTACTGCTAAAAATGTAGAAGGTAAAGCTCGGGAAGCCTATGGTGACGCAGCAGGCGATCCCAAAGAAGAAGCAAAAGGTAAAGAAAAGCAAGTAGAAGCTAGAGCCGAGCATACCAAGGAAGATATGAAAGACGAAGTCAAGAAAAAGCTTGACTAATCCTCTTTAGAGTTTAAGAATTCGCTTCTTGAGTTCTAGCTCTTTAACTCATTTTTCTTCTCCCAAAGGGAACGGTCAATCCGCTCCCTTTTTCGGTTTGCCTATTGGCATCAGCATGAAGAGTGCCTTTAAAGAAAACCCGTAGCAACGAATACAAGTCCTGCCATATCTACCTTCTGAGGATCGTAAGCCTGTGCCGTTGACAGATTAAAGCCAAGCTATTTTTGAACACGCTGGAACTATCTGCAAATAGCTCCAGTGCAACTCAATGGCTTTTTTCAACTCCGATGTTCCAATTGTTTCTCGCAAACCATCCGCTGCTTCCGCCCAAATTTCTCCCTATGTCTGGCGAGTCCATTGCACCTGGAGACGGTTGGTTTTATGGTCATCGTTCTACACCCGTCACGACCAGACTTGTTTAGTCTGGGGTGTTTTAACGGCAGGCATCTTTGCCATGGCTCAGTTTCTCCCCCTCAGTTGGACGATCCAGGCAGGCTTGGCAACGGGACTTACAGGGATTGGAAGTTTGGCAATGGCTTGGCTAGCCTGGCGCTACACCCACCTCGACCAACTCGCGTGGATTCTCTACACCTGGCTTGTGCTCATGGTGGTTGGAACGGTGCTCACCGACCTGAGCGTTTGGAATGGTTGGGGTACTTTACTGATCCGGCTCTGCCCCCTCTGGCTGGGGCTATGCGGAATTGGCTATTTCGTCACTGCCCTGGGAATGCGATCGCGCCTGATCCTGCTATATAGTGCGCTTCACTTTGGGGCGATCGCTCTGCTGCCGTTCTTCCTCCCTTATCAGCTCTTGCTAACGGGTACAGTCATTTCAGGATCAGTCATCCTGCTAGCTGAACTGCAATGGGACTCCAACGGGGTCTGCGACTACCAATCGTTAGGCAATCTCTGAAAAAGAATATCCCCATTTTTTGAGAGAGGGTACGGCTTAGCCGTACCCTCTCTCAAAAAATGGGGATATTCTTTTCTGGAGATCGCCTTAGCACTCTATTTGCCAGCAAACCCCTGGCTACTTCATGATGCGCTTGAGCAAGCCCATCTTCTCCTTGTAAGGGGGGTAGCGCCAGTCCAGGTCGAGCCAGAAGGGTTTGGAGAGGACGCTTTTGCGATGGGAGAAGGTGTCGAACCCGGCTTTGCCGTGGTAGCAGCCCATGCCGCTGTCGCCCACGCCGCCAAAGGGCAGCTCAGGAATAGCGATTTGCAGGATGGTGTCGTTGATGCAGACGCCGCCGGAGGAGGTGCGTTGCAACACCTGTCGGACGACGGCATCGTTGCGGGAGAAGAGGTAAAGGGAAAGAGGCTTGGGGCGCTGGTTGATGAAGGCGATCGCCTCTTCCAACACCTCATACTCCAGCACAGGCAGGATGGGACCAAAGATTTCCTCCTGCATCACCGGGTCATCGGGCGAAACGTTGTCCAGGAGGGTGGGGGCGATGTAGCGCTGGCTGGCATCGGTGTCGCCGCCGAGAACGAGGGTGCCAGAGTCGAGGAGGGCAGAGACGCGCTGGAAGTGGCGATCGCTCACAATCCGCCCAAAATCGGGGCTTTGGCTGGGGTCTTCGCCATAGTTCTGCCGCATCTGCGCTTTCAACTGATCCATCAGTTGAGGCTTGATCTGGCGATTAACCAGTAAGTAATCGGGAGCGATGCAGGTTTGTCCGGCGTTGACGAACTTGCCCCAAACGATGCGGCGGGCCGTCGTTTCCAGGTCAATGTCGCTGTCTACAATGCAGGGGCTTTTGCCGCCCAGTTCCAGGGTGACGGGGGTGAGGTGCTTGGCAGCGGCTTCCATCACCACCTTGCCGATCGCCGTTCCCCCAGTAAAGAAAATATGGTCGAAATGCTGTTCCAACAATGCCTGAGAGGTTTCAACGCCCCCTTCCACGACCTGCACAAAATCGGGGTCAAAGGCGGAAGCAACAATATCCGCAATCACCTTCGAGGTTTCGGGAGCCATTTCGGAGGGTTTGAGGATGGCGCAGTTGCCAGCGGCGATCGCCCCCACCAGTGGACTGAAGGACAACTGCACCGGATAGTTCCACGGCGCAATGATTAACACAACCCCCAGGGGTTCCGAGTGGATGCGGGCACGGGCGGGCATCTGCTCCAGGGAAACGGATACCTTTTGGGGACGCATCCATTTCTTGAGGTGCTTCACGGTGTAGTCCAACTCTTTGACCAGCCCAATGTCGAAGGCGATCGCCTCAAACTCTGGACGCCCCAGGTCTTTTGCCATTGCCGCCACAATCTGCTCCTGGGCATTGGTCACTGCTTGTCGCAACCGCTGGAGTTGAGCAATGCGGAAGTCGAGCGATCGCGTTTTCCCCGTTGCAAAAAACTCACGCTGACGCTGCACCAGGCTTCCTACGTCTGTTTGCAAAAGCTGAACCATGGGTCGCTCCCTTCCGAAACTTACTTCCTTAGATCATGTTACGAAATTTGAAGACACGGTGGGGCGATCGCCACTCACGTCCTCGCGATTCTTCCCATAGAAGTACGAGTCGCAAAGCCTCCAGGTTTTTCGCTTTAGGCGATCTCCAGAAAAGAATATCCCCCTTTTTTGAGAGAGGGCGCGGCTTAGCTGCGCCCTCTCCCAAAAAAGGGGGACATTCTTTCTCAGAAATCTCCTTAGAATAAGTACATTTCAACTGATTGGGTTTTCATCCCCGGCTTTTTTTCGACGGTGAAAACCTGTCCCAACCGTCGTTTCGCAGTGGTAAACCAGGAGCCAAACCCATGCCAGACCCTGAGAAGACCACGCTCGTTGCCCCCGACCCGCTCCCCGATCCGGAGTGGGAGTTTCCAGAACCCTCCACCGATCTCGTTTTCGATGATGGAGAACCGTTGGAAAGCCATCGCCATCGCATCGCTATCAATGTTCTGATCAACTTGGGGATCTGCGGATTAATAAAATCCCAATTTTTGAGAGAGAAGGCTGGCAGAGCCAGCCTTCTCTCTCAAAAATTGGGATTTTATTTTCTTGCAAGTCCCTTGGTACAGCTTCGGGCAAATGCCGCCCAACAACGAGCCGATCGCCTTGCGGAACGCCTAAGGATCACGTCCAAAATAAAACCCGGAATTTTTGATGAGAAGCGCGGCACTGCCGCGCTTCTCATCAAAAATTCCGGGTTTTATTTTATTTTCAATCCTAAGGGCGTTAGGAGTAGACCCGGATGCCGATGAGTAATGCCGCTGCTTCTAAGGTAATCCTGATTACGGGTCCGGCGCGATCGGGAAAGAGTGAGTGGGGGGAACGGTTGGCGGTGCAGTCCGGTCGGCGGGTGGTGTATGTGGCGACGGCGATCGCCCGCACCGATGACCCAGAATGGCTGGCACGTCTACAAGCCCACCGCGATCGCCGCCCTCCCGACTGGGAAACCCTGGAGGTGTCCCACCATCTCGCCAAAACAATTCGGCAGGCTTTGCCGGAGAGTTGTCTGCTGGTGGATTCGTTGGGAACCTGGCTGGCAAACCTTTTGGAGCAGGAGGATGAGGACTGGGCAGAAACGCAGATGGAGTTGCTGCATAGTTTGGAAACGGCTCAGGCTCAGGTCATTCTGATTGCAGAAGAAACGGGGTGGGGGGTTGTTCCGGCCTATCCGCTAGGGCGGGTGTTTCGCGATCGCCTCGGCACGTTAACGCGGAAGATTGGGGCGATCGCCAATCCGGTCTATCTCGTTACTAGCGGCTATGCCCTTAATCTCCGGGACTTGGGGACTCCGATTGATGGCTAAATAGGATGGCTAAATAGTGGCCTTGCAGAGCAAGCGTTTCACAAAAATATTATGGGTTTTACAGTCGGGATTTGGCATCAATCCTCAATTCTAGGATTGAGAAGTTCGACTTCTTGAAGAAGTCGAACTTCTGGGCTGTGGCAGCCTCACAGGCGATATTGTAAAAACAGGGGCAAAAGGCCCAGGCTGGCATAGACCAGCAGTGTGCCCAGCCCAGAAATCCACTCAAAGCCCTTTGCCCAGCGGGTAGTGGGGTGGCTGAGGAAGCGCCAGGCAACGATGGTGGCGGCGGTGAGGAGAGGGAGCAGGAGCAGGACGACGAGGGGGAGAAAGTAGATAGCACGGGCGGCGAGGAGGGTGGCGATCGCCAATCCAACCATTACCGCTAACCAAACGGCGACCGCATTGGGACGTCCCCAGAGGGCGCTGTAGGTTTCGACTCCGGTTTCTTCGTCCTGGGGGGCACGGATTTTGCGACCGATTTCGATCACCATGCCGTTGAAGTAGCTCACCAGGAGGAACCAGCCCAGGGTGGCAGGCAAACCCAGACCTGCCGGGAGCCGGAAGCAGGCGGAGGCGTAAAGCGCCATCAGGGGCATGACCACCATGTGGGAGAGCATATAGAGCACGGGGTGTGCCTTCAGCCATTCGGGGGCGAAGAATTCCTGGCGCATCAGCCCGATGTAGCCCCAGACGATCGCCAGCCACAGCACCATGCCCCAGCCCACGGAAAACGCCAGCCCAAACTGAATGACCCCAGCGGCGATCGCCAGAATCCCCAATTCCTGCAAGCTCACCAAGCCTCTGGGCACGGGACGGTAAGCACGAAACCGGGCATCGTCAGCATAGTCCTTAAACTCGTCGGCAACCCGCAGTTGGAAGAAGAAGAGGAACAGGGTGAGGAAGGCGATCGCCATCGCGCCGGGAAGGGAGACGGGCTGCATCACCGGGGTTTCGCGGGCGAGGACAGCCGTATAACCCACCGCAGCGGCGGCGAAGACGGCAATCAGCAATCCGTTTTTTACCAGAGGAAAGCGTTCATCTAGATAGATGAGCCAGCGGTTTTTCGTCTCCGTCACCATGCCTATCGTCCTCGTGCCAACCGTTGATGGGCACGGGTAAACTCGCCCGATGCCAGTGCCCCAATAATAGAGAGTTCTCCGGCGAGCAACAATCCGGCGCAGACTTCGGCGAAGGCGCGGGCTTTACCGCTACCCGCCAACCCCATCAGTTCCAGGCACGCCCGCTGGCTGGGGAGTCCGGTGCCGCCGCCCACGGTGCCAACGGTCAGGTTGGGCAGGGTGACGGAGGCATACAGGTCATTGTCTTCTGTAACCTCAAAGCGGGTAACGCCGACGGCAGACTCCGCCACGCAGGCGACATCCTGCCCGCAGGCAAGGTAAAGCGCAGCCAGTCCGTTGGCGTAGTGCCCCTGCACGCCGATGGTTCCGGTCAGGGTGCCGCCGATCGCCGACATCCGCCAGTAGTTCTCCATCGCCGTGGGGGTAGTGTGCAGGTACTTTTTCACCAGGTCTGCCGGGAGCCGCGCTTCTGCCGTTACCTTTTTGCCGCGCACAGAGAGGAAAGATTGAGCGCTGGCTTTCTTGTCCCCCGATAGGTTCGCCTCCACAAAGCTGTACTCCGGCTGGATGGGGGATTGCTCGCGGATGTAGTCGCAGACGGCTTCGGTGGCGATCGTCACCATGTTTTGCCCGGCAGCATCCCCGGTGGTGTATTGGAAGTCGAGATACACATGGTTGCCCTCGACGGTGAGGCGCATATCCACCATTTGCCCATGCCCGGTGGTGGCTTCGGCAATGTCCTTAAACGTCGCTTGCTGGGCGATCGCCCACATCATAAACTGCCCCGCCTCCTGCAAGTTGCGAAAGGCAAAGCCAGGGGCACGACCGATGCCCTCATTCAGCAGCATAGCGGTACAGCCCCCCATCGCTGTCAGCAGTTGCGCCCCCCGGCTGTAGGAGGCAACCAGTGCCGCTTCCGTCGTCGCCAGGGGCAGGTAATAGCGGCCCTGGGCGTACAACCCATTCACCTGCAACGGACCCGCAATGCCGATGGGCACTTTGACCGTGCCAATGAAGTTCTCGATGTTGCGGCGATAGACCTGCATCTGCTCCAGGGTGAGGGGATCGGCGATCGCCTCTTGAACTTCGGGCGTGGTGTTCAGCAGGTGCCAGCGCTTCTCCAGCGCCTCAGGGGTCATGCGCGACCCGCCGGGGACTTTGGGGATGGCTTCGGGAGCTTTGGGCTGGAGCCGCTGCACCAGTTCTTCTACGCTGCCGTTCTTCAAGAGTTCTTGCAAATGCTGGTATGCCTGGCGATAGTGAGTAGACATAGTTCAGGGAGGATAAGAGAGCGTGGGAGGAGCAGACGATGAGCCGAGAGATTGGAGCGTTAGGGGTTATAGGTTTTTCCTTAACCTAAATTCCTCTTCCGATGGGATACTGCAATCTTGGCTTTTCTCCTCCATGCCCGCAAGATTTTCCTCCATGACGTTTCAATCGATATGCCCGCCAGGACTTTGAGCCATTCCCTGCGCCGCACCTGCCCTCAGATTGAAGAGGAGGGAGGGCGATCGCGCCGCAACATTAAACTGGCAACCCCAATGCCCACAATCGCCAGAAACGCCATCGGGTAAAAGGCGAAGGTGTAGGAACCAAACCAGTCACGAATGCGCCCCGTTGCCAGGGTTCCCAGCAATGCCCCAACACCGTAGGCGGTGAAGACGATGCCATAGTTCTGGGCATAGTTGTCGGGGTTGAAAAAGCGGAGGGTGGTAGTGGGGGCGATCGCCAGCCATCCCCCCAGACAAAACCAGAACAGGCAAAAGGCAACCAGATAAGTGGCGACCTGCCCTTCCTGGACGTTGAGCATGAGGATGCAGGCGATGAGGATAAGGGTATAGGAGGCGATCGCTACATAGTGAGGTTTGAAGCGATCGCTCAGCCAGCCAAACAACGGACGACTGCCGCCATTGAACAGCGCAAACAGCGAAACACTACTCGCCGCCAACACCGGATCGATCTTGATAATTTCCTCACCCACCGGGCTGGAGATGCCGATCGCACTCAACCCAATCAACGTGCCAATGGCATAGCAAATCCACAAGCCATAGAAGGAGCGGCTCTTGAGCATTTTGGGTGGATAGCTCTGGGGCACTGGACGAATGGTTTGATTCGTGGTTGGCTGGCTCAGTTGCCAGCCATCAGGGGGCAGTTTGAGGGTGAGCGCTATCCCCAGCACAATCAGCGTAAAGGCAATCCCTAATATTTGCAGGGTGGGGCGCACGCCGAAGGACATAATCAGGCTATTTGCCAAAGGCGCGGTGATAATGGGCGACAGCCCAAAGCCCACAATGGTCAAGCCCACCGCTAAGCCCTTGCGATCGGGAAACCATCGCGCCGCCACCAGCATCGGCACGCCATAGGCGGTTCCCACGCCCGTTCCGGCGATCACGCCATAGGTCAGGGTCATGGTGACAATGTGGGTAGAAAAGCTGGCGAGGATGTAGCCCAAACCCACCAGCAGCCCACCGATCGCCGTCACCGTCCGCACCCCAATCCGCGCAATTTGAAACCCTGCCACCGAGACAAAAATGGCATAGAATACCAGCGCAAAGGTATAGGGCAAAAGGCTTTCGGTCGCCCCCAACCCCATATCGCTTTCCAGGGGCTTGCGAAATACGCTCCAGGAATATACCGTTCCCAGACATAGCAAAACTGTCATTCCTAAAGGAATGAAAACCCATCGCCCTCGCTCGGCAGGCATTCCAAACAAGCTAACGGAGGCTGAGGTTTGTAGGGAGGAAATAGATTCTGTCATAGCACTGCAACGACTTAACCACCGTGCAAACATTTCCCTTCGATTGTTCACGCAATATTCAAAAACCCCGCTTTCCTTTAGATATTTTTCGAGTTCGACATGCTTCTTAAGAATGTTCTAAAACCTAAAAACCCATTTTTTGGAAACAATACCTTCGCCATTTTTCTAAAACCCTTGATTTTGCGTGCGCTCCGCGCACGCAAAATCAAGGGTTTTAGAAAAATGGCGAGCATGTTGTGGAAAGTAAGGTGCGGTTTCCGCCGCACCTTACTTTCCCAAAAATGGGTTTTTTAGCTTTAAAAGCTTCGAGGCTTGTGAGGAGCAGGGACAATTTAATCCCCGCTACAGCCCCAGAAGTTGGACGTCTTCAAGAAGTCCAACTTCTTTCTGCCTTGCTTGCTTCTGATTTTTTGGCTTCCCGTTAAAATCAGAAGCACAGCCACAATTGTTTGATATGAATCAGCCTTCATCCGATCCACCTGCTTTGGATGTCCGTGCTCAGGAGGTAATCCTGACGCGCATTTTTCAGGCGATTAATCCGTCCGATCCGGTGCCGCCTGACAGCCCGACCTATGTGGAGTGCGATAAAGAACGGGGCGATACCAGTGTCATTGAAGAACTGGCGATGGAGATTTTGCGGGGAGAAGAAAAGTCCTGTCAGCTTTATTCAGGGCATCGAGGTGCAGGCAAATCTACTGAACTGTTGCGGCTGAAGAAGTACCTGGAAGAACAGGGCTGTTTTGTGGTGTATTTCGCGGCGGTGGGCGATTCGGAAGATGTTGACCCAGAAGATGCTGAATATACAGATATTCTGTTTTCCTGCACTCGAAATTTACTGGAACAATTGCGACTGGCTGATCCGCAACCCGTTTTGAGTTGGTTCAAAGAGCGCTGGCAGAAATTGAAAGACCTGGGACTCACGCATATTGAGGCGGATGAGTTGAGTGTGGATGTCGGGATCAAGGAAATTGCCAACCTGAGCACCACGATTCGGGCAGTGCCTTCGGAACGGCAAAAAGTACGCAACCTGATTAACCCCGATACGCCTTCGTTGGTCAATGCGCTCAATGCCTTCATTGCAGACAGTCGTCAGAAATTGCCGTCTGGGAAATCCAAACTGGTAGTGATTGTCGATAACTTGGATCGAATTGTCCCGGTGCGGCGAGATGGAGCAGAAGACCGCAGCAACCACGACGAGATTTTTCTGGAACGCAGCGGACAACTGCGGGGACTGGATTGCCACCTGATTTATACCATCCCCATTTCGATGGTGCATTCCAATCGGCGGAGCGATCTGCAAGCTTCCTATGGCTGCAATGTCCGCCTGCTGCCGATGGTGATGGTGAGAACGCCAGAAGGGGACATCAATTCACAGGGTTTGGATGTGATGAAAACGCTGATTCGGCGTCGGATTCACATGGTTGCCCCAGATGTTTCGCTGGAAACTACCGCTTTTGCAACCCCGGAAGCATTGGAACAACTGTGTCTGATGAGTGGGGGACATATGCGGGAGTTATTTGTATTGCTGAAGGAGGCAGTTAACCGCACCACAACATTGCCCATCCCAGAAAAAGCGGTGCGACGTGCCATTACCGAAACCCGTGGTACTTACCGCTCTGTGCCCCAGGCAGAGCAGTGGGCATTGCTGGCACAGGTTGCCAAAACCCACCAGATTGAAAACGACCCCGACTATCGCGAACTGCTATTTCGGCGGTGCATTCTGGAATATCGCTATCTGGATGAGGAGGGTGAGGTGTATCCGTGGTATGACGTGCATCCCCTGATTCGGGGGATGGCAGAGTTTCAGCAGGAGTTTTCCCCATGAGCGTCAGTCTAGACATTTGGGATGAAGACCTGCCCCCATCCCCGGAAGAAGAATATGCGGCTTTGCTGCGTGCCCTGCGCCGCACGGAAGGGTTTGGCTTGCTGTTTGTAGAATGCTCCCTTGCAGAAGGAACACGACTGGTTGAGCGGGTACGCAAGGATTTGCCCCAAAAAAGCATTGATGTTTTGCGTTTTGAAACGGCTTTGAAGGACGGCAATATCTTTGGGCAAGTGCAACAGCATTTACATCAAACCCCTGTGGATGTGTTGTTTATTCAGGGGCTTGAGCATTCTCTCTATGACTATGAGGACACAAAGCGGGAACTGGGCTGGCGGGATAAGGAAATTCATTCCTATAGCTGGAAAGGGGTTCCCCCTGTGATGGTGAACCTGAACCAGCAACGGGAAAACTTTCGCGACAGTTTCCACACCTGTTTTGTCTTCCTCATCCCTCGCTTTGTGATGAATTATCTCATCCACCGTGCGCCTGATTTTTTTGATTGGCGATCGGGAATTTTTCACTTACCCATGCCAGAGGAACAGCTTCAACACGCTACCCGCCTTGCGTATGTGGAAGAACGCAACGAAGAAGGGTTTAAGAATTTATCTCCTCAAAAACGACGGGAAAAAATTCTACATATCCAGGCACTTCTGGATGAGGAGAATTTACCAACCCATGAAAAGGCTGATCTCCTGTTTGAACAAGCATTGCTGTTTCGCTTTGCTGGCGCATTAGAAGAGGCGATCGCATCCTACAACCGAGCGCTGGAGTTCAAACCCGACTATCACGAGGCGTGGTATAGCCGTGGGAATGCGCTGTATGCCTTAGGGCGCAAGGAGGAGGCGATCGCCGCCTACGACCGCGCGCTGGCGTTCAAACCCGACTATCACGAGGCGTGGTACAACCGTGGGAATGCGCTGTCTGCCTTAGGGCGCAATGAGGAGGCGATCGCCGCCTACGACCGCGCGCTGGCGGTCAAACCCGACTTACACGAGGCGTGGAACAACCGTGGGAATGCGCTGTATGCCTTAGGGCGCAATGAGGAGGCGATCGCCGCCTACGACCGGGCGCTGGCGGTCAAACCCGACTACCACGAGGCGTGGAACAACCGTGGGACTGCGCTGTATGCCTTAGGGCGCAATGAGGAGGCGATCGCCGCCTACGACCGGGCGCTGGCGGTCAAACCCGACAAACACGAGGCGTGGTACAACCGTGGGACTGCGCTGTCTGCCTTAGGGCGCTATGAGGAGGCGATCGCCGCCTACGACCGAGCGCTGGCGTTCAAACCCGACGACCACGAGGCGTGGAACAACCGTGGGACTGCGCTGTCTGACTTAGGGCGCAATGAGGAGGCGATCGAAAGCCACGAAGAAGCGTTGCATCTTCGACATAATCTTCAGGATAAGAGGGCTGAAATTGCTTCGCTCCAAACTCTATCGGCACTCTATAGGGAAACTGGTCAATTCCGTAAGTCAATACAAACCGCAACGCAATTAAACCAACTTTTGCAAGAGTCAGATTTGCCTTTAGAAGAACTTCCCTATCCCAAATGGCTCAAGACTATTCTGAAGTTTTCTGAGCGTGGAAAAGTCCAAATGGCTTTATGCTTGGTCGGTGGATTAATTGCTTCTCCGTTTATACTGGCTTACTTGATAGGCAGAATGATATTTCTATTAATAAAGTCTAAATTTCTATAGTTTTGGTGTGCGATCGCCTTCTACAACAAAGTCCTTGAATGCAAACCCGACGATGGTATTGATTTCTTCAACAAAGCATGTTGTTACGCCCTGTGGGGCAAAGTGGATAAGGCACTGGAATCGTTAGAGCGTGCCATTGCACTGGATGCTGAGTGGCGAGACAAGGCGAAAACCGACAGGGATTTTGATGGGATTCGGGAGGATGAGCGGTTTCGGCAGTTGGTTGATGGAGAAGAACAGGAAACTTGAAAAATGGAACTGTGTCTTAGGTGGATATTTGTGATGAATGACTAGAAAGAGAAAGCTACTCGAAAAGGTATTATCGGGATCAAAAAATATCAAATTCAATGAAATGCTTTCTTTAGTGGAAGCATTTGGTTTTCGATTAGTTAGAGTTAATGGAAGTTATCATATTTTTGAACATCCAAATGTACCAGAATTGGTAAATTTACAAAATTACAAAGGTAACGCTAAGCCTTACCAAGTTCGGCAGTTTCTTTCTATTGTGGAGCAATATAATTTGCCATTTAATGAATAGTTGATCAATTAATTCTGGAGTATTGCCATGAAGGATTATCACATTAATGTCTTTTATAGTGTTGAGGATGAAGGATATATTGCCGACATTCCTGACCTCAAACATTGTTCTGCCTTTGGTGCAACACCGGAAGAAGCTGTGCGTGAAGTTAGCCTTGCCAAGCAAGCCTGGATTGAGGCAGCACAGGCATCCGACAAGCCGATTCCCGAACCCAAATATCGCCCCTTGATTTACCAGGTTGCAGCAGAATGACATAGCGCTTTGCGCTTGAATCAGCCACAGTTATTTTTGTGAGAGCCGCGCGGAGCGCGGCTCTCACAAAAATAACCAGGTTTTAAGCGCTTGAAAAGCGCTGTAAATTGCATTTTTTGATAGCATTCGTGAGGATAAGCGGTTTCGGTTGTTGGTGAATGAGGATAAGGAATGAGGCGTCAATCGTCAGTGAGGGAGCTTTTAGGATGAATACAGTGGAATTGCGACAACAAATTGAGCAGTATCTTGAGCAACTATCGGTGGATCGGCTAAAAACTGCTGCAAAGGTGCTGGCATACCTGGCAGAACAGGAAGACAATGATGAGACTCAGGAATTAATTGATATTCCGGGATTTGTTGAGTCGTTTGAACGAGGTAAAAAGGATATTGAAGCGGGGCATGTGGTGGATTGGAGGACAATCGGCGCATAGAATCAAGTCGCCCGATCGCCCAGAGTGGCAACCTCCCGTATAAGTTGTTCCCCAACCGCATCCTCTGTCACATCCAGGTCATAATCCATCTGCAAACCCAACCAAAAACGGGGTGACATATCAAAGTAATGTGCCAGACGCAGTGCCGTATCGGCAGTGATGCGGCGTTTGCCCTGCACAATTTCATTGATTCGCCGCGCCGGAACCCGAAGTGCCAGTGCCAGTTGATTTTGGCTCAGGTTCAAAGGCTTCAGAAATTCCTCTAGAAGGATCTCACCCGGATGGATAGGCTTGAGTCGGTCGTTTTGCATGGTGCTAATCGAGTGAAGATTTAGTGATAGTCCACAATTTCTACGTTAAAAGCATCGCCATCCTGCCACTCAAAGCAAACTCGCCACTGGTCATTGATGCGAATGCTGTATTGATTTTGGCGATCGCCCACCAATCTCTCCAGTCGATTAGCAGGCGGCACTCGCAAATCCTGGAGGGTTTCAGCACGATTGAGCATTCGCAACTTCCGTAAGGCTACTTGCTGAATGTCTGACGGTAATTTCCGTGAACGCTGCCGTTCAAATATCTTTTGCGTCTCTTTATCCTTAAAGCTGCGAATCACACCCTGAAATACCGATGGGATCTCTAATTTATAACGTATGGCGTTAAACGTCGAGAGATAAGGAACAAGCTTGGTGAGCGATCGCTGACTATAACTTTTGAATAATCATAAGTAGCGCCGCAGAGAAGTCGGAGTTCTTCAAGAACTCCGACTTCTGACCTTTCTAGCACTCTGCGCTGATATTTCATTAATTTTAATTTTGAGGAGAAATTCCTAAGGAATTTCTCCTCAAAATTAGCTGTGACAAAACCTTAGCTCGAATGGCAGTGACCGTTGCCGTTGTAGGCGCTGGTGGGGGGTACGTCGAGGGCGGGGTTAGCGTCGAAGAAGCCGAGGGGCTTGAGGGTGAAGCCGGAGTAGGCGGTGGGCATGATGGGCCAGTCTTCGGGGCGGGTGACATGGTGGTGAGCGAAGACGTACCAGGTGACGACATCGGTGTTTTCGATGGGGCGATCGCCCTCCGTCCACTTGGGCAAACCTTCGCCGCCGGGGTGCTGGTTGGGGTACTTGCCAGCGGGGTAGAACTCCGCCTCGTCGTAGGGGGTGACCCACAGGTGCCTGGTCATAAAGCCCGCCCGCTTGAGGATGGGGGCGTCGGGGTGGGCGAAGGGCAGCACGTTTTCGCCGGGGATGAGCTTAAAGCCGACGGGTTGCCCCAGGCGGTTGGTAACGTTGGGGTTCACCACTTTCCAGTAGCGGCCTTTGAGCGGATCGACGATGCGCTGGGCTGCCTGCTCGGTCTTCAGGGGGGTGGAGACAGCGTAGAAGCCGTTTTGCATGGGGTTGTCGGGACCGATGGGCAGCGATTCGGAGTTGACCTCGTAGACGGTGTTGGGGCTACCATCCACATCAAAGTCCAGCCGCATACAGAAGAAGTGCTGGTGGATCAGCCCATTCAGGTCGGGGGCGACGAGGGTGCCGTGGGTGAGGTTGTCGGCGGCGGCACCGCAGAGCAGGATGCCCGTGAGCTTGATTTCGTACTGGATGGTGCCGTCCTGGTAGAAGTACCAGAAGAAGCCATATTCGTAGTTATCGACCGTGGCGATGAAGGAGAGGACGAGACGGCGCGATCGCCGCACCGCCACACTGTCCCGCCGCCAATCCGTGTGCTTCCACAAAATGCCGAAGTCTTCTTCATGCATACAGACAGCATTCTCGGTGATGGCGACATTGCCCCGGCTGTCGGTTAGCGCCGCATCAAAGTAGTAGATTTCGCCCAGGCAGTCGCAGCCCAGGGTGAGGGAGTTGGCTAACATCCCGATGCCATGTTCGCCAATGTCGAAGGCGTTTTTGCGGTAGTGCTGGGGACGGGGATCGCCATAGGGCACCACCATCTCCGCCATCGACGCGCGATAGAGGATGGGGCGCAGGCGTCCCTGGTCTTCGTAGCCCACCTGGTACAGCACCAGCCCTTCGCGGGGGTTGAAGCCAATGCGCAGATCCCACTTTTGCCAGCGGATGTGGTGTCCGTTGACCTCGAAGCTGGGTCCATTGGGCTGGGTGATGTGCAGGGGTTTGATGTCCTGGCGCAGTGCGGGCTGGAATTGGGACTCGTACTCGCCAGGGTCGGGGGGCACGGGCACAATCCCCAGGTCTTCGATGCGAATCACCGCCATTTTGTTGAGATCTACCACGGGGATCAACCCGTCGATGGGGCGGGCGTAGAAGTTGCCGTCGGGGGTGGCACGCAGGTAGCAGATGCAGCGGGAGAGGCGGATGCCCACTTCATCCTCAAAGCCAAAGTTGCCCGGTGCCCAGGGATCGACCACCACCAGATCCAGGTTGCTGATGCCGCGCTTTTTCAGGGCAGCGATGAAGTCGGGGTGTTGCTTGACCACCGCTTCGCAGTCCGACAGCTCATCTGCCATGATGTTGGGCTGCACACCGGGGATATGCTCCCAACTCGTGATTTTGCCCTGGGTCAGGGAGACGATCGCCTCATAGGTCTTCCCGGTCGCATTGTCGAGCAGGATCAGGGCGGCTTCGCGCTCGAAGCAATCACTCGGTTGGTAGCCCAGCACAAAAGCTTTGGGGGGTTCTTTTAGGGTGACAGCCGGGAAGCGGTAGCTGTCGCCAATGCCCTTTTCCTGACGGGCGATCGCCACGGCCCGTTCAATTTCAGCCGCGCTGAGGGGTTCGAGGGGATGGAGCGTCGTGGTAGATGGAGATTGAAGAGAGGTCATGGATTTTTATCGTTTACAAGATGTCTGTATGTCTATTTACAAGATGTCCATAAGGATGAATCCAAGGAAGCACGGGGGGCATGGAGAGTGGATTATACCTTACCTGCGGGGGTTGCTTTTGTGCCGCGAGATGACAAGGATTAAGGTTTGAAGAGGGCGTCGTTGGAGGGCGAGAAATTTTGATGCGTATTGGCAAACAACCCTGGAACGCGACGGTGAGAAGGGGGTTGGCTTTTAGTTTGGGAATGGTGCTGGTGTGCGCGATGCCTTTGGTGGGGAATGCTCTGCCACCCACCAGTCCGTCGCCCAGCCCGTCGCCCAGCCCAGCAACGAGTACACGGGAGGTATTTTTTGCCGATGTGCTGGTGCGGGGGCAACCCGTGTTTCAAATAGGGAGCCTGGAGGATTTGAGTGCTGCCGAGCGGGCGCAGCAGATTAATCGCCGGATTGCGGGGTTGTTGCAGCAGCCCCAGCCGCTCGATGAGGTGGAGGTGCGGTTGGCGGAGGGTAGCGACCTGGCGACGCTGCAACTGAACAACCGCGTGATTATGACAGTGACCCAGCAGGATGCGCTGGATTTTGACACAACCGTGGAGGAGTTGGCGGAGCAGTGGGCGTCTGAGCTGAATGCGGCGCTGGAGCAGCCTGGTTTGGCGGTGGAGGTGGCGCAACGTCTGGAAGGGACGCTGGAGCAGATTGTGAGCGGGATTGTGCAGAATATTTCCTCCATTATCGGAGCGCTGCTGGTGATGGGGCTGACCTGGCTGGTGGCGATCGCCGTCTCCCGTGGGGTCTATGTCTGGGCAGCCCGGACAGAGGGTGCTCACTCCACCGAAATCCTGGTGAGTCGCCTCAGTTATGGGGCCATGTGGATTGTCGGAACCATCGTGGCGCTGGGGGTGTTGGGGTTGAACTTTACCGCACTCCTGGGCACATTGGGACTGACCAGTGTTGCCATTGGTTTTGGCTTAAAGGATATTCTCAGCAACTATATTTCTGGGGTAACTACTCAGGTTTAAGTTTTTAAGGATATTTTCAGGGTACGCAAGATGTGGCTATAGGATGTGGGGATTGTGCTTGACTAATTGCCCGCCCATGAGCCAGCCACCCCCTTCAAAATCCATCAGC